>JADMIO011398595.1_pt1 | contig 70112 bp, 61 predicted proteins | sample 8958161 | NCBI WGS metagenome assembly JADMIO01 (sample SAMN16585339, study PRJNA669376) | soil metagenome | isolation source: Crop rotation soil | place: USA: Cullars Rotation, Alabama | collected 2011 | reverse complement strand
CGCGACAACTTGTCCACGTGGAATTCTAAGCTTAGGATCCCAATGTGCTGGAAAGCGGCTGCCCGCGGATGATGCACGAAGGCGACGGCGCACGCGGGCTCGGCATCGAGCGCGTCACGACGGGCCGAGATCGCGTGCCGATCGACCGCGACTGGCTGCTGATCCCGACCCCTGGCCACACGCGTGGCCATCAGGTGTTTCTGTACCGCGACATCGCGCTGTTCACCGGCGATCACCTCGCGTGGTCTCCGAACCGCCAGACGCTCGTGGCGTTCCGGGACGTGTGCTGGTACTCGTGGGCGCAACAGACCGCGTCCATGGAGACCCTGCTGGACTGCCGGTTCGAATGGGTGCTGCCGGGTCACGGCCGGATGCATCACGCGTCCCGTGACGAGATGCACGAACACCTCGAAGGGTGTGTTGCCTGGATGAAAGGACGCGCGTGATGCTGATCGTGTTGATTCTCGCCACGGCGTGGGCCGCGGCTCAGTCCTCGTCGAGCCCCAAGGTGCGCGCGGCGGCCGCGCCGCCGTCCGCGTCGGGTCTCGAGCTCGCGTCTATGGATCGCAGCGCCGACGCCTGCACGGACTTTTACCAGTTCGCCTGCGGATCGTGGCTCGCGGACAATCCGATTCCGGCCGATCGGCAGCGGTGGGGCCGTTTCAGCGAGCTGCAAGAGCGCAACTTCACCATCCTCCGGCGGATCGTCGAGGCGCCGGCCGCCGGCGGCGATCGGCGGAAGGCCGCCGACTACTACGCCGCGTGCATGGACGAGGAGGGCATCGAGGCGAAGGCGCTCGCGCCGATTCAACCGCGGTTGTCGAAGATCGGAGCGCTGACGAACAAGAAAGATATCGCGCCGCTCGTCGCGGACCTTCACTCGATAGGCGTGAACGTCTTGTTCCGGTTCTCATCGCGCACCGATCTGCGCGACGCCACGCGTCAGGGCGCGAACGTCGATCAGGGCGGCCTGGGTCTACCCGACCGCGACTACTACCTCAAGACCGACGCACGCTCGGTCGAGCTGAGGGAGAAGTACATCCAGCACCTCGAGAAGATGCTGAGCCTGCTCGGCGACGCGCCGGCTCGCGCCGCAGCCACCGGGCGGGCGATCCTGGCGTTCGAAACCAAGCTCGCTGAGGCCTCCATGGATCGAACCGCTCGGCGCGATCCAGCAGCGACCGACCACATCATGGCGGTCAACGAGTGGCGCGCGCTGACACCCGCGTTCGATTGGAAGGCGTATCTCGCCGCGACACGCGCTCCGTCCTTTGACCGGCTGAACGTCGCAGTGCCTGACTTCTTCAAGGCGCTCGATGCGCTGATCGCGTCGACGCCGCTCGACGATGTGAAGGCGTACCTGCGCTGGCAGCTGGCGAACGCGCCCGCCGAAATGCTGCCGCGCGCCTTCGCGGACGCCGACTTCGATTTCTACAGCCGGACGCTTGGCGGGCAGCAGCAGCCGCTGCCGCGGTGGCAGCGCTGCGTCTCGCAGACCGACGATCGCCTCGGCGAAGCGCTCGGTCAGGCGTTCGTCGAAGAAGCGTTCGGCGGCGCGGCGAAGTCCGACACGCTCGCGATGGTGCAGGGAATCAAGCGCGCGATGCGCGCCGACATCGAAGGCGCCTCATGGATGACCAGCGAGTCGAAACGCGCAGCCGAACTGAAACTTGACGCCGTCGTCGATCGGATCGGCTACCCGGAGCGATGGAAGGACTATTCATCGGTCCGGGTCACGCGCGATGACGCGCTCGGGAACCTGCAGCGGGCGATCGCGTTCGAGCGCGCGCGCAACATGAAGAAGATTGGACGGCCCGTCGATCGGTCCGAGTGGGGGATGACGCCGCCGACCGTGAACGCGTACTACAGTCCCGATCGCAACAACATCAATTTTCCAGCGGGCATCCTGCAACCGCCGTTCTACAAGGATGGCCGCGACCCGGCCCTGAACTACGGCGGCGCGGGCGCCGTGATCGGCCACGAGCTGACGCACGGCTTCGACGATAGCGGCCGAAAGTTCGACGGGCAAGGCAATCTGCGCGACTGGTGGACGCGGTCCGACGCCGCGGCGTACGAACAGCGAGCGAGCTGCATCGCCGATCAGTACTCAGACTACGTGGTCGCGGGCGATACCCATCTGAACGGCAAGCTCACGCTCGGCGAGAACACGGCAGACAACGGTGGCGTGCGGCTCGCGCTGATGGCGTATCTCGCCGGTCCAGGCGCCGCTGCGCCGCCCGCCCTCGACGGGTTTACGCCCGAGCAGCGGTTCTTCATCTCCTACGGTCAGATCTGGTGCGAGAATCGCCGGCCGGAGCTCGAGCGGCTTCGGGCGGCGACCGATCCGCACTCGTCGGCGAGGTTCCGGGTGAACGGCGTCGTGTCGAACATGCCGGAATTTCAGAAGGCGTTCGCCTGCAAAGCGGACGCGCCGATGGTCCGTCAGAACGCCTGCCGCGTCTGGTGATGATCGCACTCTCCAACATCAACAAGCAGTACGGACGTCAGGTTCTCTTCGTTGACGCGTCGTTCCAGCTCAATGCGGACGAAAAAGTCGGTCTCGTCGGCCCGAACGGCTCCGGCAAGACGACGCTGTTCCGCCTGATTACCGGGGAAGAGGAAGCGGACGAAGGCGACGTGTCGGTGCCGAAGCGGATCAGCATCGGCTATTTCCGCCAGGACGTCGAAGAGATGGCGGGCCGGTCGGTGCTGGACGAGGCGATCGCCGGCAGCGGGCGCCTCGGTTCGCTGCACCACGAGCTCGAAGATCTTCAGCAGGCCATGTCCGATCCGGACCGCACGGATGATATGGACCGGATCCTCGCGCGGTTCGGCGAAGTGCAGGAGGAGTACGAACATCTCGGCGGATATGCCCTCGAGAGCCGGACGCGCGAGATCCTTCACGGCCTCGGCTTCGACGACGAGCGGATCGACGGCGACGCCGGCGCGCTTTCGGGCGGCTGGAAGATGCGGGTGGCGATGGCCCGCGTCCTGGTGGGGGAGCCGGACATCCTGCTGATGGACGAGCCCACGAACCACCTCGATCTCGAGTCCATCATCTGGCTCGAGTCGTTCCTGAAGTCCCGGAAGGGCTCGCTGCTGATGACGTCGCACGATCGCGAGTTCATGAACCGCGTGGTCACGAGGATTGCCGAGATCGACGGCGGCGAGATTACGACGTACTCCGGCAACTACGATTTCTACGAACGCGAGCGCGCGATTCGTGAGGCCAATCGCGAAGCGGCCTACGCACGCCAGCAGGCGATGCTCGCCAAAGAACAGCGCTTCATCGAGCGGTTCGCCGCCCACGCAGCCAAGGCGGCGCAGGTGCAAAGCCGGGTCAAAGCGATCGAAAAGATCGAGAAGATCGAGCTCCCGAAGAAGCGCCGCATCGTGAAGTTCGACTTCCGCCAGCCGCCGCGGTCCGGCGACCTCGTGGCCACCCTTGAACACGTGTCCAAGGCGTACGGCCGTCATATCGTCCACCGTGACCTGAACGTCACGATCCGCCGCGGCGAGCGCTGGTCGGTGATGGGGAAGAACGGCGCGGGGAAATCGACGCTGCTCAAGATGATCGCGGGCGTGCTGCCGCCGGACGAAGGCGGGATTCAGCTGGGCGCCTCGCTGACGATGGGATATTTTGCGCAGCAGGCGCTCGATCTGCTGAGTCCCGATCTGACGATCGAAGAACAGCTGCAGCGCGACTTTCCGCACGAGTCGATCGGCGCGCTGAGGAGCCTCGCCGGCGCGTTTCAGTTCTCAGGCGACGAAATCGACAAGAAGATCCGGAGCCTGTCGGGCGGCGAAAAGACGCGCCTCGTCATGGCGCGGATGCTGCTCAACCCGCCGAACTTCCTCGTGCTCGACGAGCCCACGAACCATCTCGATCTTGCGACCAAGGAAATGCTGCTCGAGTCGTTGTCCGGGTTCGACGGGACGATGATCTTCGTGTCGCACGATCGCGAGTTTCTGCGCGGGCTGAGCAGCCGCGTCCTCGAACTCGGAGGAGAGAGCGGATCGGAGCCGGCCGTCGTCTATCCCGGGTCGTACGTCGATTACGTCGCGCGCAGCGGCCATGAGGCGCCCGGCGTTCACTCGTAGATCAGAACGCTTCCTGGATGGTGAGATAGAAGCCTCGCGATCCTCGTCCCCACGCGTAGTCTGTGCACAGATTCGTCCGCGATCGCTTGTTGAGGAGGACGCGCAGGCCGGCGCCGGCCGCCGGGGCAACGGAGTGAAAGAGCTTCTGGTGCAAGTCGGTGTTGTCGACGGTCGTCGCGTTCGCGAAGACCACGCCGCCGACGAGGCCGTTGCGCACGAACGATCCGCGATATTCGACTTCGCCGTACAGAAGGCGCTCACCGCGGAACCGGCCCTCGGAGTAGCCGCGGGCCGAACGGCCGTCGCCACCCGTTTCCGGGAGATCCAGATAGGGCGCGGTACCGCCGGTGACGAGGTTGGCTTGAAACCAGAATGCCAGCTTGTGCTGCGCGGCTGACGTCAACGCGCGATACGTGCGGAGGTCGACGTTCAACTCCTGCCACGTGGCATTGCCGCCGAGAAAGCCGTCGAAGAACGTGCGGTAGACCGTGTTCGCGTACACACCCCGGCTCGCGTTGATGCCGTTGTCGCGCGTGTCGTAGAGGAGGCCGAGGCTCGTGCCGCTCGACACCTGCCGGTTCTCGTCGAAGCCGTGCGCGCGCGTATACGCCAGATAGTCCGAGTTCTCCCATGCCTGCGCCGACACGTTCGTGCCCGGCCGGATGGCCGCGTGATCGTTAACGTTCACACCGACACCGACCAGGAAGCCGGGCGCGACGCGCTTGTACGCCGTCTCGTACAGCCGGAAGAAGTCGTATTTCATGTTCTCGGCGTCGGCGGGTACCGTCTCGGGTCCGACCCCGTACGTGTTCTGCGACGTCCACGACAGCCGGTTGTCGCCCTGCACGAACCAGCGATCGTTGCTGGTGAACATCGCCAGTTTGAAGCCTGACAGCGCCTGGCCTTTCTGCGAAACCTTCAGGCCGCCCGAGATCGACGAGATGTGCGTGTCGTGCGGATCGCCATGAAAGAACGCCATGTTCCCGGAGAACCCGGCGCTGATGCCGGTGGACGGTTTCGATCCGATCGACGGTGTCACGACAACGAATCGTTCGCTGCGGGTTGATGCGCTCGCCTGGGCGGTGTCGTTCGTTTTGTGGCGGACCATGCGCCAGACGTCGCCGACGTCCATGGACTGGCCCGGCGGCGACGCGGCGTTGGATCCTTCCTCCGCCCGCGCAGGCATGGCGGCACACGCCGCCAGCAGCCCGAACGTCAGCGACGCGATTCCCGCGCGCGCCGGCATCATCATCTCCAGGCGGCCATCGCCTTCTTATGTGCCGACTCGGGTCCGAGCTCGAGCAGCTCAATTTGAACGCCGTCCGGCGCAGTCATCGTGGCGAGGCGCGCACCCGTGGCGGTGCGGTTCGGATCCGTCACGGCCACGCCCTTCGCGCGCAGCTGCGCGACGACGCTGTCGATGTTCTCGACCTCCAGCCCGAAGTGCATGAACCCGTCGGGCCGGCCCTGCGCCGGCGGTTGAACCTCGACGAACGCGTCGCGGCTGATTTGCACGTACGAGAGCCGCGGGCGCCCGTCCGGGCCCGGTACCGAAAACGCGGGTTTGAACCCCATCACGTTCTGGTAGAAGCCGATGGTCTGGTCGAAGTCGTGCGCGCTGATCGACACATGGTTCATGGCGACGATGCGGCCGCCGGTGCTCGACTGCGCGGCGGCGTAGATGACGGCGCCGAGGATCAGGCCGGCGGCGAACGAGGCGGTGTACCTCACACAGTCTTCTCCTTGATAAGCCGCGAACGCGCTGAGTGTTTACGCGACGATACCACGGGCCTCGATCTACGCCATGTGGCAGATGCCGGGCACAACGAGGCGCGTCACGATTGATCCGTTCATGAATCTCTCTGACCTCTTCATCAGACGGCCGATCACCACGACGCTCATCATGCTGGGCATCGGCGTCTTCGGCGTGATGGCGTACCTGAAGCTGCCCGTCAGCGATCTGCCCGTCATCGACTTCCCGACCATTCAGGTCTCCGCGAATCTCCCGGGCGCGAGCCCTGAAACCGTCGCTTCGTCTGTCGCGCTGCCGCTCGAGAAGCAGTTCTCGACGATCTCCGGGCTCAACTCCATCAACTCGACGAGCTCCGTCGGCACGACGAACATCACGCTGCAGTTCGACTTGAGCCGCAACATCGACGCCGCTGCTCAGGACGTGCAGGCGATGATCGCAAAGGCGCAGCGGCAGCTTCCGCCGCAGATGCCGACGCCGCCGTCGTACCAGAAGGTCAACCCCGGCGATCAGGCCGTCGTGCTCCTCGCCCTCAAATCGCCGACGCTCCCCGTGTACACCGTGGACGAGTACGCCGAATCCACGATGGCGCAGCGCATTTCGACGGTGAAGGGCGTCGCGCAGGTGGGCGTCTTCGGGCAGGCCAAGTACGCCGTGCGCATCGACGTCGACCCGCGGAAGCTCGCGGCCGACGGCATCGGGCTCGACGAAGTGGCCAACGCGATTCAGACCCAGAACGCGAACGTGCCCACGGGCACGATGTTCGGCCCGAGCAGGATCTTCACGGTGCTCGCGAACGGCCAGCTGCTCAAAGCCGCGCAGTACAAGCCGATGATCGTCGCGTACCGGAACGGCAATCCGGTCCGCCTCGAGGACATCGCGAACGTCTACGACGGCGTCGAAACCGACAAGCAGGCGTCCTATCTCGGCGATCAGCGCGCGATCACGCTCGCGATCTTCAAACAGCCGGGCACGAACGTCGTTCAGGTGGTGGACGACGTCAAGCAGCTGCTGCCCGCGTTCCGCGAGGAGCTGCCGCCCGCGGTCAGCCTGGACGTTCGCGCCGATCGCTCGGTGTCGATCCGCGACTCGGTCGCCGACGTGAAGTTCACGCTCCTGCTCACCATCATCCTCGTCATCGCCGTCATCTTCCTGTTCCTGCGGAACGTGTCGGCGACGATCATCCCAAGCCTCGCGCTGCCGGCCTCGCTCATCGCGACCTTCGCGGTCATGTACCTGCTCGACTACAGCCTCGACAACCTGTCGCTCATGGCGCTGACGCTCTGCGTCGGCTTCGTCGTGGACGACGCGATCGTGATGCTGGAGAACATCGTCCGCCACATGGAAATGGGGAAAGACCCGATGCGGGCGGCGTTCTCCGGGTCGAAGGAGATCTCGTTCACGATCCTGTCGATGACCATCTCGCTCGCGGCTGTGTTCATCCCCGTGCTCTTCATGGGCGGCATCGTCGGCCGGCTGCTCCACGAGTTCGCGGTGACGATCGTGTCGGCGATTCTGGTCTCCGGGCTCGTGTCAATCAGCCTGACGCCGATGTTGTGCAGCCGGTTTCTCAAGCCGCCGCACGGGCAGAAGCACGGCTGGTTCTACAACGCCACCGAGCGCATGTTCGACAGCTGGCTGCGCGCGTACGACTGGTCGCTGCGCAAGAGCCTCGAGCATCGGGCGGTGACGTTTGCGATCTCGGTGCTGCTGCTGATCGGAACCGTCTATCTGTTCCGGCGGACGCCGACCGGGTTTCTGCCGACCGAGGATCAGGGCCGCGTTCAGGTGAACGTGGAGGCCGCGCAGGGCATCGGCTACGAGGACATGACGCGCCACATGATCGACGTGGCCAAAATCGTCGATCAGGATCCGGACGTGTTCGCGAACTCGTGGAGCGTCGGCTCGTCGACCGGCGCAAACATGAACAACGGCCGGCTCAATATCGATCTGAAGCCGAGGAATCAGCGGACACGGTCCGCTCAGGAGATCGTCACGGACCTGCGGCCGAAGCTCGCCGAAGTGCCGGGCGTCCGGGCGTACCCGATCATCCAGCAGTCGCTGAACCTAGGCGGCCAGGCGAACGCACGCGCCTTCTATCAGTTCACGCTGCAGGACACCAACACGGACGAGTTGTACAGCGCCGCGCCACCGTTCGAGGAAAAGATGCGGCACATGCCGGGTTTGGTCGATGTCAGCAGCGACCTGCTCGTGCAGAATCCGCAGGTCCACCTCGACATCGACCGCGACAAGGTCGCGGCGCGCGGCCTGAACGCGACACAGGTCGAGACGGCGTTATACAACGCGTACGGCATGCGGCAGGTGTCGCAGATCTTCGCCGCGAACAACCAGTATCAGGTGATCCTCGGGGTCGATCCCGCCTTCCAGAAAGATCCCGCTGCGCTCTCGACCCTCTACGTGCGCTCGTCGAGCGGCGCGCTCGTCCCGCTCGACGAGGTGGCCCAAGTGACGACCGACGTCGGGCCCGCGAGCGTGTCGCATACGGGTCAGCTCCCGTCGGTCACGATCTCGTTCAATCTCGATCAGGGCTACGCGCTGGGCGACGCGGTCAACGAAATCCGTACCGCCGCGGCGGCGCTGCCGTCCACCGTCACGACGACCTTCCAGGGATCAGCGCAGGCGTTCGAGGACTCGCTGAAGGGCCTCGGCCTCATCCTGCTCATGGCGATCGTCGTCATCTACATCGTGCTCGGGATCCTGTACGAGAGCTTCACGCACCCGCTGACGATCCTCTCGGGGCTGCCGTCGGCGGGGTTCGGCGCGCTGCTGACGCTGCTGATCTTCCGGACCGAGCTGAGTCTGTACGCCTTTGTCGGCATCATCATGCTGGTCGGCCTGGTGAAGAAGAACGGGATCATGATGGTCGACTTCGCCGTCGAAGCGCAGCGCGAGCACGGCAGGACCCCGCTCGAGGCGATTCACGAAGCGTCGCTCGTGCGCTTCCGCCCGATTACGATGACGACGTTCGCGGCGCTGGTCGGCACGCTGCCGATCGCACTCGGCTGGGGCGCGGGCGCCGAGTCGCGCCGGCCGCTCGGCCTGGCGGTCGTCGGCGGCCTGCTGGTGTCGCAGCTCCTCACGCTCTACATCACGCCGGTGTACTACGTGTACATCGAGGGATTTCGCCAGTGGATGGTGCATCGCAAGCAGTCGAAGCACACGCGTCCGGCGGTTCCTGCTGCCGCCCATGACGAGCCATCGGTCGCTGCAGTCCCGCGAGCTGCGCGCCGGTAGGCCACGACTGCTTTACACTAGGCCCGTGATTCGCGGCTGGCTGGCTGCGCGTGTTCGAACCCGGCGATGGCGCGCCGGCGTGCTCGTCGCCGCGCTGGTGCTCGCCGCGTCAGGCGCGCTTGCTCAGCGCCGCTTCGGCGAGCCGACGCGCTGGGCGAAGGCGTCGGACTTCGAAGGCGCCTTCATGTTCTGCCGCGTCGCGTTCCGGCGGAATCCGTACGGCGACGGCGGCGGCTGGGACGTCGATTACCCCCGCTCCGACGTCAACCTTCAGTTCAGGCTCGCCGAGCTCACGACGACCCTCATCACCCACGATCCCAACGGCGACATCCGCCACGTCGTCGTGGACCTGACCGATCCGCTGCTCTTCAAGTGTCCGTTCATCATGATGACGGAGATCGGTTCCGTGTTTTTCGATCCGACCGAAGCCGCTGCGCTGCGGACGTATCTGGAGAAGGGCGGGTTCCTGTGGGCGGACGACTTCTGGGGCACGCGCGCGTGGAACGTGTGGGCGAATGAGATCGCGAAGGCGTTGCCGCCCGGCCAGTATCCGCCGGTCGACATCCCGCTCACCCACGAGCTTTTTCACATGCTGTACGACGTGCGGCGCATCCCGCAGATTCCGAGCATCGGTTTCTGGTTCGGCACCGGAGGCGGGACGTCAGAGCGCGGGCGGGACAGCGCCGAGCCGCACGCCCGCGCGATCTTCGACGATCACGGCCGCATCATGGTCCTGATGACACACAACACCGACTTCGGGGACGCGTTCGAGCGCGAAGGCCAGAACCACGAGTACTTCCTCGCGTTTGCGCCGGAAGGGTACGCGTTCGGGATCAATGCGCTGCTGTACTCGATGACGCACTAGTGCCGAGATCGATGAGCCCCGCTGTCAAGAGGTCCCTCGCACTCGCCGCGTTCATCCTTATGATGCTGAGCCTGGTGGTGGCGCTCGTTCGACCGCGGATTCCTGGCAGTCAGATGAGCGGCGCCGAGATGATCGCCATCGCAGTGCAGATCGTTCTAGCCGTCGTCTCGTTCCGCGTGTATCGCAATAAATAATTTACGCACCGAATACGTTGACGGTCCTCCGTCGCAGCATTAGCATGTGCGTGCGAAAGTCGGAGGCCGCCCATGTTCCGCCCGCGCACTCTGATCGTTCTCTTCGTCCCCATTTTTCTCTTTCTCCTCAGCACACCGTCGTTCGCGCAAGCCGGCTCGCGCCTCAGAGTGTGCAACACGGGCAAGGTGCCGGTCGAAGTCGCCGTCGCGTCGAGTTATTTCGAGATCCTGAAGCTCAACTCGGACTACTGGATCATCAAGCCCTACGTCATCGCTCCCAATGACTGCGCGCTCGTCTACGACGACGCTGGGCCGAACCAGGCGTATTGCTTCAGCCTTCCGTTGAGCGAACAACTGCACTGCGACAACCCGCCCGTCGAAGCGCTTGTAGGGTTTGGTTTCAAGGACGCCGCCGGACAAATGGTGTCTCTCGAGGCTACGTCTCCACCAAATTTCGGTACGTACTCGACCACCAAACGAAAGGTCCTGTGGTGGGACTCGCGTCCGCACCCGCTCTGCGTCGATCCAAGCGGCCGAGAGCAGTACGTGACCCGCGACAGCAGGTTGCCTGAAGCGTGCGCGAGCGGGTTCACGCCCGTCGTGGCGTCGTACAACTTTTATCCGAATGCGGCATTCTGCGGTGGCGCTCCCGCACCGTTTGGCAGCCCCGGTTGCGCGGGCGGCAACTATCTCTTGAACGTCGAGGCCGATCCGTCCAAACGCGCCGTTGAAGTCGGGGGCGGCCCGACCGACGCCAATTTCCATCCTGAGCCACGAGACCCGGCGGCGGAGAAGGCAGACCAGGCGGTACGTGATGCGTGGAAGAAGCTGTTCGCAGACGCGATTAAGCAAGGAAAAGAAGAGGAAGAAAAGCGCAGAGAGGCCGCCGATCCGATCAACCAGGCAGCCGCGAACCGGAAGATATTCGAAGCGCGCGCCAACAGCATCGACTACGCGGCCGAGCACACGCGGAACATCGGGCGCATCCGCGATCTCGCCGAGTTCTCGCCCGAGTGGCTCCGGACGACCGAGCCCATGCTGTATGTCCGCGGGACGGTGTCGCGCGTCGAGGCGCCGACCGGTCCGCGGCAGCCCGCGCGCCTGTACTTCAAGGAGTCGCCCGACAACGCGTTTGTCGCTTGTATTCCGGTCCCACAACTCTTCGATCTGCAAAAGTACGCGGGAAAATATCTCGAAGTCCGCGGCCGCGTCTCCCAATCGAATTGCGGTGGGAAGGTCGCCGACGTGCAGATCGCGAACCCCGCGATGATTCTGGATCTGGCGAACGGAACGCCGTCCGACGAGGCGGCGTTGCCGGGCATGACCGTATCGCCGCCGCCGAACAAGGGCGGCCCCGCGGCGTTTGTGCCACCGCCGCCCGGGCGCGACCGTAACGATCGCTCCGATGCCACTCAGCGGACGCGCGTTCCCAGGGGCGAGTCGCGGCCAACCGCGTCCGCCGCGCCTGCGGTGACACCAACGGTCGATCCGCCGAGTACCGCGCCCACAATTGCGTCTTCACCGATTCCTGTGGGGACGCGCATCGAGGCGACGCTGCTCGAGCCGATCGATCTGTTGCGTGCGATCGACGGCGAGACGTTTCGCGGGCAGGTCCTTCGCGCCACCGCAGCCGGAGGCGCCAATGTACCGCCGGCCGGCAGCGCCGTCGTGCTGCGGTTCGCGCGCACACCGGCGCCGGGCGTGAACGGCATCAGCAGCGTCAGCCTGACGCTGCAGTCCGTCACGCTGAACGGTCAGCCGGTCCCGGTGTCGAGCAACGCGTTCGCGACGGCGATCCCGGCGAACGCCGCACCGGGCCTGAGCACGACGTTTCGCGCCGGGATGAGGATCTTCTTCATCGTGGGCAGCGCACGCTAACCACAGGCACGCCGAGCTCGCTACCGGCGCAGCGATCTGAAACTCGCGCGGACCTCCTCGGAAAAAAATCGCGGCTGTTCCCAGGCCGCAAAGTGCCCGCCTGCGGGAAGGGCGTTGAAGTGGACGAGATTGGCGTAGGCACGCTCGGTCCAACTGCGCGGGGCTTGGTAGACCTCTTCAGGAAACACGCTGACAGCGGCCGGCACGGAGAGCTTGTAGTCGCTGAAGAAGCCGCCCTTCAATTCCGTATAGAGCCGAGCGCTCGACACGCCCGTGTTCGTCAACCAGGCAAGCGTGATGTTGTCGAGGATGTCGTCTCGCGTGAGATCGCCGTAGGGCTGTCCGTCGAGAAACAGTTTCGCGATGTGACCGTAGCTGGCCACGTCGTGGTCCACCATCCAGGCGGCAAGGGCGACCGGTGAGTCCGCCAACCCGTACAGGGTTTGCGGGTGCGTCGCCATCATGATCTGCGTCGGGATGTGCTGGTAAAGAAACGCCATCTGATCGAACGCACGCTGCTCTTCAGCCGAGAGACCTGTCGGCGTCGGGCCGCCGGCCTGAAGCGCGTTGACAACGTCAGAGGGCGCGGCAGCGGAGAGATTTACATGGATGCCGATCAACTCCGGAGGCGCTTGTTGTGCCATCTGGATCGTGACAAACGCACCCCAATCACCGCCTTGCGCCGCGAATCGGCGGTACCCAAGACGCTTCATCAGTTCCACCCACGCCCGCGCCATGCGAGCGGGGCCCCAACCCGGCGTCGTGGGCTTGCCTGAAAATCCGTAGCCGGCCATCGACGGGATCACGAGATGGAAGGCGTCCGACGCGCTGGCGCCGTGCGCCGTGGGATTGGTCAGCGGATCGATGATCTTCAGCTGCTCGATCGGCGAGCCCGGCCAGCCGTGGGTGATGATGAGCGGCATCGCATCTTCATGTTTCGAGCGAACGTGAATGAAGTGAATATCCAACCCGTCGATCGCGGTGATGAACTGGGGATGAGAGTTCAGCCGCGACTCACACTTCCGCCAGTTGTAGTCGGTCGCCCAATACCGCGCGAGCGCCTTCATGACGGCGAGTTGCACGCCCTGCGAAAAATCCGCGACGGTTTCCTTTTCCGGGAACCGCGTCGCCGTGATACGCCGGCGTAAGTCTGTGAGTTCCGCTTCGGGCACGTTCACACGAAACGGACGAATAGCGTGCTTGTCAACGGCCTGCTCGCTGCGTTCTTGCGTCGCGCTGGTTGGAGCCATGTGTCCTTCTTTCACAGGATCGATCACAAAGGGTCGTGACCGCGTCTATCGACGATGCGGATTCGGCCGACAAATCGAACCGAAGCATGCTCGGCTCGTTCGGTAGGCACGAGCTGTGCCCGAGGCTCTTACCTGGGCGGCCTACCAGTACGCGATCAGCCGTCCGGCACTAATCACGATCGACCAGCAGATCAAAGAAGTCGCGCCCATGACGGCGAGCTGGCGGTGTTCGGCGGGTGTGAGCTCGCGGACGCGCCGGGCGCGCCACGCGGGCGAGAGTCGTACGAGCGTCGCGTTCACCAACGCGACGGCGATGGCGGGGAATTTAATGTAGATGAATGGATTGCCGACGTACTCCGTGGCTTTCGTGGCGAGGAGACCCACGCCGGCTGTCGCGGCGAGGAGAAAACCGTACTGCGCGGTCGTGGACGCCGCGTCCGTCATCGGCGCGAGCGGCACGCGCCGCCAGACGCCGAGGAGCCGCAGGTCGAGCAGCAGCACCGACCCGAACAGCGTCGCGATGCCGACGATGTGAAGGAGATTGACGACGGCGTAGGTCCAGGGTCCGGATTCGCGCATGAACACGCCAATCGCGGACGCCTGGAGCCACGCGGCGAAGGCGAGCACTCAGTCGCGGTCGGGATAGACGTTGTAGACCTTGCCGTTCCAGGTCAGCCTCGACGTCTTGATCTCGAATTTGTTCGGATCGCGGTGGCGATTGCCGTGGACCGTCACCTTCTCGCCGACGGGGATCATCCCGTTCTTCAACCCGGCCTGCTCGGTGCGTGCCGGCGGCGCCAACACGACATCCCACACATGTCCGTCTGCGTTGACCTTCATCGTCGCGTGCGGGCCGGCGGTGCTGACCGGCGCTGTCACCGTGCCGCTGATGTCTGACAGATTGTCCTGGTAACCGCCCCACCCGTGGTGAGCGCTCAGCGGAATCGAGAGCGCGAGGACGGAAGCGGCCGCAGCGGCGAAGCGGAGCGCGCGTGCGTATCTCTGCATGAGCGAAACCTCCTCTTCCAAAAACAACGCTCTATTCTAGCCCCGGTCGGCGCGGCGTGACGATCGGCATAGTGCGATCGGCAGATCGTGCGTTCTGCTGTTTGCGGGCGTAAGTCTTTGTTGCGTTCGCCGTCGATGACACGCGTGCCCTCGCGCGACGACATCTCTGCGCGTGCGATCGCCGGATCCGCTGCGGCGCGCGCGCATTGCACGCGGCATTGCTCCTGCACTGGCGGCGGCGACGAGCGCGAAACGGATCGCGACTCGTGCAGGAGGATGTCATGCGAAGCGCAGTGATGATCATGATGGCGGCGCTCACGGCGGCGCCGGTGTACGCGCAGGAGGCGAAGCCGCACGACTGGCAGAATGCGTCGGCATACGTGACGGCGATGGGCGGCGTCACGCAGGCGACCGGCAACACGACCGGCGACTTCGGGATCGAAGGCGGCGTGCGGATCGTGCCGCACGTGATGGTGATCGGCAACGTCGGGTACTTCCACAACCTGCTCGGCGATCTCCAGCCGACGCTCGACGCGACGACGGCCGCGCTGTCGACGAATCAGGGGCTGACGGTGACCGGCGGCGGCACGCTGCCGACCTGGTACACGACCGGCGGCTTGCGCGCGGAACTGCCGGTGTCGTCGATCGCGCTGCCGTACGTGCTTGGCACGGTCGGCGTGGCGCATCTGACGCCGACGCCGACCTTCACGTTCGCGAGCGGCACGCTGACGCTGCCGGACGGCACGACGCCGACGGTCGGCCAGGATGTCACGAGTGACATCGTCTCGACGGGCGCGTTCACGCAGCCCGCTGCGAGCAACGCGTTCATGTTCACGCTCGGCGGCGGCGTCCAGGTGCCGTTCGCGCCGCGATGGGTGGTCGACGTCGGCTATCGCTACTCGCGCATCGCCGCCGACTCGACGCTCAGCGCCGCGGCGCTGAACACCAACGGCGTCACCTTCGGCCTCGGGTACCGCTTCTGATGACCGCGAACAGGCCGCGGCGCGTCAGCGGGCGCGCCGCGGTCACCAGTGCGGCGGTCGCCTGTGCCGGCGTGGCGTCCATCGTGTGGGCCGTCCATCGCCCGCCACAGGTGGAAGTGACGATGGCGGAGGTGACGCGCGGTGCTGTGGTTCGACGCATCATCGCCGCCGGTACGCTGCGTCCCGTACGTACCGTGGACGTCGGTGCGCAGGTGTCGGGGACCGTGCAGAGCCTCGACGCTGACTTCAATACCGCCGTCCGCACCGGCCAGGTTATCGCGCGGCTGGAGCCGAGCGCGTTTCAAGCCGCGCTCGAGCAGTCGCGTGCGGGGCTGCAGGACGCGGAGGCCGCGCTCGTGCAGGCGCGTGCAGATTACGGCGGCCTGCAGGTGGCCGACCGCGACGCGGCCGTGCAGCTTCGGCGCGCCGAAGCGCTCGCGAAGAGCGAGATCATCACCGAGGCGGACCTCGACGCAGCGCGCACCCAGATGCAGGCGGCAGACGACAGCGTGCGCAGCGGCGCCGCATCGGTCCGGCAGGCGGAGGCGGCCGTCGGCGCGGCACAATCAGCGCTGCAACAGGCACAGGTGAATCTCGATTACACGATCATCCGCTCGCCCGTAGACGGTGTCGTGCTGTCGCGCAGCGTCGATGTCGGGCAGACCGTGGCGGCGTCCGTGCAGGCGCCCGTCCTCTTCACGATTGCAACCGATCTGCGCCGGCTGCAGGCCGAAGTGGACGTCGATGAAGCCGACGTGGGCGGCCTGCAGACGGGTCAGGTCGTCTCCTTCACCGTGGAGTCGTATCCCGATGCGACGTTCCGAGGCACGCTGACGCAAGTGCGGCTCGGCGCGGTCGTGATCGCGGCCGTGGTGAGTTACGCCGTCATGATCGACGTCGACAACCAGGACGAACGATTGCGGCCGGGGATGACCGCGCTGCTCGCGCTCGAGGGTCTGCGCCACGAGGACGTCCTGCGTGTGCCGAACAGCGCGCTGGCGTTTCACCCGCCGATCGACGTGCTCGCGGCAATCGGCCAGCCGGAGCCGCAGCCGCTTGCTGTCGGGACGGCCGAGGACAGCAGCAGGCGCGGCGAGATCTGGCGCTATGACGGCCGGCGATTCACAGCCGCGGCCGTGACGGCCGGGCTGAGCGACGCATCCTGGACGGAGGTATCAGCGGGCAGCGTGGCAGCGGGCGATCGGCTTGTCACATCGGCGCGACTCGTTCGCTGAGCCCGGGTTGTCGCTGACCGCGGACCGATCCACAATCGATGAATGATTACCGTCCGCAAGGGCGAAGACCGCGGCCACGCGAACCTCGGCTGGCTCGAGTCGCACCACACCTTCTCGTTCGGCACATACGCAGACCCGCGGTTCATGGGCTTCCGCGCGCTGCGCGTCCTCAACGACGACCACATCGCGGCCGGCAAAGGCTTCGGCGCCCACGGTCATCGCGACATGGAGATCATCACCTACGTGCTCGACGGCACGCTGGCCCACAAGGACAGCATGGGCGAGCGCCACGAGCTCGGGCCGAACGAAGTCCAGGCGATGTCGGCCGGCAGCGGCGTCATTCACAGCGAGTTCAACGCGTCGCGCACCAACCCGGTTCATCTCATCCAGATCTGGATCGTCCCGACAGAAGAGGACATCGAACCGTCGTATCAGCAGTTCAAGTACGACGCGGCCGAGAAGCGCGGCAAGCTGCGCCTGATTGCGGGTCCCGACCGCCAGACGACGCCGCCCTCCGCCTTCATTCACCAGGACGCGCGCATGTACGCGGCGGTGGTCGGCGCGGGCGAGACGATCGACTACGAGCTGCCGGAGAGCCGCTTCGCGTGGGTGCAGGTCGCCACCGGATCGATCGTCGTCAACGGCGTTCGCATGAACGCGGGCGACGGTGCCGCGATCAGCGACGAGTCGCGGCTGACCATTGGCGGCGGTGACATGGGCGGCGAGCTCCTCCTGTTCGACCTCGCGTAGATCGATGGGCGACGTCAACGTTCTCGTCGTGTTCTATTCGAAGTACGGCCGCGCCGAGCGGCTCGCGCTCGCCGTCGGCGTCGGTGCCATTCAGGCCAAAGCCAACATCCGCCTGCGGCGCGTCGCCGATCTGGCTGACACGAAGACGATCGAAGCAGACGAATCGTGGCGCGAGAATCGCTCGCGGATGCTCGCCGACTACGTGTGTCCGCGTCCGGACGATCCCCCGTGGGCCGACGTGATTATTCTCGGCACGCCGGCAGAGTCGTGCGACGAAATGGAAGCCTTCGTGCGCGGACTTGGCAGCGAGCCCGCGCTTGCCGGCAAACTTCCGCGAACGATCGCTGCGCCGATCGCGCCGGGCGATCGCGCTCCCGTCCTCGGATCGCTCTACGCGGCAGCGGCTGACGCCGGCCTCATCGTCGTGCCGCTCGAGAACGACGGGACGGACCCCATCGTGCGCGCCCGCGCGTACGGCCGCCGCGTCTCGCAGATGGCGCGCGCCCTCAAACATGCCGCCGCAGATTCTCGTCAACCCGTTTGAGGGCGTTGCGGCCCGCGTCAACGCGACACTCGACCGGATCGCCGCACTGAACGCCGAATACCGCGCCGGCGAGATCCACGCGCACGTACCGGACGCGCTGCACGACAGCGCCCACTCGCTGGCCGAGCTCATCGAACACCACCTGCCGCTCTCGCACGCCGCCTTCCAGGCCGCCGAGCGCAGTCTGTTTTTCTCGCTTCCGGTTGCGTTCGACCCGGCAGAATCGGTCGGCCCTTACCTCGCCGCCGTCGACCGCGACGGTGAGGGACGCCCGTACCGGTTTCTCGACATGGGCGCCCTCATCGCCACCCAGGCGTTCGGCGAGAACGAGCCCGCGGTCGTGCGTGCGGTGCTCGAGTCACTGCCGCTCGTAGCGACGCGCTACGCGCACTCCGAGTACCAGACCGTCCTGTCGCTGCGCCTCAAGGCCGAGCTGAATCGCATCGCGCCGGTCGGCACGCCGCGTCACTTCGTCGTGAACACCGGCGCAGAAGCCGTGGAGAACGCGATCAAAGCGGTGCTCCTCAATCGTTTGATGACGACGAGCGAGCGCGACGGGTGGTTCATCGTGTCGTTCGACGGTGCGTTCCACGGCCGCACGCTCGGCAGCCTCGCGGTCACGCACAGAAAGAAAGCGCGGCTCGGCTTTCCGACCTTTGACTGGCCGGAGATTCTGTTCCCGGTCGAGGAGCCGCGATCGCCCAAAGAAACATTGCGGCGCGAAGAGCGGAGCCTCAAGCAGCTGTGGGATCTCCTCGTCTCGGGGCGTCTGCCGCGGGCGGAAAAAAGCCGCGACACGTTCCGCCGCGAGATCGACGCGATCGACGAATTCCTCGCGCGCCCGGCGATCGACGCCGATGCCGTGAACGCGTTCGTGCAGGAGCAGCGCGCGGCGCTGACGCCCGACGTCGTCCGCCGATCGCGGCGTGTGGCCGCGGTCCTGGTCGAACCGATCCAGGGCGAGGGCGGCGTGCGGATGGCGAGCGCGCGGTTCATGCGCAAGCTGCGCCTGCTGACGCGTGTGTACGACGTGCCGCTGGTGTTCGACGAAGTCCAGACAGGGTGGGGGATCACGGGACGGTTGTGGGCGCACGAGCTGTTCGATCTGCCGTCGCCGCCGGATCTGGTCACGTGGGCCAAGAAGGCGCAGAACGGCGTGCTGTTCGTCAGCGAAGCGTTCGCGACGTTCTTTCAGGAAGAAAAGAAGTTCAACACGACGTGGGAAGGCGACTCGGTCGGGATGCTGCGGCTGCTCACGCTGCTCGACAAGCTCGATCTGAATCAGGTCCGCCGCACCGGTGACCGGGCGCGCAGCGGCCTCGAGGCGATTGCGCGCGAGCACAAACGGCTGCTCCTCAACGTGCGCGGCGCCGGCGTCATGCTCGGCTTCGACGTCGCGCGCGAGGATCTGCGCGACGGTCTGCTGGACCGCGCGTTCCGGCGCGGCCTGATTCTGCTCGGCGCGGGCAGCCGCAGCGTCCGCCTGTATCCACGCTACGACACCGAGCCGTACGCGATCGACGAAGCGCTCGAGATCGTCCGCCTGTCGGTCGAGGATCTCGTCGGCGGCCGCGTGGCGTCCGAGGCGGCCGGCCCGAAGATCCGCGTCGGCACGCTCGAAGTGCCGCTCGACACGCTGGAGACGATCGAGTTGACGCCGGCGAGCTTCGCGTCGTGCCGGACCCAGATCATGGCGGTGGAGCAGGAGCGCTATGGCGCGGCCGCGGAGTACCCGCCGGACGTCCTTCATGGCGGCCATCGGCCGCTCCTCGAGCTCCCGATTGAGACGCTCGAGAGCACGGTCGCCGATCCGCAGTCGATCGGACTCGCGCTGCGCGACCGGGTCACAGGCCGGTTCGTGGCGTACGCGCTCGGCAGTGCGCTCGAGAACCATGACGAGGAGGGCGTCCGCTCAGACCTGCGCTTCGGCGAGCACAACACGTTCTATCTGCAGGCGATGGCGACGCTGCCGACAATCCAGAACGAAACCGAGGTCGGCAATTACCTGCTCGACCTGCTTCGCGATCGTGCTGCGGCCGCGGGATTCGAGTATCTGTCCACGTTGATCGAAGAGCGCGTGCGCGAGACCGGACCGGAGTGGCTGAAAGCGGCGGAGGAGCTGCAGCGGATCGAAGACTATCTCGGAAGCGGCACCACCTTCGCGTACCTCCAGGCTCCGCTAAAATGACCCGAGAACCAATGACCAGATAACCAAATGACCAGATGCCCAAATTCGGAGGACCGATGCGTCTGACCATGCGTACCGCCTGGGCCATGCTGCTCGTTGCCGCGACGGCCACGTGGGTGCTCGCTCAGTTCGATCCCGATCGGAAAATCGCGGGCGGCGGCGTGTTCGTGCCGGGATGGACGGGCAAGATCGATCAAGCGTCGGCCAACCAGGGCCGCACGCTGACCGACGCGAAGTTCGTCAAGGAAGGCGACGGCTATCACATCACCACGGGTCCGGCGACGACGTACTGGAATCCCGCCAATACGATCGCCGGCGACTACACGGTCAAAGCGCGCTTCACCGAACCGAAGTTCATGGAGCTCAACAGCCATCCTCACTCATACGGCCTGTTCATCGGCGGCCACGATCTGGGCGGGGCAAACATGTCGCTCGTGTACTGCGTGACGTACGGCGACGGGACGTTCCTCGTCCGCGGATTCGGACCCGCAGTGTTCACGCTGCAGCGGACCGCCCCGAACGCCGCCGTGCACAAGGCGCCGGCCGTGCTGCAGCCGGTGACACAGGACATTCAGTGGACGGTGAAGGGCAACCGCGTCGAGTGCTCGATCAACGGCACGGTCGTCGCCGGCTACAACAAGCCCGATCTCGTGGCGCCCGGCCGGTTGATGTCCACCGACGGCGTGTACGGTCTGCGCTACACCCACAACGTCGAGGCCGTCGTCTCCGGCTTCGCCGCGACGAAGAACTGAAGTTGTCAGTTTTGAGTTTTGAGTTTTGAGTTGTGAGTTTTGAGTCTTGAGTTCTGAGTCTTGAGTCATGAGTCATGACTCATCACTCACAACTTCAGAATACGTTGCCCTGGCGATCGCGCTGGTGGTGGGCGCGGCGCTGCGCTTCTGGGGCCTCCGGTTCGGGCTGCCGCACGATTCCGTTCGTCCTGACGAAGAAATTCTCGTCGGCGCCGCGCTGAGCATCTTCGGCGGACGTCTTCATCCGCACTTTTTTGACTGGCCGTCGCTCTTCCTTTACGCGACCGCGGGAGGTTACGCCGTCCTCTTCGCCTTCGAGCGCGCGTTTGGCCTCGTCGCGAACGCCGATGACTTCATCGCGCGCGCGGTCGCGGATCCGACGAGCGTCCACCTTGTCGCGCGTGTCTTGGGCGCGGCGTCAGGCGTCGCGACCATCGCCGCTATGTATTTCGCCGCCCGCGAAGTCTGTTCGCGACGAACGGCGATCATGTCGGCGGCGCTGTTGTCGATCGCGTTTCTGCACGTCCGCGACTCGCACTACGGCCTCACGGACGTGCCGTCGACGTTCCTCGCGGTCTGCAGTTTCTGGGCGGCGGTGTACGCGGCGGCGCGCGGCGTCACGATGCGGCGTCTCGCGGTTGCCGGTGTTCTCGCGGGGCTGGCGGCGTCGACCAAATACAACACCGGGCTCATTCTCGCGCCTGCGCTCGTGGTCGTCGGAGAGCACGCCATCCGAACTCGCGACCTCGGGTGGGCGGTGAAAGCGGTTGCGATGCTCGCGGTCACGTCGATCGCCGGCTTTGTGGCGGGCACGCCCTACGCCGTCCTCGACTATCAGCCGTTTTCGGCCGCGCTCACGAACCTCCACGATCATCTCACCGGCGGCCACGCCGGCATCGATCTCGGGCGCGGGTGGACGTATCACTTGTTCTTCACGCTGCGCTACGGCCTCGGAGTGCCGCTGCTCGCCATGTCGCTCGCAGGCGCGTTGTGGCTGGTCGCCGATCGCTCGTGGCGCGCGGCGATGATGCTGTCGTTTCCGGTCGTTTATTACTACACGGTCGGATCGGGCCTGACCGTGTTCACGCGCTACATGATGCCGATGGTGCCGTTCATGTGCCTGATGGCCGCGGTGTTCATCGATCGGGCCGCGGAGCGTGCGGCCTCCTTCACCCGATCTGCCGCCGTTCCGGCCATCGCCGCTGCAGTCCTCTTCGTTGTCGCTGCCGTGCCGCCGCTTGTGCAATCGGTCGCGTTCGACCGGCTGCTTGCGCGTCCGGATACACGCCTGGCCGGCGCCGAGTGGGTCGAGTCACACTTTCCGATGGGCGCGGCGTTGTATCAGACCGGCGCCTCGTACGGCCACGTGCAGCCGCACCCGATGGCACGCTACGCCGAGTACGACTTCGACGATGCCGCTGGTTGGTTCACAGCGAACGGCCAGCCTGCTTCCGAGCCCGACATCGTCGTGCGCTCGCAATCGCCGCTCGCGGCCTACAGCCACGAGCCCGCCGGTCTCGGCGGTGTGCTCGCGTCGGATTACGTGCAGGTCATGACGATCACGGGAATTCCGGGCGGCCAGCCCGCCGGCGCGGTCTACGACGTGCAGGACGCGTTCTATCTTCCTTACAACGGTTTCGGCAACATTCGGCGTCCCGGACCGAATCTGATCATCTATCAGCGACGCAGCAAGGACGAACGCGCGGGCGAGAAGTAGTCACGACGCGTGGCGATCCGCTCTCAGCCCGCTGCGATCGGTTCCGATCCTGGCACGTAGCGTCCGCCTTCAGGCGGACCACACGATATATCGGGGTATGCGACTTGCTGTTTCGAGCAGCATGACTCCGAATACCCCTCGACTTGCGAAGCACCGCCGCCGTCTGCTGGCGGTGCTCTGTGCTGTTGTCATCGGACCGGGTGATGCGTTCGCGTACGCCGCCCTAGTACCTCGGACCGCCGTACCTCAGGCGCCGGCTGCAACGGCGTCTCAGGACAGCGCGCCGATTCCACAGGACCAGCTCGATTCGCTCGTCGCGCCGATTGCGCTGTTCCCCGACCCCGTTCTCGCGCAGACACTGGCGGCATCGACCTATCCACTCGAATTGATGCAGCTTCAGCAGTGGCTCACGAAGAACCCGAATCTTAAGGACAAGGCGCTTGCTGACGCTGTCGCACAGCAGCCCTGGGATCCAAGCGTTCAGGCGATGGCAGGGCTGCCAGATCTCGTCAAGCGCCTCACGAACGACATTCAGTGGACGACGGATCTCGGCAACGCGTTTCTCGCACAGCAGAACGATGTGATGAATGCTGTGCAGCGGATGCGGCAGAAGGCGCAGGCCAAAGGCACCCTCACGTCCACTGAACAACAGGTCGTGCAAACGGAGACCGTTCAGGACAAACAAGTGATCGTCATCGAACAAGCGTCGCCGGAAGTCGTCTACGTGCCTTCGTACGATCCGGTCACCGTGTACGGCGCGGCGGTGTATCCGTACCCACCGATTTACTATCCACCCGCGGGCTACTACGCAGCCGGAGCGGCGATTTCGTTTGGCGTCGGCGTCGCGATGGGCGCGTTCTGGGGAGGCGGCGGCTGGGGGTGGAACACCGGCTGGGGCGGCAACGACATCAATATCAACAACAACAATAACTTCAACCGCATCTCCAACAACCGCGCGGGTGCCATCAACAACAGGAGCGGCACCTGGCAGCACAACGCCGGGCACCGCGGCGGTGCACCGTACGGCAATCGCGCGACTGCGAACAGATTCGGCGGAACCGCGCGCGGCGATTCGCTCGCCAACCGTCAGTCGGCGGCGCGGCAGCAGCTGAATCGACAGGGCGGACAGGTCGGGACGAGCGGCCTCGGCAACCGCGGCGGCGTGGGCGACCGCGGTGGCGTAGGTGACCGCGGAGGTCTTGGCAACCGCGGTACTTCCGGCATCGGCGGCGGCCGTGACGGCGTTGGCAACCGGCCAGGCGGCGGCATCGGTGATCGCGGCAGCTCCGGCATCGGCGGAGGTCGCGATGGAATCGGCAATCGCGGCACCAGCGGGATCGGCGGCAATCGCCCGAGCACGCTTCCGAGCGGAGGCGGCGGGGATCGCATCGGCTCGCGCGATCTGTCTCGCGGCGGCGGCAACGGCGCATTTGGCGGCGGTGGCTCGCGCGGATTCGACGGGGTCGGTGCGCGCGCCAACAGCGGCCGCGGCTCGTCGAGCTTTGGATCCCGCGGCGGCGGCGGTGGCGGGTTCAGCCGCGGCGGCGGTGGGGGCGGCGGCTTCAGCCGTGGCGGCGGCGGTCGCGGCGGCGGCGGCGGCCGTGGCGGCGGTGGCGGACGACGACGGTAGACGTGGGAGGCATGATCATGAAACCAATCGTCATTGCGTTCGTGCTGCTCGCGGCGACGTCGACGTTCGCTGCGGGCGCTCAGACCAGACGCGCTGTCCGCACGACGGCGCCGATGGTCAGGACCTTCGACAAGCCTGACCAGGCGGTGGACGCGCTCATCGACGCCGCTGATCGCTTCGACGTAACCGCGCTCGAGCAGTTGTTCGGCGGGAAGTTCAAGGAAGTCCTCCTGACCAACGAGCCCGCCGACGATCGGCGGCGCGCGAAGGAGTTCGTCGAGAAGGCCCGCGAAAAACACCGCGTCTCCATCGATCCGAAGGTCCGTGGCCGCGCCTTCCTGCTCGTCGGCAGCGAAGACTGGCCGTTCCCGATTCCGGTGGTGAAGCGCGGGACGAAGTGGTCGTTCGACACGGTGGCGGGACGACGTGAGCTGCTGTATCGACGCATCGGCGCCAACGAGCTCGACACCATCGCCATCTGCCGCGGCTACGTCGAGGCGCAGCACGAGTACGCGCTCAAGAAGCGCGAGGGCTACGACGTCAATCAGTACGCCCAGCGCATCATCGCCACCGCCGGCAAACAAGACGGTCTGGCGTGGCAGAAGGCGGACGGTTCGTGGGACGGGCCCGTGGGCGAAAAGGCCGCTCAGGCGATCGCTCAGGGCTACAGTCGCGGCGAGCCCTACCACGGCTACTTCTTCAAGGTGCTGAAGGGACAGGGCCCGGCTGCGCCGCTCGGTGAGCTCGACTACGTCGTGAAGGGCGCGATGATCGGCGGGTTCGCGCTCGTAGCGAGTCCGGCTGAATACGGCGTCACCGGCGTCAAGACCTTCATGGTCAGCCAGGACGGCGTGGTGTACGAGAAGGATTTCGGACGGGCCACGAAGACCGCCTTCGCGAGGATGGAGCGATTCAATCCTGATAAATCCTGGAAGCCGGTCCTCGACGAATGATCGGGAACCGAAGTGACGAGGGATCGCTTTGCTGCGAGCGCAGCGGATCGATTCCTCGCCATCGCTCCGCCGGCCCACCCAATTGGGCGGCGCTGACGCGATCCTGATTTTCTATGATCGCGTAGATGCCGCAGCTAGCCGCGAACGATGATGAACTTCTAGACGCATACTCTCGGGCGGTGACGCGCGCGGTGGACACCGTCGGCCCGTCGGTTGTGCGGATCGCGGCGGGCCGCGGCAGCGGATCGGGCGTGCTCTTTACGCCCGACGGGCTCATTCTGACCAACAGCCACGTTGTCTCAGACGCAGACCTGGCGACCGCGACGCTGCCCGACGGCCGATCGCTGCGCGCGGATCGCGTTGGACATGATGTGCATTCGGATCTCGCGGTGCTGCGGGTCAGCGACCGCGAATCGCTGCCGTTCGCGACGCTCGGTAATTCCCAGGCGGTTCGCGTCGGCCAGGTCGCGATCGCGATCGGCAACCCGTTTGGCTTCCAGCATTCCGTCACCGCCGGGATCGTCAGCGGCCTGGGCCGATCGCTCCGCGCGCGCTCGGGTCTGCTGATGGACGACATCATTCAGACCGACGCGTCGCTCAATCCCGGCAACTCCGGCGGGCCGCTGGTGACCACGGCGGGCGAGGTGATTGGAATCAACACCGCGACGATCATGCCGGCGCAGGGACTCTGTTTCGCGATTGCGAGCAACACGGTGCGGTTCGTCGCGGCGAAGCTGATTCGCGACGGCCGCATCCGTCGGAGCTACATCGGCGTCGCGGGCCAGAACGTGCCGATTCCGCGCGCGATCGCCAGGGCGCATCGGCTGGCGGTGTCGTCGGGTGTCCTCGTGTTGTCCGTGGAGCCGACCAGCCCCGCGAGCGCGAGCGGGCTGCGCGAGGGCGACGTGATGTTCGCGTGCGACGGCGAACCGGTCACCGCCGTCGAGGATCTGCACAAGCACCTGACGGGTGAGCGCGTCGGCGTGCCCACGACGCTTGCGGTGCTGCGCGGCACCGGCCGGCGGGAGTTGCGCGTCGTGCCGATCGAATCACAGCGCGAGTAGGCCGCGGCGGACCGCGCGCCGGACGGCGTCGGTCCGGTTCGCCGCTCCGAGCTTGCCCGACAGCGACGCGACGTGAAACTTGACGGTCTGATCGCTGATGCCGAGCCGCGCGGCGATCGCCTTATTGGGTAATCCTTCGGCGAGCAGCTCCAGCACTTGAACTTCGCGGGCGGTCAGCGGTTCGACGGGGAGGTCCTCGTCGCGGCTGCGGACCTCGGGCGCGACGAGGATGCCGTCCGCCCGCAGGCCCGCGGCGCGCGCGGCGCCGAGTGTGTCGAATTCGCCGGCGACTTCGATCGAGCCGTTCAGTTGCGCGCGCAGCCTGGCGCGATCGCGCTCGGGGCCGACGAGCAAAATCTTCATCAACTTGCCGGACGCTCTCCGATCGTCACACGTACTTCGACGGGTGTGCTGCCGCGAAGGATCCGGAGGGCCGCCTGGCTCCCGACGCGGTCGCCGACCAGCAGGTCGAGAAGGTCTTCAGGCGATTCGAGCGCGTGGCCATCGAGCTCGAAGAGGATGTCGCCGACGAGCACGCCGGCGGCGGATGCGGGGCTGCCGGGCGTCACGGCCACGACCAGCAGCGCCTTGTCGCGGCCGATCGCGTTGCGCTGTGCATCAGGAACGCGCACGGGCTGTCCGGCGACGCCGAGATATCCGCGTTTGAGGCGGCCGTGCTCCAGGACCGTCGCCGCGGTTTTCCACGCGATCGCCGCGGGGATGACGACCGTGAGGCCCCGGATCGCGGTCGATGTCGTCACGCCGAGGAGCGCGCCCGCCGCGTCGAGGAATGCGCCGCCCGAGAAGCCGTCGTGCATGGGCGCGTTCGTCCGGAGGACCTGATCGATCGCGCGGCGGCGGCCGGTCGGCAGCGGCCCGCCGATCACTGATACGATGCCCGCGCTCGCCGTCACGGCATTGCTCCACGAGCGGGCGACGGCGATCGCCAGGTGGCCGACGCGCGCGGGCGTCGCCGCCGGCGCGATCGGTGCCACGGACAAACCTTTCACGCCCAGCACCGCCAGGCTCGTCGTCGGATCCCAGCCGAGCAGCTCGGCATCGAGCGTCTCGCCGTCGTGGCGGCGCACGTGGAGGCCGTCCTCGCGTCCGAGCGACCGGACCATTGTCAGCACGACCCCGTCAGCGTACACGAGCCCGCTGGCGGGGCGGCGGCGCCCCTGCACCTGGACAACCGCCGGCGAGGCAGCGGCGACCGCGTCGGCAAGGGCATTTGAAAATGTGTTGAGCAGTTCTGTGGTCATGGGCGCGATGGTGACACGGCCCCGTTACGGCGCGAATCACCCAAACGGGCTGATGTCGATTTCGCGGCCTGGCGTTCGACTACACAATGAAGGAGGAGCGAGACATGAAATGCATGGTGATGATCAAGGCCAATAAGGACACGGAAGCCGGAAAGATGCCCACCCAGGAACTGCTCGAGGCGATGGGCAAGTTCAACGAAGAGTTGGTCAAGGCGGGCGTCATGGTCGGCGGCGAGGGACTGAAGCCGAGCTCGCAGGGCGCGCGCGTCAAGTTCTCGGGCGGCAAGCACACGGTCATCGACGGACCGTTCGCCGAGACGAAGGAGCTGATCGCCGGCTTCTGGATGCTCAAGGTGAAGTCGCTGCAGGAAGCTGTCGACTGGGCGTCACGGATTCCGGGCGGCCACGGCGAGGTTGATCATTTCGGCGGGGAGTTCACGGTCGAAATCCGTCCGGTGTTCGAGGCCGAGGACTTTGGCGAGGAGTTCACACCGGAGCTGCGCGAACAGGAAGAGCAGTTGCGCAAAAAGATCGGCAATTAGGAATTTACAATTAGGAATTTACAATTCGTACGTAGGCGTGACAGTGTCACACCGCACGAAGCGCCTGATTGAGTGCGTTAATGAACTCGCCGGTATCGGCGTAGTAATTGGGGTATCATCGAGATCCTCGCGCTTTTGCGAGTTTCCTAAGCGCTCTGGACCATCCCGCCAATCGCTGTCGAACTCTAAGCGCCTTGGTCAATTCGCGAAGCTCCCGCGTTAGTTCGCTTGCGTCCGTGGGAGTATGAGGCACGATGGCAGTGCTTTCACGCGTGAATAGATCTTCCGGGCCACGGTACAAATTAAAGATCTGATCTACGCTCGCTACATCCGGGACAATCGCTCGACAGCCACCAAGGTCCTGCATCTGCGAGAGCTTCATGCGCGGCTCCCGCGCAAGTTTGTTCAAAACTGAAGAGATTCGTTTCAGCCGCTGTGCAATCACCCATTCCGGGCAACGCGTCTCGTGCGCGAAGTGAGCCCCATCTGAAGGCCAGCAACGGCATGGCGTGCGATGCACGCCAATTCTTGACGATTTCCGATTGTTCACCCGTTGTTGGTCGACCTCCATCAGATCTTCATTTGCCATCCACCACGGTACGAGGATGTCGGCCGCCCTATCGATTTCTCCTTTCCCGTAACGTCGTTGTATCCAAGCAGCCATATCGTCTTCTTCGCCGACCCGCCGCGCAAAAAGATGGGCAGTAAGTCTACGATCCGCGCGAATTGTAAATTCTCAATTGTAAATTGTAAATTTCGCGATCACCGAATGGTCCACAAATAGATCATCGCGCCCTCGACTTCCTGCGCCTGCTCCGGCGGCCGGTCGTCTCCCATCGTCCAGAAATGGGAGACGATGCGGGTGCCGGGCCGCAGCTCGCGGCGGAATTTCGGAATCAGCCGCTGATTGAGCTGCGGCAGCAGGAACAGCGTGACAACCGTCGCCTCGCTGATGTCGGTCTCGAAGAAATCCTGATTCAGAAAGACGACGCGGTCGGTCACGCGTGCTTTGGCGCGGTTGTCGAACGCGTCGCGCAGATAAAACGGATCGATCTCGATGCCGACGCCGCGCGCGCCGAACTTCTGCGCCGCGGTGATCGGAATTCTCCCGTCACCCGATCCAAGGTCGTAGACGACGTCGGCCGGTGTCACGCGCGCGAGCGTGAGCATCGCCTCGACGACGGGTTGCGGCGTCGGGACGTATCGGACGTCGGGCGAGCGCAGACGCCGCTGTTGGGCGAGTGAGCCGGCGGTCAGCGCAGCGACAAACGCGATCACGGCCGCGGTGCGGCCGATGTGCTTCACGGGCGCCGATGGTAACAGACCGGAACGGCGTGCGATAATCCGCCGGATCATGAGCACGTGGCGCTACCGCGCGGACATCATGTGCGCGTGCAGCTGCGACTGGGGCTGCCCCTGCAACTTCAACGCTCGGCCGACGCAAGGGTTCTGCGAGGGTGGATGGGCGCTGCGCGTGCAGGACGGACAATGCGGCAGCGTTGATCTCGCCGGAGTCGGGTTCGCGATGATGGCGAAATGGCCGCGTGCGATCCACGAGGGCGGCGGGACGGCGAGGGTCTGGATCGATAGTCAGGCGTCGCTGGATCAGCGCCGCGCCGTCGACGACATCGTGCACGGGACGCTCCCGGGGCAGCCGTGGATGATTTTTGCGCCGACGGTCGAGCGGTGGCTCGACACGGCGGCCGTGCCGATGGAGTGGGAGCTGAACGGCGCGAGGAGCCGCGTGAAGTTCGGCGAGGAGCTGCGGCTGACGATGCAGCCGATGAGAAATCCTGTGACGGGGAAAGAGACGTCGGCCCGCGTCATGCTGCCGGAAGGGATCACCTGCCGCGAGCTCAACATGACCTCGTCGGAAATGTTCTCCGTCTTCGCGCCAGGCCTGAAATACACGTGGCCCGGCAGGATGTCATGGTTCGGCGTCACCGAACACCAATCCGGCGCGCGATGACGATCGGCCGCGCGCGCGTTGCGATCCTCGTGCTGTGTCTCTCTGCGGCGCTTGCCGCGCAGGCGCCGCCGCAGAACCCGCTCGTCGCGGCCGCGATCGCCGGCGACCTGGCGAAAGTGAAAGCGGCGCTCGATTCCGGCGTGAAGGCCGATGCGCCCGACAGCGTCGATCGCGCCGCGCTCGGCTACGCTGCGTCGAGCGGGCACGCCGACATCGTCCAGGCGCTCCTCGACGCGGGCGCCAATGTGAACCGCGCCGATCCCGACGGGCTCACGCCGCTGATCGGCGCAGCCACCGAAGGGCGCACGGCGATCGTCACGCTGCTCCTCGCAAAAGGCGCGAACGTCCGCGCGTCAGACGTCAACCGGATCAACGCACTCATGGCCGCCGCGTCCGCTGGGCGCGCGGAGACCGTGCGCGTCCTCATCGCGGCCGGCGCCGACGTCAACGCGCGCGATTCCACCGGAGCGACCGCACTCATGGGGGCGGCGACGGGAGGCTACCTGGAGGTCGTCGATCTGCTGCTCGCGGCCGGGGCGAACGTGTCGGTCAAAGAACAGCAGGGACGCACGGCCCTCATGCTCGCGGCGCTGCAGGAATCGCCGAAGCCGATCGAAGCGCTGCTTGCCCGCGGCGCCGACGTCGATCTCGCGGACCGCAGCAATCGGACCGCAATTGTGTATGCCGCCGCCGGCGGCCACGCCGAGGTCGTTGCCGCGCTGCTCAAGGGCGGCGCGATGAAAAGCGTGGACCGGGCGTTTCTCGTGGCCGCGGCCGGGTGCCACGATGACCTCGTGCAGTTTTTTCTGATGCGCGGCTTTCCGGTGGACCAGACCGACAACGACGGGTCGACGCCGCTCATCGAAGCGAGCGGAAACAAGTGCACCGCGACGGTGCGGCACCTGCTCGATCGTGGCGCCGACCCGAAGCACGCGAGCAAGACGGGCACGACACCGCTGGTGGCCGCCGCATTCGGCGGCGGCAAGGACATCGTCACGCTGCTGGTCGGTCGAGGCGTGAACGTCAACGCGGCGGACGAGAGCGGGCGGACGGCGCTCATGGGCGCCGCGTCGCAGGGCTGGCTCGACGTGGTGAAATTGCTCGTGAGCAAGGGCGCGGACGCCAACGCGACCGACATGGGCGGCCGCCGCGCGGCTGGGTACGCGTCGCTGGCCAGCGCGCAAGACGTGCTGGATTATCTGCAGAAGCTTAAACGCTGACCGAAGCGCATTGAATGAAGGAGACCGCGATGAAACGATTGGGTTGGGGAGCGGCGCTCGTGGCGATCGCGTTGATTCCGGTGGCCGCGCAGGAACGGGGCGGCGGGGGCGGCGGACGGCAGGGCGGAGGCCGCGGCCCGCAGGTGCCGCCGCTCATTATGACGACGACGGCGTTTGAAGACGGCGGCGTGATTCCCGATAAGTACACGCAGGCCGCCGGGCCCGCCTCGCCGAGCCCCGAGCTGAAGTGGACGCAGGTGCCGCCAGGCACACAGAGCTTCGTGCTCCTGATGCACGATCCTGAGCCGGTGCGGAACAAGACGTCGAAGATGGACATCACCCACTGGCTGATCTGGAACATTCCCGCGACCGCGACCGGGCTGTCCGAGAACATGCCGAAGGGCGAGTTGCCCGACGGCAGCCGGCAGGTGAGTCTGAACGCCAACGGCTACATGGGTCCCGGCGCGCCGAACGGTCCGTACCATCACTACACGTTCGAGCTGTATGCGCTCGACGTCCCGAAGATCGACGTCCCGCAGGGCACGCCGATGGAAGCGGCTGACACGCGCGTCGCGGTCATCAACGCGATGGACGGTCACGTGCTCGGCAAGGCGGTCCTCGTCGGACGTTTTCATCGGCCATAGGACAAGGCGCCAAGGACTGACCGATGTCCAGCAATGGTCCAAAGTCAGCGTATGAGATCGCAATGGAGCGGCTGCGGCAGAAGGACGCTGCGGAGGGCGTCGAGCACCGCCCGTTGACCGATCGCCAGAAAGCGGAGATCGCCGAGGTGCGCAGCTTCTACGGCGCGAAGCTCGCGCAGGAAGAAGTGATGTACAAGTCGGCGCTCGCGGCGACGGCCGATCCCGTCGCGCGCGCCGAACGCGAAGTGCAGTACCAGCGCGAGCGCGAGCACCTCACCTCCGAGCGGGACGCGAAGATCGAGCGGATTCGCCGTTCGTGAACCTGGTCCTGCTCGAGGCGCACGAGGTCACCGCGTCCTCGACCGTCACCTTGTCCGGCCCGCGTGCGGAGCACGTGATCAAAGTGCTCCGCGCCGGCCCCGGCCGCCAGCTGCGCATCGGGATCGTCGACGGCCCGCTTGGCGCCGGCACGGTCCAATCGATCGCCGGCCGCTCAGTCGAACTCCAATGCGTCTTTGAACCCGGCACGCCGCCGCGGCCGCGCGTCGATCTGCTGCTCGCGCTGCCGCGCCCGAAGGTGATGCGCCGACTGTGGGCGCAGATTGCCGCCATGGGCGCGGGGCAAATCATCCTGACGAACGCGGAGCGCGTCGAACGTGACTACTTCGACACGCACATCCTGACCCCCGACAGCTACCGCCCGCTGCTTCTCGAGGGACTGCAGCAGGCGCGCGACACGCGTCTGCCGGTGGTGTCGATCCACAAACAGTTCAAGAAACTCGTCGAAGACGATCTCGACACCCTCTTCTCCGAAGGCCTGCGCCTCGTCACCGACCCTGGCGCGGCGGTGCCGCTGGCGGCGCTGGTGCGCGAGCGGGCGCCGGCGCGCGTGCTGCTGGCCGTTGGTCCGGAAGGCGGGTGGAACGACTACGAGCTGCGGCTGCTCGAGGCGCACGGTTTTGCCGCGGCAACCATGGGTCCGCGCACACTGCGGAGTGACACGGCGTGCATTGCTGTTTTCACGCTGGCGCAGAGCGGTTTGATAGAATTGAACCCGCCTCCCCCCTGACAGGATCCCGTTTGACGCAGGATCGCGACCCGCAGCCGATCGAAGTCGTGCTCGTCGACTATCCGTCCGAGCTCAAGGCGGCGGACCCGACGCGCGGGCGTCCGCTCGGCCCGTACGTCGACGTCGGCACTCGCATCATGCAGCTGCTGCCGGGCGCGGTGTTCGACGCGCACGGCGAGGGCCTTTACACGCGCGCGGCGTATCAGTTGGCGCTCAGGGTCGCAACCGATGCGCCGACCGCTGTGCACGTCAGCGTGGATCGCATCGAGGGACTTCGCGCGATCGGGCGTCTCGCGGCAGGTACCGGCTGGCGCGTCATCGATCCACGCGCGGCCACGTTCGTGGACATCGACGCCAGCCTGGCCGCCGGCCACGTGGTGCCGTTTTCGCTGCGGGTCACGGCGTGGGAGCCCGGCGAACCAGCGGCGCCGCCGCACCGGGTGCGCCAGTGGTCGTCGATTTCAGCGCTTGCCTTCCTCGTACTTGTGATCGCGATCGGCCTGCCGGCTGCGTGGGGCCAAATCGCGCGGCTCGTCGGGTCGAAGAACGCCACGTTGACGGAGGCCGCGCTCGCCGAGCGCAGCACGCTTGCCGACTTGCGTGACGTCGCGACGGCCGAGCAGGCGTTTGCGATCATGACGGGAGCGCCCCCGCGTTACGCGCCCGTCGCCGCGCTGGCCAGGGACGAGCCGTTTGCGTCGATCAACATCACGCCGCCGCTCCGCGCTCCGTTCGCCAGCTCGGACCGCCACGGCTACACGTTCGAATTCATCGGCGAAGGGCAGACCGCGCTCGAAGGCGCGCTGCAGCCGATCGGTCCCGTGTACGCGTCGTATGTCTACATCGCGCGGCCGAAGCCCGGCACACCGGGCGCGCGGACGTTCGCGCTGTTCCCGGACGGCCGCATCTTCGCGACCGCCGAGTCACGCCGGCCCACGCGGCAGGACATGGAGGTAGTGGAACAGCCGTGATCTGACTTGAGACTTAAGTCTTAAGTCTCACGCCGGGCGGCGTCAGCAGGAAATCGAGCCGCGAGCCGCTCGCGAGCTCCTCTGGCGCATTACCTCTGCGAAACACCCGCGCGGCCGCCTTGCCCTCCAGCGTCATCGCGCTGCCCTCGATGCGCAGCCACGAACCTTCGCGCAATCCGATCACGTCAGGCACGTTCTCTTCGTGGAACTCGGCGATCCGCTGTTCGCGCGTCTCGCCCATATGGGTCGAGCCGGGCACGGGGTCGATGTAGTGCGGGTTGATGTTGAACGGCACGAACCCGAGCGCTTCGAAGGTCGGCGGCTCGACGATCGGCATGTCGTTGGTGGTTTTGATCGACGGGCACGCGACGTTGGAGCCGGCGCTGACGCCCACGTACGGCATGCCGGCGTGCACTCGGCGGCGGATCGGTTCGATCAGGTCGAGCCGCCAGAGCGCGTTGATCAACCGGAAGCTGTTGCCGCCGCCGATGAAGATCGCATCCGCCCGTTCGACCGCACGCGCCGGCCCGCCGTCCGCGTCGTGCACGGATTCGAGCGCGTAGCCCAGCTCGGCGAACCGTTCGCGCGCGCGCCGGGCGTACGCGTTGTGATCCTTGAGCGCGTAGGGCACGAACAGCACGCGCGTGACGGCAGTCGACAGGTGCGTGCGGATCGGCGCCTCGCAGTAATCGAGATAGCGGCCGCCGAAGCTCGTCGAGTTGCTGATCAGCAGAAGCTGCATGGACCGGGTCACACCTGCGAGCGCTTCAGGATCGCGCTAACGTCCACGTTCGCGACCAGATCGGGGGCGGTCCAGCCGTCCAGATCGTATTCGGCCATGCAGCGCTCGGCGAAGCCCCGATAGCTTTCCGCGGCGCCGCTCGCTTCGGCCGCAAACAGCGTCTGGCTGCGGATGTCGTCGTGGTTGCCGAAGTAGTTGCGCTCGTACAGCTCGTGGCGGCCGCCGAACTCGCTGCCGATAGCGTCCCACAACAGCTTCATCAGCTTCACGCGATCGACGGCCGTATAGCCATTCGATCCGCGGACGAACTGATCGAGGAACGGCCGGAGCTCCGGCGATTGGAAGTCGAGCGCGCTGGACGGCAGGTAGATGAGCGCGCTCGCGAGCGTGTTCTCGATCAGCTCTTTGATCTTCGGATACGCAATGCTCGCCATGACCCGGTACGCGAGCCCGTAATCAAGGTTCGGCAGCACGTAGCCGTCGGTCCACGGTGTGACCGTGCGCGCCATCGCGTCGGTCAGCCCCCAGAAGCAGTTGCGCCAGGCGAGCACTTCGCCGACCTGCGCCTGCACGCCGCGGAAATCTTTCGCGCCGGTCGCCGCCACCGCCTTCAGCAGGAGCCCTGCGATGAAGTCCAGCTTCACCGCCAGACGCGTGCAACCCTGGAACATGAACCGCGGCAGAAAACCGGATCGCGGGAAGAAGTTGTTCACCTTGTCGATGTCCCCGTAGGCGAACACGTCCTCCCACGGCACGAACACCTTGTCGAAGATCAGGATCGAATCGTTCTCGTCCATCCGGCTCGAGAGCGGGTAGTCGTACGGCGTGCCCATGACGGCGGCCGTCATCTCGTACGACGGCCGGCAGAGCAGCTTGACGCCGGGGGCGTCGGTCGGTGCGATGCAGACGAACGCGAACTCTTTGGTCTTGATGGGCAGCGCGGCGTTGTTTGCGATGAAGTTGTAATGCGTCAGGCTCGACGTCGTCGCCACGACCTTGGCGCCGCTCACGATCAGGCCGCCGTCGGTTTCCCTCTCGACGTGCATGTACACGTCTTTGACTTCGGAGAGCGGCTTGTCGCGATCGACCGGCACGTTGACGATGGCGTGGTTGACGAACGAGACGCGCTCCTGGACGTGCGCGTACCAGCGCCGCGCGTTCTCCTCGAACGGCGCGTAGTACGCCGTGTTGCCGCCGAGGGTTGCCATGAATGCGGCCTTGTAATCGGGGCTGCGTCCAATCCAGCCGTACGAGACACGCGCCCACTCGGCGATCGCGTCACGCGCACCGACCATTTCTTCCGCGTTGCGTGACGCGCGATAGAACTTGTGCGTGAACGTGCCATTCCCCGTGTCGGTCGGCATCGTCAGGACGTCGCGCTTTGCCGGATCGTGGAGTGCGTCGTACAGCCGCGCGATCATGCGCACGGTATTCCGGAAGGCCGGATGCGTCGTGACGTCCTTGACGCGCTCGCCGTAGATCCAGATCTCCCGGCCGTCGCGCACGCTCTCGAGGTACTCGGCGCCGGTCATCGGCCGTGCAGGTGTCGCCTTCATCAACGTCTCCTTGGCCCTAAGGGATTCTTAAGGTCCGCCATTCTACTGTTACAGTCCGGTTACAAATTCGGGATATCTTTGCAGCTCTTCATGTCACCACAACTGTTGTTGAGAGCCATTCGCGGACGGGCGGTATTCCTCGCTCTTTGCCTCGCCGTGCTCCTCGGGCAGAAGAGCGGACAGGCGATATCCGCGCCAGTGACGTTGCCGTTCTCGAACGGCTTCCTGCTGACCGGCAATTACGTGGTTGGCAGCGTCGACTTGCCACAAACATCCGACGGCCATGGCTTTGTGACCGGCACGATCAGCATGACCGGCGCGAACAGGGTTCCGGCCGGCGCCGAGATCGTCAGCGCGTTTCTGTTCTGGGAGACGATCACCTCGCAGATTCCTGCGCAGCCTCAGACGCAGCTCGCCGGCGTCCAATTCCGCGACCACGAAGTGGATGCCGTGAACATCGCCAACGCGGCGCTGACAGGGAATCTGGCGTCCTGCTGGTCCAACGCGGGCTACACGTTGAACACCATGCGAGCGGATGTTCGCAGGTTGTTACCGGTGGATCCGACCGGACGGCGCATCGTCAACGACGATGAGCTCATTGCGAACCACTATCCGCTCAACACGGTGAGGCTGCCGGAAACAGGAGCAGGAAATCTGGCTCCACAGAGCGCGGGGGCCAGTCTGGTCGTGATCTATCGAAGTCTGGCCGAGCCGTTGACGAAGGTCGTCATCTATGACGGCATTGCTCCGCTTCAGGAAGGCGGCACTTTCTCTCTGAATATCAGGGGTCTCTACAAATCTGCCCTCGCACCCTCCGCCAAGTTGACATACCTGGCCGCCAGCGGCCAGAAGAACGCCACCGATCGCCTCTTCTTCGGACGACCGGACGTGTCGCCGCTCCCGCTCGTCGGCACGAACCTGTTCGATGGAAACACCCCGCCCTCAGACCGTGCGTGGCAGAGCGTCACCGCGGATATGAGCGCGAGGATGCCAGGCGCCGATCTCCTCGATGGGTACGGCGAAACGGTCTCGACGGGCGTCGATCATGGCGGCGCTGGTGCGAACGACTGCTTGACCATTCAAGCTGTCATTTTCAGCGCGGCGCTGAAAGACGACGATCACGACGGCATCCCCGATGGGGTCGAGGACGGCATCGCGACAAAGGATGCGGACGGTTCGCCTCTCCCGTCGTTCCCGGCCAGCGTGAGCTCCTCGCACAAAGACATCCTCGTCGAGATGGACGCGATGCAGGCGGCGCCGGAAACGAGCTACGGATCTCTCAGCGCTCCGTACAACTCCAAGAAGTGCATCGTCGGCGGCGACATGAGCGAGTGCACCGTGACCGACCATGTCGGGCACAGTCACCTGCCGACGCCCGCGTCCGTGAAGATCCTGATCGACGCGTACAAGAACGCGCCCATCACCAACATCGGCTGGACCGGTGCCGATGGCAGCTCCGGGATCTATCCGCATTTCGATGTTGGCGATCCGGCGAGCTACATCAGCGCTCTTGGTTCCGACTACGCTCCGTATTTTTTCCCCGCCGGTCAGGCCAGAGGCGGAAACCTCGTTCCGGAACAGGCCTTCCCGTGCCTCAGCGATGTTCCGTGTCAGTTCACGGCGTTTCCTGGCACCGTCGGGTGGATGGGCGGCTTCCTTGGCTACGCCCACGATCTGTTCGATCGATCGCGCGAGGGCCTCGTGCACTGGGTCTTCTATGTGCACGCGCGGGGCCTTCCGAAATCGCCCAATCGCTGCCTCGATCCAGCAACCGGTACGAACCCGGACGGCACGTGCAATGTGGTCAATCGGGACTACTACGTGCCGGCGAGCCAGTCCGGCGTCGCGCAGCTGCCCGGCGGGAAGGCCATGATCTCGCTTGGCATGTGGGACAAGGTCAATTTCGTGGGTTCGGACGACTTCATTGCGTTGACGACGCTGCACGAGCTCGGCCACAACGTGAATCTGTACCACGGCGGCTTACCGCCTCAGAGGACCGCGGCGAGCATCTACTACGAGCCCAATTGCAAACCGAACTACTTGAGCATCATGAATTATTCGTTCGTCGCGAACGGGCTGCGCGACGACCTCGGCGTCGGGCACGCCGACTACTCGCGCGAGACGTACAGCAACGTCAACGAGGAGCTGCTGAGCGACGGCACTCCGGCGAGTCCGCTCCGTTTCCATACGGCTTGGTATGTGCCATTCGATTCACCGCTGGCCGTCGCCCTCGGGGCCAGCACAGCCAAGCGGTTTTGTTCGGGTGCGTCGTTCCCGAATCCGCTGCCCGCCGGCTGGAAGGATATGGCGCGCGTTGAAGCGCTGCAGACGGCTGACACGATCGACTGGAACGGAGACGGATTCATTTCGGCGACGGCCCCGCAAGACGTGAACTTCGACGGCGCGCTGACCGGCGGCGCCACGCTTCGCGGCTTCAACGACTGGAACAACTTGCGCCTGGATCAAATCGGCGGCGCAACAAACGCGTTGGGGTTGTCGCAGGGAGCCTTACGTTTGGGTGGTTCCATCCTTCTACAAGACGGATCGATCGTTCTCCAGGACGGGTCGATCGTTCTGCAGGACGGGTCGATCATTTTGCAAGACGGCTCGATCCAGCTCCAGGATGGTTCCATCGTGCTGCAGGATGGATCGATCGTCTTACAAGACGGATCAATCGTTCTTCAGGACGGCTCGATTCAGCTCCAGGACGGTTCCATCGTTTTGCAGGATGGCTCGATCGTGCTGCAGGACGGGTCGATTGTTTTGCAGGACGGCTCCATCGTTCTGCAGGATGGTTCCATCAAGAAGAATGAGGATGTTCAGGAGCAGACGACGGAGCAGTTCGTCGCCACTCAAGGAGGAAGCAGCGCTGCGCCGCTCGAGCTCACGGGATGCGTCATAGGAGCGAATTGCGCTCAAGGACCGTCCGTGCCGTTGGACAGGACCCGGTTGCAGTGGAAGAAACCGACGGTCGTCAACGTGGCTGGCGGCGCCAACTTCGTCGGATACCTCGTGTTTCGAGTCAAGGGGCACGGGTTGTTGAATGGCAACACCGTCTTTCAGTTGACCGGTACTCCGATTCCAGGAACGAATTTCGTCGACGTCGAGACGCCGAACGGCATCGAGTTCACGTACTACGTGAAGGCGGCGTTTGACGACGGGACCGCCAGCGGCGCCTCGAACCTGGTGTTCGTCACGTCCATGAACGCGGCTCCGAAGGCGGACGGCAATCGCTACTCGACCCCGCAAGGGACGACGCTGAACGTTGCCGCCCCCGGCCTGCTGGCCAATGACACGGACACCGACAGCCCCGCGGCGTCAATCAAAGCTGTCGCGTTCACCGGTCCGTCAATGGCGGGCGGGCAGGTCGCGCTCAACGCGGACGGCTCGTTTACCTACACGCCGCCTTCGAGCTTCACCGGCGTGGACAGCTTCACCTCCAAGGCGAATGACGGAGAGTGGACGAAGGATCTTCCCGCCGTGGCGATGAGCCCCGACTCGAACGCCGCAACGGTGACGATCACCGTAACGCGGGGAGCTGCGTACGGGTTCACCGGCTTCCTCTCACCGATGGCAGCGGTCGCGGCAACAGACCCGAGTACGGCGAGCGCGAGCTTTGCCGGAACGTTCCAGCTCGGGAGAGTGATCCCACTGAAGTGGAAGGTCACGCTCAATGGCACCGCCATCACCAGCCTCGCGTCGCTCGACTCCGTCGAGGCCGTGCAGCGGAGTGCCTCGTGCACGGCCATCGCCAATCCAATGGTCGTTCCGATTTACCCGAACGGATCGTCAGCCGGAACGTTTAAATGGGACGCCCGGCAGTTCCTCTTGAACTGGGATACGTCCACGATCACGACGAAGACGTGTTACCGCATCCGGCTAAAGCTCAAAGACAGCGGACCGATCCGAGTGACGGATCTCCAGTTCAAATAGGCAGGATTCAGTCGCCGGCGCGTTGGCGAACTTCGGGGAGGAGCGGATCTTCTTTCGATTGACCGCGGATCTTGAGGTATTCGCGGTACGAATCGGCGAATCCCTCGGCTTTCATGCCTTCTCGGGCCCGCCCTTGATAGTAGTACACGGGCGGGAAATAGCCGTACGTCGGATCGAGGTCGAGGAGCGACAGCGCTTCACCTCGCCGCTTGATGCACCGGTCGAACTCTCCATCGGCCTGCGGCCACGCACCGAGCTCGAGGTAGGCGCGGCCGAGATCGAAGTGACCGATCCAGGTGTCGAGGAGGTTGTTGGCGTCCGTCAACATCTTCACGGCGTCGCGCGCGTCGCCGCTCTTCAGCGCGATTTCACCTTCGATGATTTTCGAGAAGGCCTGCCGCTCGGCGGCAATTTCGCCGGCCAGGCTGCCAGCCAACCTTTTCGCTTTGTCGACAGCACCCGCTTCGACCAGGACGCGAGCAGCCAGGAACTGGATCGGCACCGCGTTGCTGTTCTGAAGGGCTTTCTCGGCGGACGCAACAGCAGCGCTTTTCTGTCCTCGCGTCACCTGCACATGCGCAAGCAAGGTGAGCTTCATCGCGGCGGAGTCGGCGTCTTTGGCGGCCAGCTCCGCAGACACCGCTCGATCGAGAATCTGCACGGCGTCCGAATAACGGCCTTCGTACAGCGCCAAATCGCCAAGGCCTGACGCCGCAAACGACTTGCCCCACGCTCCGGTGGTTTCGAGTCTTCCGTACGTCTCAGCCGCGGCCGGCAGCAGTCCCTGTCCCAGCTGGCTGAGGGCGAGTGCAGCGACGGCTTCAGGGTTCGGCTGCGGCAGGGCGCGGACTTCCTGTTCGGCGGCGGCGAAATCGCCGGCGTAGTCGGCGAACAGCGCGAGGTTGGACCGCAGGACCACGCGCTTGGGCAGGATGCGGACCGCCTCGCGCATTTCCTTCACCGCCTCGCCCATGTTCCGCAATCTCGCAAAACAGACCGCACGCTGATTGTGAGCCGTGGTGTCGGCGGGATACCGGGCCAGCGCTTCACCGTATTCCTTCACGCACTGCTGATAGTCGCCGACCATGTTGTAGTACAGCCCGCGCGCCACAATCCGCTCACGGTCGGTCATCGACGCCACGTAATTGAGGGACTCGCGCGCGTACTTCTCGGCATCCTGGAGGCGGCCGAGATTCCGCGACATCGCGGCCAACCCTTGATAGCCGAGTCCGAACTTTGGATCGAGCTTGATCGCCTTCTGGTAAACCTGGAGCGCGTCCTCGAACTTGCCCTGCGATGCCAGATCGACGCCTGTGGAATGAAGACTGGCGACTTCCAGTGAGGCTGTCGAAATGCTTTTCATGGACACCAGGTTCCCTGGATCCGATGTTTCGTCGCCCAGCGCCTGACGGACGGCGTTTGCCAGCTTCGTGACCGCGTCCAGGACTTGATCGCGGCTCGCGGCGCGACCGCTGACCGCGGCCACCTCTTTTCCGGCCAGCGCCTGCTTTGCCGTGACCGAGACTTCGTAGCCGCTGCCTCGCGGAGCAATCGAGCCGGCGAGCACCATCGTGAGACCTTGATTCACCGCGAGCTGACGCGCGGCCGCTTCGTCCAGTCTTGGCGGCGGCGTCACGCCCAACGCGGCGCGGACGCGTGTGCGATCGTACGCGGTGATGAAGCCGGCGCCTTCGAGCGCGCGCCTGAACGTCTGTTCCAGCGTGTGGTCGAACGCCGGATCGTTGGTGGTGTTCTGGATGTCCGCGATGACGACGGACACGGGATCGTGAACCGGCGCTGGAATGAACTGACGCTGGTAGTACCCGAGACCCGCGGCGATACCGACCAGCAGGATGACGATCGCGGCCAGCATCGGCAGGCCGACGACCCGCTTGACCGGCAGCGGGACACCGTGTTCGTCAAGCCGCGACAGGGCCGCGACCAGATCGGTCGTCGTCTGGAAGCGCTTTTCGCGATCGGGCTCGAGGCAGCGCGAGATGATCGCCTCGACAGCGGCCGGAATTTCCGGCGCAATCGATCGAACCGGCGGGGGCGCCTGCTTCATGCGCGCTTCGAGCTCGCTCACCGCGCTGTCGGCCTTCTCAGCCCGATGGCGGCCAACGAGCATGTCGTAGAGGATCAGGCCGATCGCGTAGATGTCGGCGCGCTGATCGACCTCCTCACCGCGGGCCTGTTCGGGCGCCATGTAATGAATGGTCCCGAGCAGCGTGCCGGCCACCGTCGCGTCCGCGCGCATTCCCCGTGTGAATCCCGAGAGACCGCCGCTCTCGGCCGCGGCCGCCGTCTCGCGCGCGTGGATCGAGCGCGCGATGCCGAAGTCCATGATGAGCGCATCGCCGTCCTTTTTGCCGACGATGATGTTGGCGGGTTTCAGATCGCGATGCACGACGCCGGCCGCGTGGGCGGCGGCGAGGCCGGCGAGCACGGAGCGCAGCACGTGCAGCGCCTTTTCGGCGGGCAGCCGGCGTTCGCGCTTGAGCAATGACGCGAGGTCGGTGCCGTCGATGTACGACATCGTGATGTAGCGGATGCCGTCGATCTCGCCAAGGTCGAGAATGCGGACCACGTTCTTGTGCGTGACCTCACGCGCGAGCAGCAGCTCGTTCTTGAACCGCCGCTCGATGTCGCGCGCCGCCGTGTCGTCCTGCATCGCCTCGGGCCTGATCACTTTGATCGCGACCGCGACGCCGAGGTCTTCGTCCCACGCGTGATAAACCGCGCCCATGCCACCGAGGCCGAGGAGGCGAATGATGTGATAGCGCGATCCGAACGGCTTGCCAGGCGTGAGCGGGCCGGTGTCTTCCGTCTCGCGCGCCGCCGGCGCGGCGAGCGGTGCGGCACGTACTGCGGTCGGATCGTCCCCGCGCAGGTGAATACGCGTCGTCGCCAACAGGTCTGCGGAGGCCAATGGCATCGCCACCGTCGCAACCTCCGCGCGACAGGCGGGGCACGGGTCCAAAGAAACCGGACGCTCCGCCCCGCAAGCGGGACATTTCATGTGTGCTCGCATCTTACGACACTGCGACTTTTCGCGCGCAGCCGGACGCGGATGGGCTATGGCCGGGCGATGAAAAGAGTCAGACGGTTGCGGCCGTCCCGCGTGCGCTGATAGTCCATTCGCGTCACGAGCGTCGCGAGCAGGTGGAGGCCGAGCCCTCCGGTTTCTGCATCGTCCAGGGACGACGGCACGACACGCGGCGGCCGATTGCGGGGGTCGAACGGTGAGCCGTCGTCTTCGAAAGCGAGTGCCACCTCGCGATCACCGAACTCGAGAGAGACCTCGATTTTGCCCCGTGCTTGTCCATGGCGAATGATGTTGGTCGAGACCTCCTCGAAGGCGAGCTCGATTTTGTACGTCAGGTCGGCGTCCGCGCCGATTGCCTGGAGACGCTCGCGCAGCCGCTGCGCGGCCTCCGCGAATCCGTCGAGCGTCGCCTCGAACCGGAGGCGATCGATCACTCGGCCTTGACAGCGGCGAGCGCTTCGCCTTCGGTGGCGCAGATCGGAAGCAGTTGCTGGATCGCCATCGACTCGAATGTCTGACGCACCCGCTCCTGCACGCCGTATAGCGCGAGCTTGGCCTGCCGCGTGCGAAGCGCACGGGCGGTCGAGACGAACAGACGAATGCCGAGCGACGTCACGAAGTCGACGGCAGACAGGTCGATGATGGCGTTGTTGCCCTGAGGCGCCAGATGCGCCGTGAACTGCGTTTCAACCTGGCTGACCCCGGGCGTATCAAGGCGGCCAGCGAGCGTGATCTTGACGAGGCGCTCGCCCAACGGACTGATGGTCATTTCCACGGCGTGAAGATTATCGTGCAGATGTAACAGCGTTGTTACGGGAACCGCAGCACCACCACCGATGCGTCGTCGTCGAACGGCTTCGTTCCGGCGGCTTGCCGGACCGCCTGGTACAGCCGATCGCTTTCGGGCACGGCGGACGAAGCCGGTTGGAGGAGGAGCGGCACGACGTCCGCCTCCGTCCACCTCCGTCCGCTCTGGACGACCTGTTCGAAGATGGCGTCGCTGAACAGATACAGTGAGCTGCCCGTTGTTACGTGGGTCTGTTCGTTCTGGTAGTCGACATCCGGGATGGCGCCAATCATCACAGCCGGCATACCGAGCGGCTGCGCGGCCTCTTTGCGAGGCGGGACGAGGAACGCCTGATGGTGGCCCGCGCCGCTATATATAAGGATGCGGTCGGCTGTCCGGTAGACGCCGTACCACACCGTAAAAAACAAGCCGTGATGCTCGTCCATCTGAAATCGGCGATTCAGGCTGGACAACACCTGCGCCGGGTCGCTGAAGTCGACGCCCGGGAGGGCGCGTTGGCGGAGCACGTTCAGCACGGCCACTGAGTGCATGGCCGCGCCGACGCCGTGGCCTGCGACGTCGAGCAGATAAAAAGCGAAGGTATCCGCGTCGAGCCAGTCGTACCCAAACGCATCGCCGCCCAGCTCGCGGCAGGGCACGAAGCACCAGTCGGCCCGCACGGCTCCTTCTGTGATGGGCGTCGGCAGCAGCGATAGCACGTAATCGCGCGCCTGCCGCAGCTCGCGTTCCAGCTCCGTCGCACGCTCGACCGCGGCGCGGCTCCGGCGCTCGTATCGCAGGCTGTGCGATCCGATGCGGATCACGCTGCCGTCTTTGAGCGCGGCCGGCTGAGTAATTCGCTGGCCGTCGACGAAGGTGCCATTGGTCGATCCCGGATCCTCGACGGCCGCGACGCCGTCCGCGACCGCCACGCGCGCATGAAGGCGTGACACGCCCCCGTCGGCGAGCACAATCGTCTGCCGCGGATCGCGTCCGATCGTCACCGGCTCCGCAGCGATCTCCACCCGTCTGTCGGGTTCGCCTTCGATTTCGACGAGGAGGTAGTGCCCGAGCGCACCGGCGGCAGGCATCGGGATCGCGCGGGTCGTCTTGACGATCGTCTGCGGGAATTCGTCTTCAGGAATCGGCATGCGCCTTCTGCAGGATACGCGATATCCTGATTCCATGACGTTCCGCCCGGTCTTCATCGCCGTCGTCATCGCGTTCGGTCTGATCGTCAGCGCGTTTCTGATCAATCGCGCGCGGCCGCGGGTCGAGACCGACCAGCCCTCTGCGGAATTCGTTCGAGCGACGGGCAAGTGCGCCGAGTGCCACACGCGGCAGCAGTACTCGGTCGTCCACGAGTACGAGATGAGCCGCCACGCGCAGCGCTCCGTGAATTGTCTCGATTGCCATCAGCCCGCGGCAAATCAGCAGAAGCAGGAGCACAACGGCTTCACGATCGCCGCGAAGCTGACCGCTGCGAACTGCCGCAGTTGTCACGAACCGATCTATCAGGAATACCTGCACAGCCGGCACGCCGCCGTGTCTTGGGCGGCGGTGTTTGGAGAAGCCGGCCTGAAGCCGGAGCAGGTCGAGTTCGCCGAACGGTATCAGCCTGGGTACGCGAAGCGGCCGCCGCATCCGCTCGTCAGCCTCGAAGGCGCGTCAGCAACCAAAAGCGGATGCGCGAACTGCCACAGCATCGGCGCGCCGAACGACGATGGGACGATCGGAACGTGCACGGCCTGCCACACGCGGCACACGAGCTCCGTGGCCATCGCGCGGCTGCCGACGACGTGCGGGCAGTGCCATCTCGGGCCGGATCATTCGCAGCTCGAGATCTACGAGGAATCGAAGCACGGCGTGATGTTTCACGCGCAGGAGAAGCTGCTGAACCTCGACGCGCCGCCGCGGACATTGTCGACGCGCGACATGTTCGTGCCGACCTGCGCAACGTGCCACATGAGCGGGATCAACGGGATGAAGGTGACGCACGATCCGTCGGACCGGCTGTCGTACTACCTCGCGGATCCGATCACGAAACCGCGGCCGAACAAAGATCACGCGCAGGCGGCGATGAAGCAGGTCTGCAACCAGTGCCACGCGCAGCGCTTGATCGATCGCGTGTACACCGAAGCCGAACAGGTGGTGACCAACACCAATCAGCAGGTGCAGCAGGCGTCGGACCTGATGGCAGGCCTCAGGAAGGAAGGCGTCCTGAATACGCCGCCGTTCTCCCAGCCGATCGATTTCGTGTACTTCGACCTGTGGCACTACGACGGTCGCACGTCGAAGCACGGGGCGTTCATGGGCGGCTCAGACTTCGTTCAGTGGCACGGCAACTACCCGATGCTCGCCAAGACCGTGGAACTGCGCGCGCAGGCGGACGAACTGCGCCGCCGCCGTGGACGTTAGGAAGGTCGTTCGCGACCGCCAGCTGCTGGTCGAGCTGTTTGCGGTCGCGAACTTCGCCGGCCTCGTCGGCGACATCGCGCTCGCGCATTCGGAGAATCACTTCCGCCGGTCGTCCGAGTACGTGCCGCTGTACTTCTCGATGGCGGCGGCCGTGCTGCTCACCGCCGGCGTCCTCTTCCGGCGCCGCGCGCCTGCCGTCTGGCGCGACATCGGCCACCTTGTCGGCTGGGCGGCGATCGCGGTCGGCCTGGCCGGCGTCGTCCTGCATCTGGACAGCCGCTTTTTCTACGAGCGCACGATTCGCAGCCTCACGTACGCGGCGCCGTTCGCGGCGCCTCTCGCGTACACCGGGCTAGGGCTTCTGCTGATTGCGAATCGGCTTGTAGACGACAAGACGCGCGAGTGGTCCGAGTGGATCCTGCTCCTGGCCCTCGGCGGCTTCGTCGGCAACTTCGTCTTCAGCCTCACCGATCACGCGCAGAACGGGTTTTTCCGCTCTGCCGAATGGATCCCCGTCGTCAGCAGCGCGGCGGCGATCGGCTGCCTCGCCGTGCCGTTTCTGATCGACGTCGGCGCGCCGTACTTCGCGCTGTGCCTCGCGATGCTCGGCGTGCAGATCGCTGTCGGCGTGGCCGGGTTCACGCTCCATGCATGGGCGGACCTGGAGCGCCCGGCGGCGACGATGCTCGAGAAGGTGCTCGGCGGTGCGCCGCCGATGGCGCCGCTGTTGTTCGTGAACCTGTCAATCCTGGCAGGCATCGGGGTCCTGGCTCGAATCCGGTCTGACAAAAAGTTCAGTAATTCTTAAGGTTGCGGCGGCGCCGCTTCACTGTAGTCTGATGCGGAACTCCATGAAGCGCGCCGCCCTGATCCTGCTCGCCGCCGGTGTGTTCGTCACCGCTCCGGCCTACGCGCACCACTCGTATTCGGCGACGTACTTCGAAGACCGGACCGCCTCGATCGACGGCACGCTCGTGCAGTTCCTCCTCCGCAACCCGCACTCGTACGTGCATGTCGAAGCCAAAGACGAGAAGGGTGCCGTCCAGCGGTGGTCGATCGAATGGGGAGCGGGGCTTCAGCTCTCGCGTCAGGGTGTGACCCGCGAGACGCTGCGGGCCGGCGACCATGTGATCATCACCGGCAATCCCGGCCGCAATCCCGAGGATCACCGGCTGCGGCTGCGCACCATCGTCAGAACCAGCGACGGCTGGAAGTGGCGCGGCTCGTTCGAGTAGACCTCACAAGTTTCCACAAACTTCGAGCAGACACACGCCGGCGGTGGCCATCACCGGACGGCCACCGCCGAACGTTCCGCGTCAGAGGAGGGCTCGACGACGGAACAGGTGCAGGCACGCACCGCTGACAAGAACCCCGAATGCGAGCAGTCCGACCAGCGGGAGATTGCTCGCCGTCTTTGGCAGCGTCTTCGGTGTCTCGACGCCGCTCGTCGCAACCGGTGCCGGCGTTTCGACAGGCGGCGCCGCTGCTTCCTGCGGCGGCGCGGGCGCTGGCTCGTACCGCGGCGTCAGCTCAGGGATTGCCTCGGCGGCACGCGGCGCGACCACCGGCACGATTCGAGAGACGCGGACGTGCAGCTCACGAAACGAATCGTTGGTGGGCTGCTTTTCGAGGCGTCCCCGCACTTCGATCCATTGTCCGAGCACCGAATCGTCGAGAGCGGTGTTCTGATGGACGTCCTTCATCTCGACCAGCGATTCCGAGCCATTCGACGTGCAGCGCCCGTCCGGTACTGACGTCGCGTACCCGACTGACGGCATGCTGAGAACGTACACAGGTTTGTGATGCTCCAACTGGCGAGTTTCGAAGCAGCCGACGAGCACGATCGATTTTGCCCGTTTCGGCAGCTCTGTCGACGGTTGTTGCGCGGCGATCGGTGCAACGGCCGCAAGGCCGCAGACCAACAGAGCGCCCGTGATCGCTCGACCGAGATTGTGCAACTTCATGGTGTGAGTTCCTCCTGCGTATGGGACTGGCTGCAACACGGAAACCAGCGGGAGGATTCTCTATCAGCCGTCACCTGGTCACGAAGATTCGTGACGGATGCGGCGCCCCGTTTGCACAATCTAGAAGGCTACGACTCCGAGCCGTCGGTCACCGAAGTACGTGTAGAAGAGGCCGACCGATCCGCGCGAGAGGGTGATGTTGCCGCCAGGCAGTGTGCTCCCGTAGGTCGCGCGCTGGGTCCAGATGTATCGCAGCGATGCGGCATGGTGGCCTGCGATTCGGAAGGAGAACAGCGCGTCGGCGCGGCCGACGTTCTCCGATTCGCCCGGCCGCGTCGAGAGATAGCGGCTCACGTAGTAATCGCGAACTGTCAGATCCAGCGCCGCTCGCGCGCCGGCCACGAAGCGGATGTTGCCGAGCACCTGCGGCGTCAACCCGTAGTGGTAGTCGTTGTCGTTGGCGCCGCCCAGGCCGCCGCCCGCGCCGTAGCCGACACCCGCGAGGATCGTGCTCTGAATCGCACTCGCCCCGCCGACCGTGTGCTGCGCGGTGTTGCCCAGCGACAGCGCGACGCTCGACACGCGGAAAATCTGCGGCGCGACGTAATCGTAGCTGCCGTACAGTCCCCAGACGCCGCGCGTTCCGCCGCTGCCTTCGCCGTACGAGTGTCCTGCGAGGAGCCCGCGCGTGAAGATGTTCTCGAAGCGGCTGCCCGTCGATGTCGTGAACTGCAGATTGAAGTAGTCGAACGGGCGATGGTACTCGTAGCCTGGTTTTCCCGGCAGGCCGTAGTCGACCGAGAAATCCGCGGCCGCCTCATTTCTCGTGAGCGACTGCGTGAGAAGTTTCTGCACGGACGACGTTCCGGTGATGCCGAATTGCACGCGGACGGAGAGCGCAGGATCGCGGCTGGGAAACAGGCCGTCGAACCGGCTCCCGTAGAACAGCCGATTGGCTCCAGTCGACGGAGACACGATCGCCGCGGACAGCTCCCGCCAGAACCCGTTGTCTGACGGCCGCAGGATCAGCTGCGCCAGGCGAAACAGCGGCTCGCCGAGAAAGCTCCCGCCGATGCCCGTAGCGACCTGATCGTTTTTGGATGGCAGCGTCGCTTCACCCGCGATCTCCCAGAGCGCGCTTCCCAGAAACGTGTATCCCATCGACGTCCAGAAGTTCAGGCCCGCCGATCGCGCGAAGCCGTGATACATCGACCCTTGATACGGGTGCAGGAACTGGTTGACGGTGAAGGGATCGTTGTCGAACACCCACGACGACGAGCGCCAGTTGCGGCGGATGGTAGCGTCGGTGACCTCGAAGTCCGGCCGGTGGCCGAAGTAGTACCCGAACCGGTTCACCAGGAAGTCGAACGCCGGGATGTCGAGGAGCGGGACGAAATAGTTTGGCTGGATTGAGGATTCGGCTTCAGTTGCCTTTTCGTTGATTTGCTGAGCCGGCGCGGTTTGCGCGAACGCGAGACAAAAAGCCCAGGTAGCTACCCATCGTCGCCACGTCACGATCGCGGACTGTCAGCAATACCAGTGCCGAGCTCATCTAACAACGGCTGACTTTGAAGTGGTCGACAGCGATGCGTACTCTCCTCAGCACCGCAGAAGAGAGAAGCTCGGCGGTCTTCAGTCGCAACGCGTTTCTGTTCGATCGAGAGCCCTTGAACGTTGAGAACACGATATGGAGCTTCGAAGCAACGCGATCCTGTTTCCTAAGACGAAGAACTCGGGACCCATAACGGGAACGGCGACGCTCACATTTCCGCGGAACGTCACGGGTGCGGTTGCCGTCCTGACTGGGTATTCCGCGACCTTCGAAAACCACTCGGATCACCACCTCGGAAAGCTCGACATATCGCTGAACACCACCATCGACGCGGGCGATAACCGCCTCGTGACGGTCGACGGTTCGTTCGCGCTCCGGGACTGGAGCGGGACGTTCGATGACACGTACTCAGGCACGGTGGAATTCGCGGTGTTGGCCGACCTGGTACCCGCAACGGGCGGAGGAGCGGGCAATCCTCGCGACGATCTCGTGATCACGGACGCCGAAATCACGCAGGGAATTCAGCACTTTCGCAGCGCGACGTTCCTCAATAGTGCGAATGTGTTTCCCGACAACTCCATTCGCCTCGTCGCGGACAAGGCAACAGGCATCCGTCTCTGGGTGGATTACGACCGCAATTCCGGGCTGCCCGCTATCAACACTTTGACGGGACAGCTCACCGTCGTCGACTCGTCGGGCAATTCCTCTTTGATCCTGCCGCTGAACACCATCGCGCCCAAGTACGAGAGCCAGATCCAGCGAGCGATGCCAAACGACACGCTGAATTTCGTGATCCCCGAGGGTCTGTGCAAGGGCAGCGTCACGATCACCGCGCGGGTCTTTCAACAGGGCGACGTGAATCAGTTCTCCGTCGACTTCCAGCGCACGCTCAACTTCGAGGAAATGACGCCCATTCGCGTATTCGCGGTCGGCATCAACTACACAGGCGACGACACGGTTGCTGGCATGCCGACGGCCGCGCCTCTGCCATCGGACTTCGCGACCCTCTTCAGCAAGACCGAGCTCCTGTATCCCATTCCGTCGGTCACGCAGACCGGATACATGACGATGGATTACGACGACGACATCAAATCGGACATCAGCAAGGGCTGCGATCATTTCGACGATCTACGGGATGACATCAAAGATCTCCGCGGTGATTCCACCGACGTCTTCTATGGCCTGCTGAACACGGGCGTGGACACGGGGTCCGTGGGCGGCTGCGGCGGCTCAGGCGGCGCGGGCGTCGGCATCATCGGCGGCGGGGGGACGGCCGCCCACGAGATGGGCCACGTGTTCGGGCGCCAGCACGCGCCCTGCGACAACGTCACGAGGTGCGCGCGTCCGCTGAATACGGACGACAACTATCCCGACTACAGCGGGTTCGACTCCGACAGCATCGGCGAGTTCGGGTTCAACACGACCGACGGCAGCGTGCTCAATCCCGGCAACGCGCACGACATGATGGGGTACTCGGGCAACGCCTGGATCAGTCCGTACACCTACAAGGCGCTGATGACGCGCATTCCCGTGGACAACGGCGGCATTGCGGACATCGCGGGGATGGGGGTCGCCGCGCGTTCCGTGCGCGTGCCTCCCGGTCGCGGACCGATCGTCATTCGGGAAGAGATCCCGATGCTGCGTCCGCACTTGTTCACGAATGTCAGCATTCAGCGCGATCGCTCCGTCGAGTGGAAGCCAGCGTTCCATTTCCCGACCCGGCCGCAGTCGGTGTACGGCAATCGCACGAAGTTCGTCATCGAACAGCGAGACGCGGATGGCCGCGTGCTGCTCAGCGAGTATTTGTACGAGAACCGTTCGTCGTGCGGCTGCTCAGGCGACGAGTGTCTGTGGCCCAAGAAGTTCCGCCAGGACATCCCGTTCGATCCGAATGCGAAGAAGCTCGTGATCCTCGAGTGCGACACCCAAATCTTCGAAACGGAGATTCCCGATCCGCCTAAGGTCCAGCTGACGTGCAAGCAAGGCGAAGATGCCAAGGCGGATTACGTGGCGTGCAGTTGGAGCGCCACGCACGAGGGCGCGGAGGAGCTGTGGTACCTGCTGCAGTGGCGCGATCGCCGCGGCGTCTGGCGGGGCGTGGCGCCGCGTACGCAGCTCACGGAATGGAAGGTGCCGAAGTCGCTGTGGGGGCGCGACAAGGAAGCATCGCTGCGAGTGCTTGCGACGTCGGGCATCGCGACCGGCATGGCGGCGTGCACGGTCAAGATCGTGCGCCGTGGGGAGAAACGGCCGAAGCCGCCGGAGGTCACCATCAGTCTTGCCGGTGTTTCCGGCTCGGATGCGACGATCGAGCTGACGCCCATCGTCCGCGTGGCCGTGACCAGCAGCGACGGCACGACGTCGAATGCCGGGCCGGTCTCATGGTACGGGTCCAGGGGCGGTTTGATCGGCCGCGGCCGCTCGTTTCTGTTGAACAACCTGCCCGTCGGCGTGCACCTCGTCCGCGCTTTCGTGGCAGACGGCGGCGACGGGTCGGGAACCGCGAGTTGGCTCTTCGAACGCACGCGTGACGGCCGCTATTTCTGGCACCGCGGGACGATCACTTACCCCGATCCGGATTGTCCGCAGGGCGACGTCAAGGCAACGCGCGAACCCAAGCGGCCCGACTAACGCTACACCGTTCGGAGTTGATCCATGCAAATCGTCAACGATTCGATTTCGTTCAACAGCCACCAGGGGGACGGTCCACAACAGGACAAGAAGACGCTGACGCTTGGCGCCAATGCGTCACAGGCGATGGCGGTGCTGACTGGTTTCAACGCCGCCTTCTCTCCGTCTGACGGCGATCACCACCTTGGCAATCTCGACATCCGGCTCAGCGTCCGGTTTCTTACGCCGACGCCATCGAATCTCGTTGAAGTGACAGCGATCCTCGGCCTGCGCGACTGGTCGGGTGAATGGGACGACAAATACGAAGGCGTCGTCCGCTTTGCCGTCGTCGCGGAATAGGACACAACGCTACAATCTGAGGGCATGAAACGCCGTCTCGCTCTGATGTGCGTCATCGGCGCCGTCAGTGCGTTGCAAGCGCAGCGTCAAGACGCAGTGGACTGGAATGCGCTGCGCCCTGAAGTCCTCCAGCACTACCGCTCGCTCATTCAGCTCGACACGACGTCCGGCCACGAGACGCTGGCGGTGAACTATCTCAAGAAGGTGCTCGAGGACGCCGGCATTCCCACGCAGACATTTGCGCTGAATCCAAATCGCGCGAACCTTGTCGCGCGCCTGAAGGGCAATGGCTCGAAGCGGCCGCTGCTGATCCTTGCACACACAGACGTCGTCGGCGTCGATCGCGCGAAATGGCCGGTCGATCCCTTCGGAGCTGTGATCAAGGACGGTTACATCTGGGGCCGCGGCAGCAAGGACGATAAGCCCGTGCTCACCGCGAATCTCATGACGATGTTGCTGCTGAAGCGCTCGGGCATCCCGCTCGATCGGGACGTGATCTTCCTGGCGGAATCCGGTGAAGAGGCGGACGCTGAGGGCGTCGGTATCAACTACATCGTGCGTGAGCACTTCGCGGACATCGACGCCGAGTTCGCGATGACCGAGGGGGGCGACGCGCAGATCGATAACGGACGCGTGACACGGGTGAATATCGGGACCGCGGAGAAGGTCCCGGCCCGCGCGCGACTTGTCGCGACGGGCACGGCCGGGCATGGCTCGGTGCCGCGCCTCGACAACCCCCTGATTCATCTCAGCCGCGCGGTTGAGAAGGTCGGTTTGTGGGAAACGCCCATGCGCCTGAACGAAACGACGCGAAGCTACTTCGAGAAACTCGCGGCTATCAGCCCGCCGGAGCGCGCCGCAGTCTACCGCGCATTGCTCGATCCGAACACCGCGGCCGCTGCGCAGAAGTTCCTCCGGGAACGCGTGCCAGGCGAGTACTCGATGCTGCGGACATCGGTGGTGCCCACGATTTTCAAAGCGGGCGTCGGCGCGAACGTCATTCCGTCAGAGGCAGAGGCGACGCTCGACATCCGCGCACTACCGGACGAGGACGTGAAGGCGTTCTACGCCGAGCTGACGAAGGTGATCGACGATCCGGCGGTCAAGGTCGAACCAATCCCGCAAACCCGGCCGGCCTCGCCCGCGTCGAAGCTCGGGACCGAGATGTATCAGGCGATGCAGCGCGCCGCGAACGCGATCTACCCCGGCGCCACCGTTATCCCGTCGATGTCGACCGGCGCGAGCGACATGGCGCAGCTGCGCGCGAAGGGGATCCAGTCGTACGGGGTTGGGCCGGCGTCGACGGAAGCAGATGCCATCAATTACCCCGCGCACGGCGACGTCGAGCGGCTCGCCGAATCGTCGCTGTATCCGTTCGTGCAGTTCGTCTGGACGACCGTCATAGAGATCGCCGCGCACAAGTAGTGAATAGAGCAGCTACACTAGGCGCTTACAGCCACGATGCGCCCGTAGCTCAGTTGGATAGAGCACCGGCCTTCTAAGCCGGGGGTCGCAGGTTCGAGTCCTGCCGGGCGCGCCAGCCTCCGCTCGCGCAAGATTCTGGCGAGCTATGGCTGGCCAAACCACAGGCCGGCCGAAGCAACGAAGTTGCGAAGGGTGGCCGGGCGCGCTCTCTCGCCAGATTTCCGAGCATTCGCGTTGTCATCCTTGGCGACAGATGGTTACCGCACCGTTATTGAGTAACGCGGCGACGGCCGCTTGCGCGGGAGCGATCGCGCCAGCCTGCGCCGCGACATTCGGAGTCGGGTAGAGCCCCCTCCGGCGATGTGCAATCGATTCGGTGATTCACCCTTGATCTGCACGTGCTGTCCGACATAGCGACGCAGGTCCCGACCCGGCGTTCAAGGCCTCGACTTACGACCGCCTGCCGCGTGCCTCCGTCAGCATTGCGATCAGCGCGCCTCGCGCTTCTTCCGGAGTACTGACCGGCCGGGTAAACGCGAGGCGTACCGGTCGCGGACCTTCGGAGGTGTTCGCCGACATCTCAAACCCATATCGATCGATGCTCGTCATGGCGGCTGACGCGATGTCGCGTGCCTTTGAGAACGCCGTGCAGTACAGCACAAGCGCGTCGGCATGGTCGGCATTCATGTGCGCGATGATTGCCGCGGCAGATGCTCCGAGAGGATCGGGCTCCGCCGCCTGCCAGTCAGCGGTTGGCACCCATGACATGCGTCCGTAGCCGCCGATGTAACGGACCGCGTTGACGTGCAGCTTCCAGAAGGCGAAGTCACGAAAGTCTGAGTAGTAACGCGCGTTGGGATGTACGGCTAAGAACGCCTCACGGGCGTGTTGCAATGCCCCGCCATCGGCCGCGATCAGGCGGCATTCACCCAGCATGGTGACGCGGCCGTTGGCCAGCGGGTCGTCAGATCCACCTTCGGCCACGAGCAGCGACGCGCGAGAGTCGCGCTCGAGATTACGGGTGTGTTCCGCGAGCGCGCTGATGAGAAACACCGGATCGCCGCCGTCGAAGGCTACAGTCACGAACGAGCCGTATGGGTAACCGGCGGGCTCGACCGCAATCGTGCATAGTGTCCCCGTTGCGATGCGGGCGACCAGCGTCCGAGCGCGCTCCGCGTGCGTCGGCGTCGGGACATTGACGTCGTACAGCAGCTCGGGCGTGTCGCCGGACGGTCGGGCATGAACATCAGTCATCATCAGTCCTCCGCTAACGCGAGCGCTTCTACTTCGACGCGCCGAGCGACTTGACCCAGGCGTTGATGATGTCGATTGGCAGCGGGAATACGACGGTCGTATTCTTTTCGACGCCGATCTCGGTCAGCGTCTGCAGATATCGAAGCTGGATCGCGGCTGGCTGCGTTTCGAGCACCTTCGCGGCATCAGCGAGCTTCTGCGACGCCTGAAACTCGCCGTCCGCGTGGATCACCTTGGCGCGGCGCTCGCGCTCAGCCTCGGCTTGGCGCGCGATGGCTCGCTGCATCGTTTCCGGGATGTCCACCTGCTTGACCTCGACCTTCGTGACCTTGATGCCCCACGCTTCGGTTTCCTGATCCAGGATGATCTGCAGCTTCGCGTTCACCTTCTCTCGCTCGGAGAGAATTTCGTCGAGCTCGAACTGTCCGACCACGCTGCGGAGCGTGGTCTGCGCCAGCTGGGACGTCGCGTACAGATAATTCTCGACCTCGCGAAGCGCTCGATTGGCATCCACCACTTTGAAGTAGCAGACAGCGTTGACCTTTACGGACACGTTGTCGCGCGTGATGATGTCCTGCGGCGGCACGTCGAGCGTGACGACGCGGAGCGGCATGCGGTACAAGGTCTCGATGGGCCAGAAGACGAGCCGCAATCCGGCACCTTTGGCTTCGGGAATCATTCGGCCGAGCCGCAGGACGGCGCCCCGTTCCCATTCCTTAATGATGTAGAGGGAGTTCCAGAACCAAATGAGGACAATGAAGAACGCTGCGGCCCAGCCAAGCGACAGGTACTGAGAAATATCCACGCCCGCCTCCTTTCTCACCGACGTTCGAGTGGCTCGTCGACGATTCCATCACGCGCACCGGCATCGAGCGGCTCCACGTACAGGGTCAAGCCGTCCACACGCAGCACACGCACGGCAGTACCTTCCGCGATTCCGCGCGCCGACGTTGCCTGCCAGAGCTCGCCATGCACCCGGACCATCCCGCGTGGGGGACTGCCGGGGACGGCGTCGATCGCCGCGGTCACTTTGCCGGTTTCTCTGACCAATTCTTCGACGCCGGTCTGCGGAGTCCACGCGCGCGACCGCAGGACGAGTCGCATCAGGACGATCGTAATCGCCGCGACCGGTAGCGTCGTGCCCAGTGCCGCGCCGAGGCTGACTCCAGCGCCAGTCAGCGGCGATCGCACCAGGATCAACGCGCCGAGCAGCATCGCGATGCCGCCGCCCGCGCCGAGGACGCCGTGACTCGTATACTTCGCTTCGAGGATGAACAGCGCGAGTGCCAGGGCAATCAACAGCAGGCCCGTCAGATTGATCGGCAGCAGGTGCATCGCGAACAACGCGAGCACGATCGAGATGGCACCGACGACGCCCGGCGCAATCAGGCCTGGATGCGTGAACTCCGCGTAGAGGCCGATTACGCCAACCACCAGCAGGATGAAGAACATATCGGGCTGGACGATGCGGGACAGGAAGCGCTGACGCGCTGACATGCCGAGGTCGACGATCTGGGGGTGCGCGAGCGCGAGACGGCTCGTCCGTCCATCGAAGCGCATGATGGTCCGGCCATCCAATTGAGCCAATAAATCTTCTCGCGAGGTCGCAATCACGTCGCAGAGTCTGCCATCGAGCGCCTCGTTTGCCGTGAACGCCTTCGCCTGAGTAATCGCAGTCTCGGCGAGCGCGACGTTGCGACCACGCCGACCGGCGTAGCTGCGTAGGTACGCCGTGGCATCGTTGAGAATCTTGCTCTTCATCGTCTCGTCGAGCGTCACCGGATATCCGCCAATTGTCGCGATCGGTGACGCCGCACCCGTATGGGTCGCAGGCGCCATCGCCGCGACGTCCGCGGAGAGAAGAATGAAGAAACCAGCCGACGCCGCGCGAGATCCGCTGGGGGTGACGTAGACCGCCACCGGAACGTTCGAATCGAGGATGTGCTGAACGATCTCTCGCATTGATGTGTCGAGGCCGCCTGGCGTATCCATGGCAATCAGAATGAGCGAGGCCCCCTCGCGGTTGGCTTCGTCGATCCCGCCATCGATGTACTCGGCCATGATGGGTTCAATTTCATCGTTGACGCGGAGCTCGACGACGCGCGACGAGCCGGCGCCGGCATCTGGCTGTAACGGGCCCGCGACCGTGCCTGCGGAAACAGCCAAGACGAACACCAGGAGAACCTTCCCGACCACAAGTCGCTGCTTAGCGCCCAAGCCCCTATGCTATGCCCTTAACCCACGAATCGCTGACACCCGGAGCGCGGAGTCAGGCCGAATGTGGCCTTGTACTCGGCGGCCTGTCGTGCATCACCGAGGTGATCCCGCGGGCTCTGTTGCGACCCCATCGAGGCCACCAGAGTGCAGCGTGCAGGAGCTGGTAGGCTCTGTCCCGCGCGCGAAATATTCGGTGTACACCATCGAGCGATCCGTGGGGTATCCGTCGCTGTCGTACACCACCGTCGAGCGGCAGCCGTCTGTGGCGAGCTTTCCGCTGAGACGACAGAGCGTCACGGAAACCACGGTCGCGGGCATCTCGAAACGATCGGGCTTGTCAGTCCGCGTCGCCGCGGCCATGAAACGCCCCCACAGCGGAGCGGCCAGCCCGCCTGCGTATCCCTTGGCGATGATCGTGCGCGGAACGTCATACCCAATCCAGACGCCGGCGACGAGATGCGGGGTGAAACCGACGAACCACGCGTCGTGAAAATCGTTTGTCGTTCCCGTCTTGCCGGCGGCTGGCAGCGTGAAACCACTCTGGCGCGCCTGCCATCCCGTACCGCCGTCGATGACGTCGGACATCATCGACGACATGATGAACGCCGTCGCTTCGTTCACGGCCCGCTCCTGACGTGTGCTCGACACGTAGAGCACTCGACCTGATGCGTCCTCCACCCGCCGAATCAGCGTCGGTGACGTGGCCATGCCCCGATTGGCTAATGCAGCGTAGGCGGAGGTCATCGACAACAGCGTCACCTCGCCAGATCCCAGCGCCAGCGACGGTACTTCGGGCAAGTTGTCGATTCCGAGGCGCTGCGCGTACCCAACGGCCGAGGCGATACCGACCCGCTGCAGCAGTTGCACGGCCGCGCGGTTGCTCGAGCTCTTTAACGCCGCGCGCAATGTCATTGGACCGTTTCCGCCGTGATCGTCGGGCACCCACGCGCCCTGAGGCGTCGCGATCGGGTTGTCGAGGCCCGTGATGACCGTCGCTGCCGTCAGTCCCTCTTCGAGTGCGGTGGCGTAGACAAACGGCTTGAACGATGAACCGGCCTGTCTCCGGGATTGCGTGGCCCGATTGAATCGGCTCTCATCGAAGTCGCGTCCACCGACCATTGCCCGTACCTCGCCTGTCGCCGGGTCGAGCGCTACGAGCGCAGCCTGAAGCGGATCTGATAACGCCGAGGCCTCCGCCATACGCTTCATTTGACGGCGTTCGATTTCGGCGAGCGATCGGCCGACCTCTGCTTCCGCGGCTTTCTGCATCTCAGGGTCGATGGTCGTGTAAACCCTCAGGCCGTCCTGATAGACGCGATCCAGGCCGAAGCGCTGCACTAACTGCCTGCGAGCTTCCTCCTTGAAGTACTGACCGTGGGATTCCTCTGATCGGAACGCGTCGGCGAGATCGGGATGGCTCCGCACGGCTTTTTCATATTTCTCGGGATCGATGACATGGGTGTCGCGCATCGCTTCAAGGACGACATTGCGGCGTCTGACCGCGCGATCCATGCTGATGGTCGGTGCGAGAGTCGACGGGGACTTGAGAAGCCCGGCAAGCAGCGCCGCCTCTCCGAGGTCTAGGTCCCGTGCGTGCTTTCCGAAATATCCCAGCGAAGCGGCTTCTGCACCATAGAGGCCGCCTCCGAAGTACACCTTGTTCAGATACAGTTCGAGGATTTGATTCTTGGTGAATTCGCGTTCGAGGCGCCATGCGAGCACCGCTTCCTTCATCTTCCGCCGCCAAGTCTTGTCCGGAGTCAGAAAGCTCTGGCGCGCGAGCTGTTGCGTCAGCGTGCTGCCGCCCTGCGCGGCACGGTGCGCGCGCAGGTTTGTGACGGCCGCCGCGAGAATGCGAGTCAGATCGATTCCGCTGTGGCCGTAAAATCGCTGATCCTCGACGGCGATGACGGCGCGCACCAGGTCGGGAGAAATGTCGGCGAGCGGCGCCTCAACTCGCCGCTCCTGGAAGATCGTGAACGTCGCCCGGCCATTCCTGTCATACAGCGTCGTCGCCTCAGCCATCGCGCTGATGCCGCGCAGCTGTTCGGCACTCGGCAGATCCTGAAGGACGTCGTACACAAACCACAGCGGGCCGACGACGACGATCAAGATGACGGCGCAGACGGCAATGGCTCCCGCGAGAAATGCGCCGGGATGAGCTCGCTTGATCGGTGTGAGACGCTGACGGAGCGTTGCGCCGTGCTGATGTGGATCAAGCATGGGAGCCGTCTGCAACGTCGCAACCGGTGTGCCTGCTCGCTCACCGCCCGCTGTGACAATCGGGTAGACTCTGCGCGACCGCTCACTGACACAGGGAGACAGGAATGGCTGAACAACGCTCGACCGAGAAGCCGACCGCCACCATCTCGTTCGAAGGTAAAGGGACCGAGAACGCTCCAAAATTGACCTTTACCGGGGGAGATCTCGCACATCTGCGTCGACCTGAACGCATTCAGCAACTCATGGAGGCTCTTGGGCTTCCCAAAGGCACGAAAGCGCGCATCGTGTACACCGCCGAAGATGTGGTCATACGCTGAAGGGTGCCGTGAGCGTTTCGCCGGTTCAAGCCTCCTTCACCGATACCCTTCCGGGCTTGTGGAGTGGGCGCGGGGGATTTCTACGTCCGTCGGTAGCCGTTCAGCCGGACCACGACGAGTGGCGCATCGTCCACTCGCTGTGGGAACTCGCGATTCCGGACGAGGTGATCCGCTCCGAACCGCATCTTAGGGAATTCCTCGAACGAACGCGGCCCGCGGGCGGTGTCAACCCGAAATCCGCCGAAGTCGTGCGGCTCATTCAGCTGTTTTTGAGCCAAGGCTGTACCACGTACGATGGAACGCGTTCCTTCTATACCCTCTCAGAAATCCGGCATCTGGTCAGCGCTTCGTGCAATCAGTGGTACGGTCGATATTACGAACACCCATATTGGGCCGACCTGCGCGAGTGCCGCCTGACGGTCCCGCAGCTGTTCGCGTGGGTGCTCCGCACCTATCATCTGTCACGTTCGGCGGGCCCAACCGCCTCGCGCGGCGCCATTCACAGTCGCAATCCGCTGGCTCGCATCGCGTTTGCGAAGAGCGCCGTCGAAGAGTATTCGCATTGCGAGTCGTACTATTTGCCACACCATCCGTCTTTCGGACTCGACCGGGCGTGGGTCGTGCGGCTCGTGCCCACACCATCAAGCGCGGCATTCGACCATCAGATGTCGACCATGGCCGAAGACGACTGGTTAGGTCATGCCTGGGTAGGTTTTTTTCAGGAGTACACGGCGTCTTTTCGAGAGCAGGCGTTCTCGCTCTATGACAGGCTCGAGACGGCGTATCAACTGACTGGCTTCTTCGACGGGTGGCGGGATCACATTGGCTACGACATCACACATACGCACGCCGACGATTTCGAAGACCTCTTTGCCGGTCACAGCGAAATCGGCCGTGGCGATCTGCAGAGAAGCCTGGCGAACGCGTCAGCGACGATCGAATATTTGCTCGGTGCGTTGGATGAACTCGCCGAGCTGCCCGAACGGTTCGATCTGAGACGCTACCGCGCTCCGCTGCTTCGCAGCGAGGCGTTGCCTGGCACTGACCTGCTGTTTGGTCGCCTTCACGATGTTGCTGGCTTGTGTGCCACCGAGACCACGAGCGATCTCTGCAGGGTGTTGATAGAGCTGGCGTTCAGTGATCGCGGTGACGATGGCCGCGTTCACACCGGGCTGAGCGCCGCGACGTTGGCGGATCTCGCGTTCCGGGCTCTGTCGGTCGCCGAGTGCCATGACGACACGATCCTGCTGGGGAAATGGCTGGAGGTCTTCCTGGCCAGGAGCCACGGGGCATTCGACGCCAACGGCCAGATCCAGTCTCTGTCGGCTGGCACGCGGGCTCTCAGCAACTTCATCCGGGAGCACACGCGGCATTCACCGGCGGTTCTGTTTCTTTTCGAACTCGTTGAGAGCCTGGACAACGGCGTGCACGACGCGAACCGTACACGCGAGAGCGTCGGACGGGCAATCCGACGCGATGATGTCTGTGCCGAGCTCACATGCGGTGTGCGGTTCCTGGAGATCCTGATCACGAGCACGCGGCATTGGAACCGCCTGGGTGCCAACGATCTGATGGTCTGAATGCGTCCGCTTTTGAGAATCATCAAGCTGACAACGCTCACAGGGATAGCCTGGGTCGTGTTCATCGCCGGTTCCCTTGAGATGTATTCGAGGTTCGCCTTTGAACCCGCCGGCGTTCACTTGCTTAGCGAGCTGGTCTACGAACCGGAGATCGGGTGGATCGGCCGCGCCAACGTCCAGACTAGTTCTAAGCATGGGTCGTTTCCAATTGCGATACCGGTGTCCATCAACAAAGATGGATTTCGCGATGGGGACTGGGACGACAAGCTACGACGTGCACGCGCGTCCCACACGAAGAGAGTTCTGCTGATTGGCGACAGTGTGCTGTACGGTTGGGGATCCGACGGATCGGAACGACTCACCGAATCCCTTGCGCGTTACTATCGCCTCGAGAACATTCCTGTCGAGATCTTCAACGCCGGCATTCCCGCCTACGGCACCTCTCAGGAGCGCCGGCTACTGCCCCGACTGTTAGACCGGATCAATCCGGACATCGTTGTGCTCCTCTTCAGCGCCAACGACTACGGCGATACCGCGCTTCCATACGACCACCGGTATCCCTCCAATCGTGTGTATAAGCCCTTTTATGACACGAGCGGAGCGCTGGTGCTCAATGACCCCGTTCCCCAAAGACCCTCGCTGTATTTTCAGAACGCGTTTCTCGGAAAGCTACGTCTCTGGTACGCAATTGATGTCTTCTACTACGCCCTGCAAAACCAGGTCTATAAGCGCCGAGGCGTTCCGGAGCCCAACGACTTTCCGATACCGATCCATCGGCTGGATGATCTGGTGTACCAAGACCGTGACGATCCGATTTTCCAACGGGTGGAACGGACGGTCATGGCGTTGTACCGTGACATGAACACGATCGCCAGACAGCACGGGGCCCGGTTTCTTGTCGTGTCCGCCCTGCCATTGGCGGACTCGATCGTCGAGCCAAGAATCCAAGAAGTGGGTATCGACTTTGTCTCCTTTCCTACGCAATATCGCTCGTTGCTTCCGTGGACCTACATCTATAACGATACGCACCCCAATTTTCTTTGGGCCTGGGTCCTTGCCGGCGCCATCTTCCGTCATCTCGAGGGGAAACCCTCGCAGCCGGGTTTCATGCAGATGCCAACCTATGGCGCCATCCCTTCGGAGCTGCGGCTCAACAACGATCGCGTATCCGCCAAATACATCACTGGCACATGGGGTCCGCCGGAGGAACACGCGCGGTGGGCGCTTGAAGGCGGAGATTCCGTCACGGGAACGACTCCGCATTTCATTCTGCGTGTCCCCGACTCATCCAGGCGGCAGGTTCGAGTAAAGATCTCTGCGTGGATGCAATACGAACAAGAGCTGGCGCTCTCTGATCACAATGGACGACAGATCTGCAGCTGGAAGATGGTGCCAGACGTGTACGACTATGAATGCACGGTCGAAGCCGATCAAACGGGGTTGCTGCTGGGTGAACTCACTGTCCCTCGGCGGTCTGTACCGGACATTGACGTGCCTCGCCAGCAATCCTATCGTCGACTCGCGGCGGTCTTTTCTGTTTCTGTGAACTAGTTGGTTATGGCGGCTCATGTCTATTCGAATTGCCGCCGATAAAGCGTGGAACAGGTCCATGCAATGACCATCAACACTCCGCGGCTCGCTGTTCTGGGAGCGTTCCTTTTCTGGTTACTACCCGTGCCGGCCTTGGCGCAGTCAACGGTTCGCGTGACGAAAGACCAGGCGGTCATCTGGCGTCCAGGCTTCACCGTCGTCGCAGATACGGTCAAAGCTGGAACAGTGCTCGACGTGGTCGCACGGCGCGGAGACTGGTATGAGGTCGTTCTGCCGTCACCTCCGGGGACGACCATGACGGGCATGATTGCCGTTGGTCAGGTGGAGGCTGTCAGTGGCACGCCTCCAGCCGATTCGGGACCTGTTCGATTTCAGCAGCGGCCGAGCCCCGCGTCGTTAGACGACCATGGACTGCGAGGCTTCGGCCAAATCGGTTACGGACGCTTCACCGCTCACCAAAGCTTCAAAGCCATCTTCGACAGCAGTATGGGGTTCTGGTTCGGAGGCGGCGCCGACTACCGGTGGCGCCAAGGGCTATTCGTGGCGGGATCGATTGACGTCTTCCATCGCAAGGGCGAACGAGTGTTCGTGCACGGTCAGGACGTGTTTAGGCTGGGCATCTCGGATAGCGTGACGCTGCTGCCGATTGTCGGAACCGTCGGCTATCGATTCCGCTCAAACGGGACAATTCCCTACATTGGTGGCGGCGCGGGCCTTTCTCTCTACCGCGAGTCTTCCCAGTTTGCCGATCCCTCGGAAAACGTCAGACGCAGCTTCGCCACGTATCATGCGTTGGGCGGCTTCGAATGGCGAAATTCCACGCAGTATGCGACCGCTCTTGAAGTCCAATACACGCACGTGCCTCAAGACTTTAGTGGCGGCGTGGCCGACGCCTTCAACGAACACGACTTGGGTGGTCTGCAGGCGAGAGTGAAGCTGTTATTCGGCACGCATTGAGGATGTGACGCCGCCCGACCGCAGCGCCTGTTTCCGCTGTCGGCGGGCGTATGCCAACGTCCAGGCAATCAGTCCCACCGTGATTCCATTGAAGATGAATGGCGAGAGCGCCAGGACCTGCGCGACTGAAAGCGTCAGAATCATGCCGATTCGTATTGCAAATTCGCCGAGCCAGCCGATAGCCCATACCAACGTCATGATTCGAAATGTCCGTCGCCCTGCCGCCTGGTGCCACAATCGATTGAATTGCTCAACGGCAGCCGGATCGTTGCCGGTCATGGATTGCCGACCGATGTAGAAGAGAAGGGGTCGTGGCCAGGCGAAAGACGTGAACGCCAGGAAGCCCAACGCCCCTGTGACAAACGACTCTCGAATCAACAGCAGCCGTGGCGTTCCACCAGCCCCGATTCCAATGATGCTGACCGCAATTCCGACCACAACGATCACCCCGATGATGTCGATTCGCCGACGATGCCAGACTTCGAGGATGCCCCGTGTGATTGGGAAGAGCGCTCCCAGGCCGAGCGCCATCACGTCTGACGTGCCTGGGATGTATCGCTTCAGCAGAACGTAGACGAGATACGGACAGACCCCGTCGATGAGGAGAGTCGGAACGATCGACCGCAAGCCAGGAGGAGATGTCCCGCGGTCGACGTCCATCGTTCCGGCATTCTAACGCTCGAAGGGCTGGTGCCGGCTCCACATGCCGGTGCTATCATCCCGCGAGGCTAGGGAAGACACCGCATGACAAAGACCCTCAAACCCTCGCGTCGCGATGCACTTCGAGTCCTCGCCGGTTCAGCTCTCGCTGTGCCGGTGGCATCGTCTTTTGCCGTCGCTGGCCAGAGTCAACCGCAGCTACCAAGCGAAGGCGTGTTTGAACTCGGCGACCTGCGGCTCGAGTCGGGAGCGACGCTGCCGAATGCCAAGATCGCGTACAAGACGCACGGGCGCCTGAACGGCGCGAAGAGCAATGTCATCCTCTATCCGACGTCGTACGCCGCACAGCATGGCGACATCGAGTGGCTAATCGGTTCGGGCAAAGCGCTCGATCCCGAGAAGCACTTCATCATCGTCCTCGATCAGTTGGGCAATGGCTTGTCTTCGTCGCCCAGCAACACGCCCGCGCCTTTCGATCGAATGCGTTTTCCCGCCATCACGATCCGAGACGATGTGTCCGCACAGCATAAGCTGGTCACCGCCGGATTCGGGATTCAGCGGATCGCCCTGGTGACAGGGTGGTCGATGGGCGCCCAGCAGACGTTTCAATGGGCGGTGAGCCATCCCGACATGGTCGAGCGTATCGCGCCGTTCTGCGGTACTGCGAAGACGACGCCTCACAACTTTGTTTTTCTTCAGAGCCTGCGGTCTGCCCTCACCACCGATGTTGCGTGGATGAAGGGCGATTACCAGAACCAGCCAGTCCAGGGAGTGCGTGCGTTTTCCCATGTCTATGCCGGTTGGGCATTTTCACAACCGTTCTACAAGCAGCAACTGTATCGACAGCTGAACTTCAACTCGCTGGAGGATTTCATCTCGGGGTTCTGGGAGCAGCGGTACGCGCGCCGCGACGCAAACAATCTGCTTTCGATGGTACGTACGTGGCAACTGAATGATGTCGGAGCGACGCCAGGATTCGGCGGCAGTCTCGACAGCGCCCTTCGATCGATCAAAGCGAAAGCCGTCGTGATGGCCGGGCAGACGGACCTCTATTTCACGGCGGCGGACATCGAAGCCGAGGCGGGACAGATTCCTGGCGCGCGCTTCGTGACGATTCCATCCATATGGGGTCACATGGCGGGCTTGGGCCTCAACCAGGTGGACAACCAGTTCATCGACAAAGAAATCAGGGCGCTGCTGGCGAGGTAGTTAGGCCACGTCAGCCTGGAGGTTCGACGCAGCCCCTTCCTCCTTACGTCAAACTTATTTCACGACGACTTCGTCTATACTGCCCGGCATTCCGGTCCACTACGTCTTTTGAGGGGGGTATATGCGCAGAGCGATGTTTCTGGCCGTTGCCGTTGTCGCCGCCACGACTGCCGCCGCGTGCGGCAAGCCAGCCGGTTCACTCGAGGCCGCGAGTGAGACGCTCGGCGTCCAGGACGTGAACTCGATTGAGTTCTCTGGCACGGGCCGCTGGTTCCAGTTCGGCCAGGCTCCGAATCCGACACTCGCGTGGCCGCAATTCGATGTCAGCGCCTACAAGGCCACTGTGAACTACGCGACGCCCGCCGCCCATGTGCAGATGACCCGCATGCAGACGATCGAGCCGGGACGCGTGCGGCCTGCGCCCGTCGAGCAGAAGCCGGATCAGTACGTCAGCGGCACGACCGCCTGGAACCTCGCCGGGACGCCGCCTGCGCCGCAGCCGCAGCCGGCGGCGGTCGAGGAGCGCGTCATGGAAATCTGGACGACCCCGCACGGCTTCCTCAAAGCCGCGGCGGCCAACATGGCGACGTCGCAGCCGGCCAACGGCGGCTCCGAAGTTTCGTTCACGGTTGGCAAGAACCGGTACATGGGCACCATCAACGCGCAGAATCAAGTGACGCGCGTCCAGACGTGGATCGACAACCCGGTGCTCGGGGATACGCCGGTGGAATTCGCCTACTCCGACTACAAGGATTTCAACGGCACGATGTTCCCCGCGCACATCGTTCGGACACAGGGCGGATATCCGGTGCTCGACATCACGGTCTCGTCGGTTACGAAGAATGCGCCTGCGTCGATCACGGCCCCGGCCGAGGCGTCGGCGGCGCCGCCGGCCGTGACCGTCACGTCGGAGGAGCTCGCCAAGGGCGTCTATTACCTGATGGGCGGCACACACCACAGCGTGGCCATCGATCAAAAGGATCACATCGTCGTGGTCGAAGGGCCGCAGAACGAGGATCGTTCGCTCGCGGTCATTGCCAAGGTCAAGGAGCTCATTCCGAACAAGCCGATCAAGTACCTGATCAACTCCCACGCGCACTTTGATCATTCGGGCGGCTTGCGCAGCTACGTGGATGAAGGCGCGATCATCGTGACGCACGAGATGAACAAGGCGTACTACGAGCAGGCCTGGGCGGCGCCCCACACGTTGAACCCGGATCGGCTCGCGCAATCGAAGAAAGCGGCGATGTTCGAGACCTTCACCGACAAGCACGTGCTGACCGATGGCGTGCGACCGATCGAAGTGCACCAGATCGCCGGCGGAGGCCACAACGACGCGTTTGCGATGGTGTACCTGCCGAAAGAGAAGATCCTGATCGAGGCGGACGCCTACACGCCGCTCGCCGCCAACGCGCCCGCGCCGACGTCTCCCAATCCGTTTTCCGTGAACTTGAACGAGAACATCCAGCGCCTGAAGCTGGACGTCAAGCAGATTGCCGCGCTGCACGGACCCGGGAAGAAGACGCTTGCGGACTTGCGTGCGTTCATCGCGCCGCCGGGGTCCCAGGCGACCGATTAATCGAAGGACGAGACTGTTCTCCCACTCATCCTCCGGCCGACTGACCGATCGAGACCTCGCGCGCTTTCGCGGCAAGACGCTCTTCGACCGCATCGCGCGCGAGGTCTGCCACGCCGGATGTCTCCCGCGGAAAGAGCTATACGAATCGTGGGAGCTCGCGCGTCGCGTGCGGCGCCTGTTCCGCGGCGGACGCGTCGTCGACCTGGGCGCCGGACACGGCCTGCTCGCGCACCTGATGCTCCTGCTCGATAACTCGTCTCCGGAGGCGTGCGCGGTCGATCCGGCGTTCCCCGCATCGAGCGCGACGCTGCACGACGCCCTCGAGACCGCGTGGCCGAGAATCGCGGGCCGCGTCAAATTCTTTCCCGAACGGCTCGAACGCTTCGACCTTCTCCCCGGCGACGTCGTCGTCTCCTGCCATGCCTGTGGAGCGCTGACGGATCTGATTCTGGATCGCGCGCGTGCGGCCGGCGCCCGCGTGGCTGTTCTGCCGTGCTGTCATGACCTGAAGGCGTGCGATCGCGGCGCGTTAGCGGGATGGGTGGACGGCGCGCTCGCGATCGACATCGTGCGGGCCACGCGTTTACAGCAGTACGGCTACCGGGTCTGGACGCAGACGATCTCCGCCGACATCACGCCGAAAAACCGGTTGTTGATCGCGGCTCCGATCGCGGACGCAGTTCAATAAGCTCTACGATCCGGGGCGAGTGAACATTCGTAACGGCAGGATGCTGCGATATCGCACCGGAACGCCGTCTTTTGTGGCGGGAGTAAAGCGCAGCGACTTGACGGCCGACAGCGCCGTCGTCAATAGCACCAATTCGCCCATATTCTGCGGCGTGTTGACGCCTTTCACGGAATCCACAGTTCCATCCGGATTCACCACAACTGCGATGGTCAGTGCGTCGAGACGAACGCCAGGGTACGACGACGGCTTCAAGATGCCGAGCAGCTCAGGAAGGATCGGCGTCGGAGGCATCACATCGGCGTCGTTTTCGCCGTAGGTCACCGAGACACCGGTCGGCTCCGGCCGGGGATTACCGACTGACGTTGATGACGCGGCTGCGTTATCGCTCGCACGACTGACCGGCGGCGGGTCTGCTTCGCCAACCGTGACAGGCTCTTTCCCAGTCGTCACAGATGATCGGGCTGTCGACTGAGGAACCGCCGTAGGAGACACCGCAGATGATGCCGCGCGCGCGGTTCTCGACGGGCTGTCTGTGCGAGCGGTCTTTCCGCGAGCTTTCGCGGGGACCGGTTCCGGTGACGGAGCGTCTTGGGCTGTAACGCGCGGGGTGCCGGCCTGCCATCGAGTCAATAGGAACCATCCACTGATGGCGACCACGGCGACAGCGACGATGACCAGACCTGCAACTGCGACGACCTGATATCTCTGACGGCGCGCCGCAGCTCCCGCTGGATTTGTGCTCCAGACTAGCGGCGGCGTTGGGCGCGGCGCGATCGAGTGCATCGCCGTCGTTGCCGGCGTGATGCGTTCTTCCGCGCGTTCGTACAACGCTTGAATCACCTTCTTCCGATTGGGACGTTCGGGTACGACCCACGCGTCTAACACTTCGTTCAGGGTTCCGAATTGAGGAGGCGACGACCGGGCCTTCGAGATGATGGCCGTCTCGAGAAGCGGGCGAGGCTCAGGAAGAATGTCCGACAGGATTCTCCCCAGCGACTGAATGAGTGCCGGTACATCACTCAGATCATCGGCGGCCACGCTGATACGTCCGTCGGCATTGATGCACACCGTGCTTGACGTGAGCTGCGCTGACGTCGTCGGGCCTGAGTCGGGGATCACCGCGCGGAGGACCCGGGCCGCCATCAACGTGCGGCACAGCGCTCGGCCGACCGCAACGGCTTCCTCCGCGTCGAGCTGTATTCCGGCTGTTTTCAGCGACGCCAAAGACATCGGCGGTCGCTCTGACGACGTGGTCGTTGGCGATTGGAATCTATCGAGGTCTGTGCTCTCCGGCTTGAAGGACTCAATAGCCTTCGAGGAGTCTTCAGACCAGTCTGTCTCCCAGTTACGCTGGTCCGGGGAATGCGGCACGCACACCTTATACACCACTTAACGCGATAGGGGTCGGAATCGACCTGCTCAGCCGTGCGGTGTAAACTCCGCCGATGACTCAGAGTCCTGTTCAGGTCGCCCATCGTTATTTCGACGCCTGGAATCAGCGAGACGCTGGCGCAATCGTGGCCGCATTTGCCGAGGGCGGGACGTACGCTGATCCGGTGACGCCAGGCCCGCTGAGAGGACCCGCGATTGGCGGCTACGCTCGAGCCCTCTGGGATGCGTTTCCGGATCTTTCTTTCTTTCCAGCACAGTGGGATCCGAAGCTTGGAATTCACGTGACTTGAAGTCGCGG
>JADMIO011761700.1_pt1 | contig 70126 bp, 59 predicted proteins | sample 8958161 | NCBI WGS metagenome assembly JADMIO01 (sample SAMN16585339, study PRJNA669376) | soil metagenome | isolation source: Crop rotation soil | place: USA: Cullars Rotation, Alabama | collected 2011 | reverse complement strand
GGCCGCGACTTCAAGTCACGTGAATTCCAAGCTTCGGATCCCACTGTGCTGGAAATGCCGCGCCGATCCGGACCTGCGCACCGGGAGAGCAAATCGACGTGGAGGTGCTGTCCTCGCATTTCTCGCGGCGCCGGCGCGACAACATCACCCTGCAGTGGCTGTATTCCGGCATCGATACGCTCGGCACGGTGTACCCCGAACTTCAGCGCGGGCGCACGCCCATCACGTTTCCGCACCATCATGTGGAGCTCGCGACCGTGGTGCGCGTCACGGCGCCGACACAGACGATGCTGTGCACATTGTCGGTCGCGGCGGTCACGCCGGACGGCGAAACCGTCGCGTCGAATTTTATCCAGCATCATGTTTCCACCGGACCCTTGGCGGCGCGCGAGGAACGCGATGCCGCGCGGACGCTGGTGTTGCGACGGCCGATCGATGGCTGGGGCGCCGCCGAATGGACCGATGGGCAGTCTTCGGCCGAGGAGGCGCAGCGCCTTGATTTGTGCTTCGGTCGCGGCATGGGATTTTTCGAATGGAGTTTCGCTGATGACGCCTTGCGCGCTGCAGCCCGACCGCGCCGGATTCGCGTGCTCTGCGAAGTGTCGGCGCGCCGCGAAGGCGAACCCCAGACCAGCGCGCATCGGTGGCCCACTGTGTTTGAGCTTCTCCTCAACGGTCTGCGTGTGCATCGGCAGATCTTGCCGGATCACCCGCACGATACGCGCGGTGCGTTGACGTATCTGCGCGGTGGACGCGGCGCCTACGGCTACCTCATGCGCGCGACCATCGAGGGCGAATTGTTGGATCGCGTCCTAGACGAAGCTGGCCGCACCGGGGAACTGCGGCTGCGCTGCGCAGTTCCGGCGGGAGCGCATCCCGCGGGCGGACTGAGTGTGTACGGCGCGGAAGCCGGCCGGTTTCCCATCGGTCCGACAATCGTCGTCGAATCCGAGCAAGCGTAGGCGTGCGCGTCGCGGCGGCAAAATGGCGCATTAGAGCGAGTTGGACCCCGCCGGCCGGCGTCGTCGCCCAAGTTGTCAGACGAAAGCTGACGCCCTAATCAGACGCCGTTGGCTAATCGCGCAGCCGCCGGCACGGCATGATGGCCGCGCCAATGAGCGCCTTTGCCTCCCCGTCTGCTACTCCATCCCCGGCCCCGTTTTTCGCGATCCTCGATGCTTCGACGGGTCCGGTTTTTCAAAACCCGATCGCGCCCGGCGCCGACCCGTGGGTCGTGCAGCACGACGGCTGGTACTACTGGTGCGTGTCGGAAAACATGCTCGGCGTTGGCATCTATCGTTCGCGCACACTGACGAGTCTCGGCGAAAAGGTGACCGGGTGGAAGGCGCCGCGCTTCGGTCCGCACCGGGCGGAAATTTGGGCGCCCGAGCTGCACCGCCTCGACGGTCAGTGGTATGTCTACGTCGCCGCGTCGGACGGCAACAACGCGAACCACCGCATGATCGTCCTTGCGGTCGAAGGTGAACATCCGACGGGCGACCTGACGTATAAGGGCGAGCTGTACACGGGCGACGATGTTGCTGGCGCCACCGGAAATTGCTGGGCGATCGATGCGACGATCCTCGAACATCAGGGTCGCCGGTACGCCATCTGGTCCGGCTGGGCGGACGACCGGGACGAGCAGTGGCTCTACATCGCAGCGATGTCGAATCCGTGGACGATTTCCTCGAGCCGCGTGCGGATTTGCGCGAACGACGATTTTCTCTGGGAACGAGTGGGCGAGACCCGCGCCGGCCGCGGGCTGAACGAAGGCCCTCAGGTTTTGCAACGCGACGGTCGCGTCTTCGTCGTGTACTCCGCGAGCGGCTCGTGGGAAGCGACGTACAAGCTTGGTTTGCTCGAACTGCGTCCCGGCGGCGACCCGCTGTGCGCGGCCGACTGGCGCAAACACGCCGAGCCGGTGTTCCAAGCGGCCGGTCGCACGTATGGCGTCGGGCATTGCTCCTTCACGAAGTCTCCGGATGGCCGCGAGGACTGGATTGCGTTTCACGCCAAGCGAAACACGCAGCACAACTGGAACCGCGTGATTCACGTGCAGCGTTTCTTGTGGGATGCCGCCGGGTTCCCAATTTTCGGCCAGCCCTCGCAGCCGGGTGCACCGCTGTCACTGCCGTCGGGCGACATGACCGGCGCAGCCGTTGCCGCGAAAACAAGTTCGTCGCGCGAATTGGCCGCCGTCTGAGCGCCGAATCGCGTCGCGTTGGCGCGCACTGTCACAGAGTGGCGGATTGCTGGCGGTTGTGGTAGCATCGCCGGCAATTCCCCATGCACCCCCGTACCACCGATCTGTTGTTCCGCAGCTGCCGCGTGTCCGCTTTGGCCACTGCGTTATTCCTGTTGCCTCTCGCCAAAGCCGCGCTCGATACCGCGCGCATTGAGCAGCTCACGGGCCTGAAGGGCACGTTTACCCCGGCCGAGGGCGTTTTCAAAGTGACGTCGCCGCGGACCGATCTGCCTGTGACCGTCGACGGCTGGACGATGCCGCCGTTCATGGGCCTGACCAGCTGGGCCGCGTTCACCACCGGCGGAGAAGCCGAGGTCATGGTGGCCGGCGATCTCGTGTTGTTCGAAGACGAGGTGAACCCCGTGATGTCGGCGGCCCTCGGTGGCGGACTTTCCGTGACGGCGCTGCACAATCATTTCTTCTTCGACAACCCGCGCGTGTATTTCATGCACATCGGCGGCGAGGGGAAGCTGGAGGAAATGGCGAAGGCGGTGCACGCGGCGCTGGCCAAACAAAAGGAAGTCCGCGCCGCGCAACCGCAGCCGACGCGGGCGTTCGGCAACGCGTTTGCGCCCGGCAAAAACGCGATCACCGGCGCGACGATCGAGGCAGCACTCGGCACGAAAGGGCAGGCGAACAACGGCATGTTTAAAGTGGTGATCGGTCGGACGACGAAAATGCCGTGCGGCTGCGACATGACGAAGGAGATGGGCGTGAACACGTGGGCGGCTTTCGCCGGCACGGACGACAACGCGGTGGTCGATGGCGATTTCGCGGTGCTCGAGGACGAATTGCAGCCGGTGCTCAAGGCGATGCGCGCCGGCAACATCAACATCGTCGCGATCCACAGCCACATGACGCACGAAAATCCGCGCATCCTCTTCCTGCATTATTGGGGCAAGGGCGCGGTCGACGCTCTGACGAAAACTCTCCAAGCGGCGCTGGCTACCGAGAAGAAATAAAGGAGCGGTGCGTCCGGCGCTGAGTTTCCACTAGGCGCCGTCCACGTCGGAACTACCGCGCAACTCTTGTATGCGCGTCAGGCCGCTGCCGCCGGCCTGAGCGATTTACGCTTGCGCGAGCTGCCGCGCGAGATGCTGGCGAAAAAAGTCCGCGAGCATCGCGATGTCGCGATCGCGGGCGCGCTCGTCGAGATGCTGCGGCAACGCGGCTTCGACGAGCGAGATCGTCGCGCCGTCGGTCACACCCAATTCCACGGCGAATACCTTTTCGATGAGCGCCGTGCGTTCGGCGCGATTCGGTTTCGCCCGCTGGTTTCCTTCGCGCGAAAACGCCGCGAGCGTGGAAGCGCGGGAAATGAGCGTGCGAGCGAGGAACTGGGCGCGATCGGCCATTCCTTCACCGTGCACGCCGTCGCGTGATGTTCAATCGGCGAGCGGCGTTTGTCATCAGCTTGTCATCAATTTTTTCCCGGCCGAATTCGCATCTGTCATGGCTCGGGGCCGTCGGTCTCGCCAGCATCGGCAGTCCAGCCCCAACCCCACCATGAAAAGTTACCTCCGTCAGGTCGCGTTTTTGGCCGCGGCCGTTTTCGTCTTCACTATCGCGGCGCGCGCCGCCGAGTACGCCGGCTATCGCGGATTGGATGAGAAACAGCCGGTCGCGTTCGACGGCAAAACCGTCACGTGGAACGGCCACACGTTCACCCTCGACGAGAACACGGTGTTCCTCGACTACCGCCTGCAGCGCGAACAACTCGCCGGCAATCCGTACGCGTTCGCCAATCTCAAGGACGCCGCTAAGGCTTTGAAGAACGGCACGGCCGACAAACCGATGCTGCTGCTGACGGCGCCGGGCGTGTATTGGGTCGACGATCCCGACGATCCGGCGACGCGCGGCGCGGCGAATGGCGGCGTGGTGGGGATGACGATCGCCTGCAATTACCTCTATTTCTACGGGCTGAACAGCAACCGGGAGAACGTCGTCTTCGCGGTGAACCGCGGGCAGACGCAAGGCTCCGAGGGCAACTTCACGATGTTCGCCATTCAAGGCCGCGGCTTGAAATCGGAGAACGTCACGTTCGGCAACTACTGCAACGTCGACCTGAAATTCCCGCTCAATCCATCGCTCAGTCGTCGGAAGCGCGCCGAAGCGATCGCCCAGGCGCAGCTGTTTTCGTACAGCCCGAACGATGGCGTCGCCATCAACAGCGGATTTGTCAGTCGACTCAATCTGCTGCCCTTTGCCACGACGTATCTGAATTGTCACATCGAGAGCAGCGGTCACGCCTCGTTCCACAACGGCGTGTACATCGGCTGCACCCTGGAATTTTACGGCGTGAATTATTCCTCCGGGAAGTTCCTCGACTGCGATATCACGCTGAAGCCCGGCGTCGGCGCGTTTCAAGGCCGCTCGGTGCACCGGTTCGGCTTCACCGACGGTACCGGCGCCGGCGGCGTGTGCATCGACACGCGATTTCATCGGAGCCAGGAGCTGATCGACCGCAACGTGGCGGCGGAAATTTCCTGGGACCGCGTGCCGCAATCGCCCACGACGCGCGGCTATCAGCACAACGTCACGCTCGACGGAAAACCGTACGTGATTCAGGAAGCGGCGACGCCGGGCGTCACGGTCGTGATCCCGGCTGGCTCGGATCTGCTGAAGGCCTTCAAAGTCACGCACGACGGCCACACCTATTACAACGCACCGAACCTCCTCGGCGGCGAAGATCCGCTCGGCTACGCGAAAGCGATCAAGGCGGCCGCCGTCGCCGCGGGGAAAAATGAAAACTATTACTTGAGCATTCCGATCGGCGCTACGTTGCGGGCCGGTTCCGTGCCAGCGGGGCCCGGCCGCGGCGGTCCGGCGGTGGTCCCCACGATTCGTTCCGGACAATCGACGACGACGTTGAACTGCAGCGTGACGCCGCCCGCGTACGCCTCCAGTTCCGCGCTCGGGAAATGGCAGTTCGCGGCAAACAATCCGGCGCTGGTCCAGCTCACGTCCGGCGCGAATGGTTCCGTGATTGTCGCGGGCAAGAACAACACTTCCGAACCGGTCGAGGTGATCGTCACGGCGAAAAACGAACTTGGTCTCGAGGCGTGCGCCCGCGTGATGGTGGAGCCCGGTTTTATTGAGCCGCCGAAATTTGCGCACGAACCGGCGATCTCTACGCCAAACGCTGGACGCGTGAAGCTCGCGTACGATCTCGGCCTGGCGAGCGGCCTCGCGGATGAGTCGTTGATTACTTGGTTCCGCTGCACGGATGCGAAAGGTGCGAACCCGCTGAAAGTCGCGGTGAGCCGTCGCGACAAACCGGAAGTCGCGTACGTCGTGTCAGAAGGCGACGTCGGCCATTATCTGATGGCGACGGTTCGTCCGAAGCACAGCCGCAGCGAAGCAGGTCCGGAGCAGAGCGTTTACTCAGATCGCCTCATCGCGAAGGACGACGCGAAGGTTCACGCGATCGACACGAACTTCCAAAATTTACCGACCGACCCGCAGCCGAAAGTTTTGCCGGGCACGTGGACCGTCGATGGTTACTTTGCGCCCGAAGCCGTGACCGAAACGAAAAGCCCGCGCTACACCGCGAGCCCGAACTCGTGGACGTATGGTCAGGGCAACAGCGGATCGCTCAACTATTATGGACTGATTGAAACCGCGCGTGGTGCGCGTCTGTTCTACACGCCGGCCAGCGATGTGGCGAAGGACATGACGGTCCGCGCGAAATTTGCGCCGGCCAAAAACACCGGGCAGGGGTTCGGTTCAGCGACCGACCAATTTCTCGAGGTGTACATCAAGTACGACCTCGCGACGAAAACCGGTTACGCGCTGCGAATTCAACGGCTCACGGCGGAAGAGATCACCGCGATCGGCTACAATGGCGCGGGCGCAGTCGCAGGTTGCGCATTCTTCTTGGTGAGGCACGCGAACGGCGCGATCACGCCGATCAGCAACAAGGTCATGTCCACCGCGTTTCTCACGGAGTGCATCGTGGATCTCGCCGCCAAGAACGGTCGGTTGATCGCATCGGTGACTTCCACCGAAAAAGTACGCAGCGGCGACGCGTTCGATTATCCCCGCGAAGTCCGGTTTGACGTTCCGGCCGACGCCAACACCTACGGCGGGACCGGGATGCTATTCACCGGCACGGTGGGAGTGAATTCGGTCTTGGTCCTCGGCTGGCAGACGGCGTGGACGAAATAAGAGCGGGCGGGTACCCAAAATCCACGAGGCACGAATCGGTTCCGTTTCAGCTGCGGCGACAGGAGTGCGAGCTTCGCGGATCCCTCTGAGTCTCAGCGCGACCAGAACCCTCAGTTCGATCTAAAGACTTCACTACCGCTGACATAACCCCGCCACGAATTGTTCGAGTATGCCGGCCGCAGGCCATGAGCAAGCCGAGCTCGGGCGGCGCGTCGAATGGCTGCCCGACATGGATTCGAACCATGACTAGGCGAGTCAAAGTCGCCTGTGCTACCATTACACCATCAGGCAGTGAGGTGAGGAAGGGGAACGGTGCGCGTCCCGCATTACCGGTCAAGGCCGGAAACGGCTGCCGGGCTCAGTAGCCGAAAGATCGACGAACTCGGCGTGGGCGTAGGTCAACTTTTCCGCCTCCGGTCAATGAGAACGGGCGGTTGCACCCACTCGTGCTCGTGATTCGTGCTTTTACTCGCGCTCGGGCTTCCGGATGCAACTTTGATGAGCTCACTTGCGCGGGCGGCCTATCGATTACGAGCACGAGTACGATCACGAGCAGGAGGGGCGGCTGGCAAACGTACAGGGGAGGTGAAGACCTACCGGCGCCGGTCACGGATGTGACTATATTGTGCGGCCCTTTGCCTCCGTGCGGGAGTTCGAGGGCCACACATCATGCACCTCGCCCGCCTCTGGGGCGCGATCGCGCGCGGCGGCGCCATCGCGGTCCTCTTCTCCGTCTGCGCCTACGCGGGACCGGACATCATCAGTTCGTCGACGGCGAATGGCCGTGTCGGATACGACTTTTCTTACTACATCACGAGCACGTCGACGGTGACCAGCTATGGCGCGACCGGATTGCCCGGCGGCCTGACGGTCGACACCACCAAAGGCTATATTACGGGACGCCCGACGCAGTCCGGCACTTTCGACGCCACGGTGTCGGCGACCAACAGCACCGGGACGACGAACAAAAGCCTCACGCTGACCATTGCCCCCGCGCCGACCGATCCGCCCGTGATCACCGTGCCCGTGACCTTCGATTCGCACAATCACTTCTATTACCACGCGAATTACGACGTGCTGCATATACCCGCGACCAATGACCCGCAGTCGATGAGCTCGAGCGGCGCGCCGGGATATTCGTATTTCGGCGGCATGTTCGGGCCGGGCTTCACCATCGACTACACCAACGCGCGGCCCGGCATTTACCATGTGACGGTGACCGCCACCAATCCCGCTGGCACGAGCAGCGCGCAATTCGACTGGTTCGCACATCCGGCGGTGATGGCGCACGATTTTTCGCAGCCGATGTACACGGGCGGGGAAATCATCGTGGTCTCGATTTCCTTCGACGTCCCGGTCGTCGTCACCGGCACGCCGCGGATCCCGTTGCCGGGGGAATGGGCCGACGGTCAGCCGCATTACGCGTCGTATGTCTCCGGCAGCGGCACCCAGTACCTAAGCTTCCAATACCAGACCCGGCCCGACGACCTCCAGCCGAACGATCATTATTACGGGGCGATCGAGCTCAACGGCGGCACCATCAAGGATGCCGCGACCGGTCTCGACGCCTATCTGGGCTACGCCACGCAGCGCATCTCGGGTCCGCTGACGTATCGCGTCATGCCGCCGCCCGTCATCACGAGTCCTGCGACCGCGAGCGGCACCGTCGGCGAGGGCTTTAGTTTCCAAGTCGTCGGCTCGAACCAGGTGAACCGCTTCGAAGCGGACAACCTGCCGCCCGGTCTGACGCTGCAGCCCCCGACGGGTTCGACCGCCCTGATCAGCGGCGTACCCACACTGAGCGGCACGTTCAACGTCACGCTGCGCGCGTGGAATCCTTACGGCCGCACGCCGGCGACGATGACGTTGACGCTCACGATCCTCGACTCACCGACCGGGCGCCCGACAATCGCCCGCCAACCGGCGACGGCGGCGGCCGTGCAGGGCGCGACCGTGTCGTTCTCCACCGAAACCACGAGCGCCAATCCGATGTTTCAATGGCAGTGGAACGGTAGGCAGTTGGTCGGGGCCACGCAATCGAGCTATACGGTGGGCAGCGTGGCGCCGGACAATGTCGGTCTCTACACCGCGGTCATCACCGCGAGTGGCCAGAGCACGGTCACGACGCCGGCGATTCTGGGAATGTTGTCGACGGCGAAGGTCGCCGGCGATGGCAACGAGGTCGGACCGAACATCGTGCACCCGAACGGCAATGTTTACGACCAGGTGCAGCTGACCGGCGCCGCGGCCACCATCACCGCCGATCGCGGCCAGATTGTGCGCGCGTCGTTTCTCGATCTGAGCGACGACATCGTGCAGGTGGAATTTAGTGGCAGCGGCACGCTGTCGATCGTGCTGGATTCGCCGAGCGGCCCGATGGCGCCGGCCAATTACAATCAGCCGGGCGTCACCTATATGAAAGGTCACGCGGGGATCGTGGTGACGGGCGCGGACGAAACGACGAACCTGTCCGTGTTCAGCGTGGGCCGCGCCACGGCGGTGAACCAGGCCCTTTTCCGTGACGACGTGAAGTACGACGGCGTGGCGGACATCGCCTTCATCGCGGTGCAAAGCGCGGTCGGGCGGATGGCCGCGGTGCGCGCGGGCAACACGAGCTTCTGGTCGACGCGCGGGGTCACGGGACTTTATGCCCCCGGCGTCGTGTTTTCGGGTCCGGTCCGGCTCTGCGACATCATCGCGACGGAGGACGCGACGCCGGTGATCCTGACCGGCCAGGCGGCGGAGGTGGAAATCACGGGCGGCGACCTGAATCAAACGAACGGTCGCGCGGTGCAGGTGAAGGGATTCCCGCGCCTGCATTTCGTCGCGGGGTCCACGTCCAATGGTGAGACTCTTCCCGCCTTGGCGAACCGTGCCCGGCTCGAGCGCGACGGCGTGGATGTGACGGACGAACTGGTGGTGTATCCGTGACGCAGTAACATCGCACGCAACCGCCAATCCCTTCACTTCGGTTGAGCCACTATGGGATTTGTCCCGGGACTGCGGGACCAAATCGAGTAGCGGCAGCCTACGGCTAATCGCCTTCGGCTTAAGGGAGGCGTCCGCTCATCGCGGATGGGGAATTCGGAAAGTTATTCTGGCGCACAATGGCTAGGTTCCACGGCAGGCGGGACGCCCGCCGCTACGCACAGATCGCGCGACCCGACGCCTCGACGTAGCAGCAGGCGTCTCGTCTGCTGGGTCGGCGATTTGGCGTCGGAAGGACGGGGTTAGCGTGCCCCCTATTAATTCCAAGCCCGGTACCCCCAATACGATTTTTTGTGCGATTCGACCCCAGCGGCGCCTTTATCATATGTAGCGTGACATGATTGAGGACACCGAACTACTCCGCCGCTATGCCGAGGAACATTCCGAGGCAGCTTTCACCGCACTGGTGGAGCGCCGGCTCGGCCTGGTTTATGTCGTCGCATTGCGGCAGACCGGCGGAGATGCACATCGCGCCCACGACATCGCGCAGACGGTGTTCACTCATCTCGCCTGCAAGGCGTCGTCGCTGGCGCGCCAGCCGGTCCTCGCGGGCTGGCTCTACCGCAGCGCGCAGTTTGCGGCGAGCGATGCGATGCGGACGGAGCGGCGGCGCCAACTCCGGGAGCAGAAGGCCCACACCATGAACGAAATTTTGTCCGAGGACCGGTCGGCGGGAGATTGGGACAAGGTCCGTCCCGACCTCGATCAAGTCCTGAGTGAATTGGACGCCTCGGACCGCGACGCGCTGGTGCTGCGATTTTTGGACGATCGGCCGTTGGGCGATGTCGGAGCGAAACTGAACCTCACCGAGAATGCCGCGCGCATGCGCGTGCAGCGCGCCTTGGAAAAAGTGCGCGCATTGCTCGCGCGACGCGGAGTGACGTCCACGACGACGGCGCTGGCCGGAGTGTTAACGGGTCAGGCGGGCACCGCCGCCCCCGCGGCCATTGTCGCCTCGGTTTCAAGTGCGGCACTCGCCGGCGCGACATCGGGCGCCGCCGTCGTCACCGCGACGGGAGTTTTCAAAATCATGAGCACCACAAAAATCATCACGGCCGCCGCGGTTGTCGCGCTGCTCGGGCTGTCCGCCTATCAATTCGCCGTCAGCCAAAAAACCAAAGCGTCGGCGGCTGCACCTGATCGGGAACCGGTACAAATCGCGCGGGACATCGCGGGATCGAAGAGCGAAGTTGAAGCGGCGAAGGCAAGCCGGGCCGCACCATCGGCGCGCTCAGCCGCCATTGTCACTGCTGCCAAATCGTCCGACCCACGAGAGCAGGGAGCGACGGCCGCTGCGGACACCACGCGTTCCACTTCGGCTGATGCGCCCAGCCCCGCCTCGCGGCTGGCGCCCGATGAGGACCGCGCGGTGAAAGTGGCGTCGGCTATGAAGGCCGCGCTGGACGCTTATCACGCCGCACATGGCGGGCAGGAACCACCCAATCTCCAGGCGTTGATCGCTTACTTCGCGACGCCGCAGGAAGGCGCCGACTATGTCGAATTCGTCGAGGCCCAGAAGGAGACGGCTGAAAAAGAGGCCAAGCACGATTGAATCGACCGAATTAACAACGAGCGGCCTCACTCCGTGCATACGCCCCCCGATCATCCGAATCATTCCGCGCGCAATGCGACGACGGGATCGACCTTCGCGGCGCGGCGGGCGGGGAGCCAGCAGGCGAGGAGCGCGACGATCGACAGCACCATCAGCACGAGCGTGTAGGCTGCCGGATCGGCGGGACCGACGTCGAAGAGTTGGCTGCGCAGATAACGCGTCAGCGCCAGCGCTCCGGCAATTCCCACGAGGAGTCCGGCGCCGGCTTTGCCCAGCCCCTGCCGCAGGATCAACGCGACTATCTGCGCGCGCGAGGCCCCGATGGCGCCGCGGATACCGATCTCCCGCGTGCGCCGAGAGACATCGTAGGCGAGCACGCCATAGAGTCCGACTGCGGCCAACAGCAACGCCAGACCCGCGAACGCGCCCAGCAGCAGCGTGATGCCGCGCCGGGGCATGAGCAGGTGGTCGAGGCTGTGTTGCATCGACTCGGCGATATAGAGCGGCAGGGTGGGATCTACTTCCCGGAGCTTGGTCCGCATGTCGCGCAATACATCGGCCGTCGCTCGCGGCGACCGCACCATAATGTTGTAGCCGCCGCTCGGGATACCCACCACGGGGAGGAAGGCGAAGGGCGCGCTATCGCGCTGCTCCAAACCGGAGAGGTTAGCTCGCGTCACCACACCGACAATACGGGGCCATTTGTAGTTCTCCGGCGGTCCGAACATGGCGGCGCCGCCGAGCGCGATCTCCTGTCCGACGACCATGCGGCCCGGAAAATAGCGCTCGGCGAATGTCTGATCGACCACGACGACCGGGCCGTTGCTGGAGTCGTCGGCGTCGTTGAAACCGCGGCCGTCGAGGACCCGCATCCCGAGCGTGGCGAAGATTTCGGGGGACGCCCAGTAGACGCTCACCTGCGGCCGGTTGTCGGCGGCGCCAATCGGATCGCCCCGCAGGAGGAAGGGCGAGGTGCCGGCGTCTGGCCGGAGGCCGTAGCCGAAAACTTCCGCGGCCGCTTCCACGCCGGGAATCTCCTTCATCGCCGCGATGATCCGCCGCTGCACGTCGATGTTCGCCGCCGGCGCGGCGTAACGCCCCGGCAGCGCGATGCGACCTTGCACGACATGCGCGGCGTCGAACCCGGGCGACACCGCCAGGACCTTGGCGAAACTCCGGATCAGCAAGGCCGAGCCCACGAGGAGCGTCACGGCAATCGCGATCTGGGTCGTGATTAACGCGCCGCTAATGGCGCGGGTCGAGCGGCTCGCCGAGGCCGTGCGTGGGTTGCCCAATCCGAGACCGGTCCGCCACAGCAACTGCAGCGGGAGCACGCCGATGAGCAGCGCAATGGCCAAGGCGCCGACGACGATGAAACCGATCACCGCTAAATCGAGCGTCACGGGCGGCGCCGTCCGCTCGATGATCGGCAGGTAGCGATTGAAGACCTGGATCGTTCCGAACGCGAAGCCGACGCCGCCCGCCGCGGCGGCGGCGGTGAGCAAAACGCTTTCGGCGAGGGCGTGGCGGAGAAGCGTGAGGCGGCCCGCGCCCAGCGCCACGCGGGTCGCCAGCTCGGGCCGCCGCGCATTCATCCGCGCGAGGAAAAGGTTCACCACATTCACGCCGCCAATCAGCAGCACGAGCAGGGCGCCACCCTGGAGGAGCCAGAGCGACGGCAGATCGCCGATCAATCCGCCCATGCGCAAAGGCTGCGATACCAGCCGGAGGCCCTGTTGCTCGAGGAAGGTGCGTCTCACCGCGTCGGCTTCATGCTCGCGGTAATTTCGCTCGAGCGCGGCCAGTTGCGCCACCGCCGCGGCCGCCGGCACGCCCGGCTTCAAGCGGCCGTAGAGATTGGCGTCGCCGGTGTACCGCGCGTGCGGAGTGAGTCGGTTGGGCGCGGGGGCGTAGGGCTGGAAGAAACACGTCGGCGGCGAGAGCGCCGCGAGGCTCGCGGGCGCCACGCCCACGATGGTCAAGACGTCGGTGCCCGAACGGATCTGTTGGCCGAGCACGCCGGGATCGCCGTGATAGTGGCCCAGCCAATACGCATGGCTCAGTACGAGGACGGAATTTCGGCCGGGCGTTTCCTCGTCGGGGGTGAAGAAACGTCCAATCACGGGCTTTACGCCGAGAACGTTGAAAAAATCCGCGCTGACCCAGTCGTTTTCCAGCCGGACGGGTGAACCGTCGCCGTCCAGCGTGATATTTTGCGGGAGGACGATCGCAAGCGCGGCGAAGCCCTCTGCGTGCACCTTGAAGTCCCGGTACTGACTCGCGCTCGACTGCGTGATCTGGCCGTGCTTCTTGTCGGCGACGTTGTAGACGGTGATGAGCTGAGCCGGCTCGGGGAAAGGCAGGGGCTTCAGCACCAAACTGTAGAGCGTGGAGAGAATGGCGGTATTCGGGCCGATGCACAGCACGAGCGTGGTGAACACCGCGGCGCTGAAACCCGGCGCCCGACGCAAACTGCGGGCGGCGAATCGTAGATCCTGCAGCCAGCGCTCGAAGAAAAGCGCGACCTGCTGCGCGAGACGGCGCGCCGGCAACTCACGGCGATCCGACGGCGACGTCGGGGGCTGGGGCATGGGCGAGCCTGCGACGGGAAAGGAGCCAGGGCAATTGCAGAGTGCCGTTGGGTGACCGCACGGGCGGAGCCGGCCTGGTCGCCCCACCGGTACCACGCTACGGTTTCGGCGCGGCGCTCTTCGCCACCACCGTGTCGTAGAGTTTCCGCAGCTCCTGGTCGGCGCGCGAACCGCCGGCCGGATTGTGCGCGACGCCGAGCTTCCAGGCGGCGAACTGGGCCGGCGAGAGAACGTCCTGCGCCCTCCGATCGACCTCAGTCCAATTCATCGAGGACGACGCAATATTCCCTGCTTTGTCCCGCGTGCCGGCGGCGACCAGCGCCCGCGTCAACTGCTCCGCTTGGAACGGAGTGAGCGGATCCTTCTCCGCCATTTGCACGGCGAAGCCATCCACGAAACCGCGGACCCCGAGCGTCTGGTTGTATTCCTGATACCTTCGAAGACCATCGTCACCCAACAGCTTGCGCAGCTGAGATAGCGTCTCGCGCTCCGAGTCATCCCGGAGTTTCTTCACGGCCGGGTCGTCGTACGACAGCCCCTGCTCGTGCACCGCTGCACCTAGATCGGTGCTGCGCGTCGTGGCCGCCGCCTGGATCTCCTTGAATTTCTCGCGCTGTTCCAGGGTGAGCTGTAGTTGCTGGAACAGCACGCCGTAACGTTGCTGCAAGTCCGCCTTTTGGCTCGCGATGAAATAATTCAGGAGCTCCGGATGGTCATGGGCGATGTCCATCAGACTTGGCGCGTTTTTTCGCACCACAGTCTTGGCGCTGGTCGCGGGCGGCACATTCGGCGCGGGCGCTGCGGTCGCGGCCGTCACCGCCGGCGCCGCGACGGTCGTCTGCTGCGCCTGCATCAGTTCGGCGCGGAGCCTCGCTTGCCGTGCGTAGGCGGCGACGACTTGGCGCTCGGCCTCCATGCGGTCGCGATGCGTTCCCCACGCGAACCAGCCGAGGCCGACCACCACGGTCGCAACCAAAGACACGAGGAGCCAGTTGGCGCGAGTGCTCATGGCTTTTTGTCGTAGGCGGCCCGCGCCGCGGTCTGCGCGTGGAAGAACGCGGCCTGCGCGCGGAGATTGGCGAGGGCATCGAGCTGCGGCGGTGAAAGCACGCCGACGGCTCGCTTCGCCAACTCGTCCCAGACGGGCAGCGGAATATACATCGAGACAAGGCCGCTGTAGCGCTTGCCGAGACTGCCGTCGTCCAGCGTCTGCAAGGCGACCTGCTTGAATTGCGCGATCTGTGGCGGCGTCAGCGGAGTCGGCGTGTAGTAAAGGGCGCGCGTCAAGTCGTCCGCCAAACTGCGAGCGGGTGCGATCCGATTGTCCGCGCGATACAGCCGATAGCGCTCCTCCCCGAGTACCTGCCTCAACTGGCGCGTGTATTCGCCGGGTGTCATCTCCTCATCCGTCAGCCGGAGAAAATGCTGCCCGACAATTTGCATGCGACCGTCCGCGAGCACGGCGATGAACCGCTCCGTCTCGTCCTCGCTCAGCCCCATCCGCGCGATGAGGTCGGCGTTTTCAACCCGCAGTCGATTCTTCAGGTAGGCCGTATAAGCAGCGGCGAACTCCGGATTCGCTTTCAGGAACGCCCTCCCGTCGGCAATGCGTTCGGTCATGGTTGGCCCCGGGTTGCCGGAAGCGATGCGTGCGGTGGCGGTCGCCGGGGGCGGCGCTGACCGAACGGCGCGCTCTCGCGCGAGCCGGTCCTTTTCGCTGCGCAACTTTGCCTGGAGGGCGCTCGTATCGCGCTCGACGATCGCCAAACGGGCGAGTGCCTCGCGGTTGGTCCGCACTTCATATGTCGCGACTCCGCTGAATACGATCGCCGCGACGAGTCCCAGGCCAACGGCTGTTTTCGTGCTCATAAATGCCAGCCCGCCGAAGGTGGCCGCGACGGGCAGTCCAGACCCGATCACCGTGCTCGTGACCGATGCGGCCAGACCTGCCGGGGTTGCCTGCATGCTTTCCGCACCGAGCAGCGTGGCCAGCGCGACGGCGGTCGATTTTATCCCCCGCCGCGCAAGGCGCTCTCGCAGCCGGTCGAGCGCACGCTCGACGCGTTTATGCGCGGTGTCCTCGGTGGTCTGCAAGCGCGCGCCGATCTCCGCGAAACCGAGGTTGGCGAAGTAGCGCAGCAGTACCGCCTCGCGGTCGGCTGCGCTGAGCTCGAGGAGCACATTGTCGAGAATGGGCCGAATCCGATCCCAGTCGGCGGCGGGCGGTTCGCGCGTGAGCTCGCTCATGAGCTGTGCGGCGTGCTCCCGCACGGCACGGCGGTGCTCGGCCCGCCGCGCGTGCGCGACTTTGAAACGCGTCGCGGTGTGCAGCCAGCCGGCAAGGCTCGGGTGCCCGAGCAGCGTGCGGGATTTCTCCGCGAGCAGGATGAACACGCTCTGCACCACGTCGTCGGCCAGGTGCGCGTCGGCGCCGAGCTGACGCAGCGCCGCGTGATAGACGACACCGATATATCGTTGCACCAACTCGGCGAAAGCGGGCTCCGACCGAGACTCGACGTAGAGGCGCAGCAACTGGGCATCATCGGACATCGTGTATGCAGAATAATGCCCACCGCCGCCGAAAGTGGACACGGATTTATGATTTGAACTGACGACTCACGTCGAAGACGTCCGGCCCTCTCACGTTAGCGCGCAGCCGGAGCGAGTCAGGATCGCCACATTTACAAATAGGGGTCATGCCGGGATTCGGGATATATCGGCAATTCAATGTCACGCGCGGCGGGGAGTAGGGCGGCTGGCACGGCGGCGCGACAACGATCAGGCCACAAATCTCGCGGTCGGCGACGTGTTCGCATGAGGCCTCCCCGCGACGGCAAAACAAATTTTATCCCGATTTCCGGCATGACCCCTTTTGGTGGCGTGGCGGGGGCGTGGCGCCGTGCAAGCGCCCCGGGTGCTCTACGTAGTTCCCGCGCTACTCGCCGCTATATTTCGCAACATATGCAGAGCCAAACCGCCGCAGTCGTGAGACCGTCATAGTGTTCCCTACTCAAAGGTGACACGCGCACCTGCCCGAATCCAGCTCCGGGCGGATGCCGTTAACCGCGTCGTCTGGAATTCGGTCTTCGAATCTCCCGCTCATGAATTCACCACGTCCGTCCCCGGGCGGGATCGCGGAAGCGTTGGGTCGGCGGCGAGGATGGCGGACGTGGACCGTCGCCGTTTTTGCCCTGGTCTTGATCGATCGCGTCGCCGCAGAGCTTCCCGCGGGCTGCGGTATCCGGTCTGAGGCGACGCTCGTCGCCATTCTGCGCGAGACCCCCGAGGCGGTGGTGGTCGACGCGGGGCGGCAATTCAAATTTGCGGAGCGCAGGGCGCTCGCGTTCACCAATGCCGACGTTTTCTGGGGCGTGGGCGACTCGATGGAACCCCTGTTCCCATCGCGGACTGCGCTCGTCGTCGTGCCCGTGCCTTTCCGCACGCTCCGCGTTGGCATGACCGTGCTCTATCTCAACGTGAAGGGGGAAGGCATCGTCCACTCGCTCACGGCCTGCGCGGCCCGCGGCTGGACGGCACAGGGCGTCGGTAACGTCGCCGCCGACGACCTCGTGGTCACGCCCGAGAATCTGGTTGGCGTCGTCGCCGCCGCTTTTGCCCAGGCAGCCAGCCGCGAGCGGCGCGCGCTCACCGCGCACCTGAATCGAAAAGGCCTGCTCGATCCGGCGTTATTTCCTTCGACCGCCGCCCTCGCGACCGGCGTCCGCGACGCTCATGAATTTTCCTCCGCGCCAAAAACTGCCGCGACTCAACGCTGATGCGCCCCTCATTTATCCTCTCTGGTTCGCGTTACCGCGCGTTCGTTCGGCTTGTCACCTTCGCGGCGACCGGCTTGGTCCTCGTGCTTCCGGCGTACGCCCAGCGGCCAGTTAATCCCGCCGGCAAAATCTATTTCGCGGAGGCGGGCGACGTCACCATTGCCCGAGGCGGTCACGTCGACGACGTGACGCGCGCGGGCGTATTCATGGCCGAGGGCAGCGTGATCGAAACGGTGGCCGACAAGAACGCCGATGCGCAGACCGGCTCCATCGTCGTTTATTCGAATGGCTCGGCCGCCTTTCTCGGGCAGGGCACGAAATTGGAAATCAAGCGCTTCGCGCAGGAGCCGTTCAAGCCGAGCCGCAGCGATGTCGGAGCCGAGCCTTCCGTTTCAGTGACACACGCCTATCTGCAACGCGGGACCGTGGCATTGAGCATCAACCAGCAGGCCACGGGCAGTCAGATGGTTTACGAAACACCCTTTGGCACCGTCATTGTGCGGGGGCGCAAAGTCGTCATCGAGAGCGACCAGAACGGGATGAAAGTCGCCGTGCTCGACGGCGAATGTGTCATCAAGGGCGGCGAATTCGACTTGGGCGGCCACATCGTCAGAAGCGGCGAGCAACTCTTCATTGCGACCGGCGGAGCCGGTGGACGAAGCGTGGGGCAGACGACTGTCATTCCGCCCCCCGAGCTGGTGCGCTTCACGGCGCTGCTCGCCCAGACATCGTTGGCACAGCGCAGCGTTTATTTCGACGTGAAGCAGAAAGCAGGTCCGCCCAATATTGGGCAGAACGGCACGGATGCCGTAGCTGCCGGAGCGGATTCAACCGCGACCACCACCGATGCCGCATCGAGCGTTTTCAGCGCGCGATCGCCGAACGGCGACACGTCTTCGGTCGAAATCATCGCAGTCAAGGTCGTCCCGGTGAGCGCACCCGTAGAGCTGACCCTCAGCGCGTCGCGCTCAAACTAAGATTACGAGAAGGAATTTACCCAAAGGGGTCATGCCCGGGATTCGGGACAAACCGGCAAGTCCATGTCACGCGCTGCCCCGGGTACGGCGGCTGTCACCGGGGCGCGACAATGATCAGGTCACAAATCTTACGGCCGGCGAGCGGCTCGCATGCGTGACATTCTCCCCGGTTCGGTGTGACTGAAGTGGGTGCCCGGCGTGCGGGTTCGAACTATCGGTCTGCGGGCGGCGATATACGTCGCGTTTGGGCTTTCGCGCTTTTAAAATTCCCGTTCCAGCCGAGAACACGATCAGCGTGCGGGTTCCGCCCGTTCCTTCGTCCGACGCTGCCACCACCTTATGATGCGAAACGATTTCCTCCAAAAAGCTCTTCTGGTCATCGATGACCCCAACGTCCTCATCAACGTCGTCTCCCGGCGCGTGAAACAGCTGCGGCGTGGCAATCGCGCGTTGGTCGAATCGCTCGAGAAGCTGTCGCTCGAAGACACGGCCTTGCGCGAAATCATCGAGGGTAAGATCAGCTATGAACTCGCCAGCGATGAGGACCTGGCGCGCGCCGCATTCGTGCCCGCCCGGCCGAGTCGCCGCGAAGCGATGACTGCGCTGCGGTCGGCCTGAGCCACCGCGGTTTTTTTCTTTGGTTGCGCTCACGCGCGATAGCGTCCCGCAAGGGAGCGATGCGACACCCGGACTCCAGTGTCCGGACCCGTCGCACCGCCGGGAGGGAGGAGGCGGGCAGGGATGCACGCGATCTTAACGCGGTCCGCTCTCCTCCCGCGCCGCCCCTTTATTTATGTATCACCGCCAACACCCCATCACGCCCGACCAGCCCGCCGTCAACGGCGCGCTCTGTATCTACGTCGAAGGCGGCCGGAAAAGCGACGCGCGCCAGCAGTTGTTCGGGCTGTCGATTCTACGCCACGCCACGGAAGCCCAGATCCAGGCCGCGATGCCGTTCGTTCAAGCCAGCCAGCATGTCAGCGCCAGCGAGATTCAGGCAATGCTCGCCGGGTAAGCGCAGCAAGGCTGCGCCGTTCGACTTCGTATAAGCTGCGGGGCTACGCCGGCGTGCCGTCAAAAGACCGCCGCCGCGGGCGAACGCATTAGCGCAAAAACGGCAGACACCGTAGGAGCGGGGGCGTGTGACCCGGCGCGACTTGTTTGTCCCGCGTGGCGCGGCGTTTCGCCTTGGTGCTTTTGGCGCCGAGCAGATGGCGAAAGCCGGGCGTGCGGCGCATGAGTTTGCCCGTCGCGGTCAGCTTGAAGCGCTTCGCGACCGATTTTTTCGTCTTTTGCATAAAGGAGAGAAACTCAACGCCTCGTCGACGCGCCGGCGGCGAGGCCGGAATTGCGCCACCGCATGGCCAGTTCGCGCATCAACGTGCGACAAGCGCGCCGCGTGACGCTCGACGTTTCCCGTCGCAGCGAACACTCGCGAAAGGTGATCGCCGCCGCGAGCGCGGTGCTGTGCGGAGCGTCCAGCGGAATCTCGACGGGAGCGTGCCAGATCATATCGCCTCCGTTTGAATTTCCTCGAGCAGCGCGCGCAACGTGAAGGCGTCCTGCTCGTGCGCCGCCGCGAGAGCGATGAAGAGATCAGCGGTCGCAAAATCGCGGGTCGATCGCGGGATGATCTCGGCGGCGCGAAGCCCTTTGCCGATGGATTCGTGCAGAGCCAGCAGCTCGCGAATCATATGCGCTTGCAATGCGCCGGCGGCCAACGCCGGTGGACTCACCGGCACGCGATCACCCTGGCTCCCCGAATTCCGGCTGCCGACGGCACGCACGCGCGCGGCGAGCTGCGCGAGGCGGTGACCAATGGAGGAAAACTGGAGGTTGAGGAGCTCATGCAACCGGACGAATTTTCGTCCCGCGGCATCGTAGCGCCATTCGCGGGTGATCGCGTACAGGCCCGCCTCTTCCCGCAGAAACCGCGCGAGCAGGGGATGGCCGGAGGTCGGGGGCGTTTCGTCGACCACCACGGACACGAAGGCGCCGGCCGGACGTCGAGCGGTGTGAGGAGAACCTGAATCGATGAGACTATTGATCATGAGGAGTTGGGCGCAGTCGCTTTTGCCGGGCGGGAATGGTCGCGATCCTTATCGTCGCGATTCGTTTCCCGTGCCGGGTGGCTCGAGCGGATTTAGTAACCCATGCCGCCGTCCGCACTCGGCGCCGACATGGTGGTCCCGGTCGCCGGAATTTCAGTGATCAGGCAGTCGATCGTCAGCAGTAGTCCGGCGATGGACGCAGCGTTCTGCAGGGCCATGCGCGTGACCTTGGTCGGATCGACGACGCCGGCCTTCACCAAGTCTTCGAATTCACCGGTGGCGACATTGTAGCCGTAACTGCCTTTGCCGGCCGCGACCTGGGCGGCGATGACGGCGCCTTCGACGCCCGCGTTGGTGCAGAGCATGCGCAACGGCGCTTCCATCGCGCGGCGCACAATCTGGGCGCCGATCGCCTCGTCGCCTTCGAGCTTCAAACCGTTCACGGCCTTCACACAACGCAACAGCGCCACGCCGCCGCCGGCGACAATGCCTTCCTGCACGGCGGCCCGCGTCGCATGTAACGCGTCTTCGACGCGCGCCTTCTTCTCCTTCATTTCGACCTCGGTCGTCGCCCCCACGTGAATCACCGCGATGCCGCCCGCCAGTTTGGCGAGCCGCTCCTGGAGTTTCTCGCGATCGTAGTCGGAAGTGGTTTCCTCAATTTCACGGCGAAGCTGTTTCGCGCGGTTCTGGATGTTCGCGGTCTTGCCGCCGCCAGCGATGATCGTGGTGGTCTCGGTCGCGACCGTGATCCGTTTGGCCCGCCCGAGTTCGGCCATCGTGATGTTCTCGAGCTTCAGGCCCAGGTCTTCCGTGATACATTTCGCGCCGGTGAGAATCGCGAGATCCTCGAGCATCGCCTTGCGCCGATCGCCAAAGCCGGGCGCCTTGACCGCACACGTGCGCAGCGTCCCGCGCATTTTGTTGATGACGAGCCCAGCCAGCGCGTCGCCGTCGACGCTTTCGGCAATCACGAGCAGCGGCTTGCCCAGTTTTGCCACCGTTTGCAGCAGGGGCAGCAAATCGTGCAGCTGCGCGATGGATTTCTCGTGGATCAAAACATAAGCGTCCTCGAGGACGGCCTCCATTTTTTCCACATCGGTAATGAAGTAAGCCGACAGGTAACCCTTGTCGAACTGCATGCCCTCGACGACATCGAGGTAGGTTTCAATCGACTGCGCCTCCTCGACCGTGATGGTCCCATCCTTGCCGACTTTGTCCATGGCATCGGCAATGGTGTTGCCGATCATTTCGTCGGAATTGGCGGAGATGCTCGCCACCTGACGGATTTCTTCGCGGTCGCTGACCTTCTTCGAAATGCGCGCGAGCTCGGCGATTGCCGCCTCGACCGCCTTGTCGATGCCGCGCTTGAGCGCCATGGGGTTGGACCCGGCGGTGACATTGCGCAGACCTTCCCGGTAAATGGATTCGGCGAGCACGGTCGCCGTCGTGGTCCCATCGCCGGCGACATCCGACGTCTTGGAGGCGACTTCACGCACCAGTTGCGCACCCATGTTCTCGAAGGGATCGGCCAATTCGATTTCCTTGGCCACGGTCACGCCGTCCTTGGTGACGGTCGGTGCGCCAAATTTTTTATCGATCACGACATTGCGGCCGCGCGGCCCCAAAGTGACTTTGACGGCGCGCGAGAGCGTCTCGATGCCACGGAGGATTTTTTGCCGCGCGGTCGCGTCGAAGAGAAGTTGTTTGGCAGACATGCGGAATGGAACGAGAGACAGCTGGCGCGGAGCGGCGCGTCGTGCGGCGTTGTTCTCGGCGAGTGGGTGATTCTATAAACCGAATCGGGCAGTCACGACACTATTCGCGCCGTGCGTGCCGATTTGTGACGAAATGCGCGAAGTAGTGCCCTTTCGGCGACGCGCAGCCGTGCGTCCTGCTCGTGTAAGTGTGCCACGGGCCGGCCTACGGCGCTCGCATCACCACCCAGTTTCCGCCCACGCCTTCCGTGACTTCTGTGAAGTCCGGATCTCAGGTGCTCTGCGTTACGTCAAATCACGAGCTGCGTTTCGATCCGCGGAGGAGCGAAGCGACGAGCAGGATCAGAAACACGATGAAGAGGACTTTGGCAATTGTGGCGGCGAGTCCGGCAAGGGCGCCGAATCCGAGGATACCGGCGAGGATGGCGACGAGGAGAAAGATGATACTGTAATAGAGCATGGGAAATGGAAATTAAGAGTGATCGGGACCCGGTGTGTCGTCGCCTTTGATGACGTCCCAGCTGACCAGGGCGGTGAAGGCGATGATGATGATGGCGAGATAGAGCATGGGATTAGCGGGCGGTACGCGGGCAGAGGACGCCGAAGAGACCGGTCGCGGCGACGGCGGCCCCGCCGACGAGGAGCCAGAGCGTCTTAGCCGTCGGGGTACCGGTGAACAGGCGGGAGAAGCTCGAGTTGATCGAATCCGAGGCGCCGATACCGGTGATGATAAGCGCGACGCCGACGATCAGCACGGCGAAAGCAAAGACTCGATTCATGGTAAAGTGGATTAGGTGACCGATGGGGGCGGGACTCAGCTCTTCACGGTCATTGCATTGCCGACGGACTTCACGCCGCGGACATTCTCGGCGAGTTTGGTGACCAGGATTTTTTCCGTCTCGGAGTTGGCTTCGCCGCTGATCGCGATGACGCCGTCGGTGGTCGTGACTTTCGTGTTAAGCGCGCTGGTCGCCTTGTGGCTGAGGAGCGCGAACTTCACCTGACTGGTGATCGACGCGTCATCGATCTTCTCGCCCATCGTCTCAGAGTGGGGCACGTATTTGATGACCATCTCGTTCTTCACCGACGTGACGCCGTCGATATCCTGGGCATAAAGTGTGGTGAGTTCTTTTTGCGCGACGTTTTCCGCCGTGCCGCCGAGGGTAACGACGCCGTCTTTGGCGCTGATGGCGGTGTTGGTGCCGCTGACGTGCGCTTTCATCAGCAGGAGCGTCCGGAGTTTAAGGACAATCCACCGGTCCGACTTCTCCACATAGCTCGGGCGCACGATCAGCTTGTTTTTGACCGAGGCCACGCCGGGCAGGTTTTCCACCGTGTCGAACGCGAGATCACGCTCGGCGTTGTCTTCCACGTACCCGGACAAAGTGACGACGCCGTCGTGGACCATCACCGTGACGTGATTCTCGAGCACGGTGCGATAAGTGTACGAGCCCGTGGCGGCGATTTCGATTTGGCGGTCGGAGCTCGAACTGGCGCAAAGCGCGATCGGGGCGGCGAGGAGGAGCAACAGGCGGGGCAATTGGGCGAGTTTCATAGCGGTGACGGTTGAGCACGGGCCAAAATCGATACGGCGCGCTGCGACCGGAAATCCGGGACGCCGTTTCGCGCTGTGACCGGCCGACACTACGAGGTAATGTCGCCGACCATTCTGGACCGCCTCACTCTACGCCTGCGCCGCGCGAACCGATATAAGGCCTTACCCGGCGTCGCCTGCTCTCGCGCTCAAACGATTGTCAGCTGGACCGAACTCTCGATGACCCCGGCGGCGATCGCATAGCGGGTGAGGCCTGCGGTGTCGTGGATATCGAGTTTCGCCATCAGATGCTCGCGGTGTTTCTCCACGGTCTTGATGCTGATGCCGAGCTTCGCGGCGACCTGCTTGTTCGCCGAGCCTTCGGCCACGAGTTGCAGCACTTCGCTTTCCCGGGCGGTCAATTGGTTGGCGCGCGGCTTCAGCATCCCGGCGCGATCGCGCGGTTGCCGGTTCGTTTGGAGGCGGCGGGCGATCGACGGGCTGAAGCACAAGTTACCCCGCATGACTTCGTGAATCGCCTTGGTGAGAATTTCCGCGGAGGTCTGCTTTTCGAGAAAGCCCATCACACCGGCGGCAGTCATCCGCTCGATATAGCTGTCGTCGCTGTGCGCGGAGAGGATGATGATCTTTGCGCCCGGATCGACGGAGAGGATCTGGCGAGTGGCCTCGAGCCCGTTCAGCACCGGCATTGCGATGTCCATGACGATGACGTCCGGCCGGAGGCTGGCGGTGAGTTCAACGGCTTCGCGGCCGGTGCGCGCTTCGCCGACAATCTTGAAACCGCCGTCGGCGTTCAACAAGGCGCAGAGCCCCTGGCGAACGATCGCATGATCTTCGGCGAGTAGAATGGTGACAAGTTTCACGGTGTTGAGGAGGAGGGAAAGGGATGGATCGTCTGGAAGGGGATCACGGCGCGAATCGTCGTACCAACGGCGGCCACGGATTCGATCGCGAAACGCCCGCCCACCATTTCGACGCGCTCGCGCATGCCAATCAGGCCGAGCCGGCGATTATTCCTGGCCTGCAAGGTCGCGGCGACGGGAAACGATTTCCCGTTGTCGCCGATCTCGAGCTGAATGCCGCCGGCCTGCTGGGTAATGCTGAGTCGCACGAGGGTCGCCTCCGCATGGCGCGCGACATTGGTGAGCGCCTCCTGCGCGACGCGATAGAGGACGGTTCGCTTCGCAATCCCCAAGGCTTCGACGCCGGGGGACGCGGTCATTTTGATCCGCAGTTTGCTTTTGTCCGCGAGCGTTTTGCTCAGTGCGTGTAACGCGGGAATGAGTCCGATGTCATCGAGCACCGTCGGCCGCAGCTCACGGGCGAAACGATGCACGGCTCTGACGGATCTTCCGACCAGCCGGCGGGCTTGGGCGATTTTCTCGTTCAACGTGAGGACACTCGTCGACGCGCTCTGGCTCAGCGCCGCGAGTTCAACATTGATCCCGACCAAGGTCTGCACGACCTCATCGTGGAGTTCGCGACTGATGTTCGTCCGCTCGGTTTCCTGCGCCGCGAGGATCTGCCGCGTCAGCTTCCGCAGCTTGCCCTGCATGAGTTCCGACGCGCGAAAAAGCGCTCGGTAACGTTCGCCGACCTCAACGATTCTAGCTTCCCCGGCTTTCCGACGAATGACCTCGCGCTCGAGTTGCCGGTGTCGCCGAGCAATCGCCGCCGCCTGCAATCGCAAGGTTTCGACGCGGCGCGCAAGGTCGCGATTGCTTCGTTGCATCGCCCGCCGTTCTTCTTCCACCGGCGCCATGACCTGGGAAAAAAACATTTGGGCGCGCTGGAAGGGTCGGCTGCGCGGACGCGTAAGATCGTGCCTCAAGGCGAGCCCCGCCAAGGCGTGTTGATGGATGCGGGCCAGATCGGCCGTGGCCAGATTCGCGGCCACCGCGTTGCGTCCTAGCGCCGAAGGCGAGTTGCGTCCCGCGACCGGCTTTTGCGCCAGGTGGGCGCCGAGCAACGTGAGATAGCGGCCCGTGATTTGTCTGCGCGTCATCTTCATAAGGACCCGGCCTGTCGCTCCACCCTGCTGGCGTGATATCGCGATCACGTTTCTGCCGGGCTGTGCTTCGTCAAAGTAACGCCGCGTCCGTCGTCGGTCATTAAAGACGTAGTGGACCGAGATAGCGATAAGGTAAAACCCGGCGGCGCGCTCAACCAGTGAACACGTTGGTCCACTAACGCTTCATCGCCATCTGTGCCGCCCGTTCGTCGAGCGGTGCCGGTTCACCGGGTATCTGCGTATAGATCGCTGAGAGGGAGTGGCTACACTGTAGCCCGGACCTGCCTCGGCTTATCGCGGCGAATCCAAACCAATCCTACCTATGAAAACATTCCTGCGCATTGCCCAATCCGTCTCCCTCGTCGCTCTGCTCGGCGGTCTGGCGCTGTCCAGTCTCTCCAGCGGCTGCGCCAGCACCCGCACTCGCGATAGCACCGGCGAATACGTCGACGACACAGCGATCACGACCAAGGTCAAAAGCGCCCTGCTCGGCGACAACGCGGTGAAGTCATTCGCCGTCAGCGTCGAGACCGTGAAGGGCGTCGTGCAGCTGAGCGGCTTCGTTAACACGAAGGCGCAAAAAGAGGCTGCGGGCAGCGATGCCGCCGCAGTGGCGGGCGTGAAAGACGTGCACAACAATCTCATCGTGAAGTCATGAGGATTTGCACTCGTCGCACTTAACCCGTGCGTGTTTGCTTTAGCGAAGCCCGCGTCCCCGCGGGCTTTTTTGTGTCTACCCGCATGATATTCGCTGCGGCCCTTCAGATCGAAAATCCGCGGTCGGGCTGGCGCTTGCGCCACGCCGCTCCACGGGCCCGCGCGCCATCCCATCGCGCATTTCCGCATTCGACCGGGTATCTCCGTATATCAGGAATGGCACGACGCCACTAGGATGCGGTAATGAAACATCGTGTGCTCAGCATCGCCGCCCTTGCGGTCATTTCACTTTTCGACCGAACGTCGTTGCGCGCAGACACCATGGTGTCTCTCTCGATCGCCCCCGCTACCGGCATCGTTACCGCGACCTCCCGCTGGAGCACCGGTGCAAACCTCGGCGGCTTCCATCATATGGCGCAGGATCTGGCGCTCGGTGGCGGCGCGAACCAATTCTATTCGCTCAAGAACACCACGATTCCTGCCGGCGGCGATGTCGCCGCGTTCACGCGATACATCGCGGGTTCCGGTGCCGCGACTAATCATGCGGACATCGGCAGCAAACTGACGCCGGATTCGTATGCCGGTCTGACCTCTGCCGATCCCGATATCGGGTATGGCTCGGTTAATTTCTACGTGATTCATCATAAAGTGTCGGGCGATTACTTCACCGTCATCAAGCCGAGCTCGGCGACCGCGTCATCCGTGACCGACCTCAAGCCGATGTCCGGCCCCGGTGGTCCCGCGACGCTGGGCGCCAAAGGCTACAACGGACTCGCATTCTCCGCGGCGAACATTGGGTACGGATTGAATATGTTCTATTATTTGCGGACCAACGCGGGCACCGGCACCACGTTCTTCGGCAAGCTGGACCCAGGCCTGCTGAACACGTCCGCCGATCTGTTTGACCTCGGCACGAGCGGCTTCACCGCGCTCGACTTCACCGGCGTCGATGTCGGTTACGGCAACGATCGGTTTTATTACCTGCGGCTCGATCAACTGACCGGTTTCACGATCCTCGGCACGTTTAACGCGACGTCGGGAAAAATGTCGGACGTCGCCAATCTCGGCAGTGTGTATGGCACGCTGACGTATGTCGCCGGCGATTTGGGTTTCGGAACGAGCCAGTTTTACGTCGTCGGTTCCCAGAACACGAACGAGCAGTCCGTGAGCTTCGCCGCGATTGCGGACAAAGCGGTCGGACAACAGTTCACGGTCACGCCGGCCGCGAGCTCCGGCTTGCCGATCGCGCTGACCGTGGTCGCCGGCTCGACCGGGACCGCGACGATCAGCGGCCCGGCGGCGGGCGTCTTCACGATTGTCCCGACCGCAGTCGGCTCGATCACGCTGCAAGCGACGCAGCCGGGCAACGGCGGCAATGTTGAATCCAACATGCTCCGGCAGCGCTTCACCATCGGTACCGGCAACGGCACTACGGCTCCCGTGGTGACCTTGCCCCCGACGAGCGCCGCAACCGCCAGCGGCGGTTCCACGAGCTTCACTGTCACCGCGACCGGAACTCCGACGCCGACGCTGCAATGGACCTTTAATGGTGCCAACATCGCGGGTGCCACCGCTGCCACGCTGACCGTGCCAAGCGCGCAAGCGGCCAATGCCGGTCTCTATCGCGCGGTCGCCACGAATTCCGCCGGTGCGACGGAAAGCTCGGCCGCCGTGCTCGGGATTACGGTTTCAGCGAAGACGAGCGGGACGATCAGCGAAATTGGCAGCGACATCCTGCACTCGAACGGCAACACCTACGATCAAGTCCTGTTGACCGGCGCCGCGGGCACCGCGAATGCCGACGCAGGCCAGATTCTCCGCGCGTCGTTCATCGATCTCACCAATGACATCGTACAGGTCGAGTTCAGCGGCGCCGGCACCCTGGCGATTGCGCTCGATGGCGCGACCGGTCCGGCCGAAGCGCAAAATTACAACCAGCCCGGCATCCAGTATATGAAGGGCAACGCGCGGATCACCATCACGGGCGCCGACGAAACGTCGAATCTCACGATCTTCAGCGTTGGCCGCATGACCGCGGTCAACCAGGCGCTGTTCAAGGACACTGTCACGTACGACGGTGTGGCAGATATTGCTTCACTCGCGATCCTCAGCCCGACGGGCAAGTTCGGCGGAGTGCGCACCGGCAATACCAGCTACTTTGCGACCGCCGGCTACACGGGGATCTTTGCCCCGGGCATTCAGTTTAGCGGTCCGGTCTACGTCGGTGACATCTCGGCATCGGATGCGGCAACGCCGGTGCTTTCGCTCGGATCGTCTTCGGACATCCGCGTCGCCGGCGGCGATTTCTTCCAAACGAATGGCCGCGCGGTGCAGGTGAACGGCGTCAACACGCTGCGTTTCATGAGCGGAACGACGTCGAACAACGTCGCCCAGCCCGCCCAGGCGAATCGCGGTCGGCTCGAGCAGAATGGCGCCGACGTGACGTCGCTGATCGTCGTTAATCCGTAAGCGACCTCGTCGTCCCATTATTAACCAAGCCCGCGATCGCTCGCGGGCTTTTTTGTGTCGGGCGTTCGAGGGAGGTGAATTCACGTCCGGCGCTGCGGCTGGTTGAAAGTTGAGACGTGTGAGGTGGAGCGACGCGTCCCCGCGGCGCTGGATTGTAGGGCGGCGCCGCGAAGGGCTTTCGTTCGTGCGCTCGCAAGAGCGTGCCCGGAGGTCCCGCTCCACCGGACGCACTCGCAGCACCGACGATATGAGTGATTGGTTGAAAGCTGAAAGATGAATGATCGAACGCTAAGAGGTGGAGCGACGCGTCCCCGCGGCGCTGGATTGTAGGCGGCGCCGCAAAAGGGCTTTCGTTCGTGCGCTCGCAAGAGCGTGCCCGGGGGTCCCGCTCCACCCGACGCCACTCGCAGCGCCGACGATGTTAATGAGTGGTTGGCTCGCAGGCTTGGCGCTTTCGCTGTTCCGCCGCTCCGCGGCGACGCCCGGCCGCTGGGGAAACGCCCTTAATCAGAGCGGGGGTTAAGCTCGCTAGGCGGCGACGATTGTTCCTGCCATGCTCCGGCATGAGATATAATTTCACGCTGGGCGTAGAGCAGTGGCGGGTGACTGCCTTGATGTTCGATCCGCTCAGCCGCTGGAAATTGTGCGTCGCGCGGAATGGTATTTGGCGCCGTCTCCAGTTTTTCCCATCACCGCAAGAGGCCATGGGCGCCGTCGCGAACGGCACCACGGGCGTGGCCTCGTGGGATAACGCCGGTCACAACGCCGCGGCGACGGCGGAGAGCAACTGGACCGCCGAGTTCGATTCCCGTCGATAGAGTCACGGCGGCTGGTTACTCGGGTGACGCGGGCAGGACGTGCCGTCATACGTGCGTCGCCTGCGGCGGCGGCTCGCGATGGTACCACCTCGGCGACACCCCATATCGCTGCTGTGGCGGAACGGTAGGATGAGGTGTGGATATTTCGACTCTTGAAGGCAGCGGTGGCGCAATAACTGAAGCAGATGGCGGGTTTGAACGCGTGGCGCCCGCCGACGCGGCCGCGGATATGGCGCGGGTTAGCCCGTTCGTCAGCGCAGTGATCGGCCTCGTCGAAGTGAAAACGGCGATCCGCCAGTTCCACTACGGCACCGTGGCGACGCTCACCGCCGCACAGGTGTTTCGGGACTGCTCGCTGCGGCTGCGTGCTTCGCCGCCAGAGCGCCGCGCATGTCGAACGTTGATGCGGCAGGCCGCAATCAAATGGCGCCGCGGCCAGCCGATGGGCGACTGATTCGATCGTGTGACGAGCGAGGGTGGGGCAGCGCCGCCGACGCGATCTGCCGCGCCTTCGCGAATTCCTGACGGTTGGGATGTAATGTCCTGACGGATTCGCAGATAGAGCGGCTGGGGCAACAGGTTCAGTCGTTCCCGGTGCTCGACTCGCTGACGCCGCGACGATAATTTTCGATACGAACCATGAACACTGACACTGCTGCTCATGGAACGAAGATACTCGTCGTCGACGACCAGGACATCAATCAACGGATGGTCCGCGGCATTCTCAGCCGGCTCGGCTTTGAGGTCTTTGTCGCGAGCGACGGGGAACGGGCGGTAAGCTTGCTTGGGCGCCACGCGTTCGACCTCATTCTCCTCGATCTGCTGATGCCGGGACAGGACGGTTTCGCCGTTTGCACCACGATCCGGGCTCAGGCGGAGTGGGTCGATATCCCGATCATTTTTCTCTCCGCGGCGGACGACAAGGATCTGATCGTGCGCGCGCTCGAGGCCGGCGGGGTCGACTATATTACGAAACCCTTCAATGCCGCGGAGCTGGTATCGCGGGTGCGGACGCATATCGCGCTGAAGGTGGCGCGCGACCAGCTGAAGCAACTTGCCGAAGATAAGGACGAGTTACTCGGAATTCTTGCGCATGACCTGAAGAATCACCTCAGCGGCATCAAGCTGAGCGCGCACGTATTGCACGGAAGCTTGAGCAAGCAAAGCGATGGGCACCTCGTGTCGTTGGCCGCGACGATCCACGCGGGAACAGACCAGATGTTCGCCTTCGTGGTGGAGTTCCTGGCGAATTGCGCGGCCGACCGAGGCTTCGCTCTACGGAACGAGCCGGTCTGGCTGGACCAACTCGCGGCCAATGCGACGGCCCGCTACGCCGAAACCGCCGCACGCAAGCGCATCACTCTGTCGTGTACGGGCACGGTCACGGATCCCACGTTGGCCGATGCCACCGCGGTCAACCAGATCCTACATAACCTCATCTCGAATGCCGTGAAGTTTTCCCCCGCCGGAACAGCGGTGCAGGTGCGCGTCACCAATGAGGCAAGCGGCGCGGTTGTCTGCGAGGTGCAGGATCAGGGCCCCGGGTTCACCGCGGCTGACCGCACCCAGATGTTTCAGCGTTACCAACGCCTCAGTGCGCAGCCGACCGCGGACGAGCCTTCGACCGGACTCGGGCTCAGTATCGTCAAGAAACTCGTTCATCAAGTCGGGGCAGATCTGCAGTGCGCGAGTTCGGCCAGCGGAGGCACGACGTTTACGCTGCGTTTTCCGGCTTTGGTCTTCGTGCCAGTCGACGACGCGCTCACGCGTAATCTTTCCGCGTCGCGTTCAGCCAACGACGAGAACGAAGCGCCGCTCCTGCAAAGCGTCGTTTCCTACAGTTCCAACAACCCAAAGGCCATCACCCGCGCGGCGGAGTGAACCTGCAGGGCAGTCCGTAAGCGTCGAGGTGCTCGAGCACCTCGGACTTTAGTGCCGGCGCACGCCGCCGGCGGTCGCGCCGCCATTGTTCTTCCCGTCGATCTTTTTCTCCCATCATGTCCAAACACGCCAAATCCATTCCGAACTCCGATCGCCTGATCAAGGTGCCCACCGGCATAGCGGGGTTCGACGAAATCACGGGCGGCGGACTGCCGGCCGGCCGGCCCACGTTGATCTGCGGCTCCGCGGGCTGCGGAAAGTCCCTCATGGCCACGGAATTTCTCGTGCGCGGCGCACTCGAGTATGGCGAACCCGGCGTCTTGATGACGTTTGAGGAAACGGCCGCGGACATCCGGAAGAACGTCGCGTCGCTCGGCTTCAACATCAACGAGATGGTGGCGCGTAAGCAGCTCGTCGTTGATCACGTCTTCATTAACCGAAACGAGATCGAGGAAAACGGGGAATACGATCTCGAGGGATTGTTCATCCGCCTCGGTCATGCGATCGACACGATCGGCGCGAAACGCGTCGTGCTCGACACGATCGAGTCGCTTTTCTCGGGTTTGAACAACCAGGCCATCCTGCGCGGGGAGTTGCGCCGCTTGTTTGGCTGGCTCAAGGACCGCGGCATGACCGCCGTCATTACGGCCGAACGCGGCGACGGCACACTCACGCGTCACGGCCTCGAGGAATACGTGTCCGATTGCGTCGTCCTTCTCGACCACCGGGTGATCGGCCAGGTTTCCACTCGCCGGCTCCGCGTCGTGAAATATCGCGGTTCGACCCATGGCGCCAACGAGTACCCATTTCTCATCGACACCAATGGCATGTCGGTGCTGCCGCTCAGCTCGGCGGCGATGGACTATAAGGTTTCCAACCTGCGGATATCCACCGGTGTGACCGAACTGGATGTGATGCTCGGCGGGAAGGGGTTTTATCGCGGCAGCACGGTCATGCTCAGCGGCACGTCCGGCACCGGGAAATCGAGCGTCGCGGCCTGCCTGGCCGACGCCACGTGCCGGCGCGGCGAGCGCTGCATGTATTTTTCCTTCGAAGAATCGGAGGCCCAGATTCTCCGCAACATGCGGACGATCGGCCTCGACCTCGCGCCGCACGTCGCCGCCGGTCTCCTGCAATTCCATGCCAGTCGTCCGACGGTGCACGGGCTCGAGATGCATCTGGTCAAACTCCATCGGCTGATCGATGACTTTAAGCCCAGCGTCGTGATCCTCGATCCGGTGACGAACCTGGCCACCGCCGGCAACGTCAACGACTCGAACAGCATGCTGATCCGGTTGATCGACTTTCTGCGCAAGAAGGGCATTACCGCCTTCTTCATCAGCCTGACGAGCGGTGGCAAAACGCCGGAAGGTACCGACGAAGGCATGAGCTCGATCGTCGACACGTGGCTGCTGCTGTCCGACATCGAGTCCGGCGGCGAACGCAACCGCGCGATGTATGTGTTGAAATCCCGCGGGATGCCGCATTCCAACCAAGTCCGCGAATTTCTGATCACGTCGCGCGGCGTCCGGCTCGTGCCCACTTACCTCGGGCCGTCGGGCGTGCTCACGGGCTCCGCCCGGCTCATTCAGGAAGCCAAGGACCTCGCCATCGAGACCTCGGCCGTCGATGAAATTCGGCGCAAGGAATTGGTGCTCGATCATCGGCGGCAAGCGGTGGAGGCCCAGATTCAGGCGCTGCGGGCCGGCTTCGAGGCCGACAAGCAGGAATTCAGCCGGGTCGTGGCCACCCAGCGCACCAAAGCGACGCAGAATGAAGCCGATCGGCGCGCAACGGCGAAGAGCCGCCGGGTGAATGGCACCAACGGCTCGTCCTACCGATGAAACCCGCGCCCAGTTCCCGCGGCAAATCCGCCGCCGAAAAAGCCAACGAGTGGATCCTCCGGCTGTACGTGGCCGGCCAGACCCCGAAATCTCTCGCGGCCTTCGCGAACCTCAAACGAATTTGCGAGTCACACCTTGCTGGGCGTTACCGGATCGAAGTCATCGATCTGGCGAAAAATCCCCAGCTCGCCCATAACGACCAGATCGTCGCCCTGCCGACGCTCGTGCGAAAATTACCCGAACCGATCAAGCGGATCATCGGCGATCTCTCCAACCTCGAGCGGGTGCTCGTCGGGATGGAGCTGCAGCCCGCCTCATAACGCCAACTATCGATCCGCCCTCCATGCCTCCGAAGAAAAAATCCAGCCCCGCGGCCAAGAAGAAAACCGCTCACCGGAAAACCGGCGCCACGGCCAAACCATCGCCGACCTCCGCGTTCGAGAAAATGCTGCAAAAGACCGCGCACAGAGAGCGCTACGAATTGAAGCTGTATGTCTCGGGCGCGAGTCCGCGTTCCGGTCAAGCCATCGCGAACGTGCGTTCACTCTGCGAGGAATACCTCCCGGGCCGGTACGATCTCGAGGTGATCGATATCTACCAGCAACCGGCCGTGGCGGTGAGTGAGCAAATCGTCGCCGCCCCGACGCTGATCAAAAAGAATCCGCCGCCGTTTCGCCGCATGATCGGCGACCTGTCGAACCGGGACAAAATCCTCGTCGCGCTGAATTTGGTCCCGCGTCCGCCGAAGACCGCTTGGGTGGCAGTATGAAAAAGGCGCACGTCGCGCGTAAACGGCGAGCCCGAACGCGCCCGCCCGCCGACGCGAAGGAGCCGGGCCGTTGGATCAGCGAGCGCGAATTCACCGAGCTCACCGATCGGCTGGAGGTCGCGCAGAACACCATCGAAGCCATCCAGAGCGGTGCGGTGGACGCCGTCGTCGTGAACGGCGCCGGCGGCAGCCAGGTCTACAGCCTCGCCGGCGTCGATCAGCGCTTTCGCATTTACGTCGAGCAAATGCAGGAGGGGGCGATCACCGCGTCCCACGATGGTCTCGTGCTTTATTGCAACCGCCGCTTCGCCGACATGGTGGAGATGCCGCTGGAGCGCGTGATCGGCGGACCGATGACGACACATCTGACGGCGGAGGCGTGGGCGCAACTTTCGCTCGTGTTCACCGAGGACCGCGAATTCGTCAAACACGAGGCGATGATCCAGCGCGCCGATGGCAGCACCGTACCAGTGCACCTGACCGCCAATCGGCTCCCGGCGCCCGAGCAGAATATCATGTGCGTGGTCGTCACCGACCTGACCGAGCAGAAGAATCAGCAGAATCTTCGGCTGGCGAAGGATCTCGCGGACAAGAGCAATCGCGCCAAGGACGCGTTCCTCGCCGCGCTGAGTCACGAATTGCGCACGCCGCTGACCCCGGTGCTGATGGCCTCGGTGGAGCTCGAGCAAAACCAGTCGCTGCCCCCGCACGTGCAACGCGATCTCGCGATGATTCGCCGCAACATCGAACTCGAGGCGCGGCTGATCGACGACTTGCTGGACCTGACGCGAATCGCGAGTGGCAAACTCGAGTTGCGTCTGGCGCCACTCGATCTGCACGCGGCCATTCGCTCGGCGACCGCGATCTGCCGGCCGGACTTCGAGCTGAAGGATCACCATTTCGAAACCCACCTCGAGGCGATGCAGACCATCACGAACGGCGATGTCGTGCGGCTGCAGCAGGCGCTTTGGAATCTGATTCGCAACGCGATCAAGTTCACCCCGGCGCGCGGTCATGTCACGGTGCGGACCCGGAATGCGCCCGGCCCAGCGATCTGCGTGGAGGTGCGCGACACCGGCATCGGTTTCGAGCCGCACGAAGCGGAAAGGCTCTTTGCGCCGTTCGAGCAAGGGAGCCGGAAAATCACGCGGCAGTTTGGCGGCCTGGGCCTCGGCCTCGCGATCAGCACGTCGATCGTGCAGGCGCACGGCGGGACCATTCGAGCCGAAAGTCGCGGCGAAAATCTCGGGGCGACGTTCACGATCGAACTGCCGCTCGCGCCGATCTCACTCCCGCCGAACACCGCCCCGGGTTCCAACGATCCTGACGCAGCCGCGGCCGGCGGGCGACTGAGCATTCTGCTCGTGGAGGATCACAAGGACACGCGGGCGACGCTGCAGCGCTATTTGCAGGCGGCACGCAACGACGTCACGGCCGCGGGTACGGCGGCCCAGGCCTTGGAAATCGCGGCGGTCAAAAAATTCGATCTCGTCATCAGCGATCTCGGACTGCCGGATGAAGGCGGCGGGTTGGCCATGATGCGTTTGCTGCGCGACCGGCACGGATTGAAAGGTATCGCCGTCAGCGGATACGGCATGGACGAGGACATCGCGCAAAGTCACGCCGCGGGTTTCGTCCATCACCTGACGAAGCCGTTTAATTTGGAGAAACTGAAAACCCTTATTCTCGAGATTGCAGGAGCGAACTGATGGAGCGCGGAGTGGGGGCACTGCATCTGGTGGGAGAGGCTGAGAGCGAGCGCGGTTACGCGACGCGGGCGGCGTGGGCGCAACTTCAGGGCGGCCCGACGATCCGGCACTCGCGCCACATCGTCGCCGCGCTCGCCGCGACCGCCGCCGGCCCGGAAGTGCTCGTCCTGTTGGAGCCCGACCCGCCATCAATCCTCGCGGCGCTCGAAGCGCGCGATCCGCGCGGGATGCCGCGCTGGGCCGTGCTGCCTGGCTCGGCGGAGGATATGGCTTCACCGGAATTCGCGAAAGCGGACTGGAGCGTGCCGCTGCTCGCGCACGCGATCCGCTCGGCCGGCGCGTTGCTGGAGCTCCGCCGCGAGAACCATCGCCTGCGCGGCGATCTCGCCACCATCGGCCGACGATTGCCCCACGACCTCCGCGCCCCGCTCGCCGCGATCAGTAGCGCAGTGCAAGCGTGCGATGAACCCGGCGTCGACGTCGCGGCCTTGGCTATTTTTCGGCGGGCGATTTCCACCGGCGTCCTCGAAGCCAGCGATCTGATCGACCGCGTTGGCCGCGTTCTTTTCGCCAGTGCGCGGCCCATCGTACTGGCCCCGCTGAATATGGAGGAAGTGCTGTGGCAGGCCTGCGAGCGGCTCGACGCCCGGGTGCGCGCCGTCGGCGCCACAATTGTACGCGGCAGTCACTGGCCGGCCGTCAACGGTGTGCCCGCGTTCGTCGAGTTGATTTGGACGCATTTGCTTTCGAACAGTCTGCAACACGGCGGGCCGACGCCGCATATCACCATCGGTTGCGACCCCGCGGCACCGGCGCGTTTTTGGATCCGCGACAACGGTCCGGGCGTGCCAAAATTCAAGCGAGGCCAACTCTTCTATCCCTTCGATCGACTCAATGAGCTGAATGCGCCGCGAGGTTATGGGCTTCCGCTCGTGCAGCGGCTCGTCGAATTGCAGGGTGGCATCACGGGCTACGATCCGCTGCCGGCGCCTGGCGGAACTTTCTTCTTCACCTTGCAGTGAGTGGCGGGTGTTGCGCGTCGGACCGGGTAACACCTGATTTCGGCCTCGACTGCTGTGGGCTACACTCGCCGGGTTCAGCTTACCGCGTCGTTCCCTGGAGATCGACTCATACCCGGTTCGCCGCGTCGCTTCACGTCTGACAAATCAGCCGCAGTGCGCGGCAGCATCGGCAGTGGAAACGCGCGGCGACCTGCTCCTCTTCCATGCATCCAAAAATCAAGGCCCGATCACCGGCGCCAAAGGGCGCACCGCTTTCCGTCCAGCCGCCGATGCCGCACGACAAATCGGCCCAAACGATCGCGCGCGGCGTCCGGTCAGTGCGACCGTCCGGCGGGCACCACGCGACGCACGCGCGGCATCATGTCCCGCGTTCGGCCCAAGCCTGAGCGCCGCCGCCGTTCCTGTCCTGAATTATTTTCCGTATGAAAACATCGATCGGTCTCAACGACGAAGCGCGGCTCGAAGTCGGGCAAATGCTGAACCTCATCCTCGCCGACGAGTACGTGCTGTACATCACGACGCGGGACTACCACTGGAACGTTACCGGCGCGGGCTTTCTCGGGCTCCATCAACAATTCGAAGCGCAGTACACGCAGATCGCTGACTGGGTGGACCAGGTCGCCGAGCGCGCGCGGTCCATCGGGGCAGGCGCCCGCGGTAATTGGGCCGATTTGGCGAAAGCGGCGCGGACGTCCGCCGATCCCGGCATCGGCCTCTCGGCCGAGCACATGTTTTCCGAACTGCTGAGTCTCCACGAAGAGATGATTGTGCAGCTCCGCACCGACAGCGAGGCGTGCACCGCGCGTTACCACGACGCCGGCACCGCCGACTTCTTCACGGGCCTTATGGCCGAGCATGAGAAGATGGCTTGGATGCTTCGCGCCGAACTGGAAACCGAAGAGCAAGAAGCCGCGCTCGATGCGCCGAGCCATTCCCGCAATTTATGAACCGACTCCTCTCCTTTGCCTTTCTCGCCGCCGGGATCGTGCTCATCATTTATGGCATTGCCGCGTCCGACTCGATCGGCTCGAGCTTCTCGCATTTCTTCACCGGCGCGCCGACCAACAAGACGGTTTGGCTGCTGGTCGGCGGCGTCGTGGCAGCGATCATTGGCCTCGGTGGCGTCGTCACGTCGTCGAAGTCACCGTGAGTTCGCTTTATTCCTTTGCGCCGCGGTCACTCCGATACGCGACGAATCCGTCCGATCTGTCTCTTCCATGAAAAACAACAACCAAGACTCTGCCCAGACGCCCAAGGAACTGCTCGGCCAATTGCAGGCCCTCGTGATCGAAGCCGAATCGTTGATGTCCAGCTCGCTCTCGGAGCACTCTGAAGAAACGCTTACCAATCTGCGCGATCGTTTCGCCGCCGCCCGCGATGGGGTCGCGCAAATGTATGAAGGCGCCAAAAACAAGATTGTCGCCGGCGCGAAGCGCACCGACGTCATCGTGCGCGAAAACCCGTATCAGTCGATCGCGGTTGCCCTCGGTCTGGGCCTGCTCGCCGGCGTCCTGATTGGTCGTCGCACGAAATAAGCCTTCGACGCATGGCCTCCGCCCCTCCCGCTCCAGCGGGTTACCTTGATTCGGTTCGCTCGCTCGCGAGCGGCGTGCTCGCGAGCGCGCAGGATCGGATCGAACTTTTTTCCGTCGAACTGCAGGAGGAAAAACTCCGGCTGATCCAGTCGTTCATCTGGATCAGCGTGATTGTTTTCACGGCCATGATGGCGATTACCTTCGCCAGCCTCGGGATCGTTTATTGGTTTTGGGAAAGCGCGCGGCTCGTCGCCCTCGGCGGTCTCACCGTGCTGTATGCCGGTGCGTTGGTCGCGCTCGTGGTCGCGTTTCGCGGCTTCCTGGCGCGGCAACCTCGGCCCTTCGCCGCCACGTTGGACGTGCTTGAGGCGGACCGCACATGTATCCACAACGCGATCTGAACCGGTTGGGCGTGCACAAAGCCGCGCTGTTGGACCGCATCATCGCGCGGCGCGACGAGGCGGCGCGTGACGCGGCGATCGCGGTGCGGCCTTTACGCGTGCTCGAAAAGCTTTTCGGGCTCACCCGCCGCTTTGCGTCCCTGCTCGGTCCCCTGACTTTACTCCTTGCGCCCACCGTGCTGAAACGCACGCCGCGGGTCGGCGCCCTTCTCAAGTGGAGCTCGATCGCTTTGACGATCGCTCGTGGCATTGGCGCCATGGCCGGTTCGCGCACTGCGCCGGTTCGTCACCCGTCCTCGTGAGGACGGGGTATCGCGTAATGCGTTCGGTCGCGACGTGCGTCTTGGCCGCGGCCGCGCTGCTGCCTGCCGTCGCGCGCGATCCAACCATCGCGACGGGCCGGGCGCGATCGGCACCGGTGTTCACGGTGTACATCGAGAACGACATCGTGAGCGACACCGACGAGCATTATACAAATGGCATCAAATTTTCGTGGCTGTCGCCCGATCTCGTCGATTGGGGGCAAACCGGCTGGCGCCAAACTTTCATCGAGTGCCTCCCTTTCGTGAATCGTCCCGCCGGGCAGAAGAGCATGGGCTTTGGCCTCGGCCAGAACATGTATACGCCGCGCGACATTCACGCGGACGTGCCGGACCCCACCGATCACCCGTATGCCGGATGGCTCTATCTCGAGTGGGCGTTCATCAGCAAAACTCCGCTGGTTTCGGACACGGTCGCCATCCAGCTTGGCATCATTGGCCCGGATAGCTTTGCCGCCAATGTGCAGGGTTTTGTGCACCATACGGTCGGAGTCCCGCGGGCCCGCGGCTGGCGTTACCAGCTCCGTGACGAGCCCGGCATCAATCTGGTGTACGAACGCCGCTGGCGGATGTACGCCCACTCGCTCGTCCATCTGGTCGGCGTGGATTTCATCCCTCATGCCGGCGCGAGCGTCGGCAACGTGCAAACCTATGTGAACGGCGGTGGCACCGTGCGCGTCGGGTTGAATCTGCCGAGCGATTTCGGCGTCCAGCTGGCGCGGCCCGGCAGTGTGGGCGGAACCCCAACCGACGATCTGGATCCACGCGTCGCCCTCGACCATAATTTCAGCATCTTCGTGTTCGGCGCCTGCGACGGCCGCGCCATTGCGCGGGACATCTTTCTCGACGGGAACAGCTTTGTCGCCAGCCGCTCAGTGAACAAAGAATCGTTCGTCGCCGATATGAGCATTGGATTCGGCGCCATTGCCGGCCGGTGGCAGCTCACGTACACGCAGGTCCGTCGCACGCGTGAGTTCGCGACGCAGCGCGGGCTCAGCAATTTCGGTTCAATGACGCTTTCTCGCGCGTATTAACCTGCCGGCAACCTCACACGAAACGAGCCGCGCTCAACCGGGTAACACCGTATGGTCGCGGCTGCCGGTTTCTATTATCTTGGTCGATCAAGATTCAACTCCAGCGAACATGCTTTCGACAATCCGTCGGAAGTCTGCGCAACTTCGGCGCTGCCTGTACCTCTTGAAAAACGGAGGACACTACCATGGCTAAAAAGAGCAGAGGCGGTCGCATGACGGCCGCCAAAAATCGGGCCGCAAAAGCCCGCGGCGGCAAAGGCCCGATCGCGAAGCGACCCGCTGGTCGACATATCATGAAGACCTGATTCGATCAGGTCGCAGCACCGAGGCCGTCTTCCCGACGGCCTCTTTTTTTGTGAGACGCGGCCGGGCAGTCGAAGTCGATGCGCTCGGCAAGTCACGTGTAAGCACAACACCCCCTATTTGTTTGCGCCGCAGGCGAGTACCTTGATCCCATGGTTGCCCTCCTCCTGCCAGCGGTGAAGCTCACGGAACGCCCCGCCGATCGCGAGGAGCGGCTCACCGCCGCGCGCGTTGAGGCGCGGCACGATGCGACGCTCGTCCGGCGTTTCGTCGGCGGAGAGGCGGACGCATTTGTCGAGATCGTGACTCGTCACCGGGACCGCGTGTTCGCGGTCGCTTTCCAGCGCCTGCATAACCGCGGCGACGCCGAGGAGATCGCATCTGACACCTTTATTCGCGCGCATCGTGCACTCGCCGCGTTTCGCGGCGAATCGTCGCTCGCGACCTGGTTGCATCGGATCGCCGTCAATCTCGCGCTGAATCGCTACTGGTATTATCACCGGCGCGCTCGGCATCTCACTCAATCGATCGACGTGCCGTTACACGAAGATAATTCCGCGACGTTCGCCGACCGCATTGCGTCATCGGCCTCCGGGCCGGCGCGTGAAACGATCACTCAAGAGTTTATCGAGTGGGTCGCCGTGTGCACGGCTCGTCTTGGCCCCGCGCAGAGGGAGATCCTGCGATTACGGAATTCGGCGAATGCGTCGTACGTGCAGATTTCCGCGGAGCTTGGCATCACGATTGGCACGGTCAAAAGCCGGTTGGCTCGGGCACGCAGCTGCCTGCATGCCCAGTTGTGCGAAGCCTGTCCGGAGAACGCCGCGGCGTTGGCCGACTGGTTCGAGCCCACCTCCCACCTCGCCGCTTAGGGCGGTGCTCATGCCGCTCGCGCGGCGTTGCCGTCGATCGAGCGCGAGAGCGCGGCGGTTACGCCGGGTTACAGCTTATAGCATCTTCGTCACCCGCGGTCCAAAGTACCTACACTGAAGGGTCCATGTGTCTCGCGACATTTCGCGAACCATGCCCGCCATCCCGGCGCCAGCCGATCCTTCCTTTCCCAACATGTATCACAAATTCACGATGCTCTCTCAATCGCTGCTGCTCGCCCTCGGCGTTGCCGCTACCGGCGCCTCGGCCCAGCAGGAACCTTCCCACGAACGCTTCGGCATCGTGAAGCCGGTTTACACGATGACCAACATCCAGGTCCGCAATCTGCAGGATGAAAAGCTCGGCCGGATCAAGGAAATGGGCATCGACCTCATCAACGGTCGCATCGTCGTCGTCCTGGTGACTTCGGACGCCTCACTGGAGGATGGCGCCAAAATCGTCGCGATCCCGCCCGGCGCCTTCGTCTCCGATGCGCTGAACGAAGTCTATCGCGTCGATATCAGTACCGACACCTTTCGCAGCGCGGCCTCCGTGGATGTGAAACACTGGGCCGATTACGGCCACAGCTCGAGCATCGCGACCACCTACCGGCTATTCGGCCAGGAGCCTTATTTTCTCGAGGAGGGAGTGGCCGCGAGCAAGACGGACCAGCGCCCCAAAGTTGCGCTCGGTTATGTCGAACGTTCCAGCCGCATCCTGGACATGCCGGTCGAAAATTTCCAAAAGCAAAAATTCGGCAAGGTCTGGAGCATGACGCTCGATATCCCGACCGGTCGGATCCTGAACGTGATCGTCCTCGCTCCCGGTAATTTTCAGACGAAGAGCATCATTCCCGCGATGGCGTTGGCTTTCAACCCAGCGCGTGACGGCTTGCTGCTCGACGATTCCAAAATGGAATACGCCGACGAGCCCCGCTACGTCTTTACCGCCCCGGCTTACGGCCAGGACGCGAGCAGCAAGGAAGAGTCGTATCAAGGCCCGCACACCGGCGTCGCGCTGGAACAGGGCACGAGCTACCGCGATGTGGATCGGACCGTGTTGATCAACCAGGAGGTGCGCGTTGCCAAGATCAACGGGCGCAATGTCCAGGTGGGAACGATCAACGGTCGCGTGACGCTCCGCGGTTGGGTCCACACCGACGACGACAAGCGTCGGATCGGCGAGATCGCCATCGCCGCCTCGCGCCTCGAACTCGTCGACAACCAGATTTCGGTCGGGAAACCGGTCAAGCAATGAACGGCGCCGCGGCCTTCGATCACCGGCGCTTTGCCGCGCCGGTTCGATCCGCCGGGGCATCACTCCTGCCAACCTGAGCTGTGAATAAACGGACAGCCCTCCCTCTCGCGTCGTCGGCTAAAGCCCGGCGGCGCGTTTCGCTTACTCGCGGCATCGCCGCGCTTGGCGTCCTCGCGGTCGCCGGCCTGCTGACGTCGTGCGTTGCCATCCCGGGCCGTGGCGAAAAACAAATCCGCTACGAACTCACCCACCGCTTCGCCGTCGAGGACCCGCAGTTTCTGCGGAGCATGGGCCAGCTGCTCGGCCCGGCCATCATCCCCGGCAACCGGATCACGGCGCTGCAGAACGGTGACGAGATTTTTCCCGCCATGCTCGCGGCGATTCATGGTGCGCAGGCGTCCGTTACGTTCGAAACGTATATTTATTGGTCGGGTGTGATCGGACAGGAATTCTCGGACGCGCTCTGCGAGCGCGCGAGGGCCGGCGTGAAAGTGCACGTACTCCTGGACTGGCTCGGCGCGGGCAAGATCGAGGCGAAATTTCTGACCGACATGGCGTCGGCGGGCGTCGAGGTGGAGCGTTATCATCCGCTCCGCTGGTACGATCTCTCGCGTCTCAACAACCGCACCCATCGAAAACTGCTCATCGTCGACGGTCGGGTCGGCTTCACCGGCGGGGTCGGAATCGCCGATTCCTGGTCCGGTAACGGGACGGACCAAGCTCACTGGCGCGACTCGCATTACATGATCGAGGGCCCGGCGGTCGCGCAGATGCAGGCCGCATTCGGTGACAACTGGATCAAGACGCGCGCGCAAGTCCTGTTCGGCCCGGCTTATTTTCCAGAGTTGACGCAGATCGGGCCGTCGCGTGCCCAAGTGTTCAAAAGTTCGCGGGATGAAGGCAGCGAAAGCGTCCGGCTGATGTACCTGCTCTCGATTGCCTCCGCGGCGAAGAGCATCCGACTGCAGGCCGCGTATTTCGTACCCGACGATCTCACGATCGAAACGCTCGTCAACGCGCGCAAACGTGGCGTCGAAATCGAGATCATCGTCCCTGGTCCGCACACCGATTCCGAGATCGTCCAAGGCGCGAGCCGCTCCCGTTGGGCGGATCTGCTCGACGCCGGCGTGGTGATCTACGAGTTCCAGCCGGCGCTGTATCACTGCAAGGTCATCATCGTGGATGATATTTGGGTGTCCGTCGGGTCGACGAATTTCGACAACCGTTCGTTTCGGCTGAACGACGAAGCCAACCTGAATATCTACGACCCCGTTTTCGCCGCGGCGCAGACAGAGGCGTTCGAAAAAGACAAACATCTCTCACGCGTCATGACGGCGGCCGACTTCAAGAACCGATCGTCGATTGGGAAGGCCTACGATGCGGCGATGGGCCTGATGCGCCAGCAGTTGTGAGCGTTGCCGCAATACTGAGCGGTCGACCGGGTAAGGCCTAATAGTCACCGGCCGTGGGCTCGGGTAGGCTGGGGCGTCACTATGCAACTGTCCTCGAGCTTTCTCGCGCTGCTCGTCCTCCCCGTCGCGGTTTTGGCCTCATCGCCGGTTGATCGCCAGATCGAGGACGGCATTAAGGCGTCGTACAATTTTCGCACGCTGCTCCACGATCGCGTCACGGTTCACTCGAATGCCGGCGTCGTCACGCTGACCGGCGACGTGCGCGACTTGGACGAGAAGCGACTGGCCGACGACACGGTCGCGAACATTCCCGGCGTCACCCAGGTGAAGAATGAGCTTCGGCTCAACCCGACAGTCGCGACGCATTCCGATAGCTGGATTGCATTCAAGCTCCGACTGCGTCTGCTGACGAAGGCCAACGTCAACTCCGGGACAACGTCGATCGCGGTGCAGAACGGCATCGTGACCCTCACCGGCACGGCCGAGAATCAAGCGCAGAAAGAGTTGACGGAGGTCTATGCTCAAGAAACCGAGTGGGTGAAGGCCGTCCATAATTTGATCGCCGTGCAGTCGCCGTCCCGCCGCGGCTGACGCACGCAGCGCGAACAAAGCCGTCTGCGCAGACTTTCACCCAACCATCATGGTCATCACGGCAATTCGATTTATTCGTCCGCACAATATCCGCACGGAAGTCGCGGCCGAGATTGTTTTGGTCGAGCGACAAGATCCCGTGCCGGGAATGGGCATCGAACGACACGTCGTGAACTTTGCGCAAGAGCAGGTCGAGATCACGGCGCTCTTCACGCCACGCAGTAATACGCTTTCACTGCAGCTCGTACAGAACGAGGAGGCAATTGCCCATTTTGTCGTCGGCTGCGCGACCCCGTGTGAGCTGACGTTTCGTCTGCCATCAGGCCAGCGGGTCGGGTTCTTTTGCGACCCAAAGCAATCGACCGCGCGCTCCCTCCATGCGGCGTAGCTCGCGGAGTCCCGGGACGCGCAATTAGTCGGGCCGCTGACATTTTGGGTACATTGAATTTAGAGACGCGGCGCCCCCGCCGCGTGAGCGGTACGCCAGGGAAGGGACGAATCTTACCACCGGCTGTCGATTCGACGGCAGAGCGGGCCACCGCGCACCGGGTTAGTCCGTATATGGCCGCATCCAGAGAGCCTATACTGTGCGGGACGTGCAGCCGGGTCCTTCGCGGCTGCCAAGGAAAGATGAATCTTATGAAATACCGTCCGCTTCTCTCGTGTGCCCTCGCGGCATTCACGCTTTTCGGCAGCCTCCGTGTCCACGCGGCCGACAACATGGCCTCGATTGCCATCACCCCCGCCACCGGCGTCGCCACCCTCACCCCACGTTGGGCCATCGGTGCCAACCAGGCTGGGTTCCATCACATGTCGCAGGACTTGGGTTTGACCGGCAGTGTGGCCAATAACTTTTATTCGATCAAAGCCGCGACGATCCCGGCGGGCGGCGACATCCTCGCCTTCAATTTCTACGTGGCCGGCTCCGGTTCAGCCACGCCGCACGCCGATATCGGCAGCAAACTCACGCCCGATTCCTACTCCGCTCTCACGTCCGCCGATCCCGATGTGGGCTACGGTTCCGTGAACCTTTATTTGATCCATCACAAAGGCACGACGGATTATTTTACGGCGCTTATTCCCGGCTCGGCCACCGCGTCCGCGGTAACGGATGAAAAGCCGATGTCAGGCCCGGGTGGCCCCAGCACCGTGACCGGTGTCAGCGGCTATTTCGGCCTCACGTTTGCTGCGAGCAATCTCGGTTACGGTTTGAATAACTTCTACTACCTGCGCACCGACCCGGTGAGCGGTTCAACGAAGTTTGGCACGCTCGCACCGGCGGTGAGCGGTCTGTCCGCCGACCAATTCGACATCGGAAACGGTGGTTTCAAAGCGCTCGCGTTCACCGGCAGCGATGTCGGCTACGGCGTCAACAAGATGTATTATATCCGCTTGGATCCCGTCACCGGCTACACGATTCTCGGCATGCTGGATCCAGCGTTGGCCGGCGCGCGCCACACTTCCGATATCGCGAATCTCGGCAGCGTGTTCGGTACCTTGACCTACGAGGCCAATGACCTGGGCTTCGGCGCCAGCACCTTCTACACGACCGGCACGATCAACTCGACCTGGCAGTCGGTCAGTTTCGCGGCGATTCCCGATCGCGCCATCAGCCTCGGTTCCTTCACCGTCAATCCGACCGCGAGTTCCGGCCTGCCGATCGTCCTCACGGTCGTTGCCGGTTCGACCGGTGCGGTGAACATCAGCAGCCCGATTGGCGGCGTGTTTACGATCACCCCCACGAGTCCTGGCACCGTGACGCTGCAAGCCTCCCAGGTGGGCGCGGTGAATCCGATTCCTTACGAATCCAACATGCTGCGACAGACTTTCGCGCTGACGGGCACGGGCGTGCCGGTCATCACGAATTCGCCTTTGACCGCGGCCGGCACGGTGGGCGCCTCCTTCAGTTTCACCATCGCAGCCTCGAATGCGCCCACGAGCTATTCGGCGAGCCCGCTGCCCGCTGGCCTCGCGCTCAACACGACGACCGGTGCAATCACCGGCACGACGACGACGGCGGGCGTGACCTCCGTGTTACTTGGCGCGACCAATGCGGTCGGCACGAGCAATGCGACGCTGACGGTGACCGTCGGCGCGGCCGGTGCGGCCCCGATCGTCTCCAACAGCCCGCTGACGGCAGCCGGCACGGTGGGTACCTCCTTTAACTTTACCATCACGGCGTCCGGTTCTCCAACGTCTTATACGGCCACTCCGCTTCCGGCGGGCTTGAGCGTCTCGGCGACCACGGGCGCGATCACCGGTATCCCGACCGCTGTCGGTGTTACGCCGGTGCTACTCGGTGCCACCAATGCCACGGGGACGGGCAATGCCACCCTGACGATCACCGTTGCGGCGGCTGGCACTGCTCCCGTTATCACGAACAGTCCGCTCACCGCGGCAGGTAACGTCGGCACGCCATTTAGTTTCGCGATTACCGCGTCCGGCACCCCGACCAGTTATACCGCGAGTCCGCTTCCGGCGGGGCTCAGCGTAGTCGCCGCCACCGGTGTTATCACCGGCACGCCGACCTCCGTCGGCGTCACGACCGTCGCACTCGCGGCGACCAACGGGACTGGCACGGGCAATGCGACCTTGGTCATTACCGTCGCACCGGCAGGCGTGGCACCGATTATCACGAATATTCCGCTCACGGCCGCTGGCACGGTCGGAGTACCCTTCGGCTTTACGATTACGGCATCGGGCACACCGACAACGTTTGCAGCCACGGGTCTGCCCTCTGGGCTAAGCATTGTAACTGCCACCGGCGCAATCACGGGTACGCCCACAACGGCAGGGGTGACGATTGTCCCGTTGTCGGCCACGAATGCGAGCGGCACGGGCATCGCGACGCTGACGATTACCGTGGCGGGCCAGGGCACGCCTCCGATCATCACCAGCGCGATTGCGTCGCCGGGCACGATCGGCGCGGCATTTGGGCCTTACCAAATTCTCGCGACCGGTTTACCCTCTAACTTCACCGCGTCAGGTCTCCCCGCGGGCCTCACGGTCAGCACGCTCACCGGCGCAATCTCCGGAGTGCCGACGACCCGCGGAATCACGGTTGTGCCAATCAGCGCATCCAATTCTGGCGGTACGGGACGAGCCACGCTGACGATCACCGTGGGGTCCCCGCTCGAGGCGCCGATCATTGTTAGCGCGGCCACTCGCGGCGGCGCATTGGGCACGGTCTTCGTGACTTATCAGGTTGAAGCGACCGGATTACCCACCGCTTTTTCCGCCACCGGCCTGCCGCCCGGCCTGACGATCGACGCGCTGACGGGCGCGATCAATGGTACACCGACCTCGATTGGCGTCTCGGCTGCAACGATCCGCGCGACCAATAGCGCGGGGACGGGCAGCGCCACCTTGACGATCACAATCGCTCCGGCCACGGGATTGCCCATCATCACGAGTTCACTTGCGGCGTCGGGATCGGTTGGCTTGCCCTTTGTGACCTATGAGATCACCGCCACCGGAAATCCGACGCGATTCAACGCGAACGATCTGCCGCCGGGCTTGGAAATAAACGCGAGCACCGGTCGCATCACTGGGACACCGCTCTCGACCGGTCGGTTTTATGTCCCGATTTATGCCGTCTCGCCGATTTCCGTTGGCGTCGACACGATGATCATTTCGATCGCGCCCTCGATCACGACTCAACCGGCCGCCAACCCGGCGATCGCGATCGGCGCTCCAGCTACGTTCTCGGTTGTCAGCTCCAGCGGTGGCAACGTGGTGACCTACCAATGGAAAAAGGACGGCGTCGATGTCGTCGGCGCCACCGCTGCCAGCTTGGTGATCCCGAGCGCGCAGCCCACGAACGTCGGTTTCTACACAGTGGTCGTCTCCAGCTTCGCCACGACGACGACCAGCAGTCCGGCAGCCTTGGGACTCACCTTTGCCGGACGCATTGCCGGCAGCGCGGTCGTCGCCGCCGCCGGAGTGCAGCATCCGAACGGCAATATCTACGACCAAGTTCTACTCACGGGCAGCTCAGCGAGCGTTAAAGCAGCTCCTGGTGTTATCGTCCGGGTCTCGTATGTGGACCTCACCGACGACATCGTGCAAGTCGAACTCGCAGGCGCGGGCGTGCTGTCGATCAACTTGGACAACGCGAGCGGTCCCGCCGCTCCGGTTAACTATATCCAGCCTGGCATCCTGTACATGAAAGGCCATGCTTCGATTGCGATCACCGGTGCGGACGCGTCCACGAATCTGAGCGTGTTCAGCGTCGGCCGAATCAACGCGGCCAACCAGGCATTGTTCCGGCCGGAAATAGTGTACGACGGTTATGCCGACGTGGCAGTCATCACGATTGCCTCATCGGATGGCCGGTTCGGGGCAGTACGCTCTGGCAACGCCAGTTATTTCCGCACCTCGGGCATGACCGGGATCTATGCACCTGGAGTTCAGTTCGGCGGCCCCGTATTCGTTGGCGATATCGCCGGAGCGAACAGTGCCTCTGCCGCGCTAGTGCTCGGGTCAGTCTTGGATGTGCGGGTTACCGGCGGTGACTTGTCACAGTTCAACGGGCAACCGGTGGAGGTCAGTGGTATCACGCACCTCCAATTCACCGCAGGCACGTCGTCACAGGGCACCGTCCTCCCGGTCCAGCCTAATCGGGCTCGCCTGATGACGAATGGCGTCGATGTCACCGCGCAATTGACCCAATAGTTTATTGGGAATCGAGATTCAGGCCGGAGCCCTTTGTGGCTCCGGCCTTTCTCGCGTCGCGACATCCATCTCTGGCCAAGCAACGATCATTACCGTCACCGCAAAGAACGCAAAGGCCGCAGAAATCGGGCCGATTAATCGCGAAAACGCGGAAGAGCGGAAGCGCGGAATGATAAAGTGTAGATTCTGCCGCCAAGTGTTCTCTGGTAATTTCGCCTCGTTTTTTCGCACCTCCGCTCTTCCGCGCTTCCGCGATTAAGCTCGAGGTTTTGCAGTCGTTAATTTTCCGCGCCAAATAAGTGCCTCCAAATCGCGCGCCGGCATGACCGGACTTCACCCCATCGTGTCGCCGGCGATAATCCGATATGGTGGCGGAATGGAATTCCGTCTTCAGCTCCTCGGCGTCGCCGCCCCCGTTACGCTTCTGCTCCTCGGCGGCTGCGTGGCTACGCCCGTGGCTCAAGCTCCCCGCTACGAACGCGCGCCAGCGCCGCCGGTGGTGCGCGTTTATGAGGAACAGGACGACTACGATTACTACCCGGCGTACGAGGTTTACTACAGCCGGTCGCGTCACGAATATGTGTATCGGGAAGGCGGCCGTTGGGTGCGCCGCCCGGAACCCCAGGGAATCTCGCTCAGCCTGATGCTCGCCTCTGCCTCGGTGCGCGTCGACTTTCACGACGCGCCGGAGCGCCACCACGAGAACGTCGTCCGCCTGTATCCGCGCGCCTGGCGCGCCGAACCGGCGCCCGCGCCCCAAGTGATCGTCGTCGTCCAGGACGATTATCAATACTATCCCGCCTTCGAGATCTACTACAGCCGCACCCACAACGATTATGTCTATCAGGAGAACGGTGCGTGGGTCCGCCGGGCGCAGCCCCGGGGCGTGCCGTTGCAGGTCATGCATGTCGCGCCGTTCGTGATGGTGGATTTCCATGACTCACCCGAGCACCACCATGCGAGCATGGTGCGAACCTATCCCAAGAACTGGCGCCCCGAATCGAAAACCGAGCACGACAACGGCAATCGTCACGACAACCGCAAATCGGAGCGCGATGACAACCGCCACGACGACGAGCGCCGCAATTAAACCGGCTCAATAAATCCTTCGATCTCCACGATTCTCCTCCGCTTCGACTTTTTATCATGAAAACCACACTGCTTCGCCTCACCGCGCTCGCCTCCCTCGCCGGCATTGCCGCGCTCGTATTTTCCTCCTGCTCCAAGCAGGACCGTTCCACGCTCAGCACCAAGACGTCCGATGCCGTGACCGGCACCAAGGACGCCATGGCCAGCGCGTGGGACAGCGTGAAAGCGCACACGTGGGAAAAGCGCGACGATTTCACCGCGAATGCCAAAACGATCAGCGCGCGATTCGACGCGCAAATGAGCGAGCTGCACGCGAACTATTCCGAAGCGAAAGCCAGCGCCAGTCGCAAGGCGGCCATGGCCGAGCTGAAAAGTTCGGAGGCCGACTACAAGGACAAGCTGAACGCCTTGGGCAGTGCGACCGCGGCAACGTGGGATAGCGGGAAACAAAACGTCATCGCCTCGTGGGATCGCCTGCAGGTGTCCTACTACAAGGCCCGTTCGGACTGACGGCTGGGGACAGCCGCAGTCATTCTCCGCTCGTTTTGGCGCCGGCATTGACCGTTCAGCCGCCCGATGGCGCCTATTCCGTCGCTATACCGCCAAACAATTTATATAATCACTCCCTAACCCCGAAACTAAGTCACTTTATGAAAATACATCTGCTTCTCGCTCTCGCGATCGTCACCACCCCCGTTTCCCTCCTGGCCTCGAACAAGGAGGATCGCGCCCTCGAAACCGCCGCAAGAACGACGTTCGCGCTGCATGTCGTGCTCGGCGATACCGTGCAGGTCACCGCCAAGGATGGCGTCGTCACGCTCGGCGGCGGGGTATCCGATCACAACTGGTCGCTGATCGCCGAGAATACGGTGAAGCAGCTGCCGGGCGTCACTCGCGTGCAAAACCAAATCGGCGAAGGAAATTTGCCGAGCGATGCGCGACTCACCCAGCACGTGCGCAACCGCGTTTTGATGCAGCGGGGGTCGGACCTCGTGCAGGTGCTCGTCGCAAGATCCGGCGTCGTGAAGCTCAGTGGCGACGTCGATGACGCGGAGCAGAAGGCCATTGTCGTCGAGGTAATCGGCGCGTTGGACGGAGTAACGAAGGTGGAAAACGAATTGCACGTGCGCGGCGCCGGTGCTGAACGCACGATCGTCGTCGTTGACGATGCTTCGCTGAACGCGCTCGTGACTTTCGCCATCGTGACGAATCGCCGGATGTCGGCCCTCTACGCGGGTACGGCCACGAAGGACGGCGTGGTCACACTCAGCGGAGGCGGCGGCACGCAAAGCGATATCGACTATGCGGTGAAGGTGATTGGGACGATGCGTGGCGTGAAGTCTGTCGTCAGCTCGATTCCGGCCGCCTAAGGGCGGGAGTCAGGGAAGGAAGATTTAGGAATTAAGAATGAAGAAATCTGGCGGCGGACCTTTCTTAATTCTTCGTCGTTTTGCCGTTCAAACCGTTCACCGCGGACAACGCGAATCTCGGACCTGCGCGGGCCCAGTGGTCCCTTGCAGGGACGCGCCGGCGAGCACCCGCAAGGTGCCATTGGCGCCGCGCAGTCCGTATCCGCGTAATCCGCGATTAAACCTGTCTTCGTTTTTCGGACTGCCGAATTTAGAAAAGTGCTCAGCCGGGATTCGGGATAAATCGGCAATGCAACGTCGGGCGCGGCCGGGGAAGGGCGCTGTCACTGCGACGTAAAGACGATGAGGCCCGGAGCCGTGTGATCCGCGACCCGCGGGCGTGGGTGTTCGCACGACGGCATAAAAATTTGTCCGGTTCCCGGCATGACGCCGTTTGCCCATCCCTCGGATTTTTCTGCTGCGATTAGCGGGCGGTCTGTCGCGTTTCGCGGTCAATCAGCGCACTCGTCAAATCCTCTTCATGCCCCCCATGCCTCGCCCTGTTTCGCGTTTGTCTCGGCCATCGGCGGCACCGCCGACCGGCGCATCCCATTCGGCGAGCAGGCGCGTGGGCCGAGCGAATTGGGGGCCGAATATCCAATGAAAAACCTGGAACCCGACCTCCTCGGTACGATCACGGGTCAACCCGCGGCCAGGGCCCGTACGTCGACGCGGGCGCGCAAGGCGATCCGGGCGTTACTAGCCGCCGCGGCCGGGTTGGCGGTTCTCGTCCATTTTGGCGGCGATCCACTCTTGAATCGTTTCGTAAAACCAAGACTCCAGCAGGCGTTGTCGGCCAACCTCCCGGGATATTCGCTGCAGCTAGGAGTCTTGCGGTATGGTTTTCTGGGCAATCGCCTGGAGTGCGATGCGGTAACGGTGACCTTTCCGGACGGACGACCGGCCACCGCGGGGGCAATTTCAGTGCAGGGTGTGCGGTGGGGCCGGTGGCTGCTCGGCAACCGCCACCCGGACGAGCTGTGTCGTCGGGCGCGGATCGACGTGACCGACTTTTCGGCGATGTTGGCCTCGGGGGAATACCGGATTCGATGCGGGCAACTTCGCCTCTCGGTGCCGGATTCGGAAATCACCGCCCAAGCCATCACCGTCCAACCGGTCACGAGCGATGACGTCTTCTTCGCGGCGGAGCCGTACCGCCGAACCCACTACCATTTCTCCGCCGCCTCCGGCGCACTGCGCGGGGTGGGAGTCCCCGACTTGCTCCACGGTCGCGCCTATCGTGCCGCGTCCATCGAACTCGTGCGGCCGGTCCTCGATTCGCTGACCGATCGCGATAAACCGTCGCGGACGGCCACGGCGAATCACCTAACGCCCTCTGAGTTACTGGCGGCGATCGACAAGCCCTTTCGCATCGACCGACTCACGATCAGCGACGGATTGATCCGATACCGCGGCCAACGGTATGCCGGCGCGAATCCCGGTGTACTCGTCTTCACGGCGGTCCGTATCGCCGGCGAGGATATCGCGAACGCGGCGGCAGGCGGTCACAGCATTGCGCTGTCCGCCGAAGGCAGACTGATGGATGCAGGCACCCTGAGGGTGCAGCTGCAGATCCCGGTGACCTCCCCGGCGCTCAGTTTCCACTACTCGGGAAAGCTGGACGCGATGGAGCTCACCGGCCTGGACGGGTATCTCACGGGGGCTGCTCGTTTCGAGATCAAGTCGGGCGCAGCGAGCGAGGTGCGCTTCGACATCGACGTGGTCGATGGTCATGCCCGCGGGCTGCTCCACGGGGTATATCGGAACTTACAGGTAAGGATCCTCGACACGAACACTGGCAGTGAAAAAGGGGCCGCCAATCGCGTCGCGACGGTCCTCGCCAATCAGCTCAAGGTGAGGCGCGACAACCCCGCGGGGGCGGCGGCGGCCGCGCGGGAAGGGAAAGTCGATTACGTGCGCAAGCCCGAGGAAAGCTTTGGGCAATTCGCCTGGATCGCGCTGCGGAGCGGCATTTTGGATTTGATCAGCCCTTAGGAATCCCTCGCTCGCCGACCGCAACGGGCCCGAAAAGGGGTCATGTCGGGAATCCGGAAAATCGTTGGCCGTGGCTCCCGACGTGACGTCGAAGTTGCTCTGAGCAGCGGCACGGCAAGTGGTTTTCAGAGGAAGTACGCGCTCAGCGCACCGAAATTCCGGATTCCGACGAAACCCCTTCGTGTCTTCGCGCAGCGTGTGCCGGAGACTCGCTAGCGGATCGATCCCGATTCCGCTGGCCCGTTACGGTGCAGAGCCAGCTCCTGTGGTTACCCCATAAATCCAAGGTTCGGTTTCGCGAACCGGCCGATATTCGGGAGCACCACGGGAAGATTGGCCGCGCTGACGCCGAACCAGGAGGCAAGCGTCGCATTGTATTCGTCGACGCTCGTCGTCGGCACCCAGCGGCCGCGGCCCGTATCGTCGCTGCTACCGATCGCGAGGCTCGGCATGCGGCCGTAGATATCGCCGCCCGCGACGGCTCCCCCCATGATGAACTGCAAATTGCCCCAACCGTGGTCGGTGCCGCCGGCATTGGGCGTGTACGTGCGGCCGAAGTCGGACGCGGTGAAAGTCGTCACCTGGTTTGCGACGCCCAACTCCACGGTCGCGTCGTAGAAATTTTTCATCGCCGCGCTGAGTTCCGCCAGCAGCGGGCCGAACGCGCTCGCCTGCGAGCCGTGCATGTCCCAGCCCCCGAGCTGGACGAAGAAGATTTGCCGTTTCAGCCCGAGCGCCTGCGAAACGGAAATCAGCTTCGCCACCATCGCGAGGCGCTTGGCGGTTTCCGACGTGCCGAACTGCGTCGCCAAAGTCGGCGCGGTGCGCAGGACGTTGCCGAGCAACTCGCCATCGTCGTTCGCTTCCTTCGTGGCCGTGCCGAACGCCGCGGCGAGAAGATTGTCCTGCGGGCTGGCCAGCACGGACTTCAGGGCGCTGGCGCGGGCGTTGAAGACGCCGTTGGTTAGCCCATTCTGGAAGTAACCGATCGTGCTCGGACCGAAAGAATTTACGGCGTAGGAGTTCACGGTGCGGCCGCGTTGGAAGGAATTCGCCCCGCTCAGGGAGATCGACATCGAGATGTCGTTGTTCGTATTCAGCGCGTTGACGAGGTCCGCGAGCCGTCCGCCCCAACCGCTTTCGAACGGCTGGTCAGGCACACTGCTCTGCCACTGCAGCAACTGGTCGCTGTGCGAGAATAACTGCGGGGGGAGATTCGTCCCTGCCTGGTAGTCGGCCAGCGTGGTCGGCCGCACGAGCATGCCGACGTTGGCCAGGATCGCGACCTTGCCCTGGCCAAAAAGCGAGTGCAGCCCGGCGGCGGAGGGATGCAGCGAATAGTTCCGCCCGTCCGAGTAGCTGCGGGGCGCAAGCGGCAACAGCCCGGAGGCGGAGATGGCGAGATCGGAACGCGCGGCGCTGTAGGCCGCATAGCTCGCGGGATCGGACGGAATGAGGGTGCTCATGCCGTCGTTCCCGCCATGGAGAAATAGGCAAACGAGCGCTTTGTAGTCGCTCGGAATCGCCGCGGCAGTGGGGCGCGACAGGCCGTCGGCAGCGACCGCGCCGATCATGCGCAGTTGGCCAAGGGCGGAGAGAATGCCGGTGGAGCTGACCGCCGCGCAGCACGCCTGGCGGAGAAAGGTGCGGCGAGAAGGATCGGTCGAGGGCGAGTTCATGGGGAAAGTAAGGAATTAGGGGCAGGACTCCTTCGCGGGGCGCAGGATGACGCGTCGGTTGCCGCACTTCATTTTTGCACCGCACCGTCCGCAGAAACCAACACGAGCTGCAATGCCGACTGCACCCGCTCGAGGTCCGTCGCCGCGGTTGGCATGGCGGACAGGCCGTTGATGATTGCGGTCCGCGTGCCCGCGCTCATTTGGTTCGCGGTGAAGAGGAGGTTGAGCTGGTCCACCAGCGCCGTCGGCGTGCGCGCGTTCGGGAGGAGCGCCGAGTAGTCCACGACAAGGAACGGGGAGGTGACGCCGGCCGGCGGCGGAATCGGCGTCGTGCCGTTGCGATAGATCAGATAAGTCAGAAAATTCGGCGTCTGCATGCCGTAGTTCGAGTCCGTGATCTCCAGTTCGGGCGCGACGAGCCCGGCCGCTGCCATCGCGCCGGGCGGCGAATACGTCGGGGAAAAGAAATTGAAAACCGTCGGCGAGTTCAGCGGTTCCTGGCCGATTTGGGTGCCCGGACCGGCAAAGCTGCTGGTGGGCGTGTATTGGTAGGAGCCGTACCGGCTTTCCTCGAAATAACTGTCCATGTAACGGCCGTTCGGTGCCGCGATGTTGAGCGCGCGCAGCAACGCCGTCATGCGCACCAGCGGTTCCTTGACCTTGCCGTACCCGACGTTGTTCAGCACCGCGGGCGACCGCGCTTCGTAGTCGGTGAGGATCGCGCGCACCACCGCGCCAAGGTTGCCGCGCGTGCCGGTGCCATCGTTCGCGAATTTTTGCGCCACGCGATATACATAACCCGGGCTCGGGTTGCTGGTGACGAGCCGCTGTATCAACTGGCGTGAGACAAAGGGACCGGTGTTCGGATGATTGAATACCGTATCGAGGAGGATCGCCAGGTCCTGCGGGCCCGTCTTCCCCGCGGGAACGGCCGTCGGCTGCGCCTGCGCCAGCGGCACCTGCTGTACGCTCACGATGGCCTTCGCGGTCTTGTCGTGGAAAAAGTCGTAATAGCGCATGGGGTTGAGCCAGGCGTTATCATTGGGCAGCGATGCGGGGTAGATGGTGTTCACCGAGGGCGAGCCGTAGATGTAGTTACCCTCGTCCGTGATGCTCTCCGGGCTGGTCGCCCAGGACCAACCCGTAAGGACCTTCGCGGTCTCGGAGATCGTCGTCTGATTGTACGTGGGAATCGGTTGGCCGGAGCTGTCGAGCATCAGCGTCCCGTCCGGCTGGAGTTGGACCAAGCCGATGGTGAAGAGCTGCTGCAATTCGCGGGCGTAGTTCTCGTCCGGCTGCGTGCCCTTCGTCGGGTCCGGCTTCAGGTTGTGCACGTGGCTGAGGTAGAGTCCCATCGCCGGACTCAACGTAACGTCTTCGAGGAGCGCGCGGTAGTTGCCGAAGGCGCGGTTTACGAGGAGATCGTAATACTTCCCCTTCGATTCCATGTTGAACTCCAGGGTGTCGTTCAATCCGACGACGAGAATTTCGCTCAACGCGAAGGCGACGCGCTGGCGCAACTGGTCGGGCGAGGTGACGGCCTGCTTCCACCAAGCCGCGTGCCAGTTTGCTCCCCAGGCGAAGCGCTCATCCCCCAGAATGGCGGGGATCGGCGGTTTGGGAAATGCCGCGAGGTCGGCGCGCAAGGTCCCGAGCATCGACGTCGCCGGCAGCGCCATCTGGTCGTCGATCCAGCCCGTAATGCCACGGGCCATCAGCGCGTTGATGGTCGCGGTGGTCGGGCCGAATGTCGCCTGCGTGAGGAAGCGCGCTGCATCGGTCTGTGACGGTGCCGTCAGCGCGCTGCTCGCGAGCGCGGGCGGTGCGGCCGGCGCCGTGAACGTTTGCGAGCCGGTCGCGGGCACGAAATTGCCGCGCAGCTCGCCCGAGGTGTATTTCGCCGAGTCGAGGCCGACGAAAATGTTCCCGCTGTTCAGCGCGTTGATCAGGTCGTAGCTGGTAGCGGTGGCGGTGGCGGTGAATGTCCACCCGCGGCCCGAGACCTGGCCGAGCGGTAGGTTCAGTGCAAAGTCCGTCGTCGAACCGATGCCGAGATGTGCGGCGGTTTGCGACGCCGCGAGATTCGAGAAGAACACGTTCACCGTCGCGCTGCCGTTCGCGGCGATCAGGATCGTCGCGTACCCCGAAGCCGTCGAATCGGTCGCTCCCGATGGCGGGCGCAATTGTGCGACGTAGAGCGTCGACGAAGCACGCGGCGCGATCTGCGTGGTGATGTTGGTGCCGTTTTGAACCAGTGTCGCCTGATTCAGCTTCGCTGCGACGGTGAAGCCCTGCGACGTCGAGCCGTCGGTGAACTTCAGGAGCGTGATCCCGCTGACTTCGACCGACTGGCCGTTGTTCTGCAGCAAGTCCCCGCCCGTAATGCGAGTGTCGCTCGCGGCGCCGAGCACCAAGGCGGGGCGCGCGGCGTCGAACGCGTTGATGCTGCCGACGAACACCGGCCCGGTGAATTGAATGCCGGGGGCATAGACGCCAGTGATGCCCTTCGTGGCAAAGTAGCTGGCGTTGGCGGTGCGCAGTCCGCCGAATTTCCCGTTGCCCCCGACGATTGCGACCGCCGCGATGTCGGCGACGCCATCGTAGTTCACGTCGGAACGGAAGAGTGCTTGGTTGATCGCGTTCGCCCGCCCCACGCTGAAGACCGTCGCGTTCGTCGTTTCATCCGCGCCGGCGATCACGATCGTGGCGTGTCCTTTCATGTAGGAGGTGCTCGGCTGGTTGTATTTCAGCGGCGTAGCCGGTCCCGTGGCGGCATCGAGCACGACGGTGAGCGTGCCGGCCCCGGCAAATTCCACCTGCACGATATCGTCATTCACATCGATATACGACATGCGCGTGGCCTGACCGGCGTCGGCCGTCACGGAGGCGGCGGCGCCGGACAACTGCACCTGATCGAAGATGTTTCCCGTGGGATGGAGGATGTTGGCGGCCAATTCCGAGCCGGCGCCGACGACCTTCGCGGTGGTGGTGATGCCGAGGATCGCCGACGCGGTGACGACATTCGTGCCGCTCGTGACGCTGACGGTGTAGATGCCGGCGTGCTGCGGTTGCACGTTGGTCACGGTCAGCGTGGGCTGGACGGCCCCCAGGACCGCAGTTCCATTCTGGCGCCACAGATATTGCGCACCGGCGGGCGCGGTGGCGGTGACGCTAAATGTCGCGGTGCCGCCGACGGCGACGACTTGGCTCTGAGGCGCGGTCGTGATCGTTTGCGCGTGGGCGAGCCCCAGAAAGGCGACGGAGGCAATGAACAGCAGGAGCCGGATCAATTTCATAGCGGGAGGGGCGGGGAGGGGGCAGCCGGGCAAAGCGTGAGCCGGACCAAAACGAAACGCGGGAAACGTATTCAATCTTTCGACTTACGCTGTCATTCCCCAGTGAGCTGAGTCAGCCGCGTCGAACTCCGATAAACAAGGCGGCGCACCTAAGGGAATCCCTGATTTTGCCGAATTACGGCCCGCGGCCGTAAGGCTGAATCGTGCGCCTCGCTCGTAACTCGAGCGTGATAATGAGGTGATGGACGTTGTCCGGCGTGGACCCGCCGCTGGCTACGGTGTGGTGCTCAACGCATCAGACCCTGATCGCGGGTCCATAACGTGGCCCGCGCCACGAGCGCGTTGCCGTGGGGCAGATCGAGCTTGGACTTGATGTTCTCGCGATGGGTTTCGGCCGTTTTCACGCTCACCCCCAGCGCGGCGGCGATTTCCTTGGTCGATCGTCCGAGACCGAGCAGGCGAAACACATGCAATTCGCGTTCGCTCAGCACGGCGAGCGCCGGATCGCTCGCGTTGGATGTTGCGGGGCGTGGGCCGGCCGCGCGCAGGGCCTTCGCCACGGCCTCGGGTCCGTCCTGCTTCGAGACAAAGGCCGACGCGCCCGCCTGCCGTGCGCGTGCCTCGTACACGGCTCGGTCGAGCATCGACAGTACGACGATCCGCATCGCGGGAAAATCGGCGCGCAGTTCGCGCACGAGCTTCAGCCCGTCGTCGTCGTCAAGCATCAGGTCGACAATCGCGGAGTCGGGTTTGAACTGTGTCGCGAGCGCGCGGGCGTCGGGGGCGTTGGCCGCTTGCGCGCAGATTTCGAATCCCGGTTCGACGCTGAGCGCGGCGATCACGCCGACGCGAAACAAGGGATGATCGTCAACCAGGAGTACGCGCATGAGGAGGAGGAGTGGGGGCCGACCATGAGGCCAGCCGGGTTTCGCATTCGGCCCAGAGGACGAAGATCGCGGCTGCATCCGCGATTTCTGCGGCGTGCGCGAGGGCGACGCACGCTTCAAGCAGGGCTGCATCGCGCACGACGGCGGCGCTGTTGGCAAGGTAATGGGCAATGGCGCGCGTGCGTCGAAAATCGCCGCGCGCGATCGCGGCGGCCAGCTCCGCCTGCTTTGCGGCCGCTTCGCCCCGAAACTGCGCCTCCAGCCGCAGACGCAGGCCCGCACGTTCCGGGGCAGTCACTATCGTCGTCGTGACACCGGCAACGGCTGCGGCCAGCTCGTCGAGCGCGACCGGCTTGGTGAGAAACAAATCCATGCCGGCGGCGAGCGCCTGCTCGCGCTCGGTGGCGCCCGCGTGCGCGCTCACCCCGACAATTCGCACGCCGGGAATCGCGCGACGCAGTTGCGGAGCGAGACGCGTGCCGTCCTCATCTGGCAGGCCGAGATCGAGGACGATGGACTCGGGAATTTCGGTCGCGATCGCCGTGAGCGCCTCGGCCGCCGTGCCCGCGGCCGTGCAGGTCGCGCCCGCGTCGACGAGCGAAGTCACGAACAGTTCGCGCACGAGCGGGTTGTCGTCGACGACCAGCACGCGGCGGCCGTTCAAGCCGGCGACCCGCGCGGGCGGTGTGGCGGCGTCGACGCCCAGCGGCTCGGCGAGGAACGTCGCGGTGAAACAGGCGCCGGATTTTCCATCGCTCCGCACCGTCAGGTCGCCGCCCATCGCGCGACAGAGCGCGGCGGACAGGGAGAGGCCCAGGCCCGATCCTTCCTTGTGCGCCGTGAATTCCAGCCGTGAAAACGCGTTGAATAACCGATGCTGCTCTGCGCTCGGAATGCCCGGCCCGGTGTCCTCGACATCAAGGGTGAAACGAGCCTCGCCTGCATCCGCGGCGAGCCAGGAGAGGTTAACCGCGACGCTGCCGCGGTCGGTGAATTTCACGGCGTTGCCGACAAGATTGAGGACGACCTGGCGCAGCCGTTCGCCGTCCGCCCGAATGCGAGCCGGCAAATCCGCCGCGATCTCGCAGCGGAGCCCGAGCCGCTTGGCTTCGGCGCGCGGGCGCAGACTCTCGACCGTTTGCCGAATCAGGTCGGCCGGCGCGGTGGCCCGCGGCGCCAGTTGGAACGTGCCGGCTTCCACCGCACTCAGATCGACGAGATCGTTCACCAGCCGCGTCATCAATTCGCCATGCTGCCGGAGGGCGTTGAGCCACGCCGCCGCGCGCGGGTCTCCCCCGACCTGGCGCTGGAGCAGTTCGCTGTAGCCGAGCAGACTCTGGATCGGCGTGCGCAACTCATGGCTGACCTTCGCGAGAAACGTCGTCTTCAGCCGGTTCGCCTCCGCCGCGATCTCGGCCGCGCGCAACGCGTCCTGGCGATCGCGCGTGGCCCGGCGTTGGAGCAGCAGCGCGCTGGCGACGACCAGGCCCATCGCCGTGAGGAGCAGCGGAATCGCCCGCAAGCGGCGGGGCATCGAGGCGACGAACTCGGTGCGGTCGAAGCCGAGCCATGCCAGCACCCGGTGCTGCGCATCGAAGACGGGTGCCCAGGTCTTCATGCCGCCGCCGATTTCGGGCACGGGTTCGGCCTTGAACACGGGACGTCCCTCACGCCACGCGGCGATGTCCTGCGGCGAGGCGCGTTGCAAGAGGCCGACATGCCCCTCCGACAGCGGCTCGTCGGTCCGTGGGAGGACGACGAGCCAGCCGTCGAGCAGCACAACGAAACCACGCCAGCGCGAGAAGGGTGGCGGCGGTCCGAGGCGATCGAGCTCGCGGGCGATGGCGCGTCCCGCGTCGCCCACGAGCTGGGGCACGTGAGCGTGGCCAAAATAGCCGTCCTCCGGCGGACGGATGTTCTCGAGGCGAAGTTCGCCCGCGAGCGCCGCCAGCGCCGGCGCGCGGACCGTGTTGCTGCGCGCGATGACCGCCCGCATGCTGTTGTCGATGATCTCGCGGCGGCCTTCGGCGCCAGCCCAGATGGCGAAGGTGAGTCCCGCCGCGAGCCACGACAGCGCGAAAATAAATTGCGCTCGATCTTCGCGCCAGATCACGCGCCATGCCCCGCGAGCCGTGGCATGCAGGGTGCCGCGCGAGAGACCGACCAGCGTGCACAGCGCGGCGGCGATACAGAAAACGGCCGAGACCCACGCATTGAATTGCGGTGGACCCTCGCGTTGCGAGCCATCGGTGAGCACGGCGAACGGACCGACGGGCGAGAGCAGCGGCAGCAGCGCTGCGAGCACGAGCGTCGCACGGGAAAGCCGGTCCGCATCCGACGAACTCCAGAGCAGCGGGACCACGCCCAGCGTCGTCACGCCGAGCAAGGACATCGCAGTGGCGGGATGACTCCGATGCAGGAACGCGAACGCCAGTGCGACCGGCCACGCGAGCCAGCGCAGCGGGCGAGCGTTTTGCCGCTGCGCGATGAGCCACAGCCACCCACCTCCGGCCACCGCGAGCGCTCCGCCGGTGACCAAGTCACAGAAAAGCTCGGGCCGGATCGTCGCGGGAATAATCTGCGGTGCGCCGCCGGTGCCTTGGACGACGCGGTCCACGAAAAAGGCAAACGGCGGGTTGAATACCGCAAATTGGGCGACCGCGGTTACGATGGCCGCCGTCGCGGTCCAAGGGATCCACGCCCACGTTGACTGCCGGCGCGGGTGCCAGCGCCACAGCACCAACACGAGACTCCAGCCCAGCAGACTGCCGAACCACGCAAAATCCTGGTGGGCGCTCAAGAGCTCGAAGACGTTGGGGCTCTCGTCCACGGGCGGAGTTTCTTTGGGAATCGCGGGTACGGCGCCAGCTTTTCCGCGCTGGTGAAAAAACTATAGGCCGAAAGGCGAATAGGACCGGCGCTACAAAAAGGGGTCATGCCGGGATTCGGGATAAATCGGCAATTCAATGTCGCGCGTTGCGCAGGGAGGGCGGCGGTCACTGCGGCGTGACGACGAGCAAGCCACAAATCTCGCGGCCGGCGACCGGGTCGCAAGAGACCTCCGCACGCGGGTACAAGTGGTTTTATCCCGATTCCCTGCATGACCCCCTTTGGCTCTGAACGCTCGGAACGAAGAATTTAGAATTGAGAATGCGGTTCGTAGCGCGCCGTCATCGCGCAGCGGGTGTGGCGAGAAAGCTACGCAGGATTTCGAGCATCTTCGCGTTTTCCTCGAGGAAGAGGTTGTGACCGCTCTGCTCGAACATCACAAACCGCGCCTGGGGCGCGTAGGTTTTGAACTGCAGGGTGAAGCGCGGGGCCGCCACGTGGTCGTACCGCGCAGCCAGGATCAGGAGCGGCACGCGTACTTCCTTGAGCGTCGGACGGAAGTCGAGCGCGGCAATTTCGCCGGCAACCTGGAAGTCCGTGTTGTCGCCGCCGAGCGCGAAGGCGACGTCGGGGTTGAAATCAACGTTCAACCGGCCCGCGTTCGATACATTGCCGTAATACATCAGCGCTTCCGGGACGCTGCCCATCACGTCGGTGAGTTCCTTGTCGGATTGCTTCAGTCCGCGCGCACGCAACGCCTCGATGCGCGCGGCGATTTCCGGAAAGTGATGCCGGATGCTTTCGTTCACGTAATCATTCCCGCCCTGCCACGCCTCGCCACTGATGAACGGCGCCGAGAGAATGACGCGCCGCAGTGCGTCCGGATATTTCAAGGCGTAGGCCTGCACGACCAGACTGCCATAGGAGTGGCCGAGGAGGTTGATCCGGCCCAAGCCCAGTGCGCGCCGAAAGCCTTCAATCTCGTCGACGTGGCGCATGAACGTATATTCGGCGCGGTCTTTCGCGCGGGTTGATTTCCCGGTGCCAAACGAGTCGAGATAGAGCACGCGGTGCGTCGCCTGCAGCGCCGAGTAATACGGGAATTGATAATGGGCCGCTCCCGGTCCGCCGGAGATAACGACGAACGGCTCGCCTTGGCCTTCGCTGATATACCAGAGCGCGGCGCCGTTAACGTTCACGGTGTGCCCCGCGGGCAGCGTCGGTGGCGTCGTCGGAAGTTGCGCGTGCGCCACGGCTCCGCCGATCGCGCCGAACGCCGTGCACACCATCAGGCCGAACGTGCGGCGCCACTTCGCCCCGCGTGCAACGGTGTCGATCATGACGTTGAGCTATCCACCGCTGACTCGTGCACAAGGCCTATCACCACAGACCACTCATTGGCGTTACGCGTGTCTGCAGGCCCCAGACCGGTGTCTTGCTATCCGAAGGCACAAGCTGAGCGCACATCCAATTTCCAATTCACGGCAGCGTATTTACAAAAAGGGGTCATGCCGGGATTCGGGATAAATCGGTAATTCAATGTCACGCGCGGCGCGGGTTAGGGCGGCTGTCACAGCGGCGTGACAACGAGCAAGCCACAAATCTCGCGGCCGGCGACCGGTCGCATGACACCGCCGCACGATGGTGCAACCGGTTTTATCCCGATTCCTAGCATGACCCCTTTTTGTAAATGGCGGCGCGGATGACGATCATTTGGCGCGCATGTAACTCGCAAACTTCAACGAGCCGCTTATGGTCTGCTTTCGATGTCGCGGCCAGAGAACCCACCCGCGGAACCGGGATCGGCGGACCACCACCAGCCGGAAGCCAGAATCCGTTTACTCCTCGAAACCGTTCCCGTCGCTTTGCTGAATTGCGACCGGGACGGGCGAATTGAATATTACAATTCGTACTGCGCGCGGCTATGGGGCCGCGTCCCCGCACTCGATGACCCGCGTGAGCGGTACTGTGGATCCTTCCGAATTTATACGCTGGAGGGAGAGCTGGTGGACGTCGCCGACGGACCGATGGCCATGGCGCTCAAGACCGGCCTGCCGCAGTTGAACCAGGAGTGGCAGCTCGAACGTCCCGATGGCACACGCGTGATCGTCCTCGTCAATGTCGCCCCCCACCACGATGCGTCCGGCCAGGTTGCCGGCGCGGTCTCGTGCATGCTCGACATCACCGAGCGGAAACGGATCGAAAGGCTGCTCCTCGCGCGCGAAGAGGAGTTCAGAAGCATTGTCGAAAATGCGGTCGACCCGATCGGCCGTTTCAACCGCGAGCTGGTGCGCACCTACGTGAACCCGGCGCTGGCTCGGGCGCACGGCGTTTCGAAAGAGGAACTGATCGGAACGAGCATTGGTTCACCTGCCGGCAACGGAGACGCGTCGGTCTCGGCGCTCGGGCCTTTGGCGGAAATGCTGCGATCCGTCTTTGCCAGCGGCCGTCCGGCCGACGTCGAGGTCCGCTGGCCAAACCCGGAACGACCGCGGGATTTCGCCGTGCACCTCGAGCCCGAGTTCGACCACCGGGGGCTCATCGAAAGCGTTTTGGTGATCGCGCGCGACATGACCGAACGCAAGCGAGCGGAAGAGGAAATCCGGGAGAGCCAGCGGCTCCTGCAGCAGGTGCTGGCGACACTGCCCGTCGGCGTCGTGGTGACGGGACCGACGGGTGACATTCTCTTCGTCAACGCCAGCTCGAAGCGCATCTGGGGCGGCGATACGATCGTCGATGGCCAGCAGCGCTGGGCCGACAGCAAGGGATTCTGGCATGACACGGGAAAGAAAATCGAACCCGGCGAATGGGCGTCCGCGCGCGCGCTCACCCAGGGGAAGATGTTTCTCAATGAGCTCGTCGATATCGCCGCCTACGACGGCCAGCAGAAGATCATCCTGAATTCGGCCGCGCCGATCCGCAACGCCGACGGGAAGATCACGGGGGCCGTGATCGTGAACGAAGATGTGACGGAGCAGAAGAAGCAGGAGGAAAAGCTGCGCCAGACCGAGGCCGAGTTGGCGCGGGTGGGTCGACTCATGATGATGGGCGAGTTGACCGCGACCATCGCGCACGAGGTCAATCAACCCTTGGCGGCGGTGGTCACCAATGCGAACGCGGCCTTGCGCTGGTTCGAACAGCGGAACTGGGAGGAGGCGTGCGAGGCCGTCCGCCGGATTGTCCGCGAGGGCGAACGCGCGAGCTCGGTCATTCAGCGCATGCGCGGCCTCATCCGCAAAAGCGAGCCCACCCGGGCACCGGTCGACCTCAACGAGCTGACGCGGGAGACGCTTTCCCTGATGCAGCCAGAGCTCGCGCGAAAAAAAGTGTCGGTGGAATCCGAGCTCGCTCTCCCATTGCCCCGCATCCTGGCGGATCGCGTGCAAATCCAGCAGGTCTTGCTGAATCTGATCGTCAACGCGGTGGACTCGATGGCCGCGGTTTCCGGTCCGCGTGTCCTTCGAATCACCACGCAGCAGGTGAAACCCGACGAGGTGAACGTGGCCGTGCACGATACGGGCGCGGGCATCGAGCCGCGGGACCGCGAACGCATGTTCGATCCGTTCTATTCGACGAAGCCCGAGGGAGTGGGGATGGGGCTCGCGATCAGCCGATCCATCATCGAGGCGCATGGTGGCCACATATCGGCGACCTCCAACGAAGGGCGGGGCGCCACGATTCAATTCTCGTTGCCGGTCGAACAGGAGGCATGAAAACCGTCGCGGAAAAGTCGCTCGTCTTCGTGGTGGACGATGATGCCGCGGTGCGCGAAGCGCTGGACAGCCTGATTCGTTCCGCCGGGTTGAGCGTCGAAACATTTGCCAGCGCCCGCGAATTTCTGCGGCGCGAGCGACCCGATGTTCCGGTGTGCCTGGTGCTCGACATGCGGCTGCCGGACCAAAGCGGACTACTCGTGCAACGCGAGCTCGCCGCCCGAGGCTGCGCGATTCCGATCATCTTCATCACCGGTCACGGCGACATTCCCATGAGCGTGCGCGCGATGAAATCCGGCGCGATCGATTTCCTGCCCAAACCTTTTCGCGATCGGGATCTCCTGGATGCCATCGAGCGCGGCATTCGCCTGGATCGCGAGAACCTCGAGCACCGCCGCAAACTGGCGGATGTTCGCCAACGCTACTCGCTGCTGACGCCCCGCGAACGCGAGGTCATGGGCCTCGTCGCCGCCGGGATGCTGAACAAACAAATCGCGAGTCAATTGGGGACGGCCGAAATCACGGTGAAGATTCAACGCGGCAGCATCATGAAGAAAATGCGGGCCGCCTCGCTGGCGGACTTGGTGCGCATGGCCGAGAAAGTTTGTCCCGCGCAGGAGAGCTCGACGCGCTAGGGGCCGTTTCCTTTCTCCGCGGCCATCAAACCAAGGTATGATGGCAGGGAGCGGGCCCGTGCGGTATCTTTTCCCGTGAAACCGGGAAAACACATCGGCGCGTGCCACGGCGGGAGCACCGGCACGCGTTGGTCGCGCTACCATGCAGACTGATACCGACCCTCCGCTGCGCATTCTTCACGTGGAAGATAATGCCAATGACCGCGAGTTGATCGCCGAGCACCTGGCGGGGTACGGGCTCCGTTGCGATTTTCTGGTCGCCACGACCGAAGCCGAATTTCGCCGCGGGTTGGAATCGACCGAGCTGGACCTGATCATATCCGATTTCACGCTGCCGGGCTTCGACGGTGAGACCGCCCTCCGGCTGACCCGCCAGCGGCGGCCGGAACTTCCGTTTATTTTCGTGTCCGGCACCATCGGCGAGCAACGCGCGATCGAATGCCTGAAGTCCGGCGCGACGGACTACGTGCTCAAGGACCGCATCGAACGCCTGCCGTCCGCGATCACCCGCGCCCTGCATGAAGCGCGGCAGGCCACCGAACGGACGCAGGCGATGCTCGCCTTGCGCGAGAGCGATGAACGATTTCGCCAGATGGCCGAGAACATCGAGGAAGTCTTCTGGCTGGCCGACGTTTCGCCCCGCCGAATCGTTTATGTGAGTCCGGCCTATGAGCGAATCTCTGGGCGGCTCGCGTCCGAGCTGCGCACGGCGCCGCGCGCCTGGCTCGAGTTCATTCATCCCGAGGATCGCGCGAGGATGGAGTCGGCCGCGGCCTCGCCCCCTTCCGGCGATGATCTCGAATGCCGGATCGTGCGGCCCGACGGCGCCGTACGCTGGATCAACGCGCGCGTGTTCCCGGTGCGCAACGCCGCGGGCGACATCTATCGCCTGGCCGGTATCGCCCAGGATATTACGGCGCGGCGGCAACTCGAGGAGGAGGCGCGGCACGCCAATAAAGTGGAGGCGATTGGCCAGTTTGCCGCCGGCATCGCGCATGACTTCAACAATGTTCTCGCCGTAATCCAGATGCAGACGCAGCTGCTGCTCACGGAGCCCCACCTGAGTCCGCGACAGCGGTCGGGACTGGAGAACACGCTGACGGCCGCCGTGCGGGCAGCCAATCTCACGCGACAGTTGCTGACCTTTAGCCGCCGCGAGTTGACGCAACCGCGGGCCATCGACCTGCAGGAAGTGGCGAGCGATACGCTGAAACTCCTGCGTCGGATCATCGGTGAAAACATCGCCGTGGAAACAAAGTTCACCACCGGCTTGCCCGCCGTGCAGGCCGATCCGGCCATGATCGAGCAGGTGTTGATGAATCTCGTCATCAACGCGCGCGATGCGATGCCCAAGGGCGGCAGACTGCAGATCGACGTTGCCCTGGAAGACGTCGGAGCGGATCGCGCCGCCCGTCACCCAGGCGCAAAGCCAGGTCGATTCCTCTGCCTTTCGGTTTCCGACACGGGATGCGGTATTCCCCCGGAGAATCTCGCACGGATCTTCGAGCCCTTCTTCACCACCAAGCCGCCCGGCTGTGGGACCGGCCTCGGCCTGGCGAACGTCATGCGCATTGTCACGCAGCACAAAGGCTGGGTCGACGTGCAGAGCGAGAACGCGCGCGGCACGACGTTTCGTGTGTACCTGCCCGCCTTGGACGATGCCGTGGGCCCGGCCGAGCAACGGCCCGCCGTGCTTCCCCGAGGAAACGGCGAGCGCATCATGTTGGTCGAAGATGACGAAGCGGTGTGTGTCGTTGCCCGGACTGTGCTGGAGCACTTCGGATATCGGGTGGTCGACGCCTCTACGGCCGAGCTGGCGCTGCAACGCTGGGCGGAACATCGCGGCGAGTTCGATCTGCTCATGACGGATCTCATCCTGCCGGGCGGCATGTCGGGTGGCGAAATGGCTCAGCGCTTCGTGTCCGCCCGACCTGATCTCGCCGTCATCTACACCAGCGGCCACAGCTCGGACGTGGTGGCCCGCCATCTGCCCGCCGGAAAAAGCTACAGTATTCTGCCAAAGCCTTTTTCGGCGGAAGCGCTCGTGTCGATGGTGCGGAGCGCGCTCGAACGCCGGCGCACGAGTTAACCGTAACACACGATGTCCCGGATTCTGATTGTTGAGGACGATGAGGCCTTTCGCGCGGTGCTCCAGCAGACGCTCGAACGTGCGGGGCATACGGTCCTGCAGGCGCCAACCGGGCTTGCCGCGATGGCGCTCCTCAAGCGGGAACGAGTGGACGTCGTCCTGACGGATATCGTGATGCCGGATCAGGACGGTCTCGGCCTGCTGCTGATGATGCGGGGGGAAAAGCTGACGACGCCCGTCATCGTCATGTCCGGCGGCCTGGCAAACAGCGCCGCGTATCTCGAGATCGCCCGGAAGCTCGGCGCCCGCCGCCTGCTGGCGAAACCGTTTACGCCCGAGCAACTCTTCGAAGCGTTGCGAGATGTTTGACCGAGTCTCGGTTTTCAGGGGAGAAACGCAGTCAGCGCACCGAAATTCCGGATTCCGGACGTGACCCCTTTGGGTGGTTCCGGATTCCGGACGTGACCCCTTTTGCGGTTCCCGATTCCTAGCATGACCCCTTTTTGTAAATCCGGAACGAAACGAAGACTTGGGTTTAGAATTGAGAATGCGGTTCGTGGCCCGGCGTCATCGCGCAGCGGGCGCGGCGAGAAAGTTACGCAGGATTTCGAGCATCTTCGCGTTTTCCTCGAGGAACAGGTTGTGCCCGCTCTGCTCGAACATCACGAACTTCGACTGGGGCGCGTAGGTTTTGAACTGCAGCGTAAAACGCGGCAGCGCCACGTGGTCGTATCTGGCCGCGAGGATCAACATCGGCACGTGCACGGCCTTGAGCTTCGAGCGGAAGTCGAGCGCGGCGATTTCGCCGGCAACCTGGAAGTCCGTGTTGTCGCCGCCGAGCGCGAAGGCGACGCCGGGGTTGAAATCAACGTTCAACCGGCCCGCGTTCGATACATTGCCGTAATACATCAGCGCTTCCGGGATGCTGCCCATCACGTCGGTGAGTTCCTGATCGGATTGCTTCAGTCCGCGCGCGCGCAACGCCTCGATGCGCGCGGCAATTTCCGGAAAGTGCTGCCGGATGCTTTCGTTCACGTAATCATTCCCGCCCTGCCACGCCTCACCGCTGATGAACGGCGCCGAGAGAATGACGCGCCGCAGCGCGTCCGGATATTTCAAGGCGTAGGCCTGCACGACCAGACTGCCATAGGAGTGACCGAGGAGGTTGATCCGGCCGAGGCCCAGCGCCCGCCGAAATCCTTCAATCTCGTCGACGTGGCGCATGAACGTATATTCGGCGCGGTCTTTCGCGCCTTTCCAGCACATTGGGATCCTAAGCTTAGAATTCCACGTGGACAAGTTGTCGCG
>JADMIO011197718.1_pt1 | contig 70132 bp, 63 predicted proteins | sample 8958161 | NCBI WGS metagenome assembly JADMIO01 (sample SAMN16585339, study PRJNA669376) | soil metagenome | isolation source: Crop rotation soil | place: USA: Cullars Rotation, Alabama | collected 2011 | reverse complement strand
CGCGACAACTTGTCCACGTGGAATTCTAAGCTTAGGATCCCAATGTGCTGGAAAGTCATCCGCTCCACCCGCCAGTGCTCGGCCGCCTCCGCAATCAGCGCGTCGAGCGGTGCAACATCGGCGGCCACGCCGTCGGCCAGAAGCGTCGCAAATGCCTGCTGGTCGGCGCTGACCTCGGCCGTCTCCGGGCCGTGCGTCCAGAACGTCTGGCGCACCTCGAACATCGAGACGCGCCCCACCTCCCATTGATACAGCATCTGGAGCGCGGCTTCGCGCGCGCGGTGACGCGTCTCTTTCGGCGCGCGCGGCGACGAACGCCGCTCGGTCCGAGCCGTCATCCGCGCCCCCCCTCCGCGTCGAGCGCACGGAACAACGTGGCCATCTCCACCGCAGCGAGCGCCGCTTCGCGCCCCTTGTTCGCCGGACCGTCCGCCGATCGCTCCTCCGCCTGCTCGTCGGTCATCGTGGTCAAGACGCCAAAGGCGATCGGCACGCCGGTCGCCGCGGCCGCATCCATGATGCCGTGCGAGGCTGCCGACGCGATGTACTCGAAGTGCATCGTGTCGCCCTTGATCAGGCACCCGAGACAGATGACCGCATCGAACCGCCCGGTCTCGGCAATCTTCATCGCGGCAGATGGAATCTCGAAAGCGCCGGGCACATGGACCACCGTCACGTCGCTCTCGCCCACCGCCGCCTCACGCAACGCTGCCTGCGCGCCGCGCAGGAGTCCTTGCGTGATTGCCTCGTTGAAACGCGACACGACGATCGCGAATCGATAACCGGCGGCCGTCTGGGCTCCCATCAGCTCTGTCATCACTCGCCCGTGAAGGTTGGCTTGCGCTTCTCGAGAAACGCCCGCGTCCCCTCGCGCATGTCGTGCGTCGACGCGGCCAGACCGAAGAGCGACGCCTCGAAGCTCTGTGCCTGATTGAAAGGCATGTCCAGGCCCCGGTTCACCGCTTCGAGGATGAATTGCACCGCCAGCGGCGGCTTCGCCGCCAGCTCCCCGGCCAGCGACCTCGCGGCCGGCATCAGCTCTGCAGCCGGGACGACGCGATTGACCAGGCCGATGCGGGCGGCTTCCTCGGCGTTCACGTGCCGTCCGGTCAGCAGGAGATCGAGCGCAATCCCTTTGCCGACGAGCCTCGCCAGCCGCTGCGTTCCCGCAAACCCCGGCAACGTCCCGAGGTTGATCTCCGGCTGCCCCAGCCGCGCCGTGTCCGCGGCGATGCGCACCGTGCAGGCCATGGCCAGCTCGCAGCCGCCACCGAGGGCGAAGCCGTTGATGGCGGCGACGACGGGCTTGCCGAGATTCTCGATGAGATCGAACACGTGCTGGCCGTGATGGGAATGCGCCTTGATCCGGGCCGGTGTGCCGTCCACGAGCTCCGCGATGTCTGCGCCGGCGACGAACGCCTTCTCCCCCGCGCCGGTGATGATCAACGCGCGGACGCTCGCGTCGCTCTGCACCTCGAGCGCCGCCTGCCGGAGCTCGTCGATCGTGCGGGCGTTGAGCGCGTTGAGCACCTGCGGGCGATTGATGGTGAGGACCGCGGTCGCTCCCTCGCGCGTCAGAAGAAGGTTTTCAAACATCGAAGAGCGCCTACTACCTACTGCCTACTACCTACCGCCTAGAAAGGCAGCGGATACAGCAACCAACCCACCAGGACGCCGGCGGCGATGAAGCCCCCCAGCAGACGGCCGCCGAACCTCAGCTGCTCGCGCGGTTCATCGCGCATCAATGTGGCGAACACGATCGACACGAACAGCGCGAAGATGACCATCAACACGAAATGCGACGTCACTTGCGCCCCTGGGCGATGTCGAACGCGTCGAGCATCACGAGCATGTTGAGCAGGCCGGCGACGATGATGAAGGCGTTGCCGTACTCGTACGTGATGGCCACGACGCGGCCCGCGCCGATGTTGAGGGCTTTCGCAACGAAATACGGCAGGCCGACACCGAGGTCGGCCAGCGCCTCGAGCGCCACCAGCGGCTGACTGAGCTCGAACGGGAAGAGCCGTCCTTCGATCCACAGCCCGAACGCGAACATCAGCGTCAGGGTGACGAGGAACGTGACGCCCTTCTGCCGCCGGCCAAGCCACAGGTGCCCGCCCCCGGGAATGAGCCAGGCCACCGCGCAAATCAGATAGGGATTCACCGTGGTCTGGGCGCGGTCGGCCGTCGTGGCGCGCATTCGTTCGTAGTGTACATCGGCTCGCGAGGCCGGACCCGCTCCTCAGCCGCGGGCGGCCGCCGCACGCATGCGGTCACGCTTGACCGCACTCGCGACGGCGATGCCGACGGCCAGACCGAGGAGCAGGCCACTGGCGGCGCGGACGGCGTTCGACGGGTGCCAGATGCCCAGCCACTCGAGACTCACGGTGACCGCAACGGGCATCGCGCCCGCAACGACCAGCGCCCGCGAATCGAGGCGCGTGCCGGCGCCCCAGCCGGCGACGCTCACCGCCACACCCGCGTAGATGCCGATGCACCGCGCGCACACGGGCAGCTGCGCGCCGGCCAGGTGAAATGAGCGCTCCGGAATCTGGTGGCAGATGAGCGAGCCAATGGCGTAGAGAGGCGCGGCGATGACCGCGGGAAGCACCGGCGCCGCCGCGAGGAGCGCGGCCCAGATCACCGCGGCCGCAGCCAGCGCAAACGCGAGCACTTTCACGGCCGCCATTCTTGCACGCGCCGCATCGGATTTGGACTCGAGGTCAAACGTCAAAGGCCAAAGGCCAAAAGCATCAGCCATCAGGCGTGCCTTGTGCCTTGTGCCTTGCGCCTTGCGCCTTGCGCCTTGCGCCTTGTGCCTTGGACCTAGCTTTTGGCCTTTGCCCTTTGACCTTTGATCAACTACTGGAGCGCAACCTTGCGCTCTGCTCGAGCTGAGAGGTAGCCCGATCGCGTGCGTGTCCGCGCCCCTGGCCGATCGGTGACCTGCACGATCACGCGTCGGAAGGCGCCGTCGCGCTTCGGGTTCTTCGAGGTGTAGCCGAGCGCGTACTGGTTGGCGAGTTCCTCGGCAATCGAAGAATACACGCCGGCGAGCTCGAGGATGTCGGTCGGGAAATACGAGCGCGCTCCCGTTTCCTGCGCGATCGACTTCATCGCGAACTCCGACTGCGAGAAGTAGCGATGACCGGAGGTCGAGGCCTGCAGCACGGCCTGCCGCGTCTTCAGCGTAATCGTATAAATCGCGATTCCCGCTTCCTTCGCCGCCATCATCACGTCGTCATACGACAGCAGGCTCGCCGTGTCGTCTCCGTCCGAGAGCACGACGATCGCCTGGCGCCGGACCTCACCAGTGGCGCGGCGCTGCTTCACGAGCTCCTTGAGGGTGAGATACAGCCCATTGAAGAGGGCCGTACCGCCACGCGCCTGCGTGCTGGCAATGGCCTGCTTCGACGCGGCGATGTCGGTGTCGAGCGGCTGCAGAATCCGCGTGGCGTCCTTGATGTCCACGATCATCGCGCGGTCACCGTCGCGCAGCGTGGCCACGAATCCCGTGGCCGCCTGCTGCACCGTTCTGAGCTTGTCGGTCATGCTCGCCGAGGTGTCGAGCAGGATGGCGAGATCGAGCGGCACGGTAGTGGCGGCGAAGAACGACACGTCCTGCTGCACGCCATCCTCGTAGACGGCGAAGTCGTCGGCGGCAAGTCCGCTCACGAATTTCTGCTGGCTGTCGGTGACGACGACGTTGAGGGCCACCAGATCGATGGCGGACCGGAAGACCGTGCCGGGTGCCGGACTCGTGGCCGGCGCCGAGGTGGCGCTCGTGGCCGCCCGCTCAGCCGGCTGCCGCATCAGTGCCTGGCCGCGCGCATCGGCCGCGGCGATGACGACGAGGAACATCAGGCACGCACGCTTCACGACACTCTCCTTCGGCGCCGCAGGAGCGTGGGCAGCGCCGTCGAGTACCTCGACTGCAATTCGTGTTCCTGCACGGGCCGGCGGAGCGTTGCGCGTCTCGAAATATTTTCGCGCGCACGAGTCTGTCGTCAACGCTGACGAAACGCGCCGGTGTGTCGCGCGACCGAACCACTTCACGTGCGTGAGGTTGCGGCAGGGATGTCGAGGTGCGGGGTCGCGCCGACGCGCGGGCCCGAGGCGCGCGAATGTGCGGTCGCACTTGTGTAGACTGCGGATCACGATGACTCAGACCGTCAATCCGATGTCGACCGTGGTCGGGCGTCCGGCGCTTGCCGGCATCTTCGCCGTGTCGGCCTCGCTGCTGATGACCGAACTCGCGCTCACGCGGATCTTCTCGGTCACGATGTATTACCACTTCGCCTTTCTTGCGATCTCGATTGCGCTCTTCGGCCTGAGCGCCAGCGGCGTCTTCGTCTATCTTTTCCAGAAACCCCTGGCCCGGGTTCGCGCCGAAGCCCTGCTGTCGACCGGTGCGCTGGTCCACGGCGTCGCCACTTTGGTCGCGCTGGCTCTGCTCGTCCGCATCCGCGTCGGGCTCAACTACTCCCCCGACAACCTCGTGCGGATGCTGGCGATCTACGCGCTCGCGGCGCTGCCTTTCTTCACCGGCGGCACCGTCGTCTCGCTGGCGTTCGCGCGGTTCACCGACCGCATCAACGTGTTGTATGCGGCCGATCTCATCGGCGCGGCCGCCGGCTGTCTTGCGCTCATTCCGCTCCTGAACGTCCTCGGCGCGCCAGGCGTCGTCATGGCGGCGGCAGCGCTCTCGATGATGGCCGCCGTGTGTCTGGCAGCGTCCGGCATGCGCCGGCGGGTCGCTCTGATCGCCATTGCCCCGCTCGTGGTGCCCGCGGCCTTCCAGCTTGCCGGCCAGGCGCCTTTCGATGTGCTGCAGACCAAGGGGCACGAGGGCGACCGCGTCCTGTTCAGCAAGTGGAATTCCTTCTCGCGCATCGGCGTCTACGACCGGGCGCATGGCGACTGGTCGGTCAGTCCGAAATTCGAAGGGCCCAAGCCGCAGTCGCTCTTCATGGACATCGATTCGGCCGCGTCGACGCCCATCCTGAAAGGGACAGGCAACGTGGCCGATTCGGGCTACCTGCGGTACGAGTTGACGGCGCTCGCCTACAACCTGATGGAGCGTCCCGCCGGTTTCACCGCGCTGGTGATCGGTCCGGGCGGCGGACGCGACCTGGTGTCGGCGCTGGTGTTCGGAGCCCGGCACGTCGACGGCGTCGAGATCAACCCGATCATCGCGAGAGACGTCATGCTCGGCCGATTCCGTGATTACTCGGGAGGCATTTACGCCGACCCGCGTGTGTCCATCCACGTTGATGACGGCCGGAGCTTCGTGCGGCGGAGTTCGGAGACCTACGACGTGATTCAGGCGTCGCTGGTCGACACATGGGCCGCGACCGCCGCCGGCGCCTACACGCTCACGGAGAACTCGCTCTACACGTCCGAAGCGTTCGGTGAGTACCTCGACCACCTCAACGACAACGGCATGTTGACGATCACGCGGTGGGTGTTCGACGGGCTGCGGCTCGTCACCCTGGCGCAAGAGGCCTGCGCCAGGCGCGGCCTCGATGCCGCGAAGCACCTCGCGGTCATCCGCTATGACCAGGTCGCCACATTCCTGCTCAAGAAAGCGCCCTTCACGCCCGAGGAGGTTGCCCGGCTGCAGCGCACGTCAGCCGACCTCGGCTTCACGGTGCTTTATGCCCCCGGAGCGCCCGCGGCCCCGGAGCTCGAGGAACCGCTGCAGATGCAAGGCACCGGCACCGGCACGGCCGACTACCGGAACCTGATCCTCTCGTCCAATCGCGACCAGTTCATCGAGCAGTATCCGTTGGACATCACGCCGACCACCGACGACCGCCCCTTCTTCTTTCACAGCACGCGGCTGAAGGATCAGTTCCAGACTGCCTTCGGGCGCGCCATGCTCTTTGGCAACGGCCTGAGCGCGCTGATGACGCTCTTCGGAATCTCGGCGGCGCTCGTGCTCCTGTTCGTGATTGGCCCGCTGCTCCTCAAGGGAGGCTCGCCGGGTGCGGGGTGGCCGGCATGGCTCGCCTACTTCGGCGCGCTCGGCACCGGCTTCATGCTCCTCGAAGTGGCGTTGCTCCAGCGATTCGTGCTGCTGCTCGGGCATCCGGTGTATTCGCTCACGGTGACGCTGTTCTCGCTGCTGCTCGGCACCGGCCTCGGCAGCCTGATCAGCCGACGCATTCCCCCGTCGCGGGTAAAAGCGCAAACGACCCGGGCGCTGAGGGCGATCCTCGTCGCTGCGGTGCTGGCGGCGCTCGTGCTACCGCGGGTAATCGATCTGGCCATCCCGCTCGCGCTTGCGGCTCGCATGCTCGTCGCCGCCGCTGTGCTCATTCCGGTCGGCATCCTGCTCGGCATGCCGCTCCCCGGCGGGATGAGGCTGCTGTCCACTGAACGGCCGGAGATCGTCCCGTGGGGCTGGGGGATCAATGGCGCGTTCTCAGTGGTTGGCGCGACCCTGGCGGTGTTCATCGCGATGAACTGGGGCTTTTCCGTCACTCTCTCGATTGCCGCACTGGTTTACGGGGTCGCCGCCTTCATCCTCTCGTCGCGGAGTCAGGCGTTGACCGCCTGACCTGAAATGTCGATCCGCCCAAGTTCCGCGTCGCTCGCAGCCTTCGGGATCAACGATCAGGGACTAGGGATTTTGCGCGCTCCGGTCTACACTCCCTCACGCAGGAGGGCTCATGGCCCGGAGAGTTGGATTCGCTGTCGCACTCATCACGCTTCTTTTAACCGGCGTTCGCGCCCAGGACGCCAAATCGATCATCACCGCAGCATCCGCGGCGATGGGCGTGTCGACGCTGCGCACGGTCGAATATTCCGGGTCGGGATTCGACTTCGTGCTCGGCCAGGCTTATAGCCCGGCCTCGCCCTGGCCGCGCTTCATCAACAAGACCTACAAGCGGGTCATCGACTTCCAGGTACCCGCGTCGCGCGTGGACCGGATCCGCATGCAGGGCGAGAACCCGCCCCGCGGTGGCGGGCAGCAGCCCGTGCGCGGCGAGCAGCCGCAGGTTCAGACCGTGATCGTCGGCGCGAACACGCCGTGGGTGCAGCAGCTCGAGCTGTGGATGACGCCGCACGGCTTCCTCACCGCGGCGGCCACGCGCAACCCGACGTTGACCACGCAGCGGCGGAACGGCAAGGCGTATTCGGTGGTCACGTTCATCGGCCAGAACAAGGCGCCGGTCTCGGGATACATCAACGATCAGAATCTGGTCGAGCGGGTCGAAACCAAGATCGACAACGCCTACCTTGGCGACATGACGTTCGACGCCGTCTACAGCGACTACAAGGACTTCGGCGGCGTGAAGTTCCCGATGCACATCGTGCAGAACCAGGGCGGTTATCCGATCCTCGACATCACCGTCACCGACGTGAAGCCGAACGCGGCGGTCACGATTCAGCCGCAGCCCGCGCCAGGGGGCGCACCGGCGCCTGCCGCCCAGACGGCGGGCACGCCGTCAGAGAAGCTGGCCGACGGCGTATATCTGATATCGGGCGGCTATGCGAGCCTGGCGATCGACTTCAAGGACTACATCGTCGTCATCGAGGGCCCGCAGAGCGAAGAGCGCGCGACGGCGGTGATCAACGAGGCCAAGCGGCTCATTCCCAACAAGCCGATCAAGTACGTCGTCAACACCCATCACCACATCGATCACTCGAGCGGCCTGCGCACGTTCGTCGCCGAGGGCGCCACGGTCGTGACGCATCAGAACAACCGCGCGTGGTTCGAGAAGATCTTCACGCTGCCCCACACGCTCAACCCGGATCGCCTGGAGATGTCGAAGCGCAAGGCGTCGTTCGAGACGATGACCGACAAGAAGGTGCTGACCGATGGCAATCATGTCGTCGAGCTCCACCTGCTCAAGGGCAACGGCCACAACGAGAGCCTGGTGGTGGTCTACTTGCCCAAGGAGAAGATCCTGCTCGAAGCCGACGCCTACAATCCGCCGGCGCAGGCGAACGCACCGGTGCCGCTGCCGGTGAGCCCGTACACGGCGAACCTGATCGAGACGATGGCCCGGTTGAAGATGGACGTGGAAACGATCATCCCCGTGCATCTTCCCGCCGACGGGCGCAAGGTCACGCGGGCGGAGCTGATGCGGGCCGGCGGTCAGACGCCCGCCACCAATTGAGGGAGGATGTATCGATGACCAGACGCGCGCTACTGGCCAGTCTCGCCGCGATGATTGCCGCGTCCGCGCGGACCGTGCACGCCCATCATTCGACGGCGATGTACGACATGGGGAATCCCGTCACTGTGAAAGGGACGGTGAAGCGCTTCGAGTGGACCAACCCGCACGCGTTCATCTTCCTGGAAGTGAAGGATGACAAGGGTGCCGTCGTCGAGTGGGAGATCGAGCTGATGAGCCTCAATCACCTGCGCAGCTACGGGTGGGTGCGGAACACGGTGAAGGTGGGCGACGTCGTGGGCGCGACCGGCGCGCCGGCGAAGAGTGGCGCCCCGTCGATGATCGCGGGAGTCGTCGAGCTCCCCGATGGCCGGAAGATTCGTTCCTAGCCACGGAGGCCGCGTGATGTCAGTACGCTTTCCTGCGATCAGTCGTCTCGCGCTGGCCGTGGCCGGCGCGATCGCCGCGTTGGGGCTGTCGCTGGCTGCGCAGCAGCCGCAGCGGCAGGGCGGTCCGGCACCGGCGCCCCAGGTACGGGGCGGTTACACCGAGGCCGCCACGCTCCCGGCACGCATCATGGAGTTCAAGGCGACGCCCGAGACGGTCAAAGCCGGCGACACCGTCACCTTGTCCTGGGCCGTCGAGAATCCCCGCACGACCGAAATCCAGCCGACCATCGGGCGGGCCACGCCGCGGGGACTGATGAAAGTCACGCCGAAAGCCACCACCACCTACACGCTCACCGTGACGGGGGTGAACGGCACGCTCACTCGCACCGTCACCGTGACCGTCCCTGGCACGACACCGGTGGCGGCTGCCGCATCCGCCGCATCGTCATCCGCCGCGCCAACACCGCGAACCGCCGACGGCAAGCCCGACCTGAGCGGCGTGTACGGCTACGGAGTGGCGCCCGGTGGTCGCGGCGCTGCCCCGCCCGCCGCGCCCGGCGAGCTGCCTCGCACGCCGACGCTCAAGCCTGGCGCCGAGAAGTATCGCGTCGTGCGCGGGCCGGAGGACACAGGGCTCTACTCCGACTGCCGGCCGCCCGGCGTGCCGCAGACGTTCATGGTGCCGTACTACATCCAGATCGTGCAGGCGCCGAAGCAGGTGGTAATCCTCCACGAGTATCTGATGCTATCGCGCATCATCCTGCTCGACGCGCAGCATCTGCCCGATCCGGATCCCTTCTACATGGGCCACTCGGTCGGCAAGTGGGAAGGGGACACGCTCGTCGTCGACTCAGTCGGCTTCAAGGAGTCGGAGTTCAACGGCTACAAGACCACCGAAGCGCTGCACGTCGTCGAGCGGTTCGGCCGCCCGAACCTCAACACGCTCACCTATCAGGCCGTGCTCGAAGACCCGAACGTGTTCGCCGGGCCATGGCAGGTCACGCGGACATTCCCGTTCCTCCCCGAGCATCAACGGGTGGACGAGTTCATCTGCGAGAACAACCGGGACTACAAACCCCTATTCGGGAAGTAGAAAGTAGAAAGTAGGAAGTTGAAAGTAAGTTGAAAGCAGGCATCAGGTCTGACGCCGGTAACAGCTGCGACCTACTTTCAACTTACGTTTCACCTTGCACTTTGCACTTTCAACTTTACGCGGGCTTCGAGAAGAACCACTGATTCCCCGCTACATCCTCGACGCCGCCCAATCGCCCATACGACTGATCGGACGGCGGCATCAATGACGATGCGCCCGCCGAGAGCGCGCGGTCGTACCATGCATCCGGGTCGCTGACGTAGAGGAGAAACGACCCCGGCAGGGGATCGCTCTCGCCCACTTCGACAGCCGCATCGCCGACGCGCAGCCGCGCGTAGCGAAGCGCCGTGCCAGGGGGATCGGTGCGAATCTCCGTCGTCGCGCCGAGAGCCCGTTCAAGGAACTCGATGTAGTCCGACGCGTCGTTGACGTGCAGCACCGGCGTCACCGTCCCCTGCCCATAGGCGAGCGACCCCGGCCGGGTTGGCGTCGCGATGTACCAACGATTGCCGAACGGATCAGTGACGAAGCCCGCTCGCTCACCGTAGTGACGGTCTTCTGCCGGGCCGAGCAGGGACGCGCCTGCCGCAATCGCGCGCTCGATGGCGGCGTCCACGTCGTCGACGAAGACATGAAACGCCATCGGCCTGACCGGCATCACCGCCCCGGGGGTGGCGCCTTCGCCGATGATCACCATCGAATCGCCGATGCGCACCTCCCGGTGCATGCCACCGCCGCCGCCGCGTCCGCTCATCGTCTCCTTCGCCTCGAACACCGCCACGAGGAACTCGAGCAGGCCAGCCTCGGCCACACGGATGTAGGGCGTTACGGTTGCGAACCCTTCGCGAACTCCTGAATCGGTTGCCACTGTCGTCATCACCGTCCTCCGTTCCAGCTGTGCCCGGAGCCGTGCCTTGAACTCCGGGTCCGGGTAAAAGCGCAGATCCGCGGCGACGCGCACCAGCGGCGCCAGCTCCGGATCGCTCAGTGCGGCGGTCGCGTCGGCGCGCGCGACGATCGCGTCCACGGCCGCATCCAGACGATCGGCGAGCGGGTGTTCAGCCATGGCCACCCATGCTCCTGCGCAGGTTCTCCAGGGCGCGAAGCTGGAGCTGCTTGACCGCGCCCTCGGAGCGGCCGAGCGCCGCGGCGACGTCGCGAATGCTCCTCTCCTCGACGAACCGCATCCGGATCACCTGCCGTTGGAGATCCGGCAGACGATCGACCTCCTGATAGAGCGCCAGACGCCGATCGAGTTCCCCGAGCTCGCCCGCGTCGGGCACGTCGGGCGGCGTCTCGGGGGCGTCGTGCGCGCGCTCCCGCCAGTAATCCACCAGCGCATTGGCGGCGATGCGAAACAGCCACGCGGCCACCGGTACGCCGCGCCACTCGAAGCGGCCGATCGTGCGCAGCGCCTGCTCGAACACCTGCGACGTGATGTCCTCGGCGACGGCGCGATTGCCGGCGCGCCGGCAGACGAAGGCATAGATCCGGTCCACGTACCTCTCGTAGAGGTCGACGAAACGGGCAGGGTCGGCCTGCGCCGCCTCGATCAGAAGCCGGTCGTCGTCGGTGGTGGGCGTCAATCCGAACCGCGCGTCTCGATCCTGGTAACGGCGGCGGGGGTGGGAAAGTTATGGGCGGCGCGAATCGCAGGTATGCTGGAGCCCGTGCGCGACCTCCTCGACCTGGTCCGGGGCTGCACCTTCGACGACTTCCTGTTCACGCCACAGCTCAGCGTCGTCGAGCGCCGCGACCCGTCGACCATCGATCTCTCCTGCCGGCTGTCCCAGCGGCTCACGCTGAAGCGGCCGATCGTCTCCGCCAACATGGATACGGTGACGCGGGCCGAGATGGCCATCACGGTGGCGGAGGAAGGCGGCATCGGCATCATCGATCGCGGCTTTCGGAGCGGCGACATCGAGCCTCAGGTCCGTGAAGTCGAGAAAGTGAAACGACGCCAGCACGGCATCATCACCGATCCCTACACGATCCGTCCAACCGCGACGCTCGCGGAGGCGGCCGATGTGATGCGGCGCACCGGGGTGGGCACGCTGGTCGTGGTCGACGAGGCCCGCCGCCTGGCCGGATTGTTGACGACCCGCGATCTGCGGTTCGTCAGTCGCAGCGGCAAAGCGACCGTGGCCGAGCGGATGACGCCGCGTGAGCGCCTCGTGCTGCGGGAGGACACGCTCGACAGCGCCGCCGCCGAAGAGGTGATGCGGACGCACAAGATCAAGAAGCTGCCACTCATCCGCGGCGACGGCACGCTGGTCGGCCTGATCACCGCCAAGGATCTGATCAAGCAGCGGGAACTGCCGTTCGCCACACGCGACGGCCAGGGCCGCCTCCGCGTAGGCGCAGCGATCGGTGCCAAAGGCGATTACCTCGAACGCGCCGCCGAGCTCCTCCGCACCGGTGCCGACGTGATCGTCATCGACATCGCCCACGGGCACTCGGGGGTGATGTCGCGGGCGATCGAGGCCGTCCGCAAACAGTTCGGCGACGTCGAGCTGATCGCCGGGAATGTCGCCACGGCTGAAGGCGTGCGTTTCCTGCTCGACCGCGGTGTCAACGGCATCAAGGTCGGCATCGGACCAGGCGGTGGATGCACGACTCGACTCAACACCAACTTCGGCGTGCCCCAGGTGGAAGCGCTGGTCGAGTGCCGCACCGCCGCCGACGGTGGCGTTCCGCTGATCGCCGACGGCGGCATCAAGCGCGACGGCGCGATTGTGCAGGCGCTCCTCTTCGGCGGTGACACCGTCATGCTGGGCAGCGCGCTCGCCGGCACCACCGAAACACCGGGCGACACGGTGCAGAAAGCAGTGGTGGTTCCCGAGTCGCACAAGACCGTCAAGGTGCCCTTCAAGGTATTCCGGGGCATGGCCTCGCTGCAGGCCATCGTCGATCGCCTCGACGTGGAAGACGCCGAATCCGCCGACGTCGAAGCACTGGGCGCAGAAGGCATGGAGATCAGCGTCCCGGCGCGCGGGTCGGCGCGCCCGGTCGTCCGCGACATGCTGAAGCACCTCTGCTCCGCGATCAGCTACGGCGGGGCCAGAAGCCTCGCCGAGCTGCAGGAGATGTTTCGCAAGGACCCGCGGCGATACGTGATCAAACTGACGGAATCGTCGCGGAGAGAGTCGTTCGATCGATGACGGGCCGCGGTCCGGCGGGTCTGAAGACCCGCCCTGCACCTGCGATCGCCCGCTACTTGCCGACGACGGACGCGGCCAGAGCCTTCAGATCGCCTTCCGGCCTCGGCCCGAGTTGACTGATCACGCGCGCGGCCATGGCGCCGCCCAGCCGCCCCGAGGTGGCCAGGTCGTAGCCCTGGGTGTACCCGTAGAGGAACCCCGCCGCGTACGCGTCGCCCGCGCCGGTCGTGTCCACCACCGTGACGCCTTTCACCGCATCGATGACGTGCACCTCGTCGCCGTTGACGACGACCGAGCCCTTCTCGCTGCGGGTGAGCGCCGCGATGTCGCAGTGCTTCCGTACCTGCTGGAGCGCCTCGTCGAAATTCTCCGTCTGATAGAGCGAGAGGATCTCGCTCTCGTTGGCGAAGAGGATGTCCACGTACTTTTCCGCCAGGTCGAGGAACTCGTCGCGGAAGCGGCCCACGCAGAACGCGTCAGACAGCGTCAGCGACACCTTGACGCCATCCTTCTTCGCCCGCATGGCCGCGTCCAGCATCGCCGTCTTCGCGCGCGGGAGATCCCACAAGTAGCCTTCCATGTACACCACCTTCGACGCGGCGATGTACTCGAGGTTGACGTCCTCAGGACCCAGCTGCGTGCACGCGCCCAGGAACGTCTGCATCGTCCGCTGCGCGTCGGGGGTGACGAAGATCAGGCTGCGCGCCGTCGGCAGGCCGCCCTTGAGCGGCGGCGTGTCGTAGGTGACGCCGACCGCGCGAATGTCGTGCGTGAAGACCTCGCCCAGCTGATCGTCTGCGACCTTGCCGATGTACGCCGCGCGGCCGCCGAGCCCGGCGATGCCGGCAATCGTGTTGCCTGCCGAGCCGCCCGACTTCTCCGTCCCCGGCCCCATCACAGCGTACAGCTTCTCCGCCATCTCGGCGTCGATCAGATTCATCGCGCCCTTGGGCAAGTTGTGCTTCTGGAGCAGCGCGTCGTCGGCCTTGGCGAGCACGTCCACGATCGCATTGCCGATCGCGGTTACATCGAACCGTCGTGTCATTGATAGGGTCCTTTACGGGTTAGGCACGCTGGAGGTACTTGCCAACGAGCGGCGCCAGGTCGCGGGCGACCTCGGCGGGAATGGCCTCGGGCCGCGTGATGAGCGCGTACTTCAGTGCGGACGCGCACTCGCACGTCCGCTCGTACGGCAGATGCTCGACAGCGGTGGCGATGATTTGCTGCGCGGCCTTCGCGTTCTGCATCAGGTTCGCGATCACCAGGTCCACCGTCACGGAATCGTGTTCCGGATGCCAGCAGTCGTAATCGGTGACGAGGGCGATGGTCGTGTAGCAGATCTCCGCCTCGCGCGCGAGTTTGGCCTCCTGCAGATTGGTCATGCCGATGATGTCGGCGCCCCAGGAGCGATAGAGCTTCGATTCGGCCAGCGTCGAGAACTGCGGACCTTCCATGCAGACGTAAGTGCCGCCCTTGTGCATCGTCGCACCGCTGCTCTTGCCGCTCTCGAGCGCCAGATCGCTGAGGATGCGGCAGAACGGGTGCGCGAAGCCGACGTGCGCGGCAAGGCCGCGGCCGAAGAACGTGCCGATCCGGCCGCGCGTGCGGTCGATGAACTGATCGGGAATGACGATGTCGAGCGGCTTGTACTCCTCCTTGAGGCTGCCGACCGCGCTGGCGGAGAGGATGTATTCCACACCCAGGAGCTTCATGCCGAAGATATTCGCGCGGAAGTTCAACTCCGACGGCAGCAGCCGGTGTCCAGAGCCGTGGCGCGCCAGAAACGCCACCCGCTGGCCACGCAGCGTGCCCAGCACATACGGACCGGAGGGATCGCCGAACGGCGTCGTCACCGTGACTTCCCTGCGGTCGGTGACCTCGGCCATGTCGTACAGGCCACTGCCGCCGATGATGCCGATCTGAACTTGTTCCAACTGCGCCTCTTCGGGTCGGGATACGGGATAAGGGATACGGGCCCTTGGGATTTTACTAGAGAACCTGTTCCACGAACCGCTTTCCGTCCTGCTCGCGGATGTAGCCGGCGGCGACGTGCGGATCGTGCTCGAAGAAGATCAGGTGCTGGCGCGCGATCGCCTCGGCGATGAACTGCTTCTTGAACATGAGCGTCTCGACGGGAAAGAGGTCGTAGCCCATGATCCACGCGTCCTGCACGTGCGCCGTCGTGGGAATCAAGTCGGCAACGAACACCGCCGTCTTGCCGCCCGATTCGAGGAACACGATCTGATGCTGCCCGGTGTGGCCGCCGGTGCGGACGACGCGCACGCCGGGTTTGATCACCTCATCGCCCTCGTGGAAAGTGACGACATCGGCGTCGCGCAGCGGCACGAAGTCCTGCGGCAGGTAGCTGGCGCGGTTGCGCTCGTGCGGGTGCGTGGCGTCCTCCCACTCGGCAGCGCGAATCAGATACCGCGCGCGGCGGAATCGCGGCGCCAGCGAACCGCTCGCGAGCGAGGTGGCGCCGCCGAAGTGATCGAAGTGGAGGTGCGTCGCGAGCGCGAAGTCGACGGCATCGGCGCCGAGACCGACCTCCGCCAGCGCGCGGTCGAGCGCCGGGTCGAGTGCGTAAATGTCGCGTTCTTTCGCGTTCATCTTGTCGCCCGCCCCGCAGTCGACGATCATCCGGCCCCAGTCGGCTTCCACCAGGAGCGGCCGCATCGCCAGTTGAATGCGGTTGCGATCGTCCGGCGGAGTCTTCTTCTCCCACAGCACCCGCGGCACCACGCCGAACATCGCGCCGCCGTCGAGGCGGAACGGTCCGTCGTGCAGCGCCGTCAACTGCATGTCGCCGAGCGCGATCCGCTTCGCCGATAACGTCGGACCGGTGCTGGCCGGCTGCTTGAGCTCGACGAGCACGCCGTGAGCCGCCGACGGGTGAATGAAGGCCACACGCGCACCCTCGGCGCCGGGACGTGGCTCCGTGTCGACGAGGCGGATGCCGCGCGCTTTCAACTGCGCCAGCGCCGCGTCGAGATCCTCCACGCGCAGCGTCACGTGATGGATGCCCGGGCCACGCTTGGCCACGTATCGCGCAATCGCGGAATCGGACGCCGTGGCTTCGAGCAGCTCGAGCGCAGCCTGGCCGGCCGGGATGAAGTGCGCTCGCACCCGTTGGCTGACGACGTCCTCCGGCGCCTCGACCTCGAGGCCCAGCGCGTCGCGATAAAAGGCCAGCGCCTGGTCGATGTCTTCCACGGCGATGCCGACGTGATCGAGAACGGCCTTCATCGCGTGCCGGGTCCAGCGGGCATCAGCCGCCTCATGATGTCGGCGGCGGCCGAATAGGGGTCGATACGGCGAGCGGCGATGCCGTCGACCAGGCTCGACATCTCTCCATCGGGCAGCGCGTGCGCGACCTCCTGGAGGAAGCGTTGCGTCAGCAGCTCGCGCAAGCGCCACTCGTGGCGGACCCGCGTCCGTTCGATCCGTGACGCCGGCGCCTGCTGCCTGAAGGAACCGATCGTCTGCCACAGCTCGTCGATCCCCGCGCCGGTCGTCGCCTCGGTCTTCAGGATCGGCGGCCGCCACTCCCCTTCGGCGAACGTCTGCAGCGACAGATTGGCCTGCACCGACTGAACGGTCCGATCGGCACCTTCCCGATCGGCTTTGTTGACCACGAAGATGTCGGCGATTTCCATGATGCCCGCCTTGATCGCCTGCACCTCGTCGCCGGTGCCCGGAACGAGCACGACCACCGAGACGTCCGCGGTGCGAACGATGTCGACCTCGTCCTGACCGACGCCAACGGTTTCGATGATGACGATGTCCTTGCCGGCCGCGTCGAGGATGAGCGCGGCGTCGCTCGTGGCGCGCGCGAGCCCGCCAAGCTGACCGCGCGTGGCCATGCTGCGAATGAACACCCCGGCGTCAGCCGAGTGCGCCACCATGCGCACGCGATCGCCGAGGATCGCGCCGCCGGTGAAAGGGCTCGTCGGATCGATCGCCACCACGCCAACGGTGAAACCGGCGCTGCGGATTGTCACGATGAGGCGATCGACCAGCGTGCTCTTGCCGGCGCCGGGCGCGCCGGTAATACCAACGAGATAGGCCTTGCCCGTCTTCCCGTAGATCTGCGAGATCAGCGCGGCACCTTCCGGCGTCTCGTCTTCGACGAGCGAGATGCCGCGGGCAATCGCTCGCGGCTCACCCGAGAGAATCCGGTCGGCGAGAGTGCGGGCAGCGTCAGCGCTCAACTCAACTCGCCAGCAACTGCCGGGCAATCACCAGACGCTGGATCTCGCTGGTGCCCTCGCCGATCGTGGTCAGCTTGACGTCGCGGAAGTACTTCTCGGCCGGGTAGTCCTTCACGAACCCGTAACCGCCGTGAATCTGCACGCCGTCCTCGGCGGCGCGCACGGCAATCTCGCTCGAGTACAGCTTGGCCATCGCCGCCTCGAGCGTGGTGCGCTTCCCCTCGTCCTTCATGGCCGCGGCACGATACGTGAGCAGCCGGGCGGCGTCGATGCGCGTGGCCGTGTCGACCAGCTTGGCGCGGATGCTTTGAAACGTGCCGATGAACTGACCGAACTGTTTGCGCACGAACGCGTATTTCCTCGCCGCGTCGTACGCGCCCTGCGCCAGGCCGACGGCCAGGGCGGCGATGCCGATGCGGCCGGCGTCGAGCACCTGCAGGGCGTTGATGAACCCGTGCCCCTCGACGCCGAGCATCTGCGCGGCGGGGACGCGACAGTTCTCGAAGATCACTTCACTGGTTTCGCTCGCCCGCATGCCGAGCTTGTCTTCTTTCTTGCCGGCGCGAAATCCCGGGGTGCCCCGCTCGACGATGAACGCGCTGATGCCGCGATTGCCCTGAGCCCGATTCGTCACCGCCGTCACCACCATCGTGTCGCCCGATCGGCCGTGCGTGATGAACTGCTTCGAGCCGTTGATGACCCAACTGTCGCCATCTTTGACCGCCGTGGTCCGCATCGCTCCGGCGTCGCTGCCGGAGGAGGCCTCCGTCAGTCCCCACGCCGCCAGCTTCTCCCCCTTGGCCAGCGGCACCAGGTACTGGCGCTTCTGAGCTTCGCTACCGAACATGAAGATGTGCGCCGCTCCCAGGCCGTTGTGCGCGGCCACCGACAGGCACACCGACGGATCGACGCGCGCCAGCTCCTCGATGCAGAGGCAGTAATCCACCGACGGCATGCCGGCGCCGCCGTATTCCTCGGGAAACTGAATCCCCATCAGACCGAGCGCCGCCAGCTTGGGCATCAGGCTGCGCGGGTACTCCTGCGCCTCGTCCCACTCCATCACGTGCGGCCTCAGCTCGGCTTCGGCGAACTCGCGCACGCTGCGCCTCAGGAGTTCCTGCTCGTCGCTGAGCCGGAAGTTCATCGGGTCGATCGTATCATTCGAGTATGCGACTGCTTCGACCCGTTCTCGGCGCCATCCTGCTCCTCGCCCTGCTCCTCACGACGGCCACGCCCGCGTTCGCCGACGCTACGTTCTTCATCGGCAGCGTGACCACGCCCTCGAGCCGCACCGCCAAGGGCCTGGCCATCGGCGTCAGCCTGCTCATCGTCGCGTTCGAATTCGAGTACGCCAGCAGTCCGGAGGAAGCGTCCGACGCCGCGCCGGCCCTGCGAACGGGGATGGGCAACGTGCTGCTGCAGACGCCGGTGGCGATCGCCGGCGTGCGCCCCTACTTCACCACCGGTGCCGGCGGATATCGCGAGACGCTGGGCACGCGTCAGGAGACGCAGCTTGGCGTGAACACCGGCGGCGGGGTGAAGATCTCGCTGCTCGGCCCGGTTCGCGCGCGGCTCGATTACAGGCTCTTCAAGCTCCGGGGCGATCCGCTGCACTCGACGGTGCACCGCGTTTACGCGGGGCTGAACATCGCGTTCTGACGTGGCGGGCCGTTAAAGGCCCGCCCTACGCGAGTCGACCGATTTATCGCCGATTCGGATCGGCCGTCGGATTTGGCGGCAGCATCCGCGGTGTGTTGTCTGGCTTGGGCGGCGCGTTGTCCGGCTTGGGCAGCGTGGGCGTGAGCGGCGCCAGGTCGGTCGGCGGCATCACGCCGTTGAGATTCAACAGCGTCCCGCCACTCGTCACCGAGGTCGTATACAGCTTCCAGATCTCCGTCAGCTGCACCGTGTCCGGGTACGCCTCGGCGAGAATGCGGCCCAATCCGTAGTCGGCACCGGGCACAGTGGGATCGATCAGGAACACATACAGCACGCTGCCGTTCGGGCCCGGCTCCGCCACTTTGTAGAACTGCCAGCCGCGGGCCTGCGCCGACGTGGTCGGATCGGCAGCCTTGTCGAGCGCGGCCTTGAGATAGCCGAGGACCTTCTCGAAATCGCCCACGCGATCGGCGCGAACGGTGTTGAAGATCATCCCGGTGGACCCGGTGAACGTGCGCGCCACCTGCAGCGGCCCGGCGGGCGTCGGCGTGGCCGGAGTCGACGGCGGCGTCTGCCCGGGCGGCTGGCCAGGGGGCGTTTGCCCTGCCGGCGTTTGTGGCGGTGCGGACGGCTGAACGGCGGACGGCGGTTGCTGCGCCGCACCGGCCGCCACCGGCAGCAGCATCAGAACGAGTGCCAGAGCCTGTCGCATCGAACCCTATTCAAACACAAAAGCCACGAACGGCTCCCGCCGCGCGTGGCTTTCGAGTGTGTTCGACCTGCCGGTCCTACTTGCCGAGGTCGGCGACCGTGGTTCCAGTGATGAGCGACACGGCCCCTTTGAGCGCGCCGCGATAGAGCTCGTAGAACGCGCGCTTCTCCTCGTCGCTCGACACGCTGTAGACGATGTTGACGACCGAGTAGTCGGCATCCTTCACGACCGGCGTGATGAGATGAATGTAGGAAGGGAGACCATCCGGCGTCAGCGACTTCTCGGCCTTGAAGATCTTCCAGCTGGCCGCCTGCTGCTTGGCCTCTGGTGCCGTCGACTTCGCCAGCGCCGCCTTCAGCGCGTCGATCACCTTTTCGTAGTCCGCTTCTTTCCCCTGGTTGATCGAATAGACGATGACGACGGCGTCACCGGTGAACGTCGTCTTCTGCGGGGCGGCGGCCTGGGCGAACGCGGTGCCCTGGGCGAATCCAGACAGCAGTACAAGCGCAGCAGCCAATAAGACTCCGGACAGTCGTCGCATCTTGATGCCTCCTCGGCAAAGGCCGCTACTCTAGCGTACAGTTGACCTGATGAAAACGGCCATTACCTCGTGAGCAAGAAGCATTCCTGCCCGCGTGAGCCGCAAGCCGCCGTCATCATAGATCAGCAGCCCCTCTTCTACGAATGGCTCCAATTCCGCACCATATCTCGCCCAGACGTCAACGCCGTAGCGCGCCTGAATCCGCTGGAGATCGAGGCCCGCTGACAGCCGAAGGCCGGTGAAGAGCGCATCCTCCAGCCGTTCTTCGGCCGACATTTGTCGCCGTTCCACGTCGAGGTGTCCTCCCGCGATCGCGGTCGAGATGTACTCCGTCGTCGACGCCAGGTTCTTCCAGCGCACCCCGTTTCGGGTGGAGTGCGCTCCGCACCCGAATCCGAGCCACTCACCGTCGGCCCAGTACTTCACGTTGTGGCGCGACCAGCGGTCATTACGGGCGACGTTCGAAATCTCGTACTGCGAAAGCCCGGCACGTTCGAGCCGCTCCATCGCCGCCACGTACATCGCCGCGGCGTCGTCGTCGGGCGCCTGCGACCACTTCGCCCGCGCCATCGCGTCGCGCAGCGGCGCGTTCGGGTAGATTTCGAGCAGATAGAGCGAGGCGTGGTCCGGTTCGAGCGCAATCAGCGCCGCGACCGATTCGAGCCACTGGTCCAGTGACTGCTGCGGCAGCCACATCATCAGGTCCAGCGAGATGTTGTCGAATCCAGCCTGTCGCGCGGCCCGAAACGCCTCGCCCGCCCGCTCAGCCGAATGCAGCCGGCTGAGGCGCTGCAACTCCTCGTTCCTGAAGGATTGGACACCGAAACTGAGTCGATTGATGCCCGCCGCGCGAAACGCCGCGAGCCGCTCCGGCGTGACGGTCTCGGGATTGGCCTCGAGGGTGATCTCAGCGTCGGGGGTCAGCGCAAAAGACCGGCGAAGGGCTTCGAGGATGGCGGCGATTTCGGCGGGCTCGAGCAGCGACGGCGTGCCCCCGCCGAAGAACACCGTGTCAGCCGGGGTGCCGTCGGCCGCCCGTTCGATCTCCTGCAGCAGCGCGCCGACATAGCAGTCCTTCAACGCGGCGTCGAACAGGCCGCGATTGAAGTTGCAGTAGTTGCAGATCGCCGAGCAGAAAGGGATGTGGACGTAGAGGCCCAGCACGGGATCAGTGTAGCCGGTGGCTGGTGGCCTGTAGCCGGTGGCTTAAGAGCCGGCGCGGCCGCCGGACCACTTGAGATCGACCTTCTCACGATCGGGCTTCGGGGCGCGGAGTTGAGCGCGTACCTGACCCGCGGCTTTCGTCGGCAGCTTCCGGCGCGGCTGCGCCTTCCAGAGGTTGAACAGGTCCTCGGCGCCCGCATTCGGGGGCAGGTTGCGATAGTCGGGACCGTCGTACTCGAGGAATTCGCACATCTCGCGCAAGCGCGAGTGCAGCCGGAACCCGACGCGCACGAGCAGCGAATTCATCTCGCCTTCATCGGGGATGTCTTCGTAGTTGGAGGTGAAGATCGTCAGCTTCCGCGCGTTGTAACGGCTGTTGACGATCATGCTCATCGTCTCTTCGACCCAGTCCGTGAGACGCTCGGCGCCCAGATCGTCGAGCACCAGGAGCTCCGCGTCCATGACTGGACGGATCACGTCCATCTCGGCGATCTGGAGCACCGGGTTGTAGGTGCTGCGGATGTCGCGCAGCAGCGCGCGGGTGTCGTAGTAGAGGCCGTGCGCGCCGGTGCGGCGGATGACGTCGCGCAACACGGCCACAGCGATGTGCGTCTTGCCGATGCCCGGCGGGCCGATGAGCATCAGGCCTTTGGGCGCCACGGGAAACGACTCGCAGAATCGCTTCGCGTACGCGACCGCCTGCTGCAGCTTCTCGTTCGGATAGGTGCAGAAGTTATCGAGGGTGCAGCGCTGATAGCGCGGCGGAATCCTGGCGTCGGCCATCGCGCGCTCGGCGCTGCGCTCGCGCCAGCATTCGCAACGCTCCACGCGCGACACGCCATCCACATCGATCGTCTTCCATCCGGTGTCGTCGCAGAGCGGGCAGGGCACAGGGGATGGTACATCGAAGTGGAAAAGTGGAAGAAGTCGAAAAGTGGAAATGTGGAACGTTGAAATGATCGGACGTGCGAAAGCTGTAGCGTGCAGAACCGTCGCGTCTGCATTTGCGACAGCCGCTCACGAAAGAGTTACCGACGAGGTGTTGACTTTATCGATACAAACCGATTTTCTCGTGGCGGTCGCGCCGTTTCGATCGTGGCATGCGCGTTGCGGTGGACGAGGGCATGCAACCGAACTTACGGGCGCGCGGAAACGCGATCGTCGTGGCGATGGTGCTGGCCGTCGCGACCGTGCTCCGCGCCGCCACGTTGAACGGGCCAATCCCGGGACCGCTTCCGCTCTTTCCGCCCGACAACTGGTGGAACGTCGACGTCTCGTCGGCGCCACTCGACTCCGGGTCGGCAAGCTTCATCAGCTTCATCGGCGCCACCCGCGCCCTGCACCCGGACTTTGGCGGCGACGCGTCACCGGGCAGCGTCGAAATCTACGGCTTCCCGTACATCATCGTCGACAGCACCACACCCAAGCAGGCCGTGCAGTTCGACTACTCGGATGAAAGCGACGGCGTCAATCATTCCACTGATCAGAGCTACCCGTTCTATCCGATTCCGAGCGAGACGATCACGCAGGCGCACTGGATCGAAGGCGGCAGCCCCGGGAACATCGACGAACGCAGCAGCAGCGATCGGCACATTTTGCTCATCGATCGCGACACGCGCTCGCTCTACGAGCTGTACAACGTCTTCTACGACGGGGCGCAGTGGCACGCCGGGTCGGGCGCGTTGTTCGACTTGAACAGCAACGGCCGGCGCCCCGACGGCTGGACTTCGGCGGACGCCGCCGGTCTGGCAATTTTTCCTGGACTGGTCCGCTACGATGAGGCGTTCGGGACGGCCGAAATCGGCCACGCGTTTCGTGTGACCGTGCGATCGAGCAATGGCAACGTCTACCCGGCGTCCCATCGAGCAGGGTCGACGAGCGGGGCGCTGCCGATGGGCGCGCGCCTGCGGCTCAAGGCGAGCCGCGACATCTCAGGCTTCACGCCGGAGATGCAGCGGATCTTCCGGGCAATGAAGAAGTACGGCCTGATCGTCGCGGACAACGGTTCCGACATGTTCATCAGCGGGACGTACGACACGCGGTGGAACAACAGTGTCTTGAACCCGGCGTTCGGGGCGCTCAAGGCGAGCGACTTCGAGGTCGTCCAACGCGGTTGGCAGCCTTCCGCCACCGTGCCAGAGGCGCCGAGCAATCTACGGATCATCAGAAGCCCCTGAAAATGGGCTAGCTGTTCGTCTTGCGTTTGACTGGCTCGTCGTCGTTGACGGCCGGTGGCGTGTGGCGGACGAGATCGGTGGGTGACGATTTCACGAGCGCCGTGTTCAGGCGCTGCTCCCAGTCGTCGATCCCGCGGGCGAGCTCACGCTTCACGTAGTCCATGAACTCGTTCACCTCGAGTTGCATCAGCTCGATCTTGCGCCGCATGTTCAGGATGATTTCCACGCCGGCGAGGTTTACTCCGAGATCACGGGTGAGCGTCAGGATGGTTTCCAGCTGTTCGAGATCCTCTTCCGAGTAGAGGCGGGTGTTGCCTTCGGTCCGCGACGGCTTGAGCAGGCCCTCGCGTTCGTACAGGCGCAGCGTCTGAGGGTGGATGTTGTACTTCTGCGACACGGCGCTGATCATGTAGTACGCCTTGCCGCGTTCCGCACGTTTGGCCACGTCAGTCCCTCACGCTCTCGCCGTTGATACGGCCGAACTCGCGCAGCAGCTCTTTCGAGCGCTCGTCGAGCAGCTTCGGCAGCATCAGCTTCACTTCGACGATGACGTCGCCGCGCGTGCCGTCGCGCGACGACATCGCGCCGCGTTCCCGCAACCGGAATCGCTGGCCCGACTGCGTGCCCGGCGGCACCCGCAGCTTCGTCACTCCGTCCGGCACCGGCACGTCGATGCGCGCGCCGAGCGCCGCTTCGTGAATGGCGATCGGCACGACGATGTGCAAATCGTCGCCGTCACGGCGGAACAGCGGATGCGCCTCGACGTGCAGCGACACGTACAAGTCGCCGGGTTCGCCGCCGCGCAGGCCCGCGTTGCCCTTGCCCGGAATCCGGATCCGCCCGCCGTCGGCCACACCCGGCGGGATGCGCACGGCGATCGACTCCGACCGCGTCTCCTGCCCGGTGCCCCCGCATGGCTCACACCCGCGCGGACGCTGCTGCCCGCTGCCGCCGCACGCCGTGCAACTGCGCGAGAACACCATGTGGCCACGCACCGATCGCACGGCCCCCGCGCCCTGGCAGACGATGCAGGGCCCGGCCAATGCGCGCGTGATGCCGGTGCCACCGCAGGTCCGGCAGGTCTCGCGCCGCGTCACGGTCATCGTGCGCTGCGCGCCGGCAAACGCCTCGTCGAACGACAGCCGCAGATCCTGATGCAGATCCGCGCCCCGCTCGCGCGCGGCCGGCCGCTCGCCACGCTCGCTCAGCACCTCGGCCATGAGATCGCCGAAGGAGGCCGAGTAGTCCTTGCCACGCGTCGAGAAATCGAACCCCTCGAAGCCGCTGCGGCGGCGTTCCCCGGTGGCGTCGGCGCCATGTCCCGAGTCGTACCGCAATCGCCGCTCCGGATCGATCAGGGTCTCGTAAGCCTCGAGAATCTGCCGGAAGCGATCTTCGGCGGCGCGGTCCCCCGGATTGATGTCCGGGTGAAAGCGCCGCGCCAGCCGGCGGTAGGCCCGCTTGATGTCGGCCTCCGTCGCGCCCTGCGGCAAACCGAGGATCACGTAGAGATCCATAGGGATCAGGAATCAGGAGTCAGTAATCAGGGGTCAGCGGTCAGCGTCATTTCTCGTCGACCACCTCGGCGTCGATCACATCTCCTTGGGCGCCAGAGCCTGCCGCGCCGCCTGAACCGGCTGAACCTGTTGACCCCCCTGAACCGGCTGAACCACCTGAACCCTCTGAACCTGGTGCTCCAGCACCCGCGTTCTTGTAGAGCGCCTCGGCCGCCTTGTGCTGCGCCTGGGTGAGCTGCTCCATCGCCTTGTTCATCGCCGCCGTGTCGTTGGCAGTCACCGCGCTCTTCAACGCCTCGATGGCGCTCTCGACCGCCGCCTTGTCCGCGGGCGCGAGCTTGTCACCCATCTCCTGGATCATCTTCTCGGCGCCATATACGGCCTGGTCGGACTTGTTGCGCGCCTCGATCTCCTCGCGCCGTTTCTTGTCGTCCTCGGCATGCGACTCGGCGTCTTTCATCATGCGGTCCACTTCGTCCTTGCTCAGACCGCTCGACGCCGTGATCGTGATCTTCTGCTCCTTGCCGGTGCCCATGTCCTTCGCCGACACGTTGACCATGCCGTTGGCGTCGATATCGAACGTGACTTCGATCTGCGGCACGCCACGCGGCGCCGGCGGGATGCCCACCAGCTGGAACCGTCCGAGCGTGCGGTTGTCGCGCGCCAGCGGCCGCTCCCCCTGCAGCACGTGCACCTCGACGCTCGTCTGGCTGTCGGCCGCCGTCGAGAACGTCTCGCTCTTGCGCGTCGGAATCGTCGTGTTCCGCGGGATCAGCGTGGTCATCACGCCGCCCAGCGTTTCGATGCCGAGCGAGAGCGGCGTCACGTCGAGCAGCAGCAGGTCCTTCACTTCGCCGGCGAGCACACCGGCCTGGACGGCGGCGCCAATCGCGACCACTTCGTCGGGGTTGACGCCCTTGTGCGGTTCCTTGCCGAACAGGTCCTTGACGATCTGCTGCACCTTCGGGATGCGCGTCGAACCGCCGACGAGCACGACCTCGTCGATCTTCCGCGCGTCGACGCCGGCATCGGCCAGCGCCTGCTTGGTCGGGCCGACGGTCTTCTGCAGCAGGTCATCGACCAGCTGCTCGAACTTCGCCCGCGTCAGCTTCAACTGGAGATGCTTCGGTCCGTTCTGGTCGGCGGTGATGAACGGCAGGTTGATCTCGGACTCCATCACCGTGGAGAGCTCCATCTTCGCCTTCTCCGCCCCTTCGCGGAGCCGCTGGAGCGCCATCCGGTCCTTGCTCAGATCGATGCCGTCGCTCTTCTTGAACTCGGCGATGATCCACTCGATGATGCGCTGATCGAGGTTGTCGCCGCCGAGGTGCGTGTCGCCGTTGGTGGCCTTCACCTCGACGACGCCCTCGCCCACTTCCAGGATCGAGATGTCGAACGTGCCGCCGCCGAAGTCGTAGACGGCGATCGTCTCGTCCTTCTTCTTGTCGAGGCCGTAGGCCAGCGCCGCCGCGGTGGGCTCGTTGACGATGCGCTTCACGTCGAGCCCGGCGATCTTGCCGGCCTCCTTCGTGGCCTGCCGCTGCGCGTCGTTGAAGTAGGCCGGCACCGTGATGACCGCTTCCGTGACCGGCTGCCCCAGGTACTCCTCCGCCGCCTGCTTGAGCTTCTGCAGGATCATCGCGGAGATTTCCGGCGGGGCGTAGTCCTTGTCGAGCGCCTTCACCCGCACGTCGCCATTGGCCGCGGCGACCACGGTGTAGGGCACCATCTTCATCTCCTCGGACACCTCGTTGAAGCGCCGCCCCATGAAGCGCTTGATGGAGAAGATGGTGTTCTCCGGATTGGTGACCGCCTGACGTTTCGCGACCTGGCCCACCAGCCGCTCCCCCGTCTTGGTGAAGGCCACGACTGATGGCGTCAGCCGGCTGCCTTCGGGATTGGTGATGACGACCGGCTCCCCGCCTTCCATGACCGCGACGACGGAATTGGTCGTGCCCAGATCGATGCCGATGATTTTGCTCATGTGGTCATTATTAAATCTGAGTGGGAGGGAGTCAACTTCAGCAACGCCCAACCCCCCAACTCCCAACTTCCAACTCCCAAACGAATCTGGCCCAACTCCCAATGGGCCGTGGGGAGTTGGCTCGAGTGTCAGTTGGGAGTTGAGCGGGGCGTATACTCCGATTGATGAGTGAACCCCACGATCAGGCGCCTCCGAAGCGCCCGCGCGTCGTGCTGCGGATCGCGAAGAATGCGGTCTTGATCATCCTGTTCGTGCTGGCCGCGCTGATGGGCTCCGCGGCCGGGGTGCTCTTCGCCTTCGCCGGCGATCTGCCGGAGATCAGCGCCCTCGACGACTACCGGCCGAACACGATCACCCGCCTCCTGGCCCGCGACGGCCAGGAGATCGGCGCCTTCGCCACCGAGCGGCGTGTCGTCATCGATTACGACCAGATGGCGCCGGTGCTGCGGCAGGCGATCATCGCCACCGAGGATGCCGATTTCGAGCGTCACTTCGGCCTCAGCATCACGCACACGCTGATGGCGATCGCTCGCGACGTCTTCACCGGCCAGCGCCTCGGCGGCAGCACCATCACCCAGCAGCTGGCACGTGATCTCTTCCTGCGGCATTACATGCGCGAGGGCGGCGTCTACGCGCGCAGCGGTCTGAGCGGCGTGGAGCGCAAGGTGCAGGAGTGGATCGTCTCGCTCAAGATCGAGCGCCGCTACACCAAGCGCGAGATCTTCACGTTCTACGCAAATCAGATCTACCTGGCGCACGGCGCCTACGGCGTCGAGGCGGCGTCGCATCTCTACTTCGACAAGCCGGCCAAGGACCTCCGTGTCGAGGAGGCGGCGGTCATCGCCGCGATCATTCAAGCGCCCGAGCGGCTCAGCCCGTTCGTCAATCCCCGGCAGACGCTGGTGCGACGCAACTACGTCATCGAGCGCATGGCCGAGGAGGGCTTTCTCACCCGGGCCCAGGCCGCCGAGGCGCGCGAGCGGCCGCTGGTGCTCGAAGGACAGCCGACACCCGAGCGATCGATTGCGCCCTACTTCGTCGAAGATATCCGCAAGGTGCTCGAGCAGAAGTACGGCGCCAAGGCGCTCTACGAGGCCGGCCTGCGCGTGCAGACGACGCTCGACGCCGAATTGCAGGAGGCCGCCGACCGCGCCATCGACCGCGGGCTGCGCCGCATCGACAAACGCCGCAGCGGCTATCGCAAACCCGCGCGGAACGTCCTCACCGAGGGACGGCAGCTCACCACCTTCACCACCGATCGCTGGAACCGGCCAATCCTCGCCGGCGACATCGTGCCGGCGCTGGTGATCGGTTTCGCCGGCGGCGGCGGGGCGAAGCTGCGCATCGCGCAGTACGAGGCCGATCTGCCGAAGACGGCCTTCGCCTGGACACGCAAGTCGTCGGCGGCCGACCTGTTCAAGGCCGGCGATCTGATCGAGGTCGAAGTCAGGAAGGTGGACGGCGGCAAGCCGGCCGACCTCCTGCTCGAGCAGCCGCCGACCGTCGAGGGCGCACTGCTCGCGATCGACAACCGCACCGGTCAGATCCGCGCGATGGTGGGCGGCTTCAGCTTCGCGCGCAGCAAGTTCAACCGCGCGACGCAGGCGCGCCGCCAGGTGGGATCCCTCTTCAAGCCGTTCGTCTACACGGCGGCGATCGATCGCGGCTTCACGCCGGTGTCGGTATTCATCGACGAGCCGGTGTCGTATCCGGCGGGCCCGGGACAGCCGCTCTATCAACCGCTCAACTACGACCGTAAGTTCGAAGGGCCGGTGACGCTGCGCCGCGCGCTCGAGCAGTCGCGCAACATTCCCGCCGTCAAGGCGATGGCCGAAGTCGGCCCGGCTGAAGTGGTCTCGTACGCCAAGCGGTTCGGGCTCCACGGTGAGTACCCGCCCTATCTCTCGCTCGCGCTCGGCGCCGCCGAATCGACGCTGGTCGACATGACCAGTGCCTATTCGGCGTTTCCGAATCAGGGCGTGCGCATGCAGCCGTACGCGGTGACGGCGATTGCCGATCGCGAGGGCAACATCCTCGAAGAGAACCGGCCGGAGCCGCACGAGGCGATCCGGGCCGACACGGCGTTCGTGATGACGAACCTGCTGCACGGCGTGGTGCAGCGCGGCACGGCGGGGGTGGCGTCCGAGCTGGACTGGCCGCTCGCCGGCAAGACCGGCACCATGGACGAGTACACCGACGCGTGGTTCATCGGCTTCGATCCGAACATCACCGTCGGCGTCTGGGTCGGGTTCGACGAGAAACGGCCCCTCGGATCGGGCATGACCGGCGCCGTCGCCGCGCTGCCGATCTGGATGGACTTCATGAAGGTCTACATCGACAAGCGCGCCGACCGGAAGAACGTGCCGCAGTTCGAGCCCCCCGGCAACATCGTGATGGTCACGCTCGACTCCGGCGTGACCGAGGCGTTCATCAACGGCACGCAGCCGCAGGGCGCCGTGCTGGCTGCGCCGGCGGTTGCGACGCCGCCGGTTGCGCCGGCGACGGCGACCCCGCCGGCGGAATAGGTTCGTAGTTGGTGGTTGGTGGTTAGCAGTCGCGCGATCGCGCTCCTCCTCGCCATCGCGTGGCTTTCGTCCACCAGCCACGCGGGCTCCGTCCCTGTCAGAGCGCGTACGGGCATGGTCGCGGCCCAGAGCGCGATTGCCGCACAGGTGGGCGTCGACGTGTTGCGGCGTGGCGGCAACGCCGTTGACGCCACCGTGGCCACGGCGTTCGCCATGGCGGTGACCTTTCCATTTGCCGGCAACATCGGCGGCGGCGGCTTCCTGGTCCTGCGCACCGCGCCCGGCGAGACCGGTGCGTACGATTTTCGCGAGACCGCACCGGCACGCGCCTCGGCGCAGATGTTTCTGAAGGACGGCACTTACAGCCGCGAGCTTCACCACGACAGCTACGCCGCCGTGGGCGTGCCGGGAACCGTGGCGGGTCTCTACCTCGCGTGGAAGGAGCGCGGCTCGCAGCCGTGGGCGTCGCTCGTCGACCCGGCGGTGAAGCTGGCGCGCGACGGCTTCGTCGTGTCCGATGCGCTCGCGGGCTCGCTCGAGAACGTACTTCCGGACATGAGGCGTTACCCCGCATCGATCGCGCAGTTCTCGAAGCAGGGTCAGCCGTATGCGGCCGGCGACACGCTGAAGCAGCCCGACCTGGCGCGCACGCTCGAGCGCATTGCCAGGCTCGGTCCGCCGGGCTTCTACGAAGGCGAGACCGCACTGGCCATCGAACGCGAGATGGCGGCGCACGGCGGCCTCCTCACCCGGGACGATCTGCGTCGCTACAAGGCGGTGCGCCGCGAGCCGGTGCGCGGCACGTATCGAGGCTTCGAGGTGATCAGCATGCCGCCGCCCAGCTCGGGCGGCGTGGGCGTCATCGAGATGCTCAACATCCTCGAGGGCTACGATCTTGCCGCGATGGGTTCGGGGTCATCTGCGGCCGTCCACACGATGGCCGAGGCGATGAAGCGGTCGTTCATGGATCGGGCGCGCTATCTCGGCGATCCCGACGTCAATCGCGAGATGCCGATCGCGCGGCTGCTGTCGAAGGAACACGCGCGCGAGCTGCGCCGGACGATCTCGTCCACGACGGCCGCCAAGGTGTCGCCGACGACGTTCGAGTGGCCGGCCGAAGGGACGGAAACGACCCACATCTCGGTGGTCGATCGCCACCGTACTGCAGTGTCGATGACCTACACGCTTGAAGAGGGCTACGGGATGAAGGCCGTGGTCCCTGGCGCCGGTTTCCTCCTCAACAACGAGATGGGCGACTTCAACGCCGCCCCGGGTCTGACCACGGCCGACGGTTTGATCGGCACCGAGCCGAACCTGGCGGCGCCGGGCAAACGGATGCTCTCGAGCATGGCGCCGACGATCCTCGCGAAGAACGGCGGCCTTTTCATGGTCACCGGCAGCCCGGGCGGCCGCACGATCATCAACACCGTGCTCGAGACGATCGTCAACGTCATCGACTTCGGGATGAACGTGCAGGAAGCCGTCGACGCGGGCCGTTTCCACAATCAGTGGCTGCCCGATCGCGTCCAGTACGAGCGGAACGCTCTCTCGCCCGATACCCTCGCTGAGCTGACGCGGCGAGGTCACACCATGGTTCCGGTGAACGTGCAGGGGTCGGCGCAGGTCATCCTCGCCAATCCGGTCGACCAGGTGCTCGAAGGCGGCAGCGACCGCCGAACCGGCGATGGCGGGGCGTTGAGCGCGGATCTCCCAGCCGCGCCGGCAAGCCGGGGTCGACAGCGATGACCACGACTGGCGTGGCCATCACCGGTTCAGCAACCGCACTCGGGACCGACGTGCCGGCCACACGGCGCGCGCTCACGACGCGCTACACGGATTTCTGGCTGCTGGGCGGCGCCAGCCTGCTCGTCTGGCTGGTGATGGCATCGCTCCAGGGATTCCGCAACGCCTGGGCTGTCGATCAGCACTTCAAGAACCTGACGGTGACCACCGCCTCGCTGTCGCTGCTCGTCAACTACCCGCACTTCCTGATCTCGTACAAGCTCGCCTACACGCGCGGGACGTCTTTCGTCACCAGGCATTGGTGGCAGCTGGTGGCCGTGCCGGTGTTGCTCGCCGTGACGTTCGGCTGGGCGTTCGCGCGCTACGACATGGCGGTCAGCGCCATCCCGGGCGTGGCCGGACTGCAGCGCGCGCTGACCGGCTGGGGCAACAACGCCACGGTCTTCGCGGGCCCGCGGCTCGGCGACGTGCTGTTCGGGCTGACGTTCAACGTGATGCTCTTCACCGTGGGCTGGCATTACACCAAGCAGGTGTTCGGCTGCATGATGGTGTACGCCTCCTTCGATGCCTATCCATTCAGCAAGGCGCAGCGTCAGATCGTCAAGTGGGCGTTGCTGAGCATCTGGTGGCTGAACTTCGTGCACGGCAATGCCACCGGCTCGAAGCAGAGTTTCTCTCAGTTCACGTACTACTCGTTCGACCTGCCGCGCTTCCTCGTCCCGATCGCAGCCGCAATTGTCGGCCTCGGCGTGGTGCTGGTGGTCGCGTTGGTGTTCGGCAAGAACTACAAGACATACGGCCGGCTGCCCGGCGTGAACATGGTGGTGCCGTTCGTGGCGCTGTACGTCTGGTGGCTCCCGATCACGCGGCAGTTCGAGTTCTACTTCCTGTTGACGCCGCTCTTTCATTCGCTGCAGTACCTGGCCTTCGTCTACAAGCTCGAAGACGGCCGGCTGCGAACGCTGCGTCATCCGGAACTGCGCGCGACGCTCCTGATCACCGGGGTGATCGTCGCCGGCTGGGTGGTGTTCGAGCTGGTGCCGAACCAGATCGACAACGCGCTGCACACGTTCCAGTCGTGGCACATGTTCTTCTTCTTCACCGCGGCGATGTTGTTCATCAACATCCACCACTACTTCATCGACAACGTGTTGTGGAGGTTCAGGGATCCGCAGGTGAAGAAGTACCTGCTGGCGTGAGGGAGCGGTAGGGCGGGTCTTGCTTTTCAGACCCGCCGGACGAAGGCGGGTCCACAAAACAGGACCCGCCCTACACGAGCCGCCTAGGTGTGCGTCCGGCGCACGTGCCGGCGATACAGCACGAATCCTTCATAGAGCACGAGCGACAGGACGAGTGCGGCGCCGAGTCCGATGAGAGCCTGGACCGGGTAGAACATCACGGCCATCATGAAAGGAATGAAGAGCAGCGCATCCATCATGAGCAGCGCCATTCCGCCTTCCGAGCTGACCCAGCCGTCGAGATAGAAGTGGTGGTCGATGAGCGCGCGCAGCGGGTGCACGGGCTCGACGTGTTCGGTCGCGTTGGTGATGTCGTCGAACGTCCGATGGTGAGCCATGGGTCACCTCCTGGTGATCCGTCGACGTGGTAGGGCGTAAATATACGCCTCCCCACTACCGGATACCAGAGCAACTCGAGTGCCGCCGGACGCTCGACGGTCAGCTCATCTGCGGCCGTCGGGCGGGAGGAGCCAGCCCCACAGATTGCCGTCCGGGGCCTTTTCGCTGTGAATCTGGACGTAGGCGCCGCCGCTCTGCACTACCGCCACCTGAGACGGCGTCAAGTCGACCTTTCCCGACACCGTTCCGGCCATCGCTGGCGACACCGTCAGGTCGGCCACCGCCGGCCCGCGGATCCCCCGCTTCCCCAGATGCAGCCGCGCGACGGTGGCCGGAGACTTCAGCCCGGCAAACTTCCCGTCGATGGTCAGGGACGAACCCGACAACGTCGCCGTCATCGACCCAGACCCGGCGACCGTCGCGACCATCGAGCCATCCATCGGTACCGTCGCGAGGCGGCCCGCATACGTCCGTGCCGCCTGCGCCTGCACCAGCGCCGCGGCGCACACGACCAGGAATGCCGTTGCCGTCCGTGTCATCACGCGCCTCTCATTCACGGGTGGACGTCGCCGCGCCCGTCGGTTTCAGCGTCAGCTTCTGCACGCGCCAGTTGAGCACTTCCGCGACGAAGAGCTCGTTCTCAGAGGGGCACGCAATCTCGTGAATCCAGCCGAACTGCTTCACCAGCTTTCCCGACCGGCCGAGCGTGCCGAGCACCTTGCCGTCGAGCGTCGCCTTGTAGATGCGGCCGGGAAACGCATCCGACACGTACATCACCTGGCTGTTGGGCGGAATGCAGATGGCCCACGGGGCGCCCGCCTGGAACTGCGGCGCGCTGCTGGCGTTCGGCATGTCGCCAATCGCGGGCCGCGCGTCGGCCGGCACAGGCACGTTGAAACGCACTTCGCGCAGGAACTTTCCCTCCGGATCGAACACCTGCACGCGGCGGTTGCCCCGATCGGCCACGTAGATGTTGCCCGCCGAATCCGACGCAATGGAGTGCGGGGTGTTGAACTCACCCTGGGCGCTGCCATGCTTGCCCCAGGACTTCACCCAGTCGCCGTTGCGGTCGTACTTGGCCACGCGCGCGTTCACGTAGCCATCGCTGATGAAGATGTTCCCCTGAGTATCCCAGGTCACGTCGGTGGGCTGGCGGAAGTTGCCGTCGATATGCGGCAAGGGTGGATTGCGGTTGCGGTCCCACGGCACGGCCTCGTCCGAGGCTTCCTTCTTGCGGCCGAACACCATCGCGACGCGACCCTCGGGCGTGAACTTCACCGCCATGTCCGAGCCCTTGTCCACGACCCAGATGTTGTCGCTGCGATCGACCCGCACCGTGTGCGCATAGGCGAACGCATAGAGCCCCTTGCCGATCTCGCGGATGAACTTGCCGTCGGCACCGAACTCGAGCAGCTGCGCCGCCGCCGCGCCGAACGCCGGGCCGCTGACACTGCCGCGATGGAACACGAAGAGGTGCTTCTTGGAGTTCACCGCCACGCCGGCGACTTCGCCGAGGTACATGTCGGCAGGGAGCTGAGTGACCGCGGCGGTCGCCTCGAAGGAAATCTCGGGAACCGCCTGCTGCGCCCACGCCGGCGCCGCAGCCGCCAGACCGATGACAACGACCCACTTCCTCATGTGTCCTCCAAAGGCGGGATTATAGGTGAGGACGGAGATCAGGAATCAGGAATCAGAAATCAGAAATCAGGGCTCCGGGCCCTCAGGAATCAGCGGGCACGCGCACTTTTGAGCTCCTCATGACTACTGACTACTGACTACTGATTACTGATTCCTGACCACTGATCTCTAGGCAGCCGTTTGTTCGGACGCGGCGGCGGCTTCAGCGCGGGCCAGGTCGATCGTGAAGGTGGTCCCGACGCCGACCTGCGACTCGACGTGCACGTCCCCACCCGCGTTTCGGGCAAGCTGACGCACGACGAAGAGACCGAGGCCGGTGCCGCGATCGGCGGGCTTGGTCGTGAAGTACGGCTCGAAGAGCAGGGGCAGTCGATCCGCCGGAATGCCGCCGGCGTTGTCCGAGACGGAGCAGCGCACGAGCTCGCGGGCCGCGTCGCCCTCGACGGTGATGCGGATGAACGGGCGGGGCAGCGACCGCTCGGCATGCGCTTCCACGGCGTTCTTGATCAGGTTGAGCAGGATCTGATCGAGCTCGATGGCGCCGATGCGCACAGGCAGCGACTGATGCGGCAGTTCGAGCACGAGCTGCACGTCTGACAGCAGGCCGGCAAGCTGGAGGGTCTCGACCGTGGCGTGAATGCCGCGCAGCAGCTCCGTCACCTCTTCAGTCGATGCCGCGGGCCGCCCCAGGTTCAGCAGGTTGCGGGCGTGCAGCGCCAGCTTCTCCTGCACTCCCTTCAAGAGTTCGACGTCCGAGGCCATCGGCGTGGTGCCCGACGCTACGGCGCCATCGACGAAGTACAGCGCGCTCTGAAACGTCGTCAGCAGGTTGTTCAACTCATGCCCCACCGCCGCGGCCATGGTCCCGAGCGAGGCCAGTCGCTCGGTGCGGACGATGTGCGCCGACGTGGCTGCCACCTTCTGTTCGACCAGGGCGCGATCAGTGGTGAGCAGCCGATGCTGCTCGACGCTGTCGGCGATGGCCGCCAAGAGCTCGGCATTCCCGCAGGGCTTGATCAACACCCGGAACACGCCGCCCCGGTTCACGGCGGCAACGACATCATTGCGGGTAGCGGAGCCGGTCAGCAGTACGCGCACCGTGGCCGGCGACACGAGCCGCACGCGCGCGAGCAGTTCGGCGCCATCGATCTCCGGCATCGTGAAGGCACAGATGATCGCAGCGAAGGGACCGCGTTCGGCCAGCAGTCGCATGCCGTCGTTGGCGCACGTGGCGAGCACGACGTCGTAACGGCCGGCCATCACGCGCGACATCTCCGCCAGGACGGCCACATCGTCGTCCACACAGAGAATGCGCGGCAGGCGGGCCAGCTCACGCCTTGCCGACGTCTGAATCGTTTTCATCGGCGTCAACGTGGGCAAAGAGAGCAAGAGTGCGGCCGATGAAAGGGCGGGCGAGAGCGTGTGGCAACGTGCAGGGTTTCCCGCGCCGGCTGCGCCGGCCGCACACCTGAGTGTGCCAGGGCTGTCTCAGCGCGGCGTCGGCACGGGCGTCGCGGCCGCGGCGGCGATCTGCTGCATCACTTTCTCGACCTTGCCGGCGACGAGGTGGGTCCGTGGCGGCTTGAGCACGTAGTCGGAAACGCCCAGACCGACGACCTTGGCGATCTCGGCGTGATCACTTTCACTCGACAGGATGATGACCGGCATATCCTTCGTGGCCGCGGAGCGGCGGATGGCCGTGAGCACCTCGATGCCGTCCATCACCGGCATGCTCAGGTCGAGGAGGGCGAAATCGATCCCGCCGGCGTGAAGGGCGTCGAGTGCCTCCTTGCCATGGCGGCACTCGATGATGTCGCAGCGGAAGTACCCCTCGAGCAGACGGCGCAGCGTCAGCCTGATCGCGCGATCGTCGTCGCAGATGAGTGCCCGCATGTCAGTTCGTACCGGGCACGGAGTGGACTTTCTGGTCGGCCGCCGCCGCGAGCGTATCGTGGGTCTCACCCACGGCCACCTCAATCAGGCGCAGGCACGGCACGAGCGAGGGCACATGCTGGTGACCGGCGAGATACGCCACCGTCTGGGCGGCCCGCCGCAGCCCCTCGGCGCCGAACGACTCGGCCGCAGCCTCGAGCCGGGTTGCCGACTCCACCACCGTGCGCGGATCCTCGGCGGCAACCGCCGAGCGTATTGCCGTCAACGTCCGCGCCACATCATCGAGAAAAGCCTTCGTGGCCATCGCTATGTCCCGGCCCAGCGCGCCAAGGGTGCGGACCGCGGCGACCGGGCAAGCAATTCGGCGAGCGCACTCAGCAGCGTCGCCGAGCAAAAGGGCTTGGCGAGGCTGACCACGCCCGCCCGGAGTCGGGTTTCGGGCAGATCATCGGCATAACCCGACATCAGCACGACAACGAGGGCGGGGCGCTGCGCCCGCAGCCGGTCCGCGAGCGCTGTGCCGCTCATTCCGGGCATCGTCATGTCGGTGAGCAGCACGTCGAGCAGTTCATGACCGCGCTCGAAACGGCGGCAGGCTTCGAGCGGATCAGCCGCTTCATAGGTGATGTATCCGGCTTTGCACAACAGGCGCACCAGGAGCCGCCGCACGTCCTCGTCATCGTCGACCACGAGAACCACGAGACGCCGGGTGGCGATCGGTGCTGCGGTGTCCGAGCGGTTCTTTCGTTCAGCCGACCCGTGCACGCTCCGATACAGGCGAAAAGAGTACCGATCGGACCGTAGCGATTTTGCTGAAAAGAACGGTTGAGTGTGTCAGCGAGGCGGGTCGCAGGCGCCCGATCGGCGCACACCGCCCGCGCACTCTACTGTTCGACTTCCGTCACGAACGTCTCCGGTGTAATCGGCTTGGCGATGTAACCGTCGAGCACGCGGTCGCGGTCACCCGGACGCCGATCGTGACTCGCGCCGTCCAGCGTCATACATCGAGATCGAAGCGATCGATCCAGCGATAAAGGGAGCGTCGGCTGATCCCCAGCATGGTGGCCGCCAGCGCCTTGTTGCCCTTCGCTTCACGGATCACGCGCAGGATCTGCTCGCGCTGGGCGGTGGACATGAGGTCCGGATTGTCGCGCGGCGGCAGGGCGTCGGCGGCTGGTTCAGCCATCGGCGCGGCATTTGCCATGGCCGAATCGAAATCGCGCTCACCCAGGATCGTCCCCTGGCTCAGGATACAGGCGCGCTCGATCACGTTGCGCAGCTCGCGCACGTTGCCCGGCCAGTGCGCCTGCTGCAGGAGGCGCTCGGCGCCCGGGCTGATGCCGCTGATGCCGCGATTGATCCGTTCGCCGCACTCCTTGATGAACGCGGCGACGAGATACGGGATATCGGAGCGCCGCTCGCGCAGCGGCGGCAGGTGAATTTCGATGACGCTCAGCCGGTAGAAGAGGTCGGCGCGGAACCGGCCCGCCGCGGCTTCGGCCTTCAGGTCGCGATTGGTGGCGGCGATCACGCACACATCGGAGCGCCGCGATTCGAGAGAGCCGACGCGCTGGACCTCGCCGTACTCGACCGCGCGCAGCAGCTTCGGCTGAATCGCCAGCGGCAGTTCACCGGCCTCGTCCATGAAGAGCGTGCCGCCCGATGCGTGCTCGAAGAGTCCGGCCTTCGTCTCGGTTGCGCCCGTGAAGGCGCCGCGCACGTGCCCGAACAGCTCGCTCTCGAACAGCGTCTCGACGACCGCCGAACAGTTGAGGGTGACGAAGCGTTTGTCGCGCCGCTGCCCTTCGCGGTGCAGCGCCCGCGCCACCAGCTCTTTCCCGGTGCCGGTTTCGCCGGTGATGAGGACGGTGTGCACGTGCGGCGCGAGGCGGCGGATCGTTCCGAAGAGCTGTTGCATCGGCTCGCTGCGGCCGATCATGCCGTGAAAGTCGATCCGCTCGGCCACTTCGGCGTCGGCACGGAGCAGCAGCTCGCGATCCTCGCGTGATTCGCGGACGCCGGCAAGCAGACGGGTGAGCCTCTCGAAGTCGAACGGCTTGCTGAGATAATCGAGCGCTCCCGCCTTCACCGCTTCCACCGCGGTTTCGACGCTGGCGTTGCCGGTCATCAGGATGACTTGACAATCGGGATTCGCGGCCTTCACGGCCTTCAGGACGTCGATGCCCCCCAGCTCTGGCATCTGGAGATCGACCATGGCGACGTCGGGATTCAGCTCGGCGAGCGAGGCCAGCGCCTGGCGGCCGCTGCTGCGATAGTCCACCTCGTAGCCGAGCTGGCGGGCGACGCGCTCGATGACCGGCGCGACGGCGTCTTCGTCGTCGACGATGAGAAGTCTGGGGAAACCCACGGCAAGCCCATCGTATTCGGGAATGCACTCGTGCTCTGTCGGTATTTGTCCGACAGAGAACCGCGTCACCTCAGTCTTCGTCCGCAGCTGCGGCGGTGCCGAGAGTCCCGCTTGCTTTCTGCATCAAGTAGGTCTTGATGAAGTTGTCCAGGTCGCCGTCGAGCACGCGGTTCACGTCGCCCACTTCCAGCTTCGTGCGGTGATCCTTGATCATCTGGTAGGGCTGCAGCACGTAACTGCGAATCTGGTGGCCGAAAGCGATGTCGCGCTTTTCGCCGCTGATCTGCTCGAGCTTGGCCTGCTGCTCGCGCAGCTTGAGTTCGAACAGACGCGACTTCAGCACCTTCATCGCCTGTGACCGGTTCTTGTGCTGCGACCGCTCGTTCTGACACGACACGACGATGCCGGTCGGAAGGTGCGTGATCCGGACGGCGGAGTCGGTGACGTTGACGTGCTGTCCGCCGGCGCCGCTCGATCGATAGGTGTCCACCCGCAGGTCCTTCTCGTCGATCTCGACGTCCACGTCTTCAGGGAGCTCCGGCCAGACCAGCACTGACGCGAAGGACGTGTGCCGCCGGGCCGCCTGATCGAAGGGAGAAATACGGACCAGGCGGTGGACGCCGGCCTCGGCGGCCATCAACCCGAACGCGTAGTCGCCGACGAGCAGATAGGTCACGCTCTTGATGCCGGCTTCGTCGCCCGGCTGATGATCGATCACCTCTCGCTTGAACCCGCGGCGCTCGGCCCATTTGAGATACATGCGCATCAGCATCTCGGCCCAGTCCTGCGACTCGGTGCCGCCGGCGCCGGGATGGATGGTGACGATGGCGTTGGCCCGGTCGTACTCGCCGCCAAGCATCTTCTTGGTTTCTGCGGCTTCGACCTCCCGCTGCAGTTCGTTCAGGGCGCGCTCGAGATCGCCGACGACGTCTTCGCCGGCGCTGGCCCATTCCAGCAGCACGCCCAGATCATCGCCGCGCCGCTGCAGCGACTGCAGCAGGCCCAGATCGTCCTCCACCCGGCGGCGCCGCTGCATCACCTTCTGGGCGTCGGCCTGGTTGCTCCAGAAATCCTGGCTGCCGATCCGCTGCTCGATCTCGGCGAGCTGATCATTCAGGCGGGCACCCTCAAAGATGCCTCCGCAGCTCAATCGCGCGTTTGTTCAGGTCTTCGTGTCGCCGAACCAGATCGTCGATATCTCCAGCCACCGTAGTTCTCCCTACTCTTACTGCGTCAGGCCGGCGGTGCGACGACGGCCGAGAATAGCGGTCATGAGCCGTTGTCGGACCGGCGCATGCGCGAGACCACCAACGACCAGCATCAGTCCCCCCAGCAGCCCCAGCAGGTAGGAGGCGCCTTTTCCGGCGCGGCCGCCAATCCGCCCCACCGACGGCAGCAAGCCGCCGCGTCTCGGGGTCAGCGGGTTGCGCTTGAGCACGAACCGCTTGCGATCGATCCCGTCGGTATCAGCGACTTCGGGATGCCGGACGATCGTCCGCAACATCTCCACGCTGGTGTCGCCCGGCAGGTACGACCACGTCGTCTCGGCAATCTGCGTGGCTTCCGCGAGGCGGAACTGCTGCTCGAGCGCCGGACGGTCCGGATTACCGGGGTTGCGCCACTGGATGTGAATCAGCTTCTGCGGCGATCCAAACACGATTGGATTGGCGAGCGCGACGATCCCCGCCGCCAGCAGCGTGAGGATGCCCGCTCGAATGAGCCGCATTGGAACCGGTCGCTCTGCCATGCGCATATCTCTCGGGTCCGGCTAGAGCCGGACACTACGCTTGCCCACGACCATCAGCGCCGATGCCGTCAGGGCAATGGCCACGTAGGCGATCGCGTCGCCGATGATCGAATACAGCGTGCGATCCTTCTTCAAACGCACCGTTTCCACAAGCCCGACCTGCTCGAAGATCGCAGACTGCCGCACGATGCGGCCGTAGGGGTCGACGACGCCGCTGATGCCCGTGTTCGCGGCCCGGGCCAGATACCGGCCTTCTTCGATCGACCGCATCGACGCCATGGCGAAATGCTGATACGGCGCCGACGACTGCCCGTACCAGCCATCGTTGGTGATGGTCGTCAAGAGCTCCGACCCCGCCTCGACCGCCTGACGAATCAGCGACGGATACACCACTTCATAACAGATCGCCGTGCTCGCGAGGTTCGATCCCAGCGGCAGCATGACCACCGACTCCCCGGGCGCGAAGCCGACGAGGCTTTCCACAAGCGGCGAGACGAAGTAGAGCCACCGCTGCAGCGGGATGAACTCGCCGAACGGCACCAGGTGAATCTTCCGGTACACCGCCGCCGTACGGCCTTCGGCGGTCACCAAGAAGGCCGCGTTGTACATCTTCGGCGCAGTGCCGCGGACCACCTGATCGCTGCCGAACAGGATGGGCACGCCCACCTCGCGGGCCAGCGCCTCGATCGCCGCCTTGCCCTGCGGATCCTCCTCGAACAGGAACGGCGTGGACGACTCCGGCCAGATGACGAACTGCGCGCCGCGGCGGACCGCGTCGCGCGTCATCGCGACGTAGGTGGTGAAGATCCGATACGCCTGCTTCGGATCCCATTTGGCGGTCTGCTCGATGTTGCCCTGGATCAGTCCGACCCGCACGGGCGTGCCGTCACGCGCCAGCGAACCTTCGCTGATCCGCCACGTGCCCCAGCCGGCGGCCAGCGTGAGCACCACGGCCGCCAGCGCAACCGCCTTCACTCGCGACCGACCGGTCGTGACCAGCGCAAAGGCGATCGCCGCATTGACGTACGCCACCAGCGCCGACAGGCCGTAGACACCGAACACGCTGGCGAGCTGCGCGACCGGCAGGACCGTCACCTGCGAGTTGCCGAGCGGAACCCAGGGGAAGCCACCGAAGAAATATCCGCGCGCGAATTCCGTGGCCACCCAGGCGCCCGGGGCGAAGAACAACGCGGCGGATCCGGCGCGGGTGATGAGGCGGGCGACGATCAGCGCGGTGACCGCAGGAAAGAGGGCAAGATAAGCGGCCAGCAGCAGCATCGCCACGGCGGCCAGCCACGTCGGCAGGCCGCCGAACTGCGCGACGACCGTGCCGGTCCAGTAGATCGTCCCGATGAAATAGATGAGCCCGGTGAGGAGTCCCAGTGCGAACGCCCGCCGCGGCGGCTGTCCCGGCACGCGGCCGGCACGGCCGCGCCACCCGGTCAGCGCGACGAGCAGTGGAACCAGCGCCACCCAGGCGAACGCAGGATTGCCGTACTTGGGAAAACTGAGCGCCAGGCACACGCCCGCGGCAAGAGCGAATAGGGAATCCAGTGTGGAAAACCGCCGACTTTGGAGTCTAGCACGCTCACTCCTTAAAGAAGGGGCGCGGCAAGTCGATTGATAGAGCATCATGCTCCGATCGACTGCCCTCACCGTGATGCTCCTCGCCGCGTCGACCACCCCGGCGTTCGCCGCCGAGAAGGCCGCCGAGGGCGCCGCCACACCGGCCGCCGCCGCGGCGCCGGCGATCGTCATGCCGAACACCACGGGAGAGAGCCGAGGCAGGATGTCGCTGGCGGCGCTGAACGCCTCATTCATCGCGCTCAACGCCGGCGATGTGGCGTCGACGCTGCGGGCGCTCAATCACGGCGCGCGCGAAGCGAATCCGCTGATGTCACCTGTTGCCGGCAGCGCGCCGGGGCTGATCGCGCTCAAGAGCGCGTCGGTCACCGCCACCCTGTTCGCGTCGACGAAGCTGGCGAAGACGCACCCGAAGGCGGCGATGATCATGATGGCGAGCCTGAACACGGCGATGTCGATGATCGTCGTGCACAACTTCAACGCCGCTCGTTAAATCGTTCGAAGCGTTCGACTCGTTCGAGTCGTTCGCGCTTACCTGGCGAGAGACGCGAGCCTGGTCGCGCCGTCGGCCGGCGGGTCGCCGCCCTCGAGACGCTCGCGCAGTTTGCCGAGGATCCCGGGCGCTTCCGAGCGGATGCGCCGTTCCGCGACCTTGCGGACGAGCCCGCCGAACGTGCCCTCGAGCAGGTCGGCGCGCGAGCGTTGCAGATAGACCAGATATCCGGGAGCGCTGCCCGACGGCCGCAGCAGCGCCGTGAGCGACAGGGCGGCCGTGAAATAGTGCGTGGCGAAGAACTGAGTCGAGGCAATCACCACCGCGGGCTTCTGCGGCTCGACGCTGCGGGCAATCGTCACCTGCGTCATGCTCACGATCGATTTCATCCCGCCGGGCGTTTCCTTCGACCAATAGAGAAACGATTCGACGCTCGGATCCGATGCCTGCGGGATCTCGATGCCGGCGAGGGCTGCCGTGAATTCGGCGGCCGGCGAGATGGCGCGTTTGTGATCGGCGAAGTCGTCGAGGCGAGCGAAGCCGCCGGCGAGGAACATCCGCGCGCGATCGAGCATCAGCTCGCGGAATGCCTGCTGAAGGGCCTGACGCCAGCCGGCGCCGCTCGAGTCGAGCACGCGCCGCAGCTTGCCGATCTCGGCCGCTGTCAGCTTCACACCGCAGTCGCCGGGGCGGCAGCTGCGCAGGTCGTCCAGGTCGTCGTTGTCGAGCACCAGCGCGCCGAGATCCTCGATTCGCGGCGGGCTCGAGAACTTCACGGCGATCGGCACGTATTGCTTCGGGTGAAGATGATCGACGCGGCTCACCCACGCCACCAGGCGCTCCGGCTCGATCCGGACGCGAGCGGCGCCAACGACGGACACATCGCGGCCGGTGGCGGGAAGCACGTTGACGATCGGTTCGCCCAGATCCACCCGGGCGATGTCGTCCCGATCGAGACTGGCCGGACCAAGCGGGTGGGGGGCGCCGCCCATCGCCGCCAGGGAGGTCGCCGCCGACACCGCCACCACCGCCACGCCGAGCAGCCGGCTCGCGGGAGAGCGCCAGGTCACAGCGAGTGGCTCTGCAAGACTCTTGCACAGGCAATTCGACCGATGAACGAGCCAATTCGCGCAGTCCGTCCCGCCAGACTCCGCCCAAAGCGAGGAATTACCGACCAGTTCGCCCCACGGAGCCACGGGCGCCACCGGGTGGGTCGACAGGAACCCGGTGTGTCAGTGCAGAATGGGTGGCGACCATGAGACGGGTGGCCACCAAGGATCTCCAGCCCGGTGACCGCATCGGCAAGGACGTGCTGGCCACGGTCGGCGTCATTCCGTTGCTGCGGTCCGGCGTCCGCGTGTCCGACCCGCTCAAACGGTCGCTGCAACGCGCCGGCGTCACCTCGGTCTGGGTGGACGATGACGCCTCCGCCGGTATCGAGCCCCCCGAACAACTGAGCGAGGAGACCAAGCAGCAGGCGGTCACCGCCATCCGCAACGCCTTCGTCGATTCGTCGCAGCGGCTGATGACGGCGCCGATGCTGAGCGAGAAGACGATCGCGGAGATGACCGACGTCGTCGACATGATGATCGACGACCTGACGAGCAACGTGCAGGTGGCGATCGCCCTGAACGACCTCGCCAACGCCGATGCCTACACGTTGAAACACTCGCTGTCAGTCGCGACGCTCGGCCTGTCGCTGGGGCTGCGGGTGATGCAGCAGTTTGGCTGGATCGATCTCGAAGGCAAGCGCCGCCTCGACAGCATCGGCGCCCGGCTCCGCCCGTTCGGGCTCGGTCTGCTGCTGCACGACATCGGCAAGCTGGCGATCCCGCACGAAATTCTCTACAAGAACGGACCGCTCACCGAGACCGAGTGGCTGGCCGTGCGCGCGCATCCAATGACCGGTGTGCAGATGCTCCAGCATGCCACGGTCAGCCCGCTCACCCGCGTGGTCGTGCGCGAGCATCACGAGCGGTGGGACGGCAGCGGCTACCCCGACAAAAAGGCCGGCACCGACATCCACCAGTTCGGGCGGATTTCCGGCGTCGCCGACGTGTTCGATGCCCTCACCTCGGACCGCGCCTACCGAACGGGCGAGCCGATTCACAAGGTCTACGACTACATCACCAGCCGCAGTGGGACCGACTTCGATCCGGAAGTGATTACGGTGTTCAAGGCGGCGGTCGCGCCCTTCCCGATCGGCACGAGCATCGTGCTCTCTGATGGCTCCAAGGGAATTGTCAGCAACGTCGCGCAGGGCGCGGTGGCGACGCCGTCCGTGCGTGTGCTCATCGATCCGGCGGGCACACCGATCACGCCGCGGGAGATCGATCTGGGCAAGACCACGGGGATCACGATCGTCTCGGTGTGCGAAGGCGATCCGTTCAAGACGTTGAAACCGAGCACGAAGTAGGGACGTTGGCGGGTCTACAAAGAAAGACCCGCCGTACACGTGAGGGTGTAGGGCGGGTCCTGTGGACCCGCCCTACCTTGCAGATCTACTGCGAGCAGGTCGTCCCCAGCGATTTCACCGACACCACGGTGTAGGTGCCATACGGCGAGCGCGGCACGTCCAGCTTGGTCGTCGTCCGTGCCGAATGATCCGGCGCGTTGTCCGGATCCACCGTCGTCTTGTCCTTGACCTTCACCTCGGCATCACCTTCGCCGCGGTCGACGATCAATCCCGAGATCTGAACCTGATGGCCGACCTGCGACGACAGGTTGACCTGTCCCGGAATCAGGGTGTAGGTCGACACGGCACCAGCGGTCGCCACCGCGCCGTCATCGGCCTTGGTGGTCGACTTGCCCTTGACCGTCGTCTTGTCGTTGTCGACGTCAGTTCGGACCTTCGTCTTGTTCGTCAGCTCATCGCCAGCGGCAGCCGTCGTTCCGACGAGCGTATACGTCCCGCCGATGCCTTCACGAAGACATCCGGTCATGGTGACCACCTTCGCGTCATCGGCTTTGATCTTCGTGCGGGACTTGACCGTGTTGTCCTGAGCCGCCGTGCCGGCGGCGAGGGCGGCAACGATCGCGCCTGTTGTGATGAACAGCCTCATGAATTCAGTCCTCCGTACACAACACCGCAGCAAAGCCGGCTCCAAACCGAGCTCTGCTGCGGGTTAGTTACTCGAAGGGTCATCCGTTCGAAGGCCGAACCGTTACGAACACATCCGCTCCCTGACGGCTGATCAGGAGCAGCGCCGGCTTGTCCGTGTTCTTCCTGACGGCGGACCTGAGCTCATCGACCGAGGTCACCGGCTGGCGGTTCACTTCCTGAATCACGTCACCGGCTCTGATGCCGGCATCGGCGGCGCGTCCATCAGGGTCGACATCCTGGACCACGAGCCCTTTGGTGGTCTTCGCCACGCCCAGGCGTGCGGCCAGATCTGGCGTGAGTGGCGCGACCGCGATCCCCAACGCCGTCCGATCCGGCTCGCCACCACGATCGCCTCGCTCCGAATCGCCGTTGCGCGCCAGTCGCCGCACGTCGAGCTCTTCGAGCTTGGCTGTCACGTGTTTCTCGGCGCCGTCGCGGACGATCACGAGATCAGCGTTGCTGCCCGGACCGGCCTCGGCCACGCGGTTGCGCAGCGAGTTCATGTCGTGCACGGCCTCGCCGTTCAGCGATTTGATCACGTCGCCGCGGCGGATGCCGGCGTGATCGGCGGCGCTGTCCGGCGTCACCGAGCTGACTACGACGCCGCCCGCTTCCGGCAGCCCGAGGCCCGACGCCAGATCGGCGGTCACGGTCTGCACCGTCACGCCGAGCTGCGCACGGGTGACTTTGCCCTTCGTCCGCAGGTCGGTCATCACGCGGCGCGCCATGTTCGCGGGAATGGCGAAGCCGATGCCGATGTTGCCGTCGGACACCGACACGATCTGCGAGTTGATGCCGATCAGCTCGCCCTTCGTGTTGACCAGGGCGCCACCCGAGTTCCCGTGGTTGATCGGCGCGTCGGTCTGGAGAAAGTCTTCGTAACTACCATCGCCGACGCCGGTCGAACGTCCCTTGGCGCTGATGATGCCCATCGTCACGGTCTGACCCACGTTCAGCGGGTTGCCGACGGCGAGCACCACATCGCCCACCTTCACGGCATTCGAGTCGCCGAGCGCAACCGCGTGGAAGTTGGCGCCGGTCACCTTCAGCACTGCCAGGTCGCTGGGCTTGTCGGTGCCGATGATCTTCGCGGGCAGCGTCCGGCCATCGGTGAAGTCGACGCTGACATCGTCAGCGTCCTCGACCACGTGGTTGTTGGTCAGGATGAAGCCGTCGCTCGTGACCACGACACCGGAACCGAGTGCCGACTGACGGCGCGGCATCTGCGGCATGCGCTGTCCGCGTTCGCCGAAGAGCTGCCCGAAGAAGTCGTCGCCGCCGGGCAACTGGAATTGCTGAAAGCGCGTCTGCGACGCGCGCGCCCGTCCCTTGGCGTGCACGGTGACCACGGCCGGAGAAACGATGTCGACGACATCGGCATACGAATCGCGCCCGCCGGCGACGGCATGCGCGATCGGTGACTGAACCGGGGCGGCCTGCGCCACCGGCTGTCTGATGCTGTCAAGCGCACCGCCGGCGGCAAAGCCGTGCCAGGTTGCTCCGCCGAGCAGCACCGTGGCTGCGGTCGCGGCAACCCACGCGCGGGCGGCGCGCGGCGTCAGTTGAAAGCGTCCATTCATAGCTGTGTAACCTCTCTAGTGGACTGGCGGGACTTCCGCCACTCAATCCCTTGTTCGATTAGACGGGATCGAGTCTTACGGCGCGGTTACACGAACATTACAGACGTGAAATGTTCGGGCCGCGCCTGAAGGCGGCCCCACGACAGACGTACGTGGAGGCCACCTTCAGGTGGCCTGACCGCCCAGAGGGAGCGACACCGTAAACGTCGAGCCGCGATCGACCGCGCTCTCAACCGACACTGATCCGCCATGAGCTTGGACGATGGCGCGGATGAGGCTGAGGCCAAGGCCCAGCCCGCGCTCGGTGCGGCTGCGGTCGCCGCGGAAGAGGCGCTCCCAGATGCGTGGGACCTCGTGCGGCGGAATGCCGATGCCTGTATCGCGGACGCGAATCACCGCCGCGCCGCGGTCTCGCGAAACGCTGACCTCGACGCGACCACCTGCGGGCGTGTACTTGACCGCATTGTCGATCAGATTCGCCGCCACCTGTTCGAGCCGCGAGCGGTCGCCGGCAACCACCACCGTCTCGGGGAAAGGTGGAGTTGCCGAAAGGGTCACGCCCTTGGCGTCTGCAGCGTCAGTATAAAGGCCCACCGCGCGCTCGACGACGGCCGTGAGATCGACCGGCTCGCGCTGCAGTTGCATCGTGCCGCTCTCCGCTTCTGAAATGTCCATCAGCGTGTTGAGCATTACGAGCATGCGATCGGTTTCTTCCACACAGTCGGCGAGCGCGTCGCGATAACGCTCGACGTCAGGCGGTGCGGCCAGCGCCAGTTCCGCGGTTCCGCGCAGACGCGCCAGCGGCGTACGCAGGTCGTGCGACACGTTGTCGAGCGCACCGCGCATCGCCTCGACGAGCCCTTCGATCCTGTCGAGCATCGTGTTGAACAGGGTCGTCAGCTCGTCGATCGCATCGCCATCTCCCGAGGCCGGCGTCTGCGGCACGCGTGCGGTCGTCTTGCCGGTGCGGATGATCTCCCGAACCGCGTGAGTGAGGGTACGGATCGGCGAGAGCGCCGACTGGGTCGCCAGCCACCCGCCGCCGAGGCCGATGGCGAGGATCAGCACCGTCACGATTCCCAGGGCGGTGCGGAACCTCGCCAGGAGGCTGTCGCGCTCCTCGGTGCTCTTCCCGACCTGCACCAGCGTGCCATCGCTCAGCCGGGCAGACTCTATTTCCAGCCGGGACGGCTCCCACCCTTCAGGGTTGCTGAGCACCACCGACTCGACGCCACGATCGACGACGCGCACGAACAGGCGTTCGGGTGCGACCGCCTGCTCGGCCTGAACGGTGCTGGTCAGCACCCGGAAGCCGCCGCGCGCGTAAGCGGCCGCGTACTCGCCGACCTTGCGCACGATGATCTGCCGGTCGCGCGCCGCCAGCGACGCCGCGGTCAGGTAGTACGTGAGCAGCACGATGGTCATCGAGCTGGCCATGAACACCATGGCGTACCAAAGCGCCAGCCGCAGGCCGAGTCCGCCTTCGCGGCGCTTCGGTCTGCCTTCACCGAGCTTCGGCGGGACGATCGCGCCGGGAGTGTCAGACCCTGAGGGCATATCCCACTCCGCGCACTGTCTGAAGCAGCTTGCGATCGAACGGGCGATCGATCTTGTCGCGCAGCCGGCTCACCAGCACATCGACGACGTTGGTCTGCGGGTCGAAGGTGTACTCCCAGACGTGCGAGAGAATCATCGTCTTCGAGACGACCCGGCCGGCATTCCGCAGCAGGTATTCGAGCAGCGCGAACTCGCGCGGCCGAAGCTCGATCGGGCGGCCGGCACGGGTCACGCGCCGCGACAGCAGATCGACCTCGAGATCCTCGAACGACAGCGTGGTGGGACTGGCCGCGTGGGTCGAGCGGCGCACCAGCGCCTGCACCCGGGCCAGGAGCTCGGTGAAGGCGAATGGCTTGGTGAGGTAATCGTCGCCGCCCGCCTGCAGGCCACGCACGCGATCGTCGACCGATCGCCGGGCGCTCAGAATCAGCACCGGGGTCTGAATCTTCCGCCGCCGCAGCTCGTCGATGATCGACAGGCCATCGCGCTTCGGCAGCATGACGTCGACGATCGCGACGTCGTACGGATGACGTAACGCGGCCTCGAGGCCGCGCTCGCCATCCGCCTCATGATCGACCGCGAACCCGGCTTCTCTCAGTCCGCGGCCGACGAACTCTGCGATCGTCGAGTCGTCCTCGACGAGCAGCACGCGCATGCCTGCATGATAACGAAGCTCACCGGAGGACGTTCAGGATCACCGCACCGTAGACCCGATGTCCGTACCGCGACTCCTGGCCGAAGAAGGCCGGGGCGTCGTCCTTGGATCGGACGCCGACGAACCGGTAGTCGCCGCGCAGACCCCAGCGTCCGGCGTACCATTTGAGGCCGGCACCCACATTTCCGGTCAGGAATGTCTCCGTGTCGGCAATGCCGAGCGTCGCGCGTTCGAAGAGACTCAAGCCGCCGACGCCCGCCGTCACGTACGGCACCACCGAGCTCCGGTTAGCCGCGTTGACCACCACGTTGCCGCTGTAGTTCAGGATGTGCGGCGTCTTGCGGTCGCTCGTGAATCCGTCGAACGACAGGCTCTGCGACACGCCCAACGCGCCGCTCACCTCACCCTCGACGCCGACGTAGCGATTGAAATTTACGGCTACGGCTCCGCCAAGGTCGTAGTTACCGAATGCCGGCTCCTTCGTGTCTTTGTCTTCCGTGAAGAACACGCCGCCGCCCGGGATGATGCTCACCTCCACCAGCCCCGGACCCGGGTTGGCTTCCTGTGCCTCCGCCGTCGCCGCACCGGCGAGTCCGGCGATAACCATCGCTGCTGCAATCCATCGCGTCATGATCAACCTCCTGTATTCGTGAAAACTGTTCCTACTGTGGCCCTCGGCAGCGGGCCGCCACAATTGGACAGGAGCACGACCGATCAGTGAGGCATGCGCAGGACGCCGGTAACGCACGACGGGACGATCGCGACCTCCTCCGTTCGGAGGAGATCGCGATGACGTCGCTGAGACTAGCGATTGGCGGGAAGACCGGCGGCAAAGACCGCGGACGCAGCGTTGCCGGCCACGCTATAGCCGTGACAACTCGCATGGCCGAACCCACCGGCGCTCACGCCGGACATCTGCCCTGGGCCGGGCGCGGCGTCGCCGCCATTCTGAGGAACGATGTCGAAGATGATGTTGTCTTTGTGCGCCGGGTCTCCCGACACGCCGCCGGGCACGTAATCGAGCTCGAGCTTGTGCCGCGTCCAGTAGGCGATGTTGTGATCCGCGCAGGACGTGTCACCGCTGACGCCAACGCCGCCGACGATGTTGTGGTTGGAGTCGTAGAGCGCCAGGCCACCGCCGAAGACGTTGACGCCACCGATTCGCGAGCCGACCATCGGATCATTGGACAGCCCATAACGATCGGGCGACCCGCTGTAGGCCACCTCGGTCGAGACCGGATTGCTCTCCTGCAGTCCGAACAGACTGCCGCCGGGCTGGACGGCCGTGAACAGATTGGCGGTCGAGAGCGACAGACCCTTGAGGCTGAACGCGTTCGCGGTGTTGGCCTTCTGCGCGGAGATGACGCGGCTGCCGGGCCACTGATCGTCCCGATCGTGGCCGGTGAACGCCACGGCGCAGACGATGCCGTCGCGATCGACGATCGTGCCCCACATGTCGAGGTCGAGGCCGCCGTTGGCCTGGGCTCGGGCAAACTTCAGCGCCCACCGCAGCTTGCCCCACGACGGGAGATCGCGGCAGCCGTTCCGGGGACCATTGTTCTGATAACCGTCGTGGGCGGCGACGGTCGAGCTGAACACCCACAGTGCGACGGCCAGCAGCGCGCCGGCCGAGACGAGAGTCTTCTTCATGTCGATCCTCCTTCCCCGCATCAGGGTGTTGCGTGGGCCACGCGGTCTGACTGGGGGCAGCCCGCGAGGCTAACACGAAGGATCGACGAAAAAGATCGGGAGTTCCCCTTACCTAATCGATCTTGATCCGCCGACGGAACTGCTGGTTCTCGTTGCAGATGAATTCAATCGGCTCCTCGTCGGGCAGCAGACGCTGATCGATGCGGACGGTCCACGGCTTCGTGTAGGCCTTCGGATCCTCGAGGGTCACGTCGATCTGGAGATGCCCGAAAGTCGGACGCCGGAAACGCTCGGTGAACTTCGCCTGCTGGCTGTAAGGGCTGCCGTTGACGTCGAGCCACCCGTCATAAGGGCCATCTTCGGCGCCGCGCAGGTTGTTGGTCTCGACGACGAGGTCGTTCCCTTCCCAGTGCCCGACCGAGTAGCCGTACCACCACGGCTGAGGTTCACCCTGCGGCGGAAGCTTGCGGCCATCGAGGTAGATGTGACGCAGGCCGTAGTTCGCCTCGTACTCGATCAGGATCAGCTGCGGCGTCTGGATGATCTTGCGCGGCTGCGGTTGCTGGTGGAATTGCAGGAATCCCATCGGCATGCAGTTGGCGTCGGGATTGTCCTTGGCTTTGTCGACGTCGAAGCGCTGCTTTCTGATTGCGCGCGACCACTCGGTGTACGGCAGGCCGCCGGCCATGTTGCCGCCAGCCTCGAAGAACGTCGCCACCGGCGGGCCGTTCGGATCGTACGGGATCGGCGCCGTCGGCGGTTCGAGCTGCACGCCGCCGCGGCCGCCGGCAAACGCCGCGTTCGTGTCGCCGCCACGGCCTGCGCCGCCCTCAGGCGCTGCGGGGGGTGCTGAAGCCGGCGGCGGTCCGCCAGCGGGGCCACCGCCCTGTCCCTGACGCCCGCCTCGCCCGCCGCCACGCGGCGGGCCGCTGTTGGCGCGCTGCCAGACGCCTGAGAAATCGATCTTGCCGTCCGCCGTCCTGGGCGTTGGCGCGTCGTTCAACACTTTGCCCTGGGCGTCGCGCGGCACACCCGGCGCCGGGTACTTCGGCCACTGCGCAACCACCGGCACCGACGACGCCACGCTCGCGACCATCACGGCCAGTAGAGTTCGTCTGATCATCACTTCGCCTCGCACTTGCCGCCCGGGCAGCGATTGTTCTCTTCACAAACGTACTCGAACAGGCCGGTCTTGTCCCACTCGGGCTTGGCGAGGATCTCGAACTCCTGCGACCACGGCCGCTCGAAGATCTTGGGATCGTCGATCGTCAGCTCGTACGACAGCGCCGTCGCGCTCTTCCAGCGGAGGCGCTCCACCGTGCGCAGCGCGTCGCTGTGCATCCGGTATTCCTTGCCGTTCGTGTAGTAGTAATCGTCCAGAGCCCAACGCGTGAAGTTGGTGGTCTCGATGACCAGGGTGTCGCCCTCCCAGCGGCCGACGGGATCGCCGTAGAACATCGGCTCGAGGTCCTTGCGATGCGGGCGGCCGTCGAGCGGAATGATCCGGGTCATGCGTTGGAACTCGTGCACCATCACCAGGTAGTTCTTCGTCTGGAAGAACTGCATCGCGTTGCCCGACAGCATCCCTCCAGGAAAGCCCGCCGGCATGCAGAAGTCCCTCGGCTCGTCGTGGCGCGGGTCGCCGGTGCGTGGCTCGAGAAAGGGCTCGCCGCCCTGCTTGAACGGCGCGAATCGGCTGCTGTCGAAGACCGTAGCCGAGGAGCGGCCACGTTGCTGGCCGGGCAGGTACGTTGGCCACTGATACGTGCCGCTGAAGTCCGGCTTCCCGTCCGCGGTTCGCGGCGCAGCCGGCGCGCCGGCCGCGGGCGTTGCGTTCTGGGCAATCAGGTTGTACGAGAACGTCCACACGACCACGAGCGTGGCGAGGGATATGACTGCGCGCATATGACTCCTGTTGCGGCGGGTCTCAAAGACCCGCCCTACACCTGTAACTTGCTAGCGGGCGTCGCCCGGCGTTCGATCCTGGGCGCCGGCGGTCAAGACGTTGGTGCCGTCTGGAAACGTCACGCGTCCACCCGAGGCGTTGTTTGATCCATCCTTCGCGCGGAAGCCTTCGACCACGACCGTGGACCCCAGCTTCAGTTGCGCCTTCATGATCCCGCGGCGCATCAACTGACCTGGAGCACCGCCGGAAAACCCCCAGCGCGTCACGGAGCCATCGGGGTTCTTCACATCGAGGTAGAACCAGATGTGCGGGTTCTTCCACTCGACTTCGGCGATCGTGCCGGTGACCTTGATCGGTTTGGTGTCGTCGAATTCGGCCGCAAACGAATGATGGGCGAGGAGCGTCGTATGGCCGGCGAGCACCAGGCTCAGACCGGCGGCTATGAGCTGCTTCATGACGGTCGATATCTTACGCGACCTGGTCAGAACCTGACCGATTTGCACACTTCCGCTGCCCGCGTCTGAACCACTGGCCGCCTCCCGCCGATACCTCGACCGGTCACCCGCCTTCGCCAAAGACTTGGCTTCGGCGGGGCAGACCCGTCGTCTACGGCATGTCCGGAGGCTTATGAGCGCAGTCGCGCGTCCCCGCCGTTTTTGGTTTGCCCTGACCCTGCTCCTGTCCGCGGTCCTGGGATCCCATGAATCACCAATCGGGGCACAAGGACTCCAGCAACGATGGGACGGAGTGATCGAGCACGTGTCGGTCGCCTCCGGCTCGGGCTGGCCTTATCCCGCGGGAGCGACGAGCCTGTCTCGCCACCCGGCCTCCGAAGACGGCCGCTTCATCGTGTTCAACGCCGTCGTTCCCAACGCGCCGTATCCGACGACGACGCAGATCTTCATGCGCGATCGTCTGAACAGCGAGCCGCAGATGGTCATCGGCATGCAGCCGGTGCACCCGCCGGTGATCAGCGGCAATGGCCGGTACATGGCGTTCGATTCGTGCGAGATCTGGTTCCGGAATGACTATCAGCCGATCTGCGATGTCTACATCGTCGACCTGCAGCAGTGGCGGATCGTCAACGCCAGCACAGCGCTCGACGGCACCCTGAGCAGCGCGGCCAGCAGCGAGCCGGTGCTCAGTCGTGATGGACGATTCCTCGTCTTCCGCACCGACTCGCCCACCCTGCTGCCGCCAGGCGCGGCACCCGGACAGCTGGTGATGCGCGACCGCGACCCGGACGGCAACGGCATCTTCGACGAAGAGGGCCAGGTCACGCTCGAAGTGATCAGCGTCGCGGCCAATGGCGAGATCGGCAACGACGAGAGCGCCAGTCCTGAAGTCAGCGCCGACGGCGGCGTCGTTGCGTTCCGCTCGCGCGCCAGCAATCTCGTCTCGGGCGACACGAACAACGCCTGGGACGTCTTCTATCGCGATCGGTTCTCGAACGAGACGCGCCGTATCAACGTGAGCTCGACTGGCCAGGAAGCCACGCCGACGACTGATTCGCCGGCCATCTCGATCGACGAGTACGGTTACTTCATCGCCTTTGCCGCAGACGACGGCTACCTGGGTGATCCGCCGACCTACGGCGCCGACTTCAACAACGCGCTGGACGTGATGATCTACGACCGGCTGGCCAATCAGCTGTCGCGCCTCGACTTCGGCGCGACCAATCCCGTCGGCGACGGCCCTTCCTGGTGGCCGACGCTGAGTGCAGACGGCCGCTACGTCTCCTTGCTTTCGCTGGCGACCAATGTGATCGACGCGCCGACGACGCCCGGACGGGCGCACGTGTACGTCGTCGACCGCTGGACGGGCGGAGCGACACGCATCACCAAGATGCCGGACGGGCAGGACCCCGACGCCGATGCCACGACGCCGGCGATCTCCGGCGATGGAACGGTAGTCCTGTTCGCGTCGGCGGCGACCAATCTGGTCACCACCGCAACCAGTGGAGTCGACAGCGTCTTCGCCGCAGCCTATTTCGACGCGGGCCCCTCCGCGCTGACGATTCCCGCGCGCGGCGGCGACGTCGAGATCACCGTCAGCGCACAGCGGCACGTCGGCTGGTTCGCGCAGATGGAGCCGTACTCGTGGTGGCTCAATTGGGCCACGCCGCCGTGGGGCGTGGGCGACGGCACCATTCGCGTCTCGGCCCTCGAAAACAACGACCTCGTGCCACGGGTCCAGACCGTCGTCGTGAACGGCAAGACGATCACGGTCACCCAGGAAGCCGGGATTTCGCTGACCTCGTCGTCGCCGGCGGCCGGCACCGTGGGCACCGTCGTGACGCTCACCGGCACTGCGTTCGAGCCGGGGATGCGGGTCTACTTCGACGGCATCGAGGTTCCTGCCGAGTACGTGGACTCGACAACGATTCGTGCCGTGGCGCCGCCGCACGATGCGGGTGACATTTACGTATGGGCACGCACCTACGACTTCAGGTGGGCCATTCCGCCGCAGCCGTTCCACTACCGCGATACCACGCCGCCACAGATCTATCCGTGGGTCGACGGCGTGGTCACGGCATCGGGCTGGTACACCAGCGATGTCTACGTCGCCTTTGCGGTGTTCGATCCCGACTCGTCGCTCATCTCGAGCACCGGGTGCCAGCCAACCACGTTGACCACCGACACCGGTGGAACGACCTTCACGTGCACGGCGACCAGCGAGGGCGGCACGTCGTCGGCCTCGACGGTCACCATCCGCCGCGATACGCGGCCGCCGTTTGCCGGCGTGACCACGCCTGAACCCACGCTCTACAAGCGGAATCAGGTGGTGAACGCGAACTTCTTCTGCGGCGACGCCACCTCCGGCACCGCATCGGGTATCGCCTCCTGCAGCGGCAGCGCGCCCAACGGCACACCCATCGATACTTCAACCTCCGGCTATCACGTGTTCACCGCCACGGCGATGGACAACGCCGGTCTGGCCTCGATGACGACGCGCTCGTACGCGGTGTCGACGGGGATGTGTACAGTGCGGCCAACCGGTCTCGTGGCGTGGTGGCCGGCCGACAACCACTATCGCGACGTGATCGGGAACGCCAACGGTACGCTCGTGAACGGCTCGTTCGGCGGCGACTTCGCGCAGGGCATCTCACGGCAGGCCATGAGCTTCGTGCTCGACAGCAAGTACGTGCGCGTTCCTGAATCGCCTGCGCTCCAGATGACCGGGGCGTTCACGCTGTCCGCATGGATCTATAGCGCCAGCTCGACGTTCGGCGTCATCGCCGGGCGCGAAGGTGAATACCTCCTCGCCCGCGACGGCAACGGTCACATCGTCTACTCGGTCGCGAACAGCAATCCCGGCTGGGGCTGGGTGGACACGGGCATCGCCATACCGTTCTGGGTGTACAGCCACGTCGCGCTGACCTACGACGGCGCGGCCATCAGGCTGTATGTGAACGGGGTGCTGGTCTACATGACGAATGCGAGCGGCGCCATCGGCGACGTCGCGCCGACGCTCAACGAATTCCGCATTGCGGCCCGTCAGGAACCAGGCAACCTTTCGAAGTACGGCGGCTTGATCGACAACGTCGAGCTCGTTGGCCGGGCGCTGGCCGACAATGAGATCGAGCAGGCGTTTCTCTCGGCCGACGTCGGTTACTGCCCCGACCCGACCTCGCTGACGTTCGTGCCGTCGCCGCCGCACGGCACCTACAACACGGCGACGTCGCCGCTGGTCGTGCGGCTCACGCGCAACGGCGTACCCGAGCCGAACACGGCCGTGTCGTTCGTGTTCCGCGGCACGTCATACGGATCGGTGACGACCGATGCGAACGGCCTCGCGCAAGTCACGCTGCCCTTCCCCAACGGGTGGGCCGCGGGCACTTACGCCAACGCCGCCACCGCCTCTGTGGCCGGGAGCGCTTTGCTTGCCGCGACCACGACGACGGCCGACTTCATCGTCGACCAGGCGCCACTCGTCATCACGTGGGCCACGCCCTCACCGGTCGTCCACGGCACGGCGCTCAGCTCCGCGCAGCTGAATGCATCGTCCAACTTCGGTGGCAGCTTCAGCTACACGCCGTCGTTCAATGCCGTGCTCCCGGCAGGGACACATACGCTGTCCGTGACAGTAACGCCCGGCAACCCGAACTTCGCGGTGACGTCGGCGAGCGTCTCTCTCCAGGTCAACAAAGCGACACCGACCGTCCAGGTCACCGGCGGGACGTTCGTCTACGACGGCGCGACACACGCGGCAACGGGGGCAGTCAAAGGGCTCGGTGGCGCCTCGATCGCCACGCCAACGTTCACCTACAACGGGTCGGCCAATCTCCCCACCGAAGCCGGTACGTACTCCGTGGTGGCGAGCTTCGCCGGAGACAGCAACTACCTTCCGGCGTCGGCGAACGCGACGCTGACGATCACCAAGGCGACGCCGAGCGTGAGTGCGGCGAGCGCAACCGTTGTCTATGATGGCGCGGCGCACACGCTGGCCGGTTCGGTCACCGGCGTCGGCGGCGTCGACCTCGGATCGCCAGCCTTCACCTACAACGGCGCCATGGATGCACCGGTCAACGCCGGGAGCTATGCGGTTATCGCCAGCTTTGCGGGCAACGCCAATTACGTCGCGGCATCGGCCAATGCGACGTTGACGATCACGCGGGCCGCGGCGACGGTGACCGTGGCGGATGCAGCCTTTACGTTCGACGCCGCGCCCCACGGCGCAACCGGGAGCGTGACGGGCCTGGGCGGCGTGCCGCTCGGATCGCCCACCTTTACCTACAACGGCTCGGCCACTGTTCCCGTGAGCGGCGGCTCGTACGCGGTGGTCGCGAGCTACGCGGGCAACACGAACTACGCGCCTGCGTCCGCCACAGCCACCCTCGTGATCGGCAAGGCCACACCGGTCGTCACCGTGTCGGGTGGTAATTTCACATATGACGGCGCCGCGCACGCCGCAACCGGTTCGGTGACCGGAATCGGCGGTGCCTCGCTCGGCTCGCCCAGCTACACCTACAACGGATCGTCAACGGCGCCAGCCAATGCCGGCGCGTACGACGTCGTCGCCACGTTTGCCGGGGATCAGAACTACACCTCGACATCGGCCAGCGCGACGATCACGATCAACAAGGCGGTCGCCTCGCTCGCCTGGCCCGCACCGGGATCGATTGGATACGGCACGCCTCTCGGCGCCACGCAGTTGAACGCGTCGTCCACCGTGGCGGGTTCGTTTGCCTACGCACCCGCAGCGGGCACCGTGCTCGCGGCCGGCTCGAATCAACCGCTGTCGGCCACGTTCACCCCAGCTGACCCGGCCAACTACGTCGGCGGATCGGTGGCCACCACCATCACCGTCGCTCCGGCACCGCTCGTGGTGCTCGCGCTGAATGCGAGCAAACCGTTTGGCGCGCCGCTGCCCGCCTTCTCGGGCTCGGCAACCGGTTTCGTCAACGGCGATACGCTCGCGTCGCTCGGCGGGTCGCTCTCCTTCGTCACGACGGCCACGGCGGGAAGCGCCGTGGGCACATATCCGATCGTGCCCTCGGGGCTGAGCTCGCCCAACTACGCGATCGCCTTCGTGGCCGGCACGCTCAGCATCGTCAAGGGAGCCGTGTCGGTCAGCGTCGCCACGTCGCCGGAACCCTCAGGCAGCAACCAGGCGATGACGTTCACCGCGACCGTTGGCGCGGCCGCCCCGGCCGCCGGGAGACCAAACGGCACGGTGCGCTTCTTCGATGGGTCGACGCTGCTCGGCAGCGCCACGCTGAATGCCGGCACCGCCTCGCTCGCCACCGCGGGATTGCCATCAGGAACGCATCAGATCGAGGCCCGATACGATGGCGATGTCTCGTTCCTGACGGGCACCGCCACATCGCCCCACGAGATCCGCAGCGCGAACGACACGCCGATGCTGACACTGGCGTCATCGCGTAATCCGGCCGCGCAGGGCCAGGCCGTAACGCTCACGGCAACGGTGGCAATGGCGTCGGGCTCGGTCAGCGGCAACGTCGAGTTCTACTCCGGCACGACGCTGCTCGGCACCGCGCCGATCGTGACGGGCAAAGCGAAGCTGACCTCGTCATCACTCCCGCTTGGCGGCCACGCCATCGTCGCGCGTTACGTGGGCAGCGCCACTGCGCCGCCGGCGTGGTCGCCGGTGTTCGCCCAGACGATCGATCTGTCGAATTGGAAGGATCGGGCGACCACGATGACGATCGCGAGCAGCGCGAATCCCGCGACGCTGGGAGCGACCCCGGTGGTGACCGTCACGATAACCGGTTCCAACTCGGTCAAGCCAACCGGACGTGTTCTGGTCATGGTAAACGGCGCGGCGGTTGGCGATCCGGCCGGCATCGCCGTCACGCCGCTGTCGGGCTCGTCGTCGCAGATCGCCGTGAGCGTCCCGAACCTGGCGCATGGCGTCCACAGCGTCAGCGCCACGTATCTGGCCGATGCGACGTACAAGGCGAACACGGTCGCGCTGAGTCAGACTGTGAACTAGATGGTAGTAGGCAGTAGGCAGTAGGGCGGGTTCCGCACGAACGAAGCAAGCCGATCGGCCAACTACCAACCACCAACCACCAACGACCAACGACCAACGGCCAACGGCCAACGACTAACGACTAACGACCAACCAAGGTATGATCTCCAGAACCGGTAGGGAGTAGCGGCCCGCACACGCGGGCGGATAACGTCGTCAACACGGAGCCTCACGGCTCCCGGCGTATCCAGGGCGCGGCGCGCAGAGACCTTGCGCGGAACGCGCAATAGCGAGACTGCCACGAAAGGAATCGTGGTGGTCGTCTGGCTTGCGTTCGCTGCTCTCATTCTGTTTTTACTCGCCCTCGATCTCGGCGTCTTCCACCGCAAAGCGCGCGTCGTCACGGCCCGTGAGGGTCTCGCGTGGTCGTTCGCCTGGATGACGCTGGCCTTCAGCTTTGCCGTCTTCATCTACCACGCCTACGAGAACCACTGGCTCGGCCTCGGCACCACCCCCGACGCCGTAGACCGCAGCGCGGCGATGCCCGACGGATCGCTCAACGACGGGACATCCGCCGTCGTGAAGTACCTCACCGGTTACGTCGTCGAACAGTCGCTGAGCATCGACAACATGTTCGTGATCGCGATGCTCTTCCGCTTCTTCGCCGTGCCCGCGACCTACCAGCATCGCGTGCTGTTCTGGGGCATCCTCGGCGCGTTGATGCTGCGCGGCGTGATGATCGGCGTGGGCACCGCGCTGGTCAGCCAGTTTGCGTGGGTGCTCTACATCTTCGGGGGGTTCCTGATCGTCACGGCCGGGAAGATGCTCGTCATGAGCGACGAGGAACAGGATCCGCGCGACAACGTCATCGTCAAGTGGACGCGGCGCCTGTTCCCGATCACCAAGCGCTACCACGGCCAGCGATTCGTCATCCGTCGCGGTCGACGCTGGCTGCTGACGCCGCTGGCGCTGGCGCTGGTGATGGTCGAGACGACCGACCTGCTCTTTGCCGTCGACTCGATCCCGGCGATCTTCGCCATCACCACCGACCCGTTCCTGGTGTTTGCGAGCAACGCGTTTGCGATCCTCGGCCTGCGATCGCTGTACTTCGTCCTCGAAGGCGCGCTGAATACGTTCAGATACCTGAAACCCTCGCTGGCCCTGGTGCTGGCCATGGTCGGTACGAAGATGCTGGCGCACTCGTGGCTCGAGGAGGCGCTGGGCGAATACTTCAACCTCTATGTGCTGACGGCCATTGTGCTCATTCTCGGCGCGGGCACCGTGGCGTCGCTGCTGGCGACCCGGGCCGAGGCTGTTCGCAAGTCTGGCTGATTTGCCTTTCGTGTGGGGTCCGGCCTTAGCCGGACCGTTCAACGTCCGGTGGACATTACGGCCGAAGGGATCCATGTACTATTCCGCGCATGCGGAGGCGCGTGCTCGGGCTGTCGTTGGCATTTACCGTGGCGTCGGCCGCGTCGCTCTCGGCGCAGTGGCCGCGTTATCGCACACCCGACGCCCCACGTCTGCCGGACGGAAAGGTGAATCTCGCGGCGCCGGCGCCGACGTTTCTCGATGGCAAGCCGGATCTCTCAGGCGTGTGGGAAAACCCCGGCTGGACCGAAGCCGCCGCGGCGAGTGATTCGATCACCGGCGTCGGTGGGGCGCCGTCTACTCGCAGCGAGGCGCAAGGCCGGGCACCCGTGGGAAGCATTGCCGCGTTCTTCGACATCGGCAGTCAGGTTCCCGGAGGCCTGCCGTTTCAACCCTGGGCCCGCGCATTGCGAGACAAGCGGGCCGCCGAAAACGCGAAAGACAATCCCGATGCGCACTGCCTGCCCCTCGGCAACATGCAGCTCCATCTGCATCCGCAGCCGCGCAAGATCATTCAGTCGAGGAACCAGCTCGTCATCCTCTACGAGGGAAACGCCGGCGTGCGGCAGATCTTCACCGACGGCCGCCCCTTGCCCACGGGCGATCCGCAGCCCTGGTGGTTCGGCTACTCGACCGGCCGCTGGGAGGGCAACACGCTCGTCGTCCAGACCGCGAGCTTTCGCGATGGCGGCTGGCTCGACGTGAACGGCAGCCCCCTGACTGACGCCGGCCGCATGACTGAGCGCTTCCGCCGCGTGAATTACGGGACGCTCGAACTCGAATTGACCGTCGACGATCCGAAGGCATACACGAAGCCGTGGACCGTGACGCTCACCCAACGCCTGATGCCAGACGACGAGCTGATCGAGTTCATCTGCCAGGAGAACGAACGCTCCTCAGCGCACTTCAAGTAAATCGTACGCCTCCTCGAGTTCAGGCCGGGCAATCGCCAGTTGCCCGAGGACCGGCGATTCCGGCATTGCCGGCGCCTCCTCGACATTGTTCAATCGGCGCTCGATCGCCCGCGTGTTCCGGCGCGCGCTATCGATCTTCCGGGACGCGTGGTTCAGGTGCTTCTGGATGCCTTCGAGCACCGCACCGAACTTGCCGAATTCCGTTTTCACCGACCCGAGCAGCGACCACACCTCGCTCGACCGGTGCTGGATGGCCAGCGTCCGGAATCCCATCTGCAGGCTGTTGAGAATCGCCCACAGGGTCATCGGCCCGGCGACGACCACGCGGTGCTGACGCTGCAGACAGTCCACCAGCCCGGGCCGGCGGAGCACTTCGGCGTAGAGCCCTTCGTTCGGCAGGAACATGATCGCGAAGTCGGTGGTGACCGGCGGGTTGATGTACTTGCCGGAGATGTCCTTGGCCGAGGCCTTGATGCGCGCCTCGAGCCGGCGAGACGCCTCCTCGACCGCCGCCACATCCACGCGCTCCGAGGCGTCGATCAGCGCCTGATAGTCTTCGAGCGGGAACTTGGCATCGATCGGCAGCCACGTGGGCGAGTCGCCTTCACGGCCCGGCAACCGTACCGCGAACTCGACGCGCTCGCCGGCGTCGCGGCTCGTGGCGACGTTGCGATCGAACTGATCGGGGGCCAGCACCTGCTCGAGGAGGTTGGCGAGCTGCACCTCGCCCCAGGTGCCGCGGGTTTTGACGTTGGCGAGCACACGTTTGAGATCGCCGACGCCCGTGGCCAGCACCTGCATCTCGCCGAGCCCCTTGTACACCTGCTCGAGCCGCTCGCTCACCTGCTTGAACGATTGACCCAGTCTGGCTTCCAGCGTGCCTTGCAGCTTCTGATCGACCGTGTGGCGCATCTCGTCGAGCTTCGTGGCGTTGTCCTTCTGGATGTCGCGCAGGCGCTCGTCGACGCCCACCCGGAGCCCCTCCACCTTCACCTCGATGCCAGACCGGAGCGCCTCGAACTGATTCCGCATGCCGCTCCACTGCTGCTCTTGCAGGCCGGCAAACGTCGACAGCTGCGCGGCAAACGCCTGAAGGTGGCGCGACTGGCCCTCCCCCACGACGTTCTGCGCCTGAACGAGCGCAGTGCTGAATCGTTGCAGCGACTCCGCGGTGTCGCGGCGGCCGTTCCGCACTTCCAGCACGAGCACCGCCGCCATCGCCGCCGCCATCAGCAAGCACAGGGCCACAAGGAGGATCACCATGCGCCCAGGTTACCGGACGGCAGTGACAGGGAAGGTCACAGTGCTGGAGAATCAGAGGCTCCCGAGCCAGATGTCTCGCATGGATACCGGTACACAGCAGAAGTTCGCCGCGGCGCTCGACGCGCTGGTCGAGCAGATCCGCAAGGACCGGTCGATCCTGGCCGCGATTCTGGCCGGCAGCCTCTCGCACGACCTGGTCTGGGCGAAGTCGGACATCGACCTGGTGCTGGTTGCCGTGGACGACAAGAAGGTGGCGGCCAGCGACCTCGCGATCTACGCCGATGGCGTGAACGTCCACGCCATCCTCATGCCGCGGGGCGAGTTTCGGCGGCTGGTCGACGGCGCGCTGCACAACTCCTTCATGAACTCATTTCTCGCCAAGGGCCGGCTGCTCTTCTCGCACGACCCGTCGATCGCTGACCTGCACGCGCAGCTGGCGAGCGGCGGCGACCGAGACCGCCAGGTGCAACTGCTGCGGGCCGCCACCGGCGCGCTGCCGTCGCTCTACAAGGCGCACAAATGGCTGGTCACCCGCGGCGACCTCGACTACACGGCGCTGTGGATTCTCTACACGGCGACGCCGCTGGCGCAGCTCGAGGTCATCGTCGCGCGGCAACTGGTCGATCGCGAAGTCATCCCGCAGGCGGCCGCGCTCAACCCGCCCTTCTTCAAAACCATCTACAGTGACCTGCTCAACCACCGGAAAACCGAGGCGTCGGTGCGCACGGCGCTCGCCGCCATCGACGAGTATCTCGCCGCACGGGCGCCCACGCTGTTCGCGCCGATCATCGAGTACCTCCGCGACGTCGGCGACGCGCGGGCAGCGAGCGAGCTCGAACATCATTTCGCCCGTACGCTCGACGTGAGCGGCGTGTCGATCGCGTGCGAGTACCTCGCCGATCAGGGCATCATCGGCAAAGCGGCGCTGCCGGCGCGGCTGACGAAGAAGAGCAACGTCGACGTGCAGGAGCTGGCGTTCTTCGACAAGGGGGCGGGGCGTTAGCGTGGCACTCACATCGAGCAAGCGGCCGGATGCGCCGCGCACCACCATCGCCATCCAGGGCGCGCGCGTGCACAACCTGAAGAACATCTCCGTCGAGCTCCCGCGCGACCGGCTGATCGTGGTCACCGGCCTCTCGGGATCCGGCAAGTCGAGCCTCGCCTTCGACACGATCTACGCCGAGGGTCAGCGTCGCTACATGGAGTCGCTGTCGAGTTTTGCGAAGCGCTTCATGTCGCATGTCACCAAGCCGGACGTCGATTTCGTCTTCGGTCTCTCGCCGGTGATTTCCATCGAGCAGAAGACGCAGACCAGCAACCCGCGATCGACCGTCGGCACGATGACCGACATCGCCAGCTACCTGAATCTGCTCTACGCCACGATCGGTGAACCGCAATGCCCGCGCACGGGGGAGCTCACGCCCAGCCGATCGGCCAGCCAGATCCTCGAGGCGATCCTCTCGCTGCCCGCGGGCGCCGAGGTGGAGCTGCGCGCGCCGATCTTCAAGCTGTATGGCGAAGACCTCGACGTGGTCTTCACCGAACTCCGCAAGAAGGGATGCCGGCGACTCATCGTCGACGGCAAGCCGATCGATATCTCGAACGAGGTGGAGCTGGACGAGGCGTCGGTCGCTCACATGGACGCGGTCGTCGACCGGGTGGTCGTCCGGCGGCAGCACGAGAAGGTGATCAAGGCGGCCATCGCGGCGACGCTGCTGGTCGGCGACGGACTCCTGCAGATCGAGATCGTCAACGGCGTCAGCAAGGCGGCGGCCGAGCGCTTCTATGCCGGACTCTGCAGCCCGACACATCATCTGGTCTACGGCGACATCGGCCCCGGGTACTTCGTCTTCAACGATCCCGAGAGCGCCTGTCGGACCTGCGGCGGTCTCGGCGTCGACAAGCTCACGCACCCAGAGCTGCTCATCCCGGATCCCGACCGCAGCATCGCCGGCGGCTGCTTCATTCGGGAGGCCTTCAAATACAACCCCGACACGTGGGACGGCCGGGTAATGTTCAGCCTCGCCGCGGCGCTGAAGTTCTCGCTCGACACGCCGTGGAAATCGCTGTCGCCGAAGGCCAGGGACGCCATCCTCTACGGGATCGATCCGAAGAAGATTCCGCTGAAGGTGCCGCCCGACTCGAAGGTGTCGCGAGACGACTGGGACGGCAAGGAGATCGGCTTCAACGGCATCGCGCGCCGCATCGAGCGCTGGTACCGCCGCTACCGCCAGCGCGGCGAAGCCAACTCCAAGATGGAAGCGTGGCTCGACAAGGTCATGGTCGAGCACATCTGCCCCGATTGCCAGGGCGCGCGGCTCCGCGCGACGCGGCTGCTCTTCACGATCGCCGGCAAGAACATCCACGACGTCGGACAGATGAACTTCGACGAGCTGCATGCGTTCCTGGGCAAGGTGAAACCGGCCGGCCGGGGCGCGGACGCCGGACGTCAGGTGCTGAAGGAGATCCGCGGCCGGCTCGAACTGCTGCTCGGCATCGGGCTCGACTACCTGAATTTCAATCGCCGCTCCGGCACACTCTCTGGCGGCGAATCGCAGCGAATCCGGCTGTCCACGCAGATCGGCTCAGGCCTGATGGGCATGCTCTACGTCCTCGACGAGCCGAGCATCGGCCTGCACCCCAAGGACAACGTCAAGATGATCGCCACGCTCGAAAGCCTGCGCGACATCGGCAACACGGTCATCGTCGTCGAGCACGACGAAGACACCATCCGCGCCGCCGACCACATCGTCGAGATGGGACCCGGTCCAGGGGTGCATGGCGGCACCGTCGTCGCGCAGGGCACGATCCGCGACGTGCTCGCGTGCAAGGCGTCCCCCACCGGTCAGTTCCTCTCGGGCCGCCGCGAGATCGAGACGCCGGTCAGGCGCCGGCCTGGCAACGGCGCGGCGCTCGTCGTCCGCGGCGCGCGCGAGAACAACCTCAAGTCCATCGACGTGACGTTTCCGCTCGGCACGCTGATCGCCGTGACCGGCGCGTCGGGCTCGGGCAAGAGCAGCCTCGTCAGCGAAATCCTGTACAAGGCGTTGTGGAAGAAGCTCATCGATACCCGCACGCTTCCGGGCGAACACGATCGGGTTGACGGCCTCGAGCACGTGCACAAAGTGGTCAACATCGATCAGGCGCCGATCGGACGGAACAGCCGGTCCAATCCCGCCACCTACGTCGGCTTCTACGACACGATCCGCGATCTCTTCACCGCCGCCCCGCTCTCGGTCGAGCGCGACTACAAGGCCGGCCGCTTCAGCTTCAACGTCAAGGGAGGCCGTTGCGAGGAATGCCAGGGTGAGGGCTCGATCACTACCCAGCTCTATTTCATGCCCGACGTCGAGGTCACCTGTGGCGCCTGCAAGGGCGCGAGGTTCAACGCCGAAACCCTGGAGGTGACCGTCCGGGGCAAGACGATCGACGATGTGCTGAACATGTCGATCGAGGAGGGAGTGACGTTCTTCTCCGGCGAGCCGACCATCAGCCGGAAGATCCAGGTGCTCGCCGACCTCGGGCTCGGCTACCTCACGCTGGGCCAGTCGGCAACGACGCTCTCAGGGGGTGAGGCGCAGCGGGTGAAGATCGCCACCGAACTGAGCGTCCTGCAACGCTCGAAACACACCGTCTACATCCTCGACGAACCGACGACCGGCCTGCATCTGGCCGACGTCGAGCGGCTGCTCGATGCGCTCAACCGGCTCGTCGAAGCCGGACACACCGTGATCGTGATCGAGCACCATCTCGACGTGATCAAGTCGTCGGACCACGTCATCGATCTCGGGCCCGACGGCGGACACGGCGGCGGCACCGTCGTGGCCGCGGGGACGCCGGAGAAAGTGGCGACGAGCAAGACGTCGCACACCGGGAGATTTCTCAAGGCCAGGCTTACGTAGTGTCCGGCTTTAGCCCGACCCGGGTCCGCCTGAAGGCGGACACTACGTGCCGATTGCGGGATCCGTGAAAAACAGAAAGTGGATCGTGTTCAACCCCGCGTGTGCGGCGATGGCCGAACCAATCGAACCGCTCGTCGCGTATACCCACCCATAGCCAAAGCCGGCGATCGCCGAGAGCACGACGTAGGTGACGCCGCCACCCAGGTGCGCCACCCCGAAAAGCGCGCCCACGACGACCGCGGCGCGCTCTCGCGGCCGCACTGGGTGCAATGCATGATGAACGCGTCTCAGCGGCCGCGCTTCAGAACTGTACGGCCGCCGCGTCGGCGAGGATGATCGGGCGGTACACCGGCAGCGCCCAGCCTTCCTTCACGAGCTCGTCGTAGCGCTGCTGCACCCTGGCCTGATACGCCTTCCGGTCCTTGTACAGCCTCCGCATCTGTTCCGCCGGCAGATCGATCTGATAGTTGGCGAGCCCGCACAACTGATCCTGCGCGGCTTCGCCACGAGCGGCGATAAAGGGGTGCGGATTCTTGATCGGCGGCTGCGCGCCGGAGTTCGGCACGCCGTACTTCGCCATCGGCACGTCGACGTACGGGTTGCGGATCCCGCCCTTGACGTTGCCGACCTCGTCGAGCGCCAGCAACGAACCGTCTTTGTCGGCGTTGAAATCGACGTAATAGCGATCGGCGTGCGGTGGCACCACGCCTTTGTCCACCCATTGCCACAGATGATGCAGCGCGACGGACATGTACGCCGCGAGCGGGAATCGGCTGATCGGCTGCCTGCAGGGATCGGGATAATAGGCCACGGCATCACGCGAGTCGATGTGCGCCATGCCGGCGAACTCGTAGATGCGGAACTGATCGCCAGCCGCGTCGCCGTCTACCCGCGTCGGGCCGAATCCCTGGAACACCTCGCGCATGGTCGGTACCTGGATCATCGGCACGTCCACCTTGCGCAGGTTGGTGCCGTTGCTCGTGGGCATGAAGCCGTCGTAGATCGGTTTCATGTCGGCAAGGCGCTGCACCATCGAGGTCGGCAGGTAGTTGACGACAACTCCGGCAGACGCCGACGACCCGGTGAGAATCATCTTGCGAATGCCCGCGCCGGCGACCGGATTGTCCGCACGGTTCGACTTCAGCAGCGCGCCCACCTGGGCGATGATCTCGCTCCCCTGTCCATTGGCGACCGCGAGGTCCTTGTAGCGCGCCTGGTTCGCTTCGATCAGTCCCTGCGGCGTGGTCGTCAGGATCTCGACGCCGATGTGGCCCTCGGTCATCGAGTACCGATGCGTGAAGTGGAACATCCACGGATTCCCGCTCGGATGCATCGACTCAGCGAGCACGAGACCACTGACCTTGCCGTTCTGGGCCGGCCGCCGAATGACGATGCGCGTGGTGTAGGGCTGGCCGTTGGCGGTGCCGGACACGAAGTATTCCTTCGTCACGTAGTTGAAGTGCGCGAGGTCGTCGCCCGCCTTCAGCTCCATCAGCGTTTCGTAGAACTTGCCGGGGCCGGTAATCTCGGCGGACGCCGTGGCGATCGGTGACACCACGGGCGGCGGGTCTGGCACGACGGCCGGTTCCTGCCCACGGCCGCGCCCGCGGCCCTGTCCCTGCCCTTGCGGCGGCTGACCGCCACCCTGCGCGCCGCGCGGCCCCTGCACGGGGATCGGCAACTGCCCCGTCACCGTCACCGCGCTCACGAGCACGGCGAGCGTCATCGTCCCCACCGTCACCATCCGGCGATTCACGAGCATCATGGCGCTACTCAATAGCATGAATCCACGCGCTTCACCAGATCGCAGTGACCGAAGCACGGCTGATAGGATAGCGACAATGCGCCGGCAGACCACGGCCACCAACGCTCGTTCAGATGCCGACCGTGTCGCGTTGCTGGAACGCTTCGCTGAGGCGTGGAACCGCCACGATCTCGACGCGTTGATGTCGATGATGACCGACGACTGTGTGTTTGAAGCGTCGGCCGGCCCGCATGTCGACGGCCAGCGGAGCGAGGGGAAGCAGGCGGTGCGCGTCGCCTACGCCGCGGTGTTCGAAGCCTTTCCTGACGCGCACTGGGCGAACGCCAGACATTTCATCGCCGGCAGTCGCGGTGTGTCGGAGTGGACGTTCACCGGCACGCACCGCAACGGCACGCGTGTCGAAGTGACCGGCTGCGATCTGTTCACGTTCCGCGATGGCGCGATCGCCATCAAGAACTCGTATCGCAAGAATCGACCGGCGATCTGACCGAAGGCGCGCCGCAGTCGCGATTCTACTTGCCCTTCGGGACTTCACTCAGCGGTGATTCAGCCGGCCCGGCGAGCACCTCACCGGTCGGCTTGAAACGCGACCCGTGGCATGGACAGTCCCACGTCCGTTCGGCCGCGTTCCACGCGACCTCGCACCCCATGTGAGTACACACCGCGGATCGCACCGTCGTCGCGCCATCCTCGTCGCGGTACGCGGCCACGCGCTGGCCGGACAGATCGAGAACTTTGCCTTGCCCGCGTTTGACCGTGCGCAGAGAACGTCCGCCGGCGCCGGCAAACCGATCGCGAATCAGGTAGTACGGATAGTCCTTGTTCTCTTTGAGGTAGTCCCACGCGCCGCCGCGGAGCGTCTTGCGGCCGATCGCGAAGAGATCGGTCCACGGGTTGGCGGTACCGAGGATGCCGTCCGCGGCAATCATGGCGCCCAGCGTGCCGAAGGTCATGCCGTTGCCGGCAAAGCCCGTGGCCACGTACTGATGATCGGCGCCGCGGCCAAGATAGGGCAGCCCGTCGGGTGTCTCGATCACCTGGCCGGACCAGTGATGGGTCACCTTCACACCTGGCAACAAGGCGGAGAAACGCTTCTCGAGCGCGGCAAAGCACGCTCGGGTGTCGTCGGCTTGCCCGGTCTTGTGATCTTCTCCCCCGAAGATGACGAGATCCTGAGTGCCGTCGCCACTCAAGCGGAGGTAGTCATACGGGTCGCCGGTGTCGGCAAACAGCGCATCGGGTACTGTGCCGCGCTCAACCTGGCCGGCGACGACATAGCTGGTGTAGAGCGCGAGCTTCGTTTGAAACAGCGTCGCCGAGAGGACGCTCTCGAGGCCAACCAGCGGATTGTGCGTGGCGATCACCACGTCGTCGCACGTGATCGTGCACTCGTTCGCCTTCACCCGTAAGGGCGCGTCCTGGAATTCGCTGACCTCGGAATGCTCATAGATGCGGCCGCCGCCGGCCTCGATCGCGCGGGCAAGCCCCGCCAGGTAGCGCCGCGGGTGAAACCGGGCCTGATCCTCGAAGCGAACCCCTGGCCCTCCCATCAGCGGCACGTCCGTCACGAATGCCGCATCGAATCCGAGATCCGACGCGAGGGCTGCCTCGCCCTGGAAATCAACGGCCGCGGTGCGTCGTGAACGGTCGCGGGGCGCGTGCAGGTAGCCCGGTCTTTCCAGCACAGTGGGATCCGAAGCTTGGAATTCACGTGACTTGAAGTCGCGGC
>JADMIO010603930.1_pt1 | contig 70133 bp, 74 predicted proteins | sample 8958161 | NCBI WGS metagenome assembly JADMIO01 (sample SAMN16585339, study PRJNA669376) | soil metagenome | isolation source: Crop rotation soil | place: USA: Cullars Rotation, Alabama | collected 2011 | reverse complement strand
GCCGCGACTTCAAGTCACGTGAATTCCAAGCTTCGGATCCCACTGTGCTGGAAAGCCGTTCAGCTCCTATCGCGGGATCGCGGACGGCGAGATGAGTGCTACGGTGCTGCTGCCGCTCGTCGACCGTGAAGTCGGGCCGTTCAACGGTTACAGCACGCATTTCCAGATGGTGAACAAGGACCCTTCGAAGCCGGCGATCGTGCACCTGCGCTTCGAGGGGTTCGACCTGGACCACGGGAACGCCTTCGTCGCGAAGGACAGTACGCTCGGTGTTGCGGGGGCGCGGCTCTGCTTCCAGGACCGGGATGACTATGCGAACTGCCTGGCGCCCGGCGATGCCCTTCCACATAACTTCGTCGGCACGGCGAAGATCTCGTCCACGCAGCCGCTCGGCGTCATCGTCAGCCGCAACACTCGCTTCGCAGATACGTTCACCAACTACCGCGCGTTCACGCCGCAGGACGGCGCGCGGCGGGTGTTGCTCCCGGTGCTGAACAAGAACTACGGGCCGTACCAGGGCCACGCCGGCTGGAACTCGTGGTTCCGCGTGCTCGTCGCCGACGGCGGCCAGGCGAACGTGCGCATTCGCTACCTGGGGCTCGACCTACCGAACGGCGAGGTGTCCTACAACGTCTCGGCGTTCCGCGAGTTCACGGTCTTCCAGTACCAGGAGGGCCTGCTGCCTGATGGCTTCGCGGGGACCGCGATCCTGGAATCGGACCGGCCGATCGTCGCGCTCGCGAACCTGACGACGGACGTGTTCGTCGGCGACGACGATCTGCTCTACAACGGCATCCCGCTGCCGTAGCCACGGGCCACGTACAATTCCGCCGAATGTCATGCACATAGCACCGCAGTGCGCCCAGACGTGCGGCGCATGAGGGTCGTCTACCTCGCTGACGCGCCGTACATCCACACGCGGCGGTGGGTCGAGCATTTCGCGCGTCGCGGCTGGGACGCGCACGTCATCTCCTTCCGCCCGGCAGAAATCGAGGGTGCGACGGTGCACTTCATCGGCGGCCTAGAGGCGGTCGGAAAGGCGCGCTACCTGCTGCAAGCGCCGCGGGTGCGATCGTTTGTGCGACGGCTACGTCCCGACCTTGTGCACGCGTTGCACCTGACGAGCTACGGCTTCCTCGCCGGGCTCTGCGGGGCGCGGCCAACGATCGCATCAGTGTGGGGGACGGACATCCTGGAGGCGCCGCAGCTGACGCCGTTTCATCGCTGGATTACGCGGTACGCGCTCGCGCATGCTGACGCCGTGACGGCGACCGGCGCGCACCTCGCACGAGCGACGCAGAGCTACATGCCGGCAGGGCGGGACGTCGAGGTGATCCCGTATGGTGTCGACCTCGACGAATTCCGCCCGCAGCCGGCGGTTGTGCACGAGCGCGTGGTGGTCGGGGCCGTCGCTCGCCTATCGCCGGAAAAATCGCTCGATGATTTGCTCCGCGCCGTTGCGGTGCTCAGGGATCGCGGCGTGAGCGTGGATGTCGTGCTCGCCGGCGATGGGCCTTCGCGGCGGCAGCTCGAAGGATTGGCGGCGCAGCTGGAGATCGGCGAGCGCGTGGAATTCATCGGGGAGGTCGCGCACGAGGACGTCCCGGCGGTCCTCGAGCGGCTCGATGTCTTCGTCATGCCGTCGACGTGGGAGGGGTTCGGCGTGGCGGCGCTCGAGGCAAGCGCGATGGAGCTGCCGGTCGTGGCATCGAACATCCACGGCATTCCGGACGTCGTGGCGGACGGCGAGACCGGCATCCTCGTGCCGCCGAGGGATCCTCGGGCGCTCGCAGACGCGATCGAGCGGGTTGTGCGCGATTCAGGCTTGGGACGGACAATGGGTCTGCGAGGACGGGCCTTCGTGCAGGAGAACTACCGGTGGCAGGACAACGCCGCGCAGATGGAGGCGCTGTACAGCCGACTCGTCGCACGCCCGTCGGCGGTCACGACCGGATGACGCCGGTGAGCGGGCACTACGGCGAGATCGTGCCAGGGTCGTTGGGCTCGAGCGGAGTGGTGAACGCGCGGCCGATGTCGCTGAGGTCGCCGCTCAGGTCGTCGCCGGAAGGCTTCACGCCACGCGTCACCCAGCCGACGAGATCATCGAACGCCTGCTCGCGCTCTTGCTCACTGAAGTTGCAGTGTCCGGCGCGGCGGATCGCGCGCTGCACCAGCAGATCACCGGCACCCGCTGCATCGACGATCTTGCGGTACGACTGCTCCTGGCTGATCGGCACGAAGAGGTCGCCCGTACCGTGCAGCGTCAGCATCGGGCGCTGGATCTTGCCGGTCTCGGGCGCGAACTCGGGATACGTCGCTGGATCACGATAGGCCGGGTTGGCCTCGATCCGCGCGACTTCGCGGTTGAGTTGATCGCTCGTCGTGCCAAGGCCATCATCGACCCGGTACAGCGTGCGGGAGTTGTCGGCGGCTGCGCTCGAGGGACCTGCGTTGCCCGCGGCGTCGACGAGCACGAGGAAGTTCAGGTTGTACTGTGCCGCGTAGCCCTCGCCGAAGAAGGGGCGCGGACCGCCGGTGAGGTTCTCGATCGTGTCCGCGAACGCCTGCCCCTTCGCCGTCTCTTTTCCAGGGGAACCAAGTGCGGGCAGCACGGCGTCCTTGATCCGCGCCCCGAGTGCGTTTGCGCTCGTCGTGACGCCTGTGAGATCGGTGGAGCTGAAGTAGGCGGCGAGCGCACCCCAGCTCAGGAAGTAATCGAGGATCTCGTGACCGGCGACGACGCCGCACTCACTGAGCGCGCCATCGTACGCCGTCGGATACTGTTCGAGCGAGTAGGACGCGACGTGCCCGCCCATCGACTGGCCGTACAGGTACTGGTGTACCGGCTGACCGACCTTCTGGGCGAAGACGTCACGCAGGGCATACGTGTCGCGCGCGGCGACGCCCGGATCGTAACCGTTCTTCGTGTAACTCGATGCGGCCCACGCGTACCCGCGCTCGATCAGGTAGTTGCGGATGATCGGCGCATCGACGGTAAGAATGGATGAACTGCCACGGAACCCGTGCGCGAAGTACACGACATCGCCGTTCCAGTTCGCGGGTACTTCGATCCTGTAACCGCCGCCCGCGTACTTGCCGAAAAACACGCGCGCGCCAGGGAGCGCCTCGAAGCTGGGATCCGCGACCGTGTATGTGGCCGTGACCGGCGTGACCGGCAAGGTCTGCGGCGTAGCGATGCCGGCGAGCGGATCATTGGCCGTCGTGGGCTGTGCCGCCTGGGCTGCGGGCGGCCGGTTCGAGCTACCGCCGGTGCACGACGCGCCAAACATTGCGACCAGGAGCAGCGCCGATACCGCAGCGCCGCCGCGCCTGATCCACCCTCTCGATCCCAGGCACATCACGGGTTCGTCGACTCCGGGAACTTCAGCAGGAACGTGGCGCCGGCGCGTGCGAGCAGGCGACCCGCATCATCGGAGATCTCCGCTTCGACAAAGGCGATGTTGCGATGCGCCTGGATGACGCGCCCATCGGCGGTCAAGACGCCGGGGCCGGCGGGCCGGACATACCGCGTATTGCTCTCGACCGTCAGGAGTTGCGCCGAAGCTCCGTGCACAGTGCGCAGCGCGCACCCCATCGCCGCATCCGCCAGCGCCGGCAGGACGCCGCCATGCACGATGCCATCGGCGTTCAGGTGGTCGCCGGCGGCCTGCATGCGGACGCGCGCGGCGCCTTCATCCAGGCTCTCCACCGCGATCCCCAATTGCTCGTAGAATGGCGAACTCTCAGCCCAGCGCCGGGCGAAGGCGAGGCGCTGGTCGAGGTCAGATGCGGCGCTCGTGGTCAAATCTTGGTCGTTCCGGGCAAGGGTGTTGAGGCAGTGTAGCAAGAACGATCCAGGGCAAGCGGGTCATGGGTGGTAGGCGGCGATTCCCGCTTGACACGGTTCAGGCGGCTTCGAGGGCGCCGCTGTGCGATTCCGGATCACTCCGCGAGCTGGATGGTGCCCGCGCCGCCATCGATGGTCACGCGCTGGCCGTCACGGAGGCGGTCCATCGCGCCTTGCACGGCAACAACGGCCGGTATCCCGTACTCCCGGGCTGTGATCGCGGGGTGCGAGAGGGCACCGCCACTCTCGGTGATGATCCCTGCTGCGACGGCGAAGAGCGGCGTCCAGGCCGGCGTGCTCATGCCGCAGACAAGAATGTCGCCCGACTGCAATCGCGCTCCGTCCTCAGGGCTGTGAATCAGACGAGCGCGGCCGGTGACGACCCCGCGGCTCGCTGCGACGCCGCGCATGACGTGCGGCGCCACGGCAGGTTCCGTCACGGCGGCGTCCTGCGTTCCGATGACCGCCGGAGGGGTCACTGCCAACCAGCTTTTCCACTCACCACGACGTTCGTCCGCGAGTGCGCGTAACGTGCCGCCCCGGAATTCGTCGAGATCCGGTGGGTCCAGGAACAACATATCGTCCACGCGCTCGAGGGCGCCTGATTCAACGAGCCGGGCGCCTCGGCGTAGAAGCAGTTCGCGTACCGTTCCACACAGCATCATCTGCCAGTACGCTCGGTCCTCGCGAATTCGGATATAGCCGTCGAGGCGCGCGAGCGTCTTGGCGAACTGTTCGTGTTCGTCTGCGGGCAAATGCGAGAACACACGTGCCATAGCATCCGCGCGCCGCGCTTCGCTCGCGGCCTGCGCAGCGGCAGGAGTCTTCGGTTGCGATGCGAGTTGTGTGCGCACCAGAGCGAGCAGCGCGGCCGGGCATTCGCGCCACGTGGGATCGGTCAGCTGCCACCCCTGCGAACGAGACCCGTGACGGGCAATGATGCTATCGAATGCCTCGACGAACGCCGATGCGGCAGGCTCGGTGCGCAGCGCCTGGAGCGCATCCTCCTGCTCGTGCGATGTGATCAGCCGCGCAGCAGCGGGGGTTCGGCGCGCCAGCTCCGTGAGCTCATACACCTCCGCATCAAGCGCCTTCGTCGCGTTATCGCCGCCCTGCAAGACCTCGGCCATCGTGACATCGCCGTCGTCGGCGAGGGCTTGCGTAAGCATCTCCTTCAAGCGCATGCTCGCCTCGAACAGCGGCGCGAGCGACGTGAATGTCTGGTGAAATCCGTACGCCCATCGCTCTGCGACGCTGAGCAGCGGCGCGCGATCGTCCAGTCCTGCCAGTTCGTGGCAGACGCGCTCGATGCGGGGACGACAATACTGCAACCAGAAGTTCAACGCGCCGCCATGCTCTCGAGAGACCTCGCGATAGCGGAGGACGGCCCGCACCATTCGTTCCTGCTCATAAGGGGATGCGCGCGCGTACAGGAACGGACCCACGAACTGGAAGCGATAGAAGAAGGCCGGAGCATCCATGCCAACTTCTTCCCACGCGCGGTCGATGCCGCCGGCCCAGTGCCGGTGCAGCCAGACCTCCATCTGAGGCGCAGGCGCCGGCCAGTGCTCGGTGTCGCGTGCCCATTGGTACGCTTCCGCGCCCTCGTACACCCAGTCGAAGGCGATCGGCGGCTGAGCACGATGGGCGGCGCTTCCAGGTTCGCTCTGCGACATGCTTCGACTTCCCAAGCGGAGGATCATCACGTCTTGAGGTGCAACCGTACCGGGCGAAAGGAACTTATCGACTAAGGTGCTGGGCACGCAAGAATCCCGGAGCCGCGCGGCTCCGGTATTCCTTCATCTCACCGTCTCATCGAGGAGTTAGACGTCGAGGTTCTTGACCTGCGTCGCGTGGCCCTGGATCCACTTCTTGCGCGGCGCCACTTCATCGCCCATGAGCGTCGAGAAGATCTCTTCCGCCTTCATGGCGTCGTCGATGTTGACGAGAAGCATCGTACGCTTCTCCGGGTCCATCGTCGTCTCCCAGAGCTGCTCCGGGTTCATTTCACCGAGACCCTTGTAGCGCTGGACGTGCGCCTTCTGGCCTTCCTTGAGCTTGCCGAGGAATGCATCGCGCTCCTGGTCGGAGTAGATCCAGGTGTGCTGGCGGCCGTTCTGGATGCGGAACAGCGGAGGCTGCGCAATGAAGAGACAGCCATCATCGATGAGGCTCCGCATGTAGCGGAAGAAGAACGTCAGCAGCAGGGTGCGGATGTGCGAGCCGTCGACGTCGGCGTCGGCCATGATGATGACGCGGCGGTAACGGAGCTTCGCCATGTCCATCGTATCGCCGAAGCCGGTACCGAGCGCGGTGATGAGCGCCCGGATCTCTTCGTGCGCCAGCATCTTCTCCATCCGCGCCTTCTCGACGTTGAGGATCTTGCCGCGGAGAGGAAGGATCGCCTGGAAGCGCCGATCTCGGCCGGTCTTCGCCGTGCCGCCGGCCGAGATGCCCTCGACGAGGTACAGCTCGCACTGGTACGGATCGCGCTCCGAGCAATCGGCGAGCTTGCCCGGCAGCATCGTGCCATCGAGGAGGCCCTTGCGGACCACGAGGTCGCGTGCCTTGCGAGCAGCCTCGCGCGCGCGCGACGCCATGATGCCCTTCTCGATGATGCGCCGCCCATCGGACGGGTGCTCTTCGAGGTACTGCATCAGGCCTTCGGCGATCGCGCTTTCGGCATGCGTTTTCACTTCGGCGTTGCCGAGGCGCGTCTTCGTCTGTCCTTCGAACTGCGGCTCGGGCAGCTTCACGCTGACGACGGCAACGATGCCCTCGCGGACGTCATCGCCGGTAAGGTTCGCGTCGTCGTCCTTCAGGAATTTCTGCTTGCGCGCGTAGTCGTTGAGGATGCGGGTGAGCGCGGATCGCAGCCCGGTGAGGTGCGCGCCGCCGTCGATCGTGTTGATGGTGTTCGCGAAGCTGAACTCGACCTGCGCGAAGCCGTCGTTGTACTGGATGGCCGCTTCGACCTGCGTCGTCTCGACGGTCTTTTCGATGTAGATCGGGCGCGGGCTCAGCGTGTTGCGGCCCTTGTTGACGTGGCGGACGAAGCTGGCGACGCCGCCTTCGAAGCAGAAGTTCATCTCCCGCTCGCGGCCGGCGCGCTTGTCGTCGAAGCGGATCCAGATGCCCTTCGTCAGGTACGCCATCTCGCGGAAACGCTGGAGCAGCGTCTCGTACTCGTAGTCGAGCGTGTCGAAGATCTCGTCGTCCGCGAGGAAGCCGGTCGTGGTGCCGGTGTGCTGCTGCTTCGTGTCCGGCGTGCTCTTCAGGGCGCCCTTCGGGATGCCGCGCTCGTACTCCTGGCGGAACACCTTGCCATCGCGGCGGACCTCGACGTACATCTTGCGCGCGAGGGCGTTGACGACGGAGGCGCCGACGCCGTGCAGACCGCCGGAGACCTTGTAGGCGCCGCCACCGAACTTACCGCCCGCGTGCAGCACCGTCATGATCGTCTCGAGCGCCGACTTGCCGGTGGTCTTGTGCTTGTCGACCGGGATGCCACGGCCGTTGTCGCTCACCGTCACCCAGTTGTCGTGCTCAATCGTGATGTCGATGCGGTCGCAGAAGCCTGCCATCGCCTCGTCGACGGAGTTGTCGACGAGCTCGAACACGAGATGATGGAGGCCGCGGATGTCCGTCGTCCCGATGTACATGCCGGGGCGGCGGCGCACGGCTTCGAGGCCCTCTAGGACCTGGATATCGCTTGCTGTGTACGAGGGCGCTTTGCTCCCCCGGCGAGGCGTCTGCGCTCGTCTTCCATGCGCTGTCTCACCATCAGGGCGTGGCTTTCATTCTTCGATCAGGCGTGATTTGGAAAGCAGGCGGCCCGCTGAACCGGGCCATCGCGCACGTGTAAATCGGTGGCTCCTGCACTTACGAAGTATAGCATAATGACGCACCGATCCGGCCCGGTTCGAGGCCGCGGAAACGCCCGATTTCGCTCGTTCCCTGCCTGATTCGCGAGTGTCATGCAAGCGTCGCTTGTCCCATGATCCGGCGCCTCATAGAATCGAAAGCGCCCCCGTATCGAGGCCGAAGGAGCAGTTGTGAGCAAGCTCGCCGATCGCATCCGCAACGCCACGCGCCTGCAGCCTCAGGGGCTCGGTTTCATGCCCGCGCGCTCAGCCGTGCAGGCGACGATGGTGCTGGCGGCGCTCGCGCCAGACGCTTCATCCGCGCTCGAGCTCGGGGGGCGGGGCGCTGACGTCGTGATCGTTGGATCCGCCGATGCGCCGGCGCAGCTGAATGGCAGCGTCGGCGGCAAGGAAGGACCGATCCTCGGCGCCTGGGTGGCGGGACGCGACGCTGATGAGGCGAAGCGATTTCGCGAAGCGGGCTACGATTTCGTAGTCTTCGACCCAGACCGCGCGAGCGCGACGGCGATGCTCGACGACAACGTCGGCTACATCCTTCGGCTCCCGAGCGACGTGACGGACCTTGAAGTGAGAGCGCTCGAAGGCTTCCGCCTCGACGCGATTGATGTGGGCGAGATCGCTCCGCCGCTGACGGTCCGGCGGCAGATTGACCTGCAGCGGCTATTCGCGCTGACGCGCAAGCCGCTGATGTCGCGCGTCGACGCCGGCATCTCCAGCGGTGAGCTGCAGGCGCTACGCGACAGCAACGTGCCGCTTGTAGCGGTCGATGCTTCTGGCGTTGAAGCGCTGCGCCGCGCGATCGATGCGCTTCCGGCCCGCACGCGGCGCAAGGACGACGGTGACCGGCCGCTGCCCTTCGTGCCACGCACTGCGGGGGTGGGCATCGAAGAAGACGACGAACATGAGCACGACGAGTAAGAACGCATCGCCGTCCACGGACGCCGAGACGATCGCCTACGGCGACTTCGCGGATCTGCTTAAGCCTGAGAGCAAGTGGGTGATCGGCGGATTCCCCGGGTGGGAGTTTCGCGAGCCGGACGCTGTGGTCGTCGTGCAGAACGGGCGGCTGCGCGTCGCGGCCATGCCGCTGACGCGGTCGAACACAATGGTACAGATCCTCGACAACGCCAAGCACATGTATTTCTCGCGCGAACTGTTTTCGGTGCCAGAGGGCGGCGAAATTTCCGTCGAGTTGGACATACGTGCGCAGAAGCTGAATGGCACGGCGAACGACTTCTACGACGGCTTCGTCTCGGTGAACCTGCTCGACTTCTCGACCGGCATGGCGGTGGACTTCTTCGTCTCGAACGAATGCTATGCAACGGTGTACGCGCGGCTGCCGTTCCCGGGCACGACCGCCCCAGAGTCATCCGGACAAAAGTACTTCGGAATGTTCAAGGAACAGCCGTTGCCGAAGGGCGAGCAGCAGCAGCACAGCTATCGCATTACGTACGACCAGGGTGCGGCAGAGCTGCGCTTCTACGTCGAAGGCGAGCTGGTGAACCGCGAAGCCGACGTGCCGAAGATGTCATCGTTCCTGATCGCGCTCGGGCTCATGACGGAGAAGGACATCCAGAATGGCGCCAGCGTCTCCTGCCGCGGGCAGGGGCTCGTCGGTGAGTGGAGCCCGATTACGATCACGCGCCGACCGGCGCACTGATGTCGGAATTCGACAGTGACCTCGCCGACAACCTGCGCGCGATGGATGAGGCGCGCGGGTCGCTGCTGGCGTGCCTCGCGACGCTGAGCGACGAGCAGATGGACGCCGGGAAGCGTGGCGGCTGGTCCGTCCGCGCGGTGCTCGCGCACGTGCTCTCGTCGGAAACGGCATACGCCCGCGTCATCGCGCGCCTGCGCGGCATCACAATCGCCGTCGATGCACTCGAGCCGGCGGCGACAATTGCGGACGCCATCTCGCGACTGCGAGAGAGCCGTCGCGTCCTCGTGCAGGCGGTCGATGGCGTGGATGAGGACGCGTTCTATGAGCTGCAGGCTCTCGGGCATGAGGAGTACAGCGTGCTCAGCGTGCTGGAGAACGTCGCGATGCACGACACCGAGCACGAGCGTCAGGTCCGAGAGCTCGTCGATCGCTGAAGATCAACATGGCAACGGACTCTCCCGATTAACGGCCGTGGACGCGGGTACGTTCGCCATCGAGGATGCGCTCGATCTCGTCGGCGGTGGCGTCGAGCCTCCCGGGTGCGTTGACGACGACGTATTCGAACTCATTCTCGCGCGCCATCTCGCCGCGCGCCGCCGCGAGGCGATCACGAATGCGCTCCTCGTCATCGAGGCCGCGACTTCGCAGGCGCTGCTCAAGCTCCTCGATCGACGGCGGGGCGAGGAAGATGCGCACTGCTTCGGGCATCAGACGCGCGATCGATGCGGCGCCCTGAACGTCGGTACGGACCGCGACGTCGTTACCGGATCGGAGATACCGCTGGACCTCCTCACGAGGCACGCCGTAGCGGCGGCCGTAGACCTCCGCGTGCTCCAGCAGGCCACCTTCTTCGATGAGCCTGTCGAACTCGCCGTCTGAGACAAAGTAGTAGTCGACGCCGTCGCGTTCGGACGCTCGTGGGACTCGTGTGGTGCAGGTGATGACGCGATGAAAGTGGCGCCCGCGCCGCGCCAATTCGTCGAGGACCGCGTCCTTTCCGACGCCGGAGGGCCCGGAGAGGACGAGGAGAAGAGCAGGGTGCGACGGCTCACTGCCTTCGCCGGCTGGACGTCCGGGCGCGAGATCGCCCGCCGGCGATTCGGTCAAGCAGAGCCGCCCTCAGCCATTTGCGCCGGACGCGCGCCCCCCCGCTGTATACGCACGCGCCCCTCGATGGTCTCGGGGGTGATGGCCGCCAGCATGATGCAACCATTATCCATGAACACGACGGCCTTCGTGCGGCGGCCGCTCGTCATGTCGATGGTCGTGCTCTTGTCGCGGCCCTCCTGGACGAGGCGCTTGACGGGCGCCGATCCGGGTGCAGCGATGCCAACCACGTGGTCAGCCGCGATGTAGTTCCCAAATCCGATGTGAATCAGCTCGGTTGCCATGTAGAACCCTCAGGGGTCGTTTGTCGACGCTGCGCGGCTGTCAGGCGCTCCAGGCAGCCCCAAAAGTCAGGATAGGATATGTCCACCGCCCCGGCATCACTCAACCGGGTCTCCCCCTGCGCTACAAGCGCCGCGACCGCCAGGGACATTGCCAGGCGGTGGTCGCCAGCAGAATCGACGTGCGCACCTCTGAGCGGCGTACCACCTTCGATCGTCATGCCATCGGCATGTTCCTCGATCCGGGCGCCCAGCTTCCGCAGCTCGCGGACGACCGTCGCGATGCGGTCAGATTCCTTCACGCGCAACTCGGCAGCGTCCCGGAGCGTCGTCGTGCCCAGCGCGAAGGCGGCGGCCACCGCGAGCGCCGGCGCCTCATCGATCAGGCGCAGCGAGAGGTCGCCTTCGACGGTGATGCCGGTGAGACGCGAGGACCGCACCACGACATCGCCGACCGGCTCGCCGCCGACTTCGCGCTCCTCTTCGACGGACAGGTCGGCACCCATCTGCTGCAGCGCATCGATAATGCCGCTGCGGGTCGGATTCAGGCCAACGCCGGTGAGCCTCAACTCCGCATCGGGATGCACCGCGGCGGCGACCATCCAGAACGCGGCTGCCGAGAGGTCGTTCGGCACGCGCATCGAGAGGGGCGCGAGGCTCGCGCCGGGGACGAGCCGTACTGCGAGGCCGTCGCGGCTCAGACGAGCGCCCATCGCCGCGAGCATGCGCTCCGTGTGGTCCCGGGACGCCGCCGGCTCTTCGATGATCGTCTCGCCCTCGGCGAAGAGGCCTGCAAGCAGGATCGCCGATTTCGTCTGCGCGCTCGCGACGGACGGGGCGTGCCGGATTCCGTGCAGGCTGCCGCCGCGGATCGCGAGTGGCGCCAGGGCGCCGTCGTTACGGCCGTCGATGCGCGCCCCCATCTGCCGCAGCGGTTCGACGACCCTGCGCATGGGGCGGGATCGAAGGGATGCGTCGCCGCTGAGGACGCTCAGGAAGGGCTGTCCGGCGAGCACGCCCGACATCAGCCTCGTCGTCGTGCCTGAGTTGCCGCAGTCCAGCACATCATCCGGCTCCCGGAGGCCGCGGACGCCCATGCCGCGGACGTGCAGCACCGGCGTTTCGCCGGATTCGTCGAGCGTGCATGCGATGCCGAGCGCGCGCAGCACATGGAGCGTCGAGCGACAGTCTGCGCCGGGGAGGAAGTTGTGGATGACCGCATCACCGTCGGCGAGCGCGTTGAAGATCGCCGCGCGGTGCGAGATCGATTTGTCGCCGGGCACGGCGATGGTGCCGCGGAGCTGCTTCGCCGGCAGGATGACGCGCTCCATCAGCGCTTCTTCTCGTCAACACGCGCTTCCGCCTGGCGGATCGTTTCCTCCTGCTTACGCATCATGCCCGCGAGCTTCGAGCCGAGCAGGAGGTCCGCGAAGTTGAGCTTCTCCGCCGGCTCCGCACCGATGTCGCGCCGAGGAGCGCCGTTCAGCACGTAGTTGTCGCGCTCGAGCTGGGCGCGGGCGAACGCCTCGAGCACGGCGGCGCCTTCCGCCGATGCAATTGTGGCGCGGAAGCGCTGCAGCTCGTCGGCGAAGCGATCGAGCCAATGTAGGAGGTTTTCGCGGTTTGTGTTGACGATGTCATGCGCCATCTCCGGCGAGCTGCTCGCGAGCCGCGTCGTGTCACGGAAGCCTGACGATGCGAGCGCCGCAAGCTCCGGCCACGCCGCGCTGCCGAACGCCATCGAGAACAGGGCCGAGGAGAGCACCAGCGGCACATGGCTGATGGCCGCGACGTAGCTGTCGTGCTCCTCCGGATCCATGAACACGGGCCGGGCGCCGGTGAGCTGCGCCAGGCCGACCACGGTCTGCACCGACGCCTCGTCCGCGCTGACCGAAGGCGCGACGACCCACGGCTTGCCTTCGAAGAGCGTCGCTTCAGCCTCGTCGATGCCGCCGTTTTCTTTACCTGCCATCGGATGACCGCCGACGAAATGCACGTGCGCAGGAAGCGTGTCGCGCGCCCAACGCGCGACATCCGCTTTCGTACTCGCAACGTCGGTCACGATGGCCTCCGGCGCGAGCTCTGGTGCGATCTCGGCGAACACGCCGCGGAAGGTCATGATCGGTGAGGCGACTACGACGAGATGAGCGCCTTCGACGGTTTCGGCTGGTGTACCGCACTCGATGTCGATGGCGCCCGCGCGCTTGGCCTTCTGCACGGTCGAGCGCGTGCGCGCGGTGCCGGCGATCTCGACGTCGGGCACTGCGGCACGCTTGAGCGCCAGTCCGACGGAACCGCCGATAAGACCGAGTCCGATGATAGCGATGCGTCGCGGCATAGCGCTCCTAAGCCTCGTCCGCCGCCTGCAGCAAGGCGAGCCGCGCATCGGGCATAGCGGCGTCCTGCTGGCGAATCATGCGGACGACATCGGGATCGCCGCCGGCGTCTTCGACGGCCCTCGCACCGAGCTCCGGATGATGCAGGAGCCGCCAGAACGCCTGTCGCCACGCGGCGCCGTGCTCGCTGGCAATTGCGGAGCGCACGCCGCGCGCGACGACGCCGAGCACGACGTGGGCCACGCGCTGCCAGAGCGCGACAACGCCCTTGCCGCAGTCGTGCAGCAGTGCCGCTGCAAAGAGCCGTGGGTCGTCAGTGCTGCTCGAGGCGCGGACGCGGCGATAGACGTCGATGCCGTGATGCTGGTCACGGAGCATCATCGACTCGAAGATGCGCCGCTGCGCATCGTCGAGCCAGGCGTACGCATCGTGACGCTCGTCCGGACTGACGGCGGGACGAAGCGCGCCGAAGAACTGTCTGAGCCGGTGACCTGCGCGGGCGAGCATGTCAGTACCCCGTAAAGAAGTGTACGAGGCTGGAGGTCGCCGGGCCCATGATGTCCGCGAGCGGGTTGTAGCCGATCACGGCCGGAAGCAGGAAGAGGATGAGCAGGATGCCCATGCCGTACTGCGCGGTTTTCGCGAACTCCTGCGACAGCTCATCCGGGAGGATGCCGAGGGCCACCTTGAAGCCATCGAGCGGATGCACCGGCAGCAGGTTGAAGACGCCGAGGATCACGTTGAAGTAGACCGCAGCGGTCAGGAATAGCCCTACGTAATCGCTGCGGTCCTGGATATAGAACTTGAGGTACGACGGGTTCCAGAGCGGGCTGAAGTACGGCACCCAGCCGAGCTTCAGCGGCACGCCGAGGACGCCCGCCGCGGCGAAATTCGAGAGCGGCCCGGCGAGCGAGACGAGGAGCGTCGCGGTCTTGGGGCTCACCTTCAGGCCGAAGGGGTTGAACTGCACCGGCTTCCCCCAGCCGAAGCCGATGAACAGCATCATTGCCGTCCCCGCCGGGTCGAGGTGCGCGAACGGGTTCAGCGTCACGCGCCCCTGGCTCGCGGGCAGGCGGTCGCCGAGCACCGTGGCCATGTAGGCGTGGCAGAACTCGTGAAAACCGATGCCCACGAGGAGTGCGAACACGACCGCCGAAACGAGTGTGAGGAAGAGCGCGAAGTCCGAGTTGATGAGATCGCCGAAGAGGAAGATCAAACGCCTATCACCGTATTGCAGCGTAGCATGCGGATCGTTGTCCGACCTCGGTTCGCGGCGTCCCGGCGGAACGCTGGGCATCGCTGCTCTGTCCGTGTGAAAACTCCATTGGGCAGATGATCCTCGTTTTGCTACAACGCGCCGAACGGAGTCGACGTGCCCGTACCGAATGCGCGCATGATGCTAGGCGTTGGGGCGGTGGTCGTGGTCGCCATTTTCGGGGCGATGCGCTGCTCGACGCTAACAGACGGCATCGTTCCAAACCTCCACCAGCAGGTCACGACGCTCCCGCTGCGCACCATCGCACAGGAGAACGCGCTCCGCGGCGACCCCGACTGGACGATCACGCGCCCCGCGCTCGCAGGCGAGATCGCCGGGTACACGAGCCAGATCAGTGTGCAGACCGGTGAAACCGTCGACGTCAATGTGAGCACGAAGGGCGGCAAAGACTTCGATGCGGACGTGTACCGCATGGGCTGGTACGGAGGAGCCGGGGCGCGGAAGGTCGAATCCGTGCGGAGCATCAAGGGCGCGGATCAGGGTGGTTGGGATCCGGCGAGCGGCCTGCATGACTGCCATAGCTGCACGCTCGACCCTTCGACGCTGCTGATCGAGAACAACTGGAAGCGCTCGTTCACGATCGACGTGCGCAGTGATTGGGTGAGCGGCTATTACCTGATCAAGCTGCATGAACCGACTTCGGACACGGCGAGCTATGCGATCTTCATCGTGCGCGACGACGACTCGCGCGCACCGGCGCTCGTGCAGGCTTCGACGAACACATGGGAGGCGTACAACACCTGGGGCGATGCGAGCCTGTACGGTTCGTTCGGTGCGGACCGCAAGTACATCGCGAAGAAACGCCGCGCCTACCGCGTCTCCTACGACCGGCCATTCGACCCGAGTATCAACGACTCGACGAACGACGGCGCCGGGTTGTTTCTTTCGTGGGAATACAACTTCGTCCGCTGGGCGGAGGCGCACGGCTACGACATGAGCTACACGACCAACGTGGATGTCGGGCTGCGGCCGGAAACGCTCCGGCGCCACCGGCTGTTCATTTCGCTGGGGCACGACGAGTATTGGAGCATGGCGCAGCGGGACGGCGTCGAGGCGGCGCGCGACGCCGGCGTGAATGTGGCGTTCTTCAGCGGCAACGAGGCGTACTGGCAGGCACGCAGTGAGCCGGCGACGACCGGGCGTCCGGGACGCGTGCTCACGGTGTACAAGGACGCGAAGCTCGACCCGAGCGCGCAATCCGATCCCAAGCACACGACAGTGCTGTTCGGGGATCCGCCTGTGCGGCGTCCGCAGGCGCAACTCACCGGGCTGGGCTACGGGTCGAACGCGACGCCGCCGTACCAGCCGTGGCGTGCCGCCGGTATCGATTCGTGGATCTTCAAGGACACCGGGATCGCCGCGGGCGAGGCATTCCCCGGGATCGTCGGCTATGAGTACGATCGCGGGGCCGCGCCTGAGGATCGTCCGGCGGGGCTGACCGTCGTGGGGAGCTCGCCCGTGGAGGGATTCGTTGGACAGGACACGGCTCTGTCCGCGATGTACAAGGCATCGAGCGGAGCGACCGTATTCGCCGCCGGCACGATCGCCTGGAGCTGGGGCCTGGATGATTACGGGCACGAGTCGCGCGGGAAGTTCGCGGATGCAAAGCTGCAGCGTCTCACTGCGAACATCATGGACCGGCTGGGCGCGCCGCCGGAGTAGCGACGCAACTCGGCGAGGGGTCTGATTAATGCGGCTTGAAGGCAAGGTGGCGCTCATCGCCGGCGCGGGTGGGCGCCAGGGCACGACTGTGCCGGTGCTCTTCGCGCGAGAGGGCGCGAAGGTCGCGCTCGCGGGGCTCGATGGCGATGAACTGATGCGACTCGCCAAGCACATACAGGACGGCGGCGGCGACGCCGTGTCGATGGCCGCTGACCTCACGTCAGCGAAGGACGCAGCGGCGGCCGTGGCGCTGGCGGTGGAGCGGTTCGGACGGCTCGACGTCGTATACAACAACACCGGCGTGTATCTCGGCGGCGATTTGCGCGCTGCAGATACGCCGGAGGAGACATGGGACGCGCTGCTCGCGATCGACCTGAAGTCGCATTTCCTCGTTGTGCGGCAGGCGTTAGCGCAGATGGTGCCGCAGCAGTCCGGCTCGATCATCAACGTCGCTGCCGCGCGATCGGCGCGGCTTGGCGGGAACGCCGGCTACGCCGCCGCGAAAAGCGCGATCATCGGCATGACGAAGAAGATGGCCCGCGAGTACCTGTCCGACAACATCCGCATCAACTGCATATGTCCGACAAACATCCAGGCTTCAGCGCGCCCGCTCGATCCACAGCCGCCGGTGCGGACGGTGGCGCGCGACGGTTCGCCCGAAGATGTCGCATACGCGGCGCTGTTCCTCGCGTCCGACGAGTCCGCCTGGGTCACCGGTATCGAGCTGGTGGTGGACGGCGGCGCCGAGGTGTCGTGCTGAGCTAGCCGCGATCGCGCTCGACCGGGTTCGAGCCGGCGCGGAAACGGTAACCGACGTTCCGCACGGTCTCGATGAATGTGTGCGTGCGGTCTTCGATCTTGCTGCGCAGGCGCCGGATATGCACATCGACTGTGCGAGCGCCGCCGTAGAAGTCGTAGCCCCAGACGCGGTTGAGCAGAGCCTCGCGCGTGAAGACCTTGTCGGGGTTCGTGGCGAGGAAGCGCAGCAGCTCGTACTCCTTGTACGTCAGGTCGACGCCCTTACCGCCGACGTACACCTTGTAGTTCGAGAGATCGATGTGCAGGTCATCGGCGCGCAGTGTGTTGTCGCTCTCGACACCTGACTTCAGCCAGATAGCGCGGCGGACGCGGGCCGAGAGCTCTTCGCTGCTGACCGGAAAGATCACGAAGTCATCGAATCCGGCGCCGAAGTCGAGTGACGGCAGGTCGTCGGTGCGGACGAGCGCGAGCGACGCGATGCCATGCGGCATATCGGCGGACCGCAGCAGATTGCGCACACCGGGCGCCTGGCCTCGGCCGAGCAGGTTGATCAGCAGCAAGGCCGGCGTCTGCTGGCGCGCCTCCTGCAGGACCTCGGCGAGTGCAGCGAATGAGACGGCGTAACCCGCCGACCCCAGCATTGCCGCTAGTGGCTGCATCTCTTCGGAAGCGTCGACAAGCAGGATGCTATTCACAGGGTCACTCCCCATCTGCCGCGAGTATATCCCGAAGCGATATCGGCCTCGCGCGCCGCGTTGTGTCCGTCGCTCTCAAGTGCTCGCGGCGAGCGAGTCAGCGGTGCCCGAACGCTTCCTCGTGCGGTAGCGACGGGCCTTCTGGCGGTTCCCGCACACCTGCATCGAGCACCAGGAGGCCGAGCGATTCTTCGAGCTGTCGTAGAACACCCACTCGCACGTGTCCGAGCGGCACGTCTTGAGGCGATGCCAGGTGCCATCGGCCATGGCTTCGTGCACCGACAGGAGAATCCGGACAAGCGCTGCGTCCGTACCCTCTACGACAGGCTCCAGCACGGCATGCCCGGAGCCGTCGAAATGAAGCTCATGCGGGGCCCCGGCGCTGAATTCGTTCAGCGTGCGCAAGGCCTCCGAATCCAACGGGTATCCGTCGTTCACCAGCAGCAGTGACCGAAGCGCGCTGCGGACTGCGCGTGCACGCGAGAGCGCGGCGTCGTCGGGGGCAGTGCCGGCTCGTGTGAGTCCGCGCGCCTCGCACCAGGCACCGAGGTCAGCCGGAGTGCGCAGCTCTTCAGTGTCGCCGTCGATCGTGTTCGCGAACTCCTCCACGAGGCGCAGCGAACCCGGCGCAGGCTGTCGAGCGCCTGCGGATGCCGGTTCGGGGTCTGTCGTGTTTGGCATTGGATTGGCCTCGATATTCGTTCCAACACTCCTGACAATAACCGCCAATAGCGGTTGACAGGTGATGTCACCGTAACTAGTATAGCACTAACGCTGGTGGCGCTACACAAGTGCTCCGGATAGGGCCGCCGCGGGCAGCGATTCGGGTAGCCGCGGAGCATGCGGATTTGAACAGGCGGAACGGAAAGGCGGCGAACGATGTACCTCGACCCGATGCTTATGAAGTCCGTTGGTGAGGAGCACCTGGAGGAGCTGCGGCGCGAAGCCGAGGTGCGGCGGGCGCTGGCACCCGAGGTGGCGCAATGGCGAAAGGTGACGGGTCGGGCGATGCTGTGGGCGGGGACGCGGCTCCTGCGCGAGCGACAAGCGGGGCCGGTAATGGAGCCTCTGGCGGACTGCGGCGAATGAGCGCAGTGCGCCTCATTCGTTCGATTGAACGCTCCGGGCGCTCCCCCTATACTCGCAACATTCGAGGATGGGGGCAGATCGATGACGATCGACTTCGGCTGGTTTCTCCCGACGATGGGCGACACGGAGACGATCGGGCCGCCGACGCGCGAGGCAACCGCTGACTACCTGGTGGAGGTGGCGAAGGCCGCGGAGGACGCGGGGTTCGTCTTCGCGCTGATGCCGGTCGGCACAACGTGTCACGACGCGTGGCTGGCATCGGCCATTGTGGCGGCGCGGACCGACTCGTTGAAATTTCTCGTAGCGATGCGGCCCGGCTTCGTGGCTCCGACCGTCGCCGCGAAGATGGCGAACACACTGGATCAGCTGACCCACGGCCGTGTGCTCATCAATGTCGTGACCGGCGGCTTCCCGGCGGAGCTGGCGGCGGACGGCGACTTCACGGAGCACGACGAGCGCTATGAGCGCACGCAGGAGTTCATGCAGGTCGTGCGCCATGCGTGGCTCGCTGAAACGCGCTTCGACCACCAGGGCCGGTTCTATCGCATCGAGCGCGGCGACGTGCACCCGAAGCCGTACCAGAAGCCGTACCCGCCGTTCTACTTCGGCGGCGCCTCCGAGGCAGCGAAGCGCGTCGGCGCCGAGGAAGCCGACGTCTACCTGCTGTGGGGTGAGACGTTAGACATGGTGCGGGAGCGTATCGCCGACATGCGTCGTCGCGCGGCGGCGGCCGGCCGCACACTGCGCTTCGGCATGCGCATCCACGTCATCGTGCGCGAGACGGAAGCTCAGGCGTGGACCGACGCGGAACAGATGATCGCGGACATTCCGGAAAACTTCCAGGTGATGGTCGACAAGATCATGACGAGATCGGATTCCGAAGGTGAGAAGCGCCAGCGCGCGCTCGCTCGCGAGTCCGAGAACCTCGTGCTCGGTCCGAACCTCTGGTCAGGCATCGGCCGTGCGCGCATCGGCGTCGGAACGGCGTTGGTCGGCAGCGGCGAGAACGTGGCGGCGCGCCTGCAGGAGTACATCGACGAGGGCATCGACACCTTCATCCTGAGCGGCTACCCGCACCTCGAGGAGGCGCAGCGCTTCGGGCGCTATGTGATGCCGCACTTCGCGCATACGCGCTCTGTCGCCCACACGAGCGCTCGAGACGCCGTCGCGGCCACCGCCTGATGGCGGCGCGGCGCGCCGTCGCCATCTCCGGTAGCCCCCGCTCGCCGTCGAAGTCGAAGGCACTCGCCGATCTGCTGCTGCACTACCTCGCTAGGGCGGGCTGCACAACATCCGTCATCGACCTCGCGACGGTGCCGGCTGAGGCGCTACTCGCCCGTGCCCAGGCGCCGGAGCTCGATGCCGCGATCGCGGACGTCGGCGCGGCGGACATCGTCGTCGCGGCGTCGCCGACGTATCGTGCGCTGTACACCGGCGTGCTGAAGGCGTTCTTCGACCTGATGCCACAGTCGCACTTGCGCGGAATCGTGTGCGTGCCGGTGCTCACGGCCGCGTCGCCGGCGCACTTTCTGGCGATCGACCACGGCTTCGCCCCGCTCTTCGCGAGCCTCGAGGGCACGATGATGGCCGGCGTATATGCGACGGACGCGCAGTTTACGGAAGGCGTGCCAGCTCCGGCGCTGTCTGCGCGCGTCGAACAGGTCGCAGATGCGGCGCTCGCGCTCGCGGCGGCGCTCAAGCACTAGATGCGGATCAGCATCGACTACGACGGGGTGCTGTGCCAGACGCCGTTCGGGCGCCTTGCGGTCCACGCGCCCGGCGGCGTGCCTGATCTGCCCGACGACTCTGCACGCTTCTACGACGAACCGGTACGCCCGAACCCGTTACGCGTAGCGGTCGAGTACGCGCGCTTCGCGTGGCGCCGGATGGAGCCTGCAGCGGCGCCATTGGTGCGCGATCTGCTGGCCGCCGGGCACGAGGTCTGGATCGTCACGGGCCGGAGCGTCGATGGCGAGTGGCTGATCGCCGGCTGGCTGCGGCGCAGCGGTCTCGCAGGATCGGTCGGCCTGCGCATGGCACCACCAGGGCTGCGTCCTGCGCAGCACAAGCTGGCGACCGCGAAGCTGCTGGGGATCGATGTGCACCTCGACGACGACCCCCGCACCGCGCACTACCTCGCGGAGCACGGCGTCCCATGCGTGTACCTGCTGGATCGCAAGCACATCGACGCCGGCGCGGCGGCACTGCCCCGCAGGCTCGCGATCGTGCGGAGTCTGGCAGAGTTCAAAGCAGCGCTGAAGCCGGAGAATTAGCGGCAACGATGGTATACGAGAACGCCGCCGATGCTCATCGGCGGCGTTTCTGTCTGCGTGATTGGCGCCTCGAGCTAAGCGGTAACCGCGTCCATCGGGGCGTATTGCGTGTCGATCTTCGCGGAGGCGTTGAAATAGTCCTGGATCGACTGGTTGAAGCGGTAGAAGGCGTCGCGGCGGTAGCCGTCGTGTGATTGCGCAAGGCCTTCCGGGCGGCGCAGGTCGATCGTGTTCAGCGTGTGGGTAAGATCCGCCGCGCCATGCGTGCGGATGTTCGTGATCATGTCCTTCCAGTCGTCGTAGGACTGCTCGAGCCAGAAGTCCATGTCACGGAGGTCGTTCTCGCCCGCTTCGCGCACGTTCGTGCACTCAAAGGCCTCGAATGTGAGCTGGTAGATCTTGTTCTCGACCTTGACGCCGATGATGGCATCGACGGTGCCGAGCTGCCGGAACGCCGGGTCGGCGTTGACGATGTCCTTGATGGCGTTGAACCACTCGACGGATGGGAATACGGGCATGGTCTGGTCCTCCTGCTCGCTGCTGATCTATCGGTCGAAGACAGCCCGCAGGCCCGGGTGCAACCGCTCTTCGCGGCCTAGCGTAGCCCACTTGAGGCGTGAAAGGTACTGTTCGAGGCCGCGGCGGCGCATCGCATCGGCCGTCTTCAACCCCTGTGCGATGTCGCTTCGGCTGCCGGCGAAGTAGATCGCGAACGCCTCGCGCGTCGCCGTGTCCTTCTTGTCGTCCATCAGCTGCATGCCCTCGGCCTTGTCCAGGTAGCGCTGGAACTCCTCTCGCCGATCGGGCTTGTGGAGGAGCGCGTACTTCATGTGCGTGATGCCGTAGGCGATGTGCCGCGCCTTGTCCTGCAGCACGCGCGCGAAGATGTACTTCTCGGCCGGGTTCTTGGCGTACATCTCGAGGTACTCGTACTGCGCGAGCGTCAGGCTGTCCTGCATCACAAACTGGATCGTGCTCATCTCGCTGAAGTTCCGCGAGTCGATGACGGAGCGGAACGCCCATCCGGGTGACTGCAGTCCGAGGCCGCCGCCGTTCGAGAGCGCACGCTTGCGGAAGACTTCGACGGCGCGGGCGTCTTCGAAGACGACCGTAGCGAGGTAGAGCTTGACCTCGTGGTAGCCGTAGCTGATTTCCGGCTCCCAGCGGCCGATGATGTCCGCTTCGACCTGCGCCTTCTCGCTCAGGTGCGTGCAAATCTGGCCAGCTGCGCGCTCGACGTCATCGGGCAGCGGCTCAATCGTCGTCCATGGGACATCGGTTGCCGGCCGCCAGCGGCGCTGGATCGCCTCTTCGTAGAGGGGCGCGCATGCGTCGCTCCACACTTCCTGCTTCTGGAAGATGGAGTACCCCATACCTTCGACGCCAGGGATTGGCACGGCGCCGCGCGGCATCTCCGTCTGGTACTCCCACACGTCCGGCACTTCACCGTACTTGCCGATGTTGATCGCCTGCAGCGTCAGGCCGTGCTTCGTGGGACGCGCCCGCGTATTCCATTCGGTCGGCACTTCCATCCAGCTCAGGTCGACCTGCTGCGCGCCGCCGCCGACAGCGCCGCCCATGAACTGCTCGGCCTGTTCGGCGGTGACGCCCATGTCGATGTAGCGGATGAGGTCTTCTTCGGCGCCACCCATCGCCAGCGCACGACGGACGAGATCGATCGGCCAGCCGGCGGCCTCGGCCTTCGCCTTCAGCCCCTCGGATGGCTCAGGGCCCGCGGCGCCGCCCGACTGTGCGGCAAGGAACTGACGCGCCTGCTCCGCGGTCACTCCCTGGTCCATGTAGCCGATGATCTGCTCAGGCGTGGCGCCGGCGCCAAGCGCCTGCTGCACGAGGTCCATCGGCCACTGGCGTTCCTCCGCCTTGGCGCGGAGTGTGTCCGGGATCGTCGCCGTCTCGTTGGCCATGCGGGCCTCCTGCGAACCTTAACTTAGCGATTGCTCAGTTGACGTATTCTCTCGCGGTGCATCGCTGTGGTCAAGCATGATCACATACCGACGACAAGCGCGGGCGTCCGCGATTGTGGGCGATCGCTGCGGACGGTGCAAGGAGATGGGCTGCGAAACGGTCAGCGGGCGGCGTTCAGGCGGCTTCGTCCTGGTAGCGCTTGAGCTTCCCGAGCTGTGCGACGAGGCCGGCGACGCCGAGTTGCGGATCGTATTCCAGCACGTCGAACTCGGGATGGAGGATGCAATCGAACGACTGGCCCAGCAGCGGCAGTGCGCGCCGCAACTTGTCTATCACAGAGAACGTCTGGAGCCTGCCGAACCCGGCGAGAATCGCGACGACGCGCTCCTCGCCATACATGAATGTGTCGCACCCTCCACCGGCCGCGGAGATGGCTTCGGTCGCGGCGGCACGGAATGTATCGAGGCTCTCGGCGCCGTGCGTCTTCTTGATGTACGCCATCCCATCGAGATCGGCGATGAGGAACACGGGCTCGCTGCCCGCTTCACGCATCGCATCGACGACGGCGCCGAGTTCCAGGCGAAAATCGTCCATCTGTAGCGTTATCGGCACAAACCGCAGCTGCTGCACAGCGGAATGCTCGTATCTGCAGGACCGATGAAGCTAGTCGGGCGTGCCGGCCGTCACCGCTGAGTCTGCGTGCTCGGGCTCCTGGTGGGCCACGCCCTGCTGCTTCTTGAGTTGCTCGGCCTCGCGCCGCATCAACCCCAGCAAGCCCATCCGCTTGATGACGAGTTTCTTCAGCCCGGGAGAGACTTCGCCGAGGGCGAGAAGAGGCTTGATCGGCCCGGAGCTGACGAGCGCTTCCGGCGAGCCATCCATCACCTTGAAGACCGCTTGCACGACCTTCGCTGGCGACACCTCACGCAGGAGCCGCGGCGCCGGCCGGCCGTGGTCCGCCCACATGCCCGCTTCGCCGACGAATCCGGGACACACCGTGCCCGCATGCACTCCCGTACCGTCGAGCTCCATCAGCAGCGATTCGGTAAAGCCGCACAGGCCGTGCTTCGTCGCTGAGTAGATGCTGTTGTACGGCATACCCGCCTTTCCGGCGAGCGACGCGACGTTCACGATGACGCCTCTATGCCGCGCGAGCATCGATGGCAGGACGATCTTGGTCAGCGCGATGGCGCCGATGAGGTTGATCCGCACGACGTCATCGATCTGCTCGAACGTGAAGTCCGGTAGGCTCGCCGTCACCTCGATGCCGGCATTGTTTACGAGGATGTCGATCGGGCCGAGGTCTGTGCTCGCAGCGGCAAACAGTCGCTGCAGGTCCTCCCGTGAGCCGACATCGCACGTGAGTGCGATGGCCTTTACGCCGGCGGCCTCGCACGCGGCGCGCGTCGCTTCGAGCTTGTCGGTGGAACGCGCCGCAAGGGCGACGTTGACGCCGCGTGCCGCGAGCGCCTTTGCGATGTGCACGCCGATTCCGCGTGATGCCCCCGTGACGATCGCGTTCTGTCCTCGTCGGTCTTTCATGAGATTCCCTCCGGCTGACTTCCCCGAGGCCTACACTCCGCCCGATGGCGCCCGCATACGCTCGCGGTCACGTTCCCTGTCGACCAAGAGCTGGACCGCGCGCGGGTCAGGGATGCCGCTGAGCTTGAACTCCTGGAGGTCCGCCGCTGTCTGACACACGATATCGCCGTAGTCGAGCAGGGTCCGGAGGATGCCGGAGCGCTCCACCGTCATATCCTGCACGTTCACAAGGTCAGCGGTCGACATCTTCAGGCTGAAGGGATTGGTCTTGGTGCTGTCGATGATGCGCTGGTTTGTCACCACCCAGATGTCATTGTGATACCGGTACCAATTGAGGAACGCGCGCACGGCCCAATACGCGATCCAGATCGCCGACGCGATCCAGAAGATGCGTGCCGCCATGCCGCCGTAGTTATCGGTGCGCTCGAGTGCTATCGCCGCGACGATTGCCGGGATGAGCGCGTACAGCGCCATCAGCAGGGTCCGCGGCCAGAGGTAGATCCAGTGACGGCGGCAGATCTTGAGCACGCGCTCGTTGTCCTGCAGCGGGAAGTGCAGGGCGCGGTCTGTGCGCTGTGTAGATCGCGGCGCGGGCGTGTCCGTGGCCATCTGTTGTCTCCCTGCCGCTATCGTGCCACCGCCGGGCGGCGCTGACAAGCGCAGGAGATTCAAGTGCCACCGCAGCCGAGGTCAGAAGGGGTGACGTCAGCCGACGCGGGCGGCGCGAGAGCCAATGTTGCGCGGGTGCAGGAAGCGGAGGCGGAGCAGGTCGCGGGCGACTTCATATGCCTGCTGCGGCCGCATACGCAGGCGTGAGCCTTCGACGTGGCGCCACTTCACCGGCACTTCGATAACGTCGTAGCCCAGCATTCTCGCGATGTACAGGACCTCCGCATCGAAGATCCAGCCGCGCAGGCGCTGCCGCTGGAAGATCGCCTGCGCCGCGTCGTGCCGGAACCCTTTCATCGGGCACTGCGTGTCATCGATGTCCGGCAGCACGCGCAGTGCTTTGCGGAGGCGCGTGAACATCGATCCCAGCCGGCGTCGGCTTGGCGGTTGCGACTCGCGCATGTCGCTCCCGTCGGGCTGTATGCGGCTGCCGATGACGACATCCGCCCCACCGACCAACAGCTCCAGTAGTTTCAGTGACTCCTCAGGCGGCGTCGCCAGGTCAGCGTCGAAGAAGAAGACGTAGCCGCCGCGCGCGTCCAGGCAGCCGCTGCGGATAGCCGCACCTTTGCCCTGCTGGCGCGGATGCTGCAACAGGCGCAACTGCACGTTCTCCGGCAGAGCGTCCATCTCGGCTCGGACGATGTCGGCGGTTCGATCGCTGCTGCCGTCATCGACAACGATGATCTCCGCCGGTGACGGCTGTTCGCCGAGGAACTCGATCGTCCGCCTGAGGCTCGCCGGCAGACGCGCCTCCTCGTTGAACGCGGGAATGACCGTCGTCACGAGGGGAGGGCCGGCAGTGGGCTGAGGCTCTCGATCGGCGGTCTCTGTGGTGGTCAAGTGGACTCTGTCCGAAGCCGCCGCTCGTGGTCGCCGCTCGGTGCGTCGGTACCCAGGGACTCCTCTGCGGCTTCCGCCTCGATGCGGCGGCGACGACGGATCTGAGGGGCAACGACGGGTTTCCCGGTCATGCCGGCAATGGCGTCGGCGACCTCACGCGCCTCGTCGAGACCTTCGCGCGCCATCGAGCGCGGCCGGACGACATCGCCGATCTTCAGGCGCTTGCCGCTGACTTTCACGAGGACGATCTCGAACTGCACGAGGTCCTGCGCTTCGCCACGCTGCTGTGCGCGAGTGGTCTCGTCGATGCGAATCTCCGCGATCTTCCAGAACGGCACCAGCTCCGTCGTGCCGACGCCCATACCCAGGAACCCCTGCTGCCAGACGCCCGACTGCTTTGAGCGGGTGAAGACGACGTTCGCGCCAGCGACCGCATAGACGAAGCCGATGCCGGCCAACGGGATGGTCACGATGGCCACGAGCAGAAGGAAGAGGACGATTGCGAACGGGATGCGGTCGAGCCAGAGGATGATCGCAGCGAACGCGCCGGCGCCCACGAGGAGCCCGAACAGCGGAAAGAGAGCGGCGGCGAGCGCCGGACGCACGTTAATGCGGTCGGGTTCGATGAATGCGACGCGCCGGTCGAGGTAGATGATGCGGCGAGCGGGATTCGCGGGCTGCGTGGTCATGCTCACGAAGTATAAGGAGCGGCGAGCGACAGGGGCACCGGTCCGCGGCCGGATGCTGGACGAAGGAAGTATGAAGAACGGGCACTTCGCGCGGGCCGGCGAGGGAAAAGATAGCGCATAGGGCGAAGCGACGTTATTCGCCGAGGACCGCGACGTCCACCTCGCGCATTCGGGCTTCGTAGAGCTCGACGAGGTAGAGGTGCTGCCACGTTCCTACGTCGACGCGGCTTTCGCGCACGGCGACCCACGTCGACTCGCCGAACAGCATCGCCGTCGCGAGGTGCGCGACGGCATTCTGGGGGCCTTCCTCGATGTGCCGGTACGGCTCGGAGGCGGGGAACGTCGTGTACACGGCGTCGCGCATATCGGCATGGAGGCGCGGATCAGGCTCGTTGCACGTCACGGCCGCCGTCGTGTGCCGGCTGCGCACCAGGGCGATGCCTTCGCGGATGCCCGAGCGCCGCACGACGTCATCCACCTGATCGGTAATCTCGACGAACTCGCCGATGGTGCGTGTGCGGACGGACACGCGCTCAAGCTTCAGCTGCAATCTGCACCTCCCGTGCCGGCATTTCGCCGGGCCGCCGCTTCAATGCTTCGCTTCGAGACTTCAATGCGCCGGCTTGCGCACGACCTGGACCTCGATATCGGACGAGACGTACGGGAAGATGCCGCTGGGCTCGCGACGCAGCAGCGCTTCCCTTACTTCGTGGGCGAAGTGTTCGATGCGCTCTCCGAACAGATGGGGCGCCGTCCCGGACGCGGAGAACATCACGCCGATCACATCGTCGACCGTGCGCTGCCGCCGATGCCCGGTGCGAGCGTGCAAGGTCTTGCCGTCGCCGAATCGCGAGCGAGTGAACCAGGGCCGGTGATCGCCAGGGTCATGCCATAGCCCCGCCCCGGCTCGTCGCTCGGGCCCCAGGTACCGCTCGATGACGGGGCGCACTTCCGGCCACGCCGCGGGGTCTCCTCCGGTGTCACCTTCTGGACGGACGTTGCTGATGTGCGCCACGGCGCCATCGGGAAGGAGCAGCTCATACAGGCTGTCGAGGACAGCCGCTCGGTCCATCCAATGGAACGCCGCGGCCATGGTGATGAGGTCGAAGGATTCATCGGCGAACGGCAGCGCTTCACCACGCGCCTGCACGAGACGCACGTCCAGTGTTGTCTCCTCCGCGACTCGGCGCGTTTCGGAAAGCATCGCCGCATCCGGGTCTACACCTACCGCTTCGTCGAAGGACGAAGCGAGAGGCACGAGGATATTTCCGGTGCCACATCCGAGGTCAAGCAGTCGTCCGGTGCCGTTGAGCCCGAGCTCATTGCGCAGAAGCTCGACGAAGACCGGATCGTACGGCTCGCGGTAGCGGGCATAGTACGGCGCGGTGCCGGCGAAGAGCAGCGGATCGTGGCGGGCGGGGTCGTAACGGTGCATGCCTCAACTTCTGCGGCGCTCACGCTGCCGGCGTGCGCCGTTCGGCCCGGCGGCCGGTCCTCAACGCCAGCTCCATTCGACGACGCGCTGGATATCGACGGCGATGATCGGGCGCGACCCCAGGGACATCTCTGCGTACTGCCGGTAGCGTGCCCGCAACGCCGCGACGGCCGCAGCATGCTCGCCGCCCGACTCGATGATGCGGGCGTGCCCGCGCAACTGGAGGTAGCGGAGGCGCGTCCAGTCCTCGTCATCGTACTCGTCGAGAAGCACCTGCACGTCCGGATGAGCTTCGATGTTGCGCATCCGCCGGAGGGTGTGCGGGTCGCCGGCCTTCGGCTTCTCATCGATCGGCGTGAACAGGATGTGATCGAGCAGGGCGAAGCATATCGGCACGATGTGCGGCCGCCCGCGCGCGTCGACCGTTGCGAGGCGCGCAACGCGCTGCGATTCGATGAAGGCACACGCAGCGTCGTCGATCAACGTCGCGTGAGCTGGTGTACTCGCGCAGCCAGCTTGTCCGGCCATGGCCAGCCTTCACGAGAAGCGATCGTCGCGGAGACTTCGCCGCCGAGGGCGACAGCGGCGGCAAGCGCGAGCGTCACGCCGCGCGCTCCGAGCCCCGGGACGCAGGCGTCGAGCCGCTCCAGGCGCTCAGGGGACAGCGTGCGTTCCACGCCGTACGCGTTCTTCTCCCACTCCCAGCGTTCCAGCGCGGCACCGCCGGCCTCGATGCGTAGAAGCCGGAACAGGTGATCCATGACCTCCGAATGAAACACCTGGCGCGCAACCCAGGCGTCGCCGCGCATGAGCTTGCTGTATACGAAGAGCGCGAAATACCAGAAGTCACCACACTCTGCGTCGAAGACCTCTTGGAGGCCAGCCGGCCGAAGCGACTTGCCAAGCAACGCCGCCGCTGACTGCCTCAGTGCGCCGCTTGGATCGTAGAGCACCATCGCCTCGAGGCTGCCGGCCGTCATCGCCCAACTCCCGACATCCGGTATGCGGGCGGCTGGAAGGAGCGAAAAATCGACGCGGGACGGGAGCGGCTCTGTGTCGTACACCGCCCATGTCGCGCTCCAGCGACCGCCATAAGCGAGAAGCAAGGGACCGAATCCCGCAGCCCAACTCTTCCACGCGGCGCTGAATGCGTCGAACTCGTCATCGCGTACGAACACTGCGACGTCAAGGTCCGAAAACTCGTCGGCCGAGCCATGAGCACCCGAACCGTCGTCCATTACCGCGACGATTCGCTCGTCCGCGGCGGCGGACGACAGCAGCCGCGTCCGGATGCCGGCGAGCGCGGACGAGTACGTCATGCTCTTGCGATCGCCCGCCAGACGCGGGCCGTAGCTCTCTACTTCGTCGCGATCTTTCCCGCGACGTCGCCGAGGCCGAGGGACTCCAGCTTGCGCTTGCTCGGCGCCGCCGTCTCCGGATCCCAGTCGCACGCCGCCAGGAAGTCCTGCTCGAGCGTGCGAGTGTCGAGCGAGATGTCCTTGTGCGGTCCCGCTTCGAGCGGCTTGACGCCGGTCAGGCGGTCGGGCACACGGCGCTTGGTGACGATGTCGCCCTCGCGCACGTTGAACGCCATGCGCATGTTCGCGATGCGCTCGCCTACCTGCTTCATCTCGTCCAAGCTGGTGTCCCAGCCCGTCTCGATGTTGATCCACTCGGGAATGCGGTCGTTCGGGGCGCACATCATGATGAACTGGCACATGCCCGCGGCGTTCACGATGTGCATGTACTCCGACGCGTCCTTGTGCGCCTTGCCGCGCTCCGTAGCCTGGGTGCGGTCCTGCGGCGCCTTCGCGAAGCCCCAGCCGGGACGGCCGCCGCCCTCGTACTGGGTGTGGCGGGCCGGCGTCGGGTCGAGCTTGTAGGTCGTGAAGTACTCCGGCTGCAGCTTCGCATCATGCATCGGCAGCTCTTCACCACCGACTTCCATCGCGAACTCGATCGACTTCGGCCCAATCTTTGCGGCGGCGGCCTTCACGCCGTCGCCGAACAGCTCGCCCAGCGCGCCGTCCTTCGTGCCGATCTTGTGGAGCGCCTCCATGATCGCGTCCGTGTTCCCCCAGCGCAGGTCGATGCCGTCGGTGTCTTCCTTCGTAATCAGGCCGTTCTCGAAGCACTCCATCGCGAACGCCAGCGTGCCGCCCGCTGCAATGGTGTCGAGCCCGTACTGATTGCAGAGGTGGTTCGCGTACTGGAGCGAGTTGAGGTCGTTGTTCAGCATCATCGTGCCGAACGCGGTCGCCGTCTCGTACTCCGCGCGGTGCGTGTGGTGCGGATAGGGGTAACGTGCATCGTCCTTGATCTGCGCATCGGCCGCGTTGTCGTTTTCGATCTTCTTGAGCTTCGCCTCGATCGGCTGCCGCTCACCTTCCGGCGTCGACGCCAGCTGCGCCTGCAGCGCCGTCGCTTCGGTCTCGCGCTTGGCAACGCGCAGCTTCGCCTGGTTCTCCTGCTCGTCCCACGCGTACGACTCGCCGCCGCACGCAACCGGGCAGTGCCAGCAGGCGTACTTCTTGTCCATGCGGCGGTTAAAGTTGTCGCCGCTCAGCACCATGCCGGCCGTGAAGTCCACCATGCCGACGCCGCCCCAGTTCTTTACCGGCGCATCACCGGACATCGCGGAGGCGTTCGTGATACCGGTCGTACCGTACGTGCGGAAGAAATTGGTGATCGGCTTCGCGAACTCATCGAGCGACGTGCGAACGTGCTTCATGATTTCCGGGCTGGAGCCGATGATGTTCTTCGACGCATTGACGACGATCGCCTTCACGTTCTTCGAGCCCATGACGGCGCCGAGGCCGCTGCGCGCGGCAAGCCGCCCGCGCTCGTTGCAGATGCCGGCCATCAGTGACATCTTCTCGCCCGCTGGACCGATGCAGGCGACGCTGGCCTTCTTGCCGTGCCGGTCCTTGAGCGCCATCTCGACATCGATCGCCTGCATGCCCCAGAGGTCGGACGCGTCCTTGATCTCCACCTTGTCGTCGTCGATGTGGATGTAGACCGGCTTCGACGACTTCTCGTACAGCATGATGCCGTCCCAGCCGGCGTTCTTCAGGAACGGCCCGAAATCGCCGCCCGCGTTGGCATCGCCCCAGCCGCCGGTCTTGGGGGACTTCGAGACGGCCTGGTAGCGGATGCCGAAGAACGGCGTGCCGGTAAGGAGGCCCGGGAAGAGCCCGAGCACATTCTCCGGGCCGAGCGGGTCGGCGCCGGCCGGGATGCGGTCGAACATCAGCCGCGAGCCGATGCCGTAGCCGCCGAGGTACTGCCTGTACATCTCTTCGGGCATCTGCTCGACTTCGACGGTGCCGGCGTTGAGCCGCACGTTGAGCATCTTCCCGTTGACTGCGCCGTTCAGCATCGCTGCAGCTCCTTCGCCGTGATTTCCGCAGTTGAGGAGTATCCCTCGTGGTCATTCGCGCGCCGCGCCGGCCGATCGTCGACGACGGTGCTGGAGAGTATAGAACAGCCCCTCGCTACAAGCGTTATGTCGGTCGGAGCATAACCTTCAACCTCGGCTCGCTCGACCTCTTCCGCGGAAGTCGCTGGGCGCTCCGACCGCCACCGACCGCCGGGAAACGAACCCTTCCGTTAACGTTAGGGGGACGGCATACTCCCATACGCCATGCCTCAGCGCCCTCTTCCCGAGCCGACGCCCGAGACACAGGAGTTCTGGGACGGCGCGCGCCGCAACGAGCTGCGCATTCAACGCTGCAACTCGTGCGGGCGCGCATATTTCTTCCCCCGTCCGTTCTGCCTGTTCTGCTCTTCGGACGACGTCGCGTGGTTCACGGCGAGCGGCCGCGGGCGGCTGTATTCGTACGTGATCAGCGAGCGGCCGGCGCCGGGCTTCAAGGATTATGTCCCGTACGTGATCGCGGTCGTCGAGCTGGAAGAAGGGCCGCGGATGATGACGAACATCATCGGCGTCGCGGCGAAGCCGGAGAACCTGCCCATCGATATGCCGGTCGAAGTGACGTGGGAGCGCCAGACCGACGAGATCACGCTGCCGCTGTTCCGGCCGAGCGGGGGCGCGCCATGAGCGTGCACATGGCGGCGGCCATCGTCGGCGCACGTGAGACGGAGCAGCTCGGCGTCATCCCGGACAAGTCGGCGATCGAGCTGCACGCGGATGCCGCGCGGTTGGCCATGGCGGATGCCGGGATCACGAAGGACGATGTCGATGCGGTCCTGTGCGCGGGCCAATCGCCGGTAGCGGTCGCCGAGTACCTGGGCATCGTCCCGACCTACATCGATGGTACGGGGGTCGGCGGCTGTTCGTTCATGATCCACGTGCGGCACGCGGCCGCAGCCATCAAGGCTGGGCTGTTCAACACGGCGCTGATCACGCACGGCGAGAGCGGCCGATCACGCGTCGGGATGGGCGGCTGGGGGCAATCGGGTCAGATGCTCGGCTCCCAGTTCGAGTCGCCGTACGGCGTCGCCGGACCGCCGACGCGCTTCACGATCCCGTTCCTCCGACATATGCACGAATACGGGACGACGCACGAACAACTGGCCTCGGTCGCGGTGGCGACGCGGCGCTGGGCGGAGACGAACCCGCGGGCGATGATGCGAGACCCGATCACGGTCGACGACGTACTGAACTCGCGGATGATCGCCTATCCGTTCCACCTGCTGGAGTGCTGTCTCGTCACCGACGGCGGCGGCGCGCTGGTGGTCGTTGCAGCCGAGCGCGCGAAGGACTTCCCGAAGCCGCCGGTATACGTCCTCGGTACCGGGGAGTCGGCCGAGCATTCGATGATCAGCATGATGCACGACTTCACCGAGTCACGCGCCTTCCGGGTATCCGGTGACCTCGCGTTCGCCGAGGCGGGTATCGAGCGCAAGGACATCGACCACGCGATGTTCTACGACGCCTTCGCGCACACGCCGATGTTCGCACTCGAGGCGCTCGGCTTCGTCGGCAAGGGCGAGAGCGGGCCGTTCTTCGAGGAGATGCGGACGGCGCCGGGCGGCGACTTCCCGCTGAACACGAACGGCGGCGGCCTGAGCTACACGCACACAGGCATGTACGGCATGTTCGCCATCCAGGAGTCTGTTCGGCAGCTGCGCGGCGAGGCGGCGAACCAGCTGCCGAGCGTGCGGACGAGCATCGCGCACGGCGTCGGCGGTATGTTCCACGCCGCCGGCACACTGATCCTCACGAACGACGAGCGGGCATAAGCCACTCGGGCGACGCGCCTATACTCGCGCATGGAGCTGGGCCGCACATTCCACGCGAAGACGCGCCGGCAGTGGCGCGCGTGGCTCCAGCGCAACCACAACCGCGAGCGCGACATCTGGCTGCTGTTCTTCACCAAGGCATCAGGCAAGAAGGGCATCAGCTACGAGGACGCGCTGAACGAGGCGCTTGCCTTCGGCTGGATCGACAGCAGCGTTAAGAAGGTCGATGCCGATACGCGCGCCCAGCGCTTCACGCCGCGGCGGCCCGGCAGTCCCGTCTCGGTCGCGAACAAAGTGCGCATCCGGCGCCTGGTCCAGGAGGGCCGCATGACGCCGGCCGGACTCGCGGCATCCGGCGGATGGGAGGAGCGCGACGAGATCCCGGCGGACATCCTGGCGGCGCTTCAGGCTGATGCGGAGACATCGCGAAACTGGCAGGCCTTCCCGGACTACTACCGCGACGTCCGTATTGGCTTCGTCGAAGGCGCACGCAAACGGCCGGAGGAGTTCCGGCGGCGGCTCAACAATCTGCTGCTGAAGACGAAGCAGAACAAGCGCTTCGGGCGGATCCAGTAGCGCCGCTTCACTTGCCGTTACGGGCACGCGGGATACATGGAAATGGCCACGCCGCCTCGATGTGGTCGCGGCTGTTTCGTAGTGCTGTTATGCGCCTACCATTCCGCGGGCCGGCAGCACGCGCAATCGGCGCGAGGGCACACCGCCCCGCAGCACGGAGGCATCGATGCAATTTATGCGGGTTTCGCTCTTGACCCCGAAGCAAGACACAGAACAGACGGTCGCGAAGATCACCGACCAGCTGTTGAAGGCGTACGCACAGCAGCCGGGCTACATCACCGGCTACAAGATCCGATCGGCGGGCGAGGACGGCCAGATCGGCCGCGTGACCGTCTGGCGGTCGGCCGCGGACGCCGACGCGACGGCCCAACAGCCGCATGTGCTCGCGCTGCGCTCCGAGCTGCAGCCGCTCATCGAAGAAGGCTCGCACGCCGAACCGTCCTATTACGCTGCCGGGCCGGACGAGCCGCTGGTCGTCTAGGGCTGCTCGAGGCGGGAAGCAAAAGAAGCAGGGCTACAGCGCCCTGCTTCTTGCTAGCTGAGGCCTGACGCTTAGTGCGCGGCGACGAGTGGCTCTGCGGACTCGAGGTCGGCGAGCTCCGGTTCCGTATTGGCCATCGTCCAGCCGACCCAGAACGTGAGGGCGCTGACGAGGCCGACTGCCGACACGACGGGCAGCGCGATCACCAGGTAGCTCCGGCGCATCGCGCCGATGATGACGATCAGCATCTGCACGGCCGCGACGGCCATCATGATCATGCCGAGCTGGCGGGAGCGTCCCATCGGATCCTCCTCGATTACGTCGCGCTCATCGACTTGCGCAGGTCGGGCGGCAGCAGGTTGGGGATGCTGTCCTCGATGGGGTAGCGCTCATCGCACTTGGCGCAGTACAGGGTGCCGCGGATGATCTCGTCGTCCTTCTCTTCTTCGATGGTGAGGGTCAGCTCGCTCTTGCACATGGGGCAGGCGAGGATCTCCATCAGGTCCTTGCGCATCGGGCGACTCCTCGGTTGTAACGGCGTCGGTGTGATATCGGGAGTCTAGCAGCACTCCGGCGGGTGGGTCGAGCGGCGCTTGCGTTTCCGTGCTGCGGCCCTCGGGCTCCCGATTCGCGTCCCCTAACGATGGCGCCTTCGCCAGCACGATGTCGGCGGAGCGATCCTCCGCGTGCGCTATGACCGAGAGTCCGCGATCCATACTCAACACGGTGAAGTTATCGTTGGTTTGGCGAGGGGGTACCAGATCAAGTGCCGGCTCGTAACGGCGACTTCGTGCGTGCGATTTGTTCGATCCATTCGACCGCTTCGTTGTGCGTGGGAAGTGCGTCGATCTCCCTCCGGAGAGCGTGAGCGCCCTCGCGGTAGCGGCGGTCGCTGATCACGGAGCGCGTCGCGCCGCGGACCGAGTCCGGTGTGAGTTGAGCCGGGTCAAGCAATATGCCGGCGCCGGCGGCGGACGCTCGCTCGGCGTTCCAGAGCTGATCGCCGAAAAGGGGAACGAGCACCATCGGGAGGCCTTCGTTCACTGCAGCGATGAGCGTGCCAGCACCGGCATGAGTGATGATCGCATCACAGCGCGGCAGAAGTTGCGAGTGAGAGATGTACGTCGCTGCGCGGACGTTAGCCGGCAGCGGCTCGAACGCCGCCGGATCGCTAAGAGGACCGCTTGCGAGCACGAGCGTGAACGGCTCCCCCGCCACACCGTCGATGATCGCTCGCAGCAACTCCGGGCGCTCAAACGCCGTACCGAGCGACGCATGGACGACGGGAGCGTCGGGCAGCGAATCTATCCAATCCGGCAACGGATCGTCCGTTGAATCGCTGAAGATCAGCGGCCTAATGCGCCTTGCTGTCGGCCCGAACGGTGCGCCAGGGTGTCGCAGGGGCGCCGGAAACGGCACGAGGATCAAGTATGGATCTAAGGGGGAAAGGTGTGAGACCTCGGGAAGACTTCGCCGCGCGCGCCAGGCGTTGAGGGTCGAGTTCATGTTCTCGCGCTCCCAGCCCGGAATGCCAGATGCCCACTCTTCGACAGCGACACACGGGACGCCGCACTCTTCCGCCGCGAGCAAGCCGGCGTACGCGAGGTGGGCGCGCACGACAACCTCTGCGCGCCACTCCTTGCACGCTTCCAAAAGGCCGGGGAGCATCGCATGAACGTAAGCGTCGCCGAAGAGAGCGGGGATGACGAGTTTCCGACCCGCGATGCCGATCGGTGGAAGCGGCACGTCGGGATAACGACTGAGCATCATTGCGCGCACCTCGCGTCCGTCCAGCCCTGCCGGAAGGAACGTCATGTCGAGACGCTCAATGACCGGCCGGAACTGCTCCGTGATGGCGAACGCGACATCGTGGCCCGCGGCACGGGCCGCCTGCGCGAGCGCGACGACGGGGTGGAAGCTCCCGAAACCGGGTGTGGATGTGAAGAGCATGCGCATGGCACGCGTAGCATATCCCTGGCTTCGCCAAAGTGCTCGCCGCCGAACGGGAAGATCGGTGACTCCGTTCCGCTACGCCGTCCACCTTGATCCTCAGAACCGAGCGTGAGTAGCGCTTTCCGAACGTCGCGTCGCGACTAGAAGGTCGCCCTCCAGTGGCGCCGCATTTAGACTCATGCCCATGACACTCTCCCTCAGCACCATGTGGGCGCAGCAGGACCGGTTCGTCGCCGATATGCATCTCTTCGTCGAGGAGGCGCGGCGGCTGGGGTACGACGCGATCGAGATCAGCCATGCGACGCCGGAAGGGCCGTTCGAGCGGCTGCTATCTTCTCCGGACGTCGCCATCTCGTCGATCCACGCGCCGGCGCCGCTCGTGCGGCTGGAGGGCGGGCCCAACAGCGCGCTCAATCTCGCGGCACTCGATGCCGGCGAGCGGCAGGCGGCGATCGACTACACGAAGCGCAGCATCGAGCGGACGCGCGCGGCGGGGGGCCGGTTCGTCGTCGTGCACCTGGGCGGCGTCGGCAACAAGATGTTCGATCCGGAGCTCCAGCTGCGACGGCTGTATGACAGCGGCACCCGCGACGGCGAGCGCATCGAGGCGCTGCGCGCACAGTGCCACAAGCTGCGAGCGGAGGGGGCTGCGCCTTGGGTCGAGCAGGCGCACGCGACGCTGGCGCAGCTGGCGGAGCACGCCGAGGCCAACGGCGTCGCGATTGGCATCGAGAACCGGCTGCATTATCACGAGATCCCGCAGCCGGACGAGGCGGCCGCGCTGCTCGCGCCGTATGCGCCCGAAGTCGCCGGCTACTGGCATGACGTCGGGCACGCGGAGGTGCAGTGGCGGCTGGGTCTCGTCGACAAGCGGCGCTGGCTGGATGTCAACGGCGGCCGCTGCATCGGCTCGCACCTGCACGACGTCACAGGGCTGGCGGACCACCGCGCGCCCGGGAAGGGCGAGGTCGAATGGGATTACATCGCCGCCGGCATCCCGGCGTCGGCGCTGCGCGTGTTCGAGATCAACCAGGGGCAGTCAGCCGACGACGTGGCAGCGGCGATCCCGTTCCTGCGCGAGCGCGGCGTGATCGCCGGATAAGAGCGGCGGTACGCGGTATGCGTCAGCGCTCGTTTGCCAATGCGGCTTTCACTTCTGTCGGCACGTCGGCGAGCGGGACGACGCGGGCATCCTTCTCCGTGCGCCGCTTTAGTTCGGCGCCGCCGGCTTCGATGCTGCGGGGGCTGACCGTGATGCGCAGGGGCATGCCGAGCAGATCGGCGTCGTTGAACTTCACGCCGGCGGACTGGTCTTCGCGGTCGTCGTAGAGCACGGCGAATCCCGCGTCCTGCAGCTCCTGATACACCTGCTCGGCGCTCTCGCGCACGCCGGGCTTGTCGAAGCCGAGCGCGGTGAGGTGCACGTCGTACGGCGCGAGCTCGGGCGGCCAGATGATGCCGCGCTCGTCGTGGTTGGCCTCGATGGCGCCCGCGAAGACGCGGCCAACGCCGATGCCGTAGCAGCCCATGACAGCGGGCTTCAGCTCTCCGGCTTCGTCCGAGTAGGTTGCCTGGAGGCGCTCTGTGTACACGGTGCCGAGCTTGAACACGTGGCCCATCTCGACGCCGCGCTTCGTCTGCAGTGCGCCGCCACAGCGCGGGCAGCGGTCGCCTTCGCGGGCGAGCGAGATGTCGGTGACGATTTCCGCACGCCAGTCGCGCTCGTAGTTGACGTTGCGCAAATGCACGTCGGGCTTGTTCGCGCCGGCGACAAGATTGTGCGAGGAAAGCACCGAGTCGTCGGCGATGACCTTCATGTCGGTGAGTCCGACGGGCGACGCGGAGCCGGCAACGAGGCCGTGGCGGCGCACGCCGTCTTCATCGAGCGGGCGCAGATCCGTCGCTTTGAGCGCATTGCGCAGCTTCGCTTCGTTCACTTCGAGGTCGCCGCGGATCGCGACGAACACCGGCTCGCCGGCCGCCTCGTAGAACACGGCCTTCAGCGTCTTGTAGTGCGGCACGCCGAGAAACTCGACGAGGTCATCGATGGTCTTCTTGCCAGGCGTCGCTACTTCTTCGAGGGGTAGCGCGTCTTCGAACGGCAGCTCGCGCTTCTTGTGGTCCGCCTTCTCCTCGTTCGCGGCGTAGTCCCCGTTCGCACACAGGAGCGCCGTGTCCTCGCCGACTTCGGTGAGGAAGATGAACTCTTCGCTGTCCTTGCCGCCGATGGCGCCGGAATCGGCGAGCACGGGGATCGTGGGGATGCCGCAGCGGCTGAAGATGCGCACGTATGCCTCGCGCGCCGCGCGATAGTTGGCGTCGAGCGCCTCCCAGTCCGTGTCGAAGCTGTAGGCGTCCTTCATCGTGAACTCGCGGACGCGCATGAGGCCGCCGCGAGGGCGCGCTTCATCCCGGAATTTCGTCTGGATCTGGTAGACCATCAGCGGCATGTCCCGGTAGCTCTGCACCTGCCGCTTGAAGAGGTCGACGACCACTTCCTCGTGCGTGGGGCCGAGGACGAATTCCCGCTCACGGCGGTCCTGGAACTTCACCAGCACGTCGGCCATCGACTCCGCGCGACCGGACTGCTCCCACAGCTCCGCGGGCTGGATCGCGGGCATCATGATCTCCTGACCGCCGGCGCGATCCATTTCCTCGCGGATGATCGCCTCGATCTTGCGCATGACGCGCCAGCCAACGGGCAGATAGCTGTAGACCCCGGCGGCGAGCTGCTGCGCGAGGCCCGCACGCAGCATCAACTGGTGGTTCGGGGTATCCGCTTCCGCCGGCGCCTGCCGCAGCGTCTTCGAGAACATGTGGGACATGCGCATGAGGGCAGGGTATCGGGCGAGGTCGGTTCACCCCAGATCACACGCGCGCATGGAAGCGCGATCAGGTGATGGCGAGCTGCGTCTCCGCGTCGAACGCGTACATATGCCCCATGTCCAGCGTCAGGTCCACCTGCTGTCCGGGCATCGCGCTGGTGCGGGCATCGACGCGCGCGAGCAGCGGCTGGCCGTCGACAGTGCAGTGCAGGAAGATCTCGTTGCCCATCAGCTCCTTCACCTCAACCGTTGCGCTGAGCTCTGCGCCTTCGATTCCGCCCGGCGTGAAGGCGCGGTCGTGCACATGCTCCGGCCGGATGCCGAAGAGAATCTTCTTGCCGCGGTAGGGGCCAAGCATCGCGGCCCGGTCGGGCGGCACAGGAAGCCGGTGACCCACTGCGACAATCGCGAGCGACTCGCCGCCGGGGTCAACCGGCGCATCGAAGAGATTGATCGCGGGGCTGCCGATGAAGCCGGCGACGAAGACGTTGCGGGGGTGCTCGTACAGATCTTGTGGCGTACCCACCTGCTGCAGCTCGCCCAGGTTCAGCACCGCGATGCGCGTCGCCATGGTCATCGCTTCGGTCTGGTCGTGCGTGACGTAGACGAACGTCGTGCCCAGGCGCTGGTGGAGTTTGCTGATCTCGGCGCGCGTCTGGACGCGCAGCTTCGCGTCGAGGTTCGAGAGCGGCTCGTCGAGCAGGAAGACTTCGGGGTCGCGCACGATCGCGCGGCCGAGGGCGACGCGCTGGCGCTGGCCGCCGGAGAGCTGGCGCGGCTTGCGCTTCAGCAGGTCCTCGATGCCGAGGATGCGCCCCGCCTCCTCGACCCTCCGCCGGATCTCGTCCTTCGGCATATGCCGCAGCGAGAGCCCGAAGGCCATGTTGTCGTAGACGGACATGTGCGGGTAGAGCGCGTACGACTGGAACACCATGGAGATATCGCGGTCCTTCGGCGCAATGTTGTTCACAATGCGGTCGCCGATGCGGATCTCGCCGGACGTGATCTCTTCGAGCCCGGCGAGCATGCGGAGTGTCGTCGTCTTGCCGCAGCCGGACGGCCCAACGAGCACGAGGAACTCGCGATCGGCGATCTGGAGGTCGAGCTCCTTCACCGCATACGTCTTGTCGTAGCGTTTGCTCACGTGCTCGAAATCGACGCTGGCCATCGCCTCTAGCCCTTCACGGCGCCGGCGAGCACGCCCTGCACGAAGTAGCGCTGAAGCGCGAAGAAGACGATGAGCGGCAGCACCATCGAGACGAACGCCGCGGCTGTGAGCACCTGGTAGTTCGTGCCGAACGACGTCACGAGGCTCTGGATCTTGACCGTCATCGGGAACAGCGACGGATCGCCGAGGAACACGAGCGCGACGAGCAGGTCATTCCATACCCAGAGGAACTGGAAGATTGCGAGCGCTGCGATAGCCGGCGTCGACAGCGGAAGCACGATCTTACGGAACACCATGAACTCGGACGCGCCATCGAGGTACGCCGACTCAAAGAGGTCGCGCGGGAGGGCGCCGAAGAAGTTACGCAGCAGGAACACCGCGAACGGCAGTCCGTACGCAGCGTGCGCGACCCAGAGTCCGGGGTAGCTATTCGTGCCGAAGATCCGACCGCCGAGCACGGGGATATCGACGTCCACCGTGAGGAACACGTAGAGGCGCAGCACCGGGATCAGCGTCATCTGCAGCGGCACGACGAGCATCGCCACGACGAGCAGAAAGAGCGTGTTCCGGAACGGGAAGCGCATCCAGGCGAAGGCATAGGCCGCGGCACCGGCGATCAGCACGACGAGCGCCGTCGCGGGCGCCGCGATGATGATGCTGTTGACGAAGGCGCGCCCCATACCCTGCTGGTCGAGCACGTCACGGTAGTTGCGGAGCGTCCACTGATCGGGATGCGTGAATGCGGTCCACCAGCCGGAAGATGCAATGGCGGTCGGCTCACGCAACGAGCTGACGAGCAACGCGAGCGTCGGGATACTCCAGAGCAGCATCAGCGCGAGAACGGCGAGGTGCAGCGGCGCTCTCGTGAGCGAAATCCGCGGCATTCGCATCAGCTGGGAGCCGGCGCGATGTTGCTCGCTGTGTTCCAGTACTGCCATCAGCGGGTCTCCTCCTGGAACTGAAAGCGCCGCAACGTGAGCACCATGATCGGCACCACCCAGATCAGCAGCACGACGGCGAGCGCCGCGCCGATGCCGAAGTCACGAAGGACGAATGCCTCGCGGAAGAACAGCGTGGCGACGACGTCGGTCTTGAAGCGCCCGCCGGTCATCACGTAGACGAGGTCGAATAGCTTTAACGACTGGATGACGAGCGTGGTGGCGATGACGACGATCGTCGGCGACACGATGGGCAGGATGATCCGCCAGAAGATCTGCCATTCGTTCGCCCCATCAACCCGCGCAGCCTCCAGCACTTCGGTGGAGATGCCCTTCAGTCCGGCCGAAAGCACGACCACGGCGAACCCCGTCCACATCCACACCGCGACGGTGATCAGCGCGAAGTTGTTGATCTGGATCGGCTTCGGCATGGTGTCCGGTCCGCGGTTCGTCAGCCACGTCTGCAGAGCGCCGGTGTTCTGGAGCCATGCCGTCGAGTGCCCGCCGGCGCCGGTGATCACGGCGTTCACCGTGCCGATGTCCGGGTTGAACTCGTACATGAAGCGCCAGATCACCGACGCAGCGACGAACGAGATCGCCATCGGGATAAAAATGGCCGACTTGGCGATGCTCTCGTAGCGAACGCGGATCGCAAGGACGGCGATCAGCAGGCCGACGATGACCGTCGCCACGGGATATGCAACGAGCCACAGGACGTTGTTCAGCAATGCGGAGTGCGTGTCCGTCACGAGCGGCTGCGGATTTTCGAAGATATATCGATAGTTGTGCAGCCCGACGAAGTGATTCGAGCGGGCATCCATGAAGCTGCGCCGCACGGTGTCGACGACGGGGTACACCAGGAACACGCCGAGGAGCAGAAACGCGGGTGACACCCAGAGCCACGGCGCCCACCACTTCCGTCCGACCATCTGCCGGCCTCGCTGACGCGAGCGGCGGCGATCTGCCGCCGCCCGCGCTTCATGCTACTGTCGCGACGATTGCACCCCCGAGAGGATCGAGTCGAGCTGGTTCTTGTTGTTCAGGAACTGGATCACGCCCTGGAACTCCGCCTGCTGCACGGCGCCGCCGATCGCGTCGTCGAGATCGAAGCGGAAGGTCTTGGCGTCGAGCAGTTGCTGCGCCGCCTTCTTCGCGACCGGATCCGGATAAGTGTTCAGGTCGAGCGTCTTGTTCAGGGACGTGAAGCCGCCGCGTTTCACCCAGATCGCCTGTGAGTCGGCTCCGGCGATGTGATCGAGGAACGAGCACACCGTTGGGTTCGTCTTGAAGGCGTACACGATGTTCGCACCGCCGGTCACGGCGCCGCCTGGCCACGGCATGAAGTCAAAGTCGGTGCCCGGCTTGGCGTTTGGGAACTGCGTGGTGATGAACCCCGATGCGAAGGCGCCGAGATGCACGAGGCCGGCAGTCGGCGGGCTCTGGAACGGCGGATAAGCCGAATCGTGGAAGTTCGTCGCGTTGATCGCGGCACCGGACCCCTGCACGGTGTAGCCGCTCGTCAGTGCGAGCTGTGCGTATTTCTGCCAGGCGTCCTTCATCTTGTCGTCGGTGAACTTCTGTGAGCCGCTGACGACGCCGTCGTAGAAGTCCTTACCTTCCTGGTTCAGCACGATCTGCTGGATGGTGTCACTGCCTGGGAAGCCGGACCCGTCGCCAGCCTCCTGTCCCATCGACCAGGGCGGCACGCCGGCGCTCTTGATCTGGTCCGAGAGTGCGATCAGATCGTCGAAGCTCGAATCGTTCGTGAGCGGCTTGAGGTTGTGCTGCTGGAAGAACTGCGGATTGTAGAAGATCGTGGCCTTCGTGTCCGCCTTCATGAAGAAGCCATACAACTTGCCATCCACCGTGCCGAGGTCGAGGAACTGCTGCGGGTAATTCGACTTTACTTTGTCCTCGAGACCCGGGCAGTCGGACAGCGGCTTCAACTTTCCTTCTTTCGCGAACTGCTGGAAGAGTCCGATCTCAGCGGGGATCGCGACGTCGGGCGGATTGCCGCCCTCGACGCGCGTTGTGAGCAGGGCTGTGATCGAACGGCTTCCGGTGAAATCCATGTTGCCGCCCCACGGCGCAACCATGGCCCGGAAGGACTCCAACTCGGTGTCACCCCAGATGCCGAGCACGCTGACGGTGCCCAGGTTCTGGTTTGTCGCACCGCCGGCCGCGGGTGTGCCGCCGCCCGTCGATGCGGTACTTGTCGCGTTCTTCGAACTGCTGCTCCCGCAGGCCGCGAACACGGCAATGGGAGCTAGCGCGATCACGATCATCAGGAGACGCCGGAGATGCAATTGGTCCATCGTGTCCTCCTTCTGAACGATGATGGCCGAATCGGTAACGAAATCGGGATACGGCTGCGCGGTGAAGCATCAAAGATTTCTGCCAAATGGGCGAGCATGCGCGAGGATGGGCGAAGGATGCCGAGAATACGTGACACATACGCGCATATCTGCGTGGGAGCGACACAAATGCTTGCCATGCGGTGCTGAGCAGAACGACGCGAACGAGCACGGGACCCCACAGGTCGTAGGGGCACGACGACCGGCGCGGGCTAGCGGTATCCCTCGATGACCGGGCGGCGCGGAAGCTGCCACCATGCCGCATCGCATTGCTTCTGCAGCTCTTCCTCGACCTGAAGGTCGAGCGCACCGAGCGCGCCGCCCAGCTGTTCAGGGCGGCTGGCACCGACGATCGCCGAAGTGACGCCGGGCTGATCGAGCACCCAGCGGATCGCCAGTGACGCCATATCGATGCCGCGCGCCGTCGCCGCTTCGTTCAGTGCGGCCGTGACATCGAACTGTGCATCCTGCCAGTAGCGGTACTGGTACATGCGTGCGGCGGTGCCGAGCGAGAAGCGCGTGTTCTCCTGCGGCTCATCGCCCTTGTGGTACTTGCCGGAAAGGAAGCCGCCGGCGAGCGGGTTGTACACGAGCACGCCCAACCCTTCGGCGCGAGCGAGCGGCAGCAGCTCCGTCTCGATCTCCCGATACAGGAGGTTGTAGCGAGGCTGCACGGACTCATAGCGGCCGATCTCCATGCGCTCGCTCGCGGCGAGTGACTCCGCGAGGCGCCACGCCGGATAGTTCGAACAGCCGATGTAGCGCACTTTGCCGGCCCGCACGATGTCTTCGAGCGCCCGCATCGTCTCTTCGATCGGCGTGCGCGGATCGAAAGCGTGCACCTGGTAGAGGTCGACGACGTCCGTACCAAGCCGCCGCAGGCTCGCGTCGATGGAGCGCATGATGTGGTGCCGAGACAGACCGACGTCGTTCGGGCCTGGACCGGTGGCCCCGGCGCACTTCGTCGCCACGATCAGCTTGTCGCGGTTCCGCCGCTCGCGCATCCAACGGCCAATGATCTCCTCGGTGCGGCCGACCGTGTCGAGCGTGCCGCCGAGCGGATAGACATCGGCGGTGTCGAGAAAGTCGATACCAGCCTCGACGGCGCGGTCGAGGATCGCAACGGATGTCTGCTCGTCGCACTGCAGCCCGAAGGTCATCGTGCCCAGGCAGAGCGGCGGCACCTGCAGCCCCGTGCGTCCGAGCGATCGCGTCTCCATACGTCGTATCCCCTCCGAGTTCAGTCAGCGCCAGCGTGGCAGATGCCGCGGCGACGCGATAGCCCAGCGCGATGCCGGTGCGGGCGGAGTAATGGGTACCGCTACTGCTGCGGCTCGAAGGGGAACAGCGCCGGGAAGCGCGCGCGGTCGAGGCGGAGGATCGACGCGTAGCGGCGCGCGTTTTCAAGCGCGTGCTCGTCGCCGGAATCCCGATAGCTGTTGAAGGCATCGAGCATCTTGTTGGCGATGAGCTCAAGGTCAAAGCCCATGATGTAGCGCTCGCTCATCTCGTTCAGCGCGTCCGCATAAACCTCGAAGTACTCGGCAAGCTTCAACAGCGTTGCGCGCTGGCTGGTCTGCTCCGCCCGGCGCTCGCCGGCGGCTTTCCGGTACATCGTCTTGCCGGTGGTGACGTAGTACCCGGCATCAAGGCGCGGCGCGCGTTGCGGCATCGGCTTGCCGCGGCGGCCCGGGCGGGCTGCGACGCTCTCCGGGAAGACGCCCGATACGAAGAGCGCCGTATCGGCGTAGCGTCGATAGGCGTCGAAGCGATCTTCGAACTGCTCCTCGGCGCGCTCTTCATCGAGCACGTCGGAGAAGTACAGGGTGCGCGGCTTCGCTCCCGGAGAGCTTTCGGGCGCATACATCTCTCGCGCGTAGAGATAGCGCTCCAGCAGCTCGCCGAGATAGTCGAGCACGCGCGCGTCGCTGCTATGGCGGCCGACGTAGAGCACCTTGATGATGAAGAGATCAAACAGAGCGCGCGAACTCACGCGCCGGATCTCGCCGATGTCGTCGTAGACGGCGCTGACCAGCTCATCGACCGCGCGGGCGAATCGCAGGTCCGCGGCGTTACGGCCATCGTTGCCGGCAATGATGGCCTTCAGCTCCTCGATGCGTTCTTCGAGCATCATCGACAATCGTAGCAGCGCCACATTACGCCCGTGTCAACAGGCGCGGGCAGTCACTGCCAATCCTGCCGTCATGATCGGTCCGGCAAGAGCGAAGTTGCGCGGGGCCGCCACGGTTTTACACCGGGAGCTTCAGTTGCCCCGTCACGGCGCCACCAGCGCAGCGCTCGCGTCTTCGATCCTGCCCAGGATGGCAGCGGCTTCGGCCGGAGGCGCCGGGCGCGGCTGGTACTGGTCGTAAATGTGGATGGCCGTATACGTCGTCGATACGACCGTCTCGCCGCTGAACGTAACGTCGAGCAGCGCGCCCTGCTGCGTCTCGAGCGACCAGTCCTGATCGAAGACGAAGTTGCCAAGCGCGTACGCGACGAACGTCCTGCCGATCCGCTCGTGTGCCTGCACCCAGTGCGGATGGTTGCCGATCACGAGGTCCGCTCCAGCGGCTGCGGCCGCGCGAGCGAACGCTCGCTGGCGCTCCGACGGCTCGGCCGTGTACTCGATGCCCCAGTGCGGGATGACGATGACCACATCAGCGACGCGACGTGCAGCGACAACGTCTTCGCCGACCGTCGCGGGATCCATCGGTGCTGCGCCGGCCGTCGTTGCGCCGGCATGGTAGTAGGCGGCGATCTCGTCGTACGCGAGGAACGCGAAGCGCACGCCGTTGCGCTCGACCACGACGGGCGCCCGAGCCGCCGCCAGCGTCAGGCCGTCACCGACGCTGAGAATGCCGGCGGCGCGTAAGTTGATGTCGGTCTGAATCATCGCGTTGTCGCCGCAGCCGCTGACGCCGCAGTCCTTGATGTGATTCGCGGCGTGCGCCAGTACGTCGTAGCCGGCGTACTGTAGCCCTCGGACGACCGCGGCGGGACCGGCGAGGGAGAACGTCGAGGTGCAGCCGAAGAGGGCGCCGGCATCGGAGACTGTCGCATCCAGCGTACCGATCGTGATGTCCGCGTCTGTGAGGATGTCGTGGAGCGGACGGAACGGCAGTGTCCAATCGCCGCCGAGCGCCGAAACGCGCGCATACGTGCAGCGCGCCGGGATCACATCACCGGTGAACAGCAGATGCGTCGTCGTCGGCAGCGAGGGTACGGGCGAAGCGAGCGTAAGCGCCATCGTCGCCTCTTGCGTCCGCACGACCGGGTTCGCTGGATCGCCACCAGTATCGGTGCAGGCAACGACGATGACTGTGCATGCGAGGACCGGCGCCAGGCGGAAGGAGCGACGCAATCTCCGACATAGACGACCGTGTGACGTGCCCAAGACGCTAGCCGGCCTTCTGCCGGGAACGCGGTGCGAACTGGGCCGCGAGCGCCTCGTAACGCGCGCCAGCCGCGGAAACACGGAGCCGCCTTCCGCGGCCCGGGCCGTACTCCAGGTGAACGAGGAGATGCTCCGGCGGCAGTTCCTCCGGGGCGCGCTCGGGCCACTCGATGACCAGGACGCCATCGGCAGCGACCTCGCCGAGCGCGAGCTCCGCGACCTGCTCAGGGTCTTCGAGGCGGTAGAGGTCTGCGTGATAGAGGCGTAGGCGTCCTGCGTACTCGTTAATGATCACGAACGACGAGCTCTTTATCGGATCGCGCACGCCGAGCCCGCGCCCGATGCCCTGCGCCAGCACCGTCTTGCCGGCACCAAGTTCGCCAGACAGCAGCACCACGTCGCCCGCCCGCAGACGGCGGCCGATGCGCGCACCGAACGCTCGTGTCGCGCCGGGCGTCGGCGAGTCGATCGCTTCGCTCATAGGTGGTCGTTCGCGGCCAGGTGGTCCCAGCCGCTGTGCTCGAATGACACCTCGCGTCCGTCGGCATCGAGCACCCGGACGCCATGCTGTGCATCGTCGGTCATCGCGCCTACGTGCACGAGCGGCGTATCGAGGAGTGCAGATGCCGCTTCGATGCGATCCCGGGGCCCGACGATAATGAGCTCGTAATCCTCGCCGCCGGAGAGGGCGAGCGCCACAGCGTCCGACGGGAACAGCTCGTGCAGCGCCGGCTCGACGGGGATCGCATCGAGCCGCAGGTCGGCGCCGCAGGCGCTCGCCGCGCCGATATGGCCGAGGTCCTGCAGCAGGCCGTCGCTGATATCGATCGCGCACCGCAGGCCGGAGTCGATTGCGGCGCGGCCGGCGTCGAGTCGCGGCTGCGGACGCTGTTGGCGCGCCACGAGCGTTCGCGTTGAATCGTCGGGAGGCGTGTGATCGTGCAGGACGCGCAAGCCGCCAGCCGCTGCGCCGAGATGGCCCGTAACCGCCACGATGTCTCCCGCCTGACCGCCGTCGCGACGCAGCAGCCGTGGTGCTCCGTGCTCATCGGCGCAAGCCTTACCGTAGAGCGCGATGGTGATCGTCAGCACCGGAGAAGACACGACGTCGCCGCCTGCGATCGTGACCCCATACGCATCGCTGCATGCGCGCAGCCCGGCGTACAACGCGTCCACCCGTGCGACTGGCGTGGACGACGGCAGACACAGCGTGACGAGCGCGAAAGCCGGCGTACCGCCCATCGCCGCGATGTCGCTGATGTTGACGGCGAGCGCCTTCCATCCGACGTCTTCCGCGCAGGCGTCCGGGAGGAAGTGCACACCCTCGACCATGGTGTCGGTCGTCGCAAGCACTGCCCCAGCCTCAGCGCGCCAGACGGCCGCATCGTCACCGATGCCGAGCACCAGCCGCTCGGTGCCGGGGAGCCCGGCGCGGAGCCGCTCGATCAGCGCGAATTCGCCCAGGTCGCCGACGCGGGGATCGCTCACGCATCACAGTGTACGGCGCGTGCCCGTGAGCACGCAGCGCTGTGGCCTCGCACGAATCATTCAGCCCGGCCGTCGTCTGCTTGATGTCCGAAATCCGGCGCGATGCTACCATGCGCCCCGCGTACGGTCGCAGCGTGCAGCGTGCAGCGGCGCTCAGCGCCGGCGACGTAGCGCGGCCAGCCGTGGAGCCTCATGCGCATTGCCGTCATGTCCGACGTCCACGCCAACCTGCCCGCGTTGCAGGCGGTGCTCGAACACGCCAGTTCGGCGGGCTTCGAACAACTCTGGGCGACGGGTGACCTCGTCGGTTACGGCGCAGACCCGAACGAAGTGCTCGCCTTGCTGCGTCAACACGACGTGGTCGCCGTCGCGGGCAATCATGACCTCGCGGCGTGCGGACTGATGGGGGTCGAGGAGTTCAACCGCGCGGCTGCGGACGCCGCGACGTGGACGGCCGGCGAGCTGAGTGAGGAGCACCGGGCATTCCTTCGCGAGCTGCCACTGGTGCGCATCGCGGGCGATGTGACGCTTGCCCACGGCTCGATCCGCCAACCGGAGTGGGAATATCTGCTCAGCGCGGAGCAGGCGCTATCACAATTCGAGCTGCAAACGACGCTCTACAGCGCCGTCGGGCACTCGCACCTGCCCTTCGTGTTCGAGGAGCGGCGCAACGCAGTGCCCCTCCTGCGAGAGGCCCGAAACGGCACGCGCGTAGAACTCGGCGACGGGCGACTGATCATCAATCCCGGCAGCGTCGGTCAGCCGCGCGACGGCGACCGCCGAGCCTCGTATGTGTTGTACGATCAGGAGGCGGCGACGCTCACGTGGCATCGCGTCGAATACGACATCGCTGCGGCTCAGACGGCCATCCTGGCGGCCGGGCTGGCGCCGTGGCTGGCAGCGCGGCTCGAAGCCGGCAGATAGCACCGAGACACAGATGACGTGGACCGTAGCCGGACAGCAGGTGGCCGTCAGCGCGCTCGCATCGGCGATCGGCGAAGGCCGCGTTGCGCACGCGTACCTCTTCCTCGGCCCCGAGCATGTTGGGAAGACGTTGACGGCGCTCCAGTTCGCGCAGGCGCTCAACTGCACCTCCGCTGAGCCGCCATGCGGGCGCTGCCGTCAGTGTGAACGCATCGCCGGTGCCGCACACCCGGACGTCGAGCTCATCGGGATCGGCGCCCAGTGCGACGACAACGAGCATCGCCACACGTCGGACGAACGCGACATCCGCATCTGCCAGGTACGGCGGCTCGAGCGGGTCGTCACGCGTGCGCCGTTCGAGGGTCGCTGCCGTGTCCTGATCATCGAACCCGGCGAGGCGATGAACGATGCCGCTTCGAACGCGCTCCTCAAGACGCTGGAGGAGCCGCCGCCGCATACGGTGATCATCCTCATCGCCGAGCGGGAGGAGGTGCTGCTGGAGACGATCCGCTCACGTACTCGGCGTGTCGCCTTCGGCGGACTGCCCCAGGTGGAGATCGAGCGAGCGCTACGGGATCGATGGGACGTGGAGCCCGGTCGCGCGGCGGAGCTGGCGCGGCTGTCGTGCGGGCGTCTCGGCTGGGCCGTCGCGGCGCTCCACGACGAGCGGATGATGCAGCAGCGCGAAGCGGCGTTCGACCGCGCCGCGGAGATCGCGGCGGCGCCGCTTGCCCAGCGCTTCGCATTCGCGGGCGAGTTGGGCGGCGGATATACGCGGGACCGCTCGGGTGTGCAGGCGCAGCTCGAAGCGTGGCAGAGCTGGTGGCGCGACCTGCTCCTCATCGCTGCAGGGCGCGAGGACGAAGCGGTGCTCCGTGCTCGATTGGACACGCTTCGGCCGCTGGCGTCACAATGCGGCGTCCGCGGTGCGGTCGATGCCCTGAGGGCGATCGGTCGGGCGAGACAGGAATTGGACGAAAACGCGAGCCCGGTGCTGGCACTCGAAGTGATGCTGCTGACGCTGCCGCGGCTTGCGATCAACGCGCCGGCGAGCGGCGTGGCACGGGCTGGGGCGTAGATCCACGCTTCCGCAGAGGAGTCAGAGATGAGCGAGGTGCAGCGCGCGCCGGTTGGCGTGCGCTTTCACGAGGCGGGCAAGATCTATTACTTCGATGCCGGCGAATATGAGCTGGACGTCGGGAACTACGTCGTCGTCGAGACGTCGCACGGGCTCGAGGTGGGGCGCGTCGTCATATCGCCAGAGCAGGTGATCGCCAATGAGAGCAAGGAAGCTCTGAAGCCGATCATCCGCATCGCTTCGCCCGAAGATATCGACCGGGCGCAGGAGATGAAGGACAAGGCGCGCGAGGGATTGCGCGAAGCGAAGCGGCGGGCGGTCGACACCCACCTCGACATGCAAATCCAGTCGGGCGAGTACAACCTCGACGGCTCGCAGATCACCTTCTACTACACAGCGCCGGACCGCGTCGACTTCCGCGGATTGGTGCGCGATCTCTCCTCGTACTTCGGGACGAAGGTGCAGATGTTGCAGGTCGGCGAGCGTGACCGCGCGAAGCTCGTCGATGGGTACGACGTCTGCGGACAGCGGCTGTGCTGTGCGTCGTGGCAGACGGCATTTCCGGCGGTCTCGATCAAGATGGCGAAGGAGCAGGACCTGCCGCTGAACCCGCAGAAGATCTCCGGCGTCTGCGGCCGTCTGTACTGCTGCCTTACCTTCGAGTACGAGGCCTACCGCGAGCTGCGTGGGCAGATGCCGAAGGTCGGATCGATGGTGTCGACGCCGGCCGGCGAGGCGAAGGTGAACAGCGTCAACGTGATGAAGAAGACCGTGACGCTGTGGCTGACCGAACAGCACCAGGTGATGGAGATGCCGGCCATCGATCTTCAGATGCAGTACGGGCTGACCGTGCGACCAGTAGAACTCGTGGAAGCGATCGAGGCGCCGCTCAAGACAACAAATGATACGGAGACCATCGCACCGGTGCTGGCGCCGCCCGAAGTCGCGGAACCATCAGCGGCGGGCGACGACGACAGCGCGCAGAAACGCCGGCGTCGAGGCCGTCGCGGCGGCCGCAACCGGCGTCCGGGCGGCGGCCCAGACACGCGCCCGCAGGGCAACGGACCGCCAGGCCCGAACTGATCCATCGCACGTCGGAAGTTGTCGCTCGCTAGCGGGTGCGCGGGTCGAGTGCGTCCCGAAGGCCGTCGCCGAGGAACGTGAAGCACAGCATCAGCACGGCGACTGCGGCAGCCGGCGGAAGCACGTTCCAGACGTTCCGCTGAATCGTGTCGTAACCGATCTTGACCAGCGTCCCGAGGCTCGCCGCGGGCGGCGGGACGCCGAAGCCGATGAAGCTCAGTGCGGCCTCGGCGAAGATCGCGACCGGAATGCCGAACGTGATCGCGACGATCACGGGCCCGAGCGTATTCGGGAGCATGTGCTGAACGACGATGCGCCAGCGCGGAGCGCCGAGGGCGCGAGCGGCTAGCACGAAGTCTCGTTCGGACAGCGAAAGCATCTGGCCCCGCACGAGCCTCGCCACCGTCGTCCAGTTCACCATCGCGATCGCAATGATGATGATGACGCGCTGATTTGTCACGAGCGGGATGTCGCGACCGGTGAGGACGGCCCTGATGAGGATGATGAACAGCAGGTCGGGGAAGGCGTACGTGATGTCCGTGAAGCGCATCAGTAGGTTATCGGAGAGCCGCCCGCCGAGCGCCGCTCCGGCGCCAACCAGCACACCGACAATCAGGACGAGCAACTGCGTGCCCACGCCGATCTGCAGCGAGATGCGCAGGCCCTCCAGCGTTCGAGCCCACATGTCACGCCCGAGCTGATCCGTGCCGAACCAGTGCTGCGCGGTTGGTCCGAGTTGCTTCACCGCAGGATCATAGTTCTGCTCGTTGGGACCGTAGCGGCCGATGAACGCGAGATGCGGCGCGAGAAACGCGACGAGTGCGATAGCCACCAGCGCAAAGAGCCCCATCATCGCCAGGCGGTTCTTGATCAGCCGTCGCCATGCGTCTGACCATAGCCCGCGCTGTTCGCCGAGCTCCGGCTCGCGTACCGCGATCCCGGGGACGCCGATAGTGGTGGCGGTCCGCGTTGCCACTAGCGGTACCTGATCCGCGGATCGGCGACCGCGTACGCGAGATCCACGATGAGGTTGGCGAACGTGATGATGAGCGTATAGAACAGCGTACTGCCCATGATCATTGCATAGTCGCGCTGCTCCACCGCTGTCACGAACGCCTTGCCGATTCCCGGGATCCCGAACATCGTCTCGATAATGAAGGAGCCGGTCACGAGCGCCGCTGCACTAGGTCCCATGATGGTGAGCACGGGAATAAGTGCGTTCTTGATCGTGTGCTGCATCACGACGCGCCGCTCCGACAGTCCTTTCGCGCGCGCCGTCCGGATGTAGTCCTGGTGCAGCACTTCGAGGACGCTCGCACGCGTAACACGGGCGATAAATGCCGCGGGCAGTGCGCTGACCGCGATCACCGGAATGATCATCTTCTTCCACTCGTATGACGAGAAGTCCAGGATCGCGGTGAAATGCTTGGGGCCTCCCCAGCCCAAGGAATCGAGCCAGTGCAGGTTCACCACGAACACCATGACGAGAAAGGCAGCGAGGATGAAATTGGGCACGGCGGCGCCAACCGTCGCGAAGACGACCCCGAGATAGTCGAGCGGTCCATTCTGGTTCAGAGCCGAAAGGATCCCCAGGAGCATCCCGAGAACGGTCGCGAGGATGAGTGCCAGCAGCCCGAGCTGTGCCGTGACAAAGAACCCGTCTTTTAGAAGCGTGGAGACATCGCGGTCGCCCTGAAAGGAGAGTCCGAGATCGCCGTGAGACGCGTCCCAGAGGTAGAGGCCGTATTGCTTCCAGAGCGGCTGATCAAGGTGATAACGCCTGTTCAGCGCCTCATTGACCGCGGGAGGGAGGCTCTTGTCCTGAGTGAACGGCCCGCCCTTCACGGCGTGCATGAGGAAGAAGGTGATCGTGGCAACCGCCCAGAGGACGGGTATCACCCAAAGGATGCGCCGGATGGTGTAACCGGTCATAGAGTGCGGCCGGCAGGAGCGGCTCTCGCCGCTCCTGCTGACCATCCTTCATGTCGCCGTGGCGACTGCTACTTCTTCACGTACCAGCACTCCACGCAGTAGTTGCCTGGGGTACCTGCGTTGATGACACCGTTGGAGACGACACCACCAAGCTTCGAACTCTGCATGAACGGCAGCGAGTCCTGGTACATCGGAATGATGCCGCAGAGCTTGGTCACGATCTCCGTCTCGACCGCCTGGTACGCCTTGATGCGTGCGTCTTCCGATGTCGCAGACGCGGCATCCTGGAACGCCTTGTCGGCAACGGGGCTCGAGCAGTTGTAGTGGTTGTTGCCGCCGCCGGTGTTGAACAAGCCGACGAGTGGGTTCTCGATGTCCGGGTAGTCGAGCTGCCAGCCACCCTGGAAGAGCTGGAACTTCTCGCTGTTGAACGTCGCCGAGCGAGTCTTCGAGTCGACAAACTGCGTCTCGACCTTCACACCGATCGCGTCCCATGCCTTCTGCAGGAAGGCGCCCTCGTTGCGGCGCTCCGGCGTGTCGCGGTAGACGAGCGTGAACGTCGGCAGGCCCTGTCCATTCGGGTAGCCGGCGTCAGACAGCGCCTTCTTCGCCGCGTCCAGGTTGAAGCCGATGGTGCTCTCAAAGGGCGCGTTGCCCTGGAAGCCCTTCAGGCCCTTCACGACCCAATACGTCGCGGGAGCGTGAACGCCGTCGTACACGGCCTGCACGAGTTGCTCCCGGTCGATGGCCCGACTGAGCGCGAGCCGCAAGTTGAACGCCTTCTGGTCGCTGATGCCCGTACCACCCAGGATCGGATCCTTCATCTGGACCTCGATCGTCGTGATCCGCGATGACGGAACAATGACGAGCTGATCCTTGAGGGAACTGTTGTCCTTCACCACCGTGGTGTCTGTCGCGAGGATCTGCGTCGACTGGAGCTCACCGTTCTGATAGGCCTTGAACGCGGCTGCCAGGTCATCGATGAACTTCAGCGTGATCTGCTGGATGGTCGGCTTCTGGCCGGTCCAGTTCGGATTCGGGACGAGCGTCGCGTGATCCTTCGCGACAACTTCCTTCAGGGTGTACGGACCGTTGGTAACGATATTCGCGGGGTCCGTCCACTTGTCACCGAACTGCGTGACGATGTCCTTGCGCGTCGGGAATGCTGCCCAGAGCGCCCAGATCGTCGTGAACGTGGGGATCGGCTTGGTCAGTGTGAATTCGACGGTCGAGTCGTCGACCGCCTTCACGCCGAGCGCGTCCGTCAACGCTTGAGTCTTGCTGGCGTCCTTGTTGTTGAAGAGGTCATCACAACCCTTCAAGTCGCCAAGGCCTGCGCCCAGCACGTACTGGTAAGGACTCGCAACCGCGGGGTCGCACTCCTGCTGGAAGCCGAACACGAAGTCCGCTGCCGTAACCGGCTTCCCATCGGACCACTTGTTTCCCGGCTTAATCTTGACCGTGTATACGTTTCCGTTGACGGTCGGGTCGCCGGCTGCCATGGCCGGCACGACCTTGACGCCGCCGCTGCCGTCATCAGTCAGGCTGTACAGCCCTCGGAAGAGCATGCGCTCGACCGCGATGTCCTGCTCAAAATTCGAGCGGTGCGGGTCGTAGAACTGCGGCTCGGGTTGCTGGACGACGATCTTCTGCTGGTCTGCCGGCGCCGCATCTGCCTGCGTGCCGCCGGTCGATGTGCTGCTTGCTGCCGGGCTCTTGGCGCCGCCGCCTGCGCCCGCGGTTGCCGTCTTATCGGCGCTGCTCTTCCCGCCGCCGCACGCCGCCGCCACAACCAGCATCGCCGACATGAGTCCGGCGAAGAGCAGGAACACTTTGTTCCTTAGATTCAATGCTTCCTCCCTCGTAGCGCGGACACACGTCCGCGCTCCTCCAACCAATGTGGGCCTAGATGGCCCGGCGGGGTTTGGTCGCGAAGCACCTCCTCATTCAGTTGCGCCGATCTGTTTATCGGTGTTTCATCGTCGCGATGGTAACAGCGTGGCTTGGAATCCAGCAACGTCGCTTCGTATGACCAGTGTTCATGGAAAGCTGGTTAGCAAGGTCCGGAAGCGCTGCGGCGCCGCTGCTTGATAGTCGGCAGCAGCGCCGATTTTCTGACGCAGGAGCGTCCGGCGTGTCCGGACCGGAGCGGGGATCCGTGCCGTTCCACATCGGCGCGATCGTAACAGCGAAGAGTAAATCCTGCAATGATGATCATCATTACAGCGGCGTGCGGCGCCGTGTAGCGCATGTTGCGGCCCTCTCCTGCGCGCGCCAGCTTCAGCTGCCGCCGGCCTTGCGATGACTTCACCCGAGCGCTCCAGTCGCTTACGCACGGAGGGGGCAGGCGCTATGCTGGCGAACACGCCGCTCAGCGCCCGGGAGGCACGACGATGAGTACCGTCACGAAGGATCTCTACGCCGTGGGCGAAGCGCCGCCGATTGGCGTCGTACCAGCGAACATGCACGCGATGACGGTGCGCCGCGAACACTTCGGCGAGCCGAAGGTCGCGTTCCGGCCGGAAGTCGTGCAGACGCCGGACATCGGCCCACGCGAGGCGCTCGTCTACGTGATGGCCGCCGGCATCAACTACAACAACGTCTGGGCGGCGCTCGGGATCCCGATTGACGTCATCAAGGTGCACGCACAGGCCGGCGATGACACCGGCTTCCACATCGGCGGCAGCGACGCCTCCGGCATCGTCTACGCCATCGGCGATGAAGTGACGAATGTGAAGGTCGGCGACGAAGTGGTGATCCACTGCGGCGCCTGGGATCCGGAGGCGCCGGACGTGCTGGCCGCCGACGACCCGATGTTCGCGAGCTCGTTCAAGATCTGGGGCTACGAGACCAACTGGGGCAGCTTCGCGCAGTTCACGAAGGTATGGGCGCACCAGTGCATGCCGAAGGCCAAGCACCTGACGTGGGAAGCGGCAGCCGCGCCGACGCTCGTGGGCGCGACGGTCTACCGCATGCTCACGAACTGGACGCCGCACAACGTGCGTCCGAACGACGTCGTGATGGTCTGGGGCACCGGCGGCCTCGGGTCGATGGCGATCCAGATCACCCGCGCCCTCGGCGGCATACCAATCGCTGTGGTGTCGAGTCCCGCAAAGGGCGAGTACGCGAAGAAGCTCGGCGCGAAGGGCTGGGTGAACCGCAAGGAGTTCAACCACTGGGGCATGCTGCCGCACTGGACGGACGATGAGAAGTACAACGAGTGGGTGAAGGGCGCCCGCGCCTTCGGGAAGGCGTTCTGGGAGGCGCTCGGCGAGCGCCGAAGCCCGCGGATCGTCTTCGAGCATCCCGGCGAAGACACGATTCCGACATCGATCTTCGTATGTGATACCGGCGGCATGGTGGTGATCTGCGCCGGTACGACCGGCTACAACGCGGTGGTCGACCTGCGCTACCTATGGATGCGGCAGAAGCGCCTGCAGGGCTCACACTTCGCAAACGACGAGCAGTCGTACGGCTTCAACGACCTCGTCGTCGCCGGGAAGATCGACCCCTGCCTGGCACAGGTGTTCCCGTTCGAGGAAGTCGGCATGGCGCATCAGCTCATGCATGAGGGCCGGAACCCTGAAGGCAACATGGCGATCCTCGTCGGCGCGCCGCGCGAGGGGATGACCGCGCTTCCGTAGCGCCGGCGACCGGCGTGCTCCCCCTCGTCCCACGGCAATCGCACTCGCGCCGCTGCGTGCTGATCCGCAATCCGGGCTCGCGGCATGCGCTCACGCCCGCGATGGTCGAACAGATCATTGCGTTTGGGCACGCCCGCGGCTGGGCCATCGAAGCGGTGCAGTCGGAGCGTCCGGGGCACGCGACGGAGCTCGCGCGGGCCGCTGCGAGGGCCGGCATCGAAGTCGTGATCGCGAGCGGCGGCGATGGCACTGTGAACCAGGCGATCAACGGAATCGCGGGCACCGCTACAGCGCTCGCGGTTCTTCCCGGCGGCACGGCCAATGTGTGGGCACGCGAAATGCACATCAGCCGCGAACCGCTGCAAGCGTTACAGACGGCGATCGAAGGCGAAGTGCGTCGGGTCGACGTCGGACGGGCGAATGACCGCTACTTCCTGCTGATGGCCGGCGTCGGGCTCGACGGCACCGTGATTGAGCGCGTGTCAGCGACGTCGAAGCGTCGGTTGGGCGCTGCGTCGTACCTCATCGCCGGTGTGCCTGCGGCGATCGCCACGCACACGCGGCAGGTGCAGCTCGAGATCGATGGGCACCGGGCGGAAACCCCGCTCTACTGGATGGTCATCGGCAACACGCGATCGTACGGCGGCTTCCGCGACATCACGCATCGCGCGCAGGCTGATGACGGCTGGTTGGACGTCGCGATCATGCAGCGTGGAGGACTGTTTCACCTGTTGGTTGATGGGATCCGGCTCTTGCGCGGCCGGCACGACCGCTCGCCGAATGTGCGGTACCTGAAGGCACGAGGCGTCGTCGTGGAAACGGCAGGGTTACCGGTGCAGGTCGATGGCGAGCCGCACGGCGAAACGCCCATGACGTTCGAGGTGGTGCCGCGCGCCCTGGCCGTGATCGTGCCGGCTGGCGTCCGCACGCCCGTCCTCGGCGACGAACCGGCATAGCGCTGGAAATACAAAACGGCCGCGCGTCCTGCGCGGCCGTTCCTGTTGCTCTTCGCGTCCGTTACGCCTGTGGCGCCGGAGCGTACTGATCGATGTTGAACTCGTCCTCGTCATGGCCGCGCACGAGCTTCATCGCGCCGTAGGCCGCTGCCGCCAGACCGATGAGCACCACGATCTTCTTCATGGCATTCCTCCTTGAACCCGTTCTCGCCTACCCGCCATCACACGTTACGGCAGCGGGCGGAACCCATCATATCGGTGATCTCCCGCGGAGGGAGCACCGAAGTGTTAAACATCGCCGCTCGCGCCGGATTGCGAGGACGGCGTCGCACTACACCTCGCGATATTCGCCTTCGACGGTGCCCTCTTCGGCCGGACCTTCGCCTGGCTGCTGCCCGGCGCCATCGTCGCTCGGTGGCTGCTGCGCGCCGTAGACCGCCTGGCCGATACGCTGCATCGCCTCCGACAGCTCGTTCATCGCCGATGTGATGCTCGCGGTGTCGCCGGACTGCAGTTGGCTGCGCACGGCGGCGACCTTGCCTTCGACCTCCGACTTCAGCCCGGCATCGATCTTGTCGGCGTTCTCCCGCACCGTCTTCTCGGCGGTGTAGCCGAGGCTATCGGCCTGGTTGCGGACCTCGATCTCTTCGCGGCGCTGACGGTCCTCCGCGGCGTGCAACTCGGCTTCCTTTTGCAGCTTCTCGACTTCATCCTTCGAAAGGCCGCCGCCCGCCGTGATCGTGATCTTCTGTTCCTTGCCGGTCGCCTTGTCTCGCGCCGAGACGTTGAGGATGCCGTTCGCATCGAGGTCGAACGTCACCTCGACCTGCGGCACGCCGCGCGGCGCCGGCAGGATGCCGTCCAGGATGAAGCGCCCGAGCGATTTGTTATCCGCGGCCATCGCGCGCTCGCCTTGCAGCACGTGGATCTCGACGCTCGGCTGGTTGTCCGCGGCCGTCGAGAAGACCTGCGACTTGCTCGTAGGAATCGTCGTGTTTCGTTGGATCAGCGGCGTCGACACGCCTCCAAGCGTCTCGATGCCGAGTGTCAGCGGCGTCACATCGAGCAGCAGCACATCGCGCACTTCGCCCTTGAGGACGCCCGCCTGGATCGCCGCGCCGATGGCCACGACCTCGTCCGGGTTCACGCCCTTGTGCGGTTCCTTACCGAAGAACTCCCGCACTTTGTCCTGCACCATCGGCATGCGCGTCTGTCCGCCGACGAGCACGATCTCGTCGATCTGCGCGCCCGTCACGCCGGCGTCTTGCAGCGCCTGCCGCACCGGCGTCAGCGTTCGCTCGACCAGCTCACCCACGAGCTGCTCGAGCTTTGAGCGCGTGAGGTTGATCGTCATGTGCTTCGGGCCGCTCGCGTCGGCCGTGATGAAGGGCAGATTGATCTCGGTCTGCTGGGCGCTGGAGAGCTCGATCTTCGCGCGCTCAGCAGCCTCCTTCAGACGCTGCAGTGCCATGCGGTCCTGCTTGAGGTCGATGCCCTGCTCGCGCCGGAACTCATCGACCAGGAAGTCGATGACGCGCTGGTCGAAGTCGTCGCCACCGAGGTGCGTGTCGCCGTTCGTCGACTTCACCTGGAAGGTGCCTTCGCCCAGCTCGAGGATCGAGATATCAAACGTACCGCCGCCCAGGTCGTAGACGGCGACCGTTTCCTCGCCCTTCTTGTCGAGGCCGTACGCCAGCGCCGCAGCAGTCGGCTCATTGAGGATGCGCAGCACTTCCATGCCGGCGATCTTGCCCGCGTCCTTCGTCGCCTGTCGTTGCGAGTCGTTGAAGTACGCCGGGACGGTGATGACAGCCTCGGTGACCGTCTCGCCGAGATACGCCTCTGCGTCGGTCTTAAGCTTCTGCAGGATCATCGCCGAGATCTCGGCGGGCGAGTACGAGCGGCCACCCATCTGCACGACCGCATCGCCGTTCGGCGCACGCTCGATCTTGTAGCTCATGAGCTTCGTATCGCGCTGGACCTCCGGATCCTCGAACTTCCGGCCGATGAGGCGCTTCACGGAATAGATCGTGTTCTCGGAGTTCGTCACTGCCTGCCGCTTGGCGACGGTGCCGACGAGCCGCTCACCGTTCTTCGCGATCGCGACGACCGAGGGTGTAATGCGCCCTCCTTCGCTGTTCGGGATCACGGTCGGCTCGCCGCCCTCCATGACGGCCACCACGCTGTTCGTGGTGCCGAGGTCGATGCCAATTACTCTTGCCATGTTCTCTCACTCCTCGTCGTTTTTCTGCGCCGCAGTCCTGCAGGCGCTTTGGTCTCGAGTCTGCTGCGTTAGCTTCCCTGTTTATCAGGCTCCTCGCCGCCCAGGCCGACAACCACCATTGCCGGGCGAATCACGCGATCGCCGAGCCGGTAGCCCTTCTGTACGACCGAAATCACCTTGTTGTCATCGCCGGGCGCCTGGCTCACGGCCTCGTGCTGCGACGGATCGAAGGTCTGGCCGTCGGCTTCGATCTCCTGTACGCCCGCCATCTCGAGCAGCGCCTGGAACTTGCGGTAGATCAGGCGAATGCCATCGACCCACGTGAGGCTCGCGAGGTGGGAGTCGACGTTCTTCAGCGCGCGATCGAGGTCATCGATCAGCGGCAGCATATTGATGATGAGCGCCGCATTCGCGAAGCGCGCCGTTTCGCTCCGTTCGTCCTCGACGCGGCGCTTGAAGTTCTGGTAGTCGGCCGCTGCGCGCTGCCAGTTCTGCAGATAGCCCTGCGCCTTCTCGCGCTCGTCGCGGAGTGCGGCGCGTAGCTGCTCGGGGTCAGCCGAGTCTTCAGTTGCGCTTACCTCTGGCGTGTCTTCTCTATCCGTTGTCATCTCGTTTCACTCTCCCGCAGATCGATCACTCTTGTGTTGTGGCTCTCCCGGCGCCCGAGGCCAATAGTCAGGCGCGGTTACTCGTCGTAGTAGGTCGCGAGCATCTCGCTCATCAGCCCGGCGATGAACTTCACCGTCGAGATGGTCTCCGGATAGTGCATGCGAGTCGGGCCGACGACCGCCATCGCACCCATCGTGCCACCGGGCATGCCATACGGGCTGATCACCACGCTGTACTCGCGCATCGCGTCCTCTTCGTTCTCCGCGCCGATGCGGACGGTGATGCCGTCTGCCGGCATCGAGGCGAACGGGAGGAGGCGGGTCAGGTTCTTCTGCTCCAGCACCTCGAGCATCGTCAGCATCTTGTCGCTCGTCGCGAACTCCGGCTTCTGGAGCACGTTCCGCACACCCTCCAGGTACGCCTCGTCGAAGCCGCCGCGGTCGGACGCGCTCATGATGTCGCGCACGGCGTTGGCTACGTGCCATTCGAGCTGCGTCAGCTGCGCCTTCGAGCGCCCGACCTCCGCCGCCGTGTGCGAATCGAAGGCCTCGTTCAGCCGATTAGAGATGCGGGTCAGCTCGTCCTGCTCGATCGGCTCCGGAAACAGCAGCACCTGCTGCTTGACCCGCGCCTGGTGCAGCACAATGACGAGCAATGCCGCGTTGTCCTGGATGCCCACCAACTCGAGACGCTTGAGACGGGACTCGCGGGAGCGCGGGACCGTTACCACGGCGGCGTTCTGGACCGCACGGGCGAGCACCGCCGCCGCCAGCTGAATCCACTCGTCCTCCTCACGTCCAGCCTGGTGGAACTGGTGCCGAATGGTCTGCTTGACCTCCCACGGCAGGTCGCTCTCCTGCATCAGCGCTTCGACGTAATAGCGATAGCCCATGTCTGAAGGCACTCGGCCGGCCGACGTGTGAGGGTGGCTGATGTAGCCCTCTTCCTCGAGCCGCGCCATCTCCGCGCGGATCGTCGCCGACGAGAACCCGAGCTCGTGCTTGCGCACGATCGCGTCCGAGCCGACGGGGATCGCGGAATCCACGTACTCGCGGATGATCAGGCTGAGGAGCTGTGAGCGTCGTTCTGTGAGCATTGGTGCTTCAAATTAGCACTCTCCGGACGAGAGTGCTAACGCGGAAAGTCTATCAGCAAGCCGCCGTCGGCGGCAAGCGCTTTCGCCGGTTTTTCGAACGTATGTACCGGCGTTGCCTGCCGCGGAAGCCCGCGGCGGGCGTCCCGCTCGGTGCTATACTCGCACTGCCTTAGCGCGCGATGGAGACGCCTTTGATCCACTCCCGCATCGCCGGACTTGGCCGCTACGTTCCCGAACGCGTCCTCACGAACACCGAACTCGAGCGGATGGTCGAGACGTCCGACCAGTGGATCATCGACCGGACCGGCATCCGCGAGCGTCACATCGCCGCGCCTGAAGAGAGCACGAGCCAGCTCGCGCTTCGCGCTGCGCAGGCGGCCCTTGCGAACGCCGGCATCGGCGCCGCAGACCTCGACCTGATCATCGCAGCCACCACGACGCCGGACGGGCTCTTCCCATCGGTCGCTTCGCTCGTGCAGGAGGGCCTTGGCGCGCGGCGCGCGGGCGCGTTCGATATCAACGCTGCCTGCATGGGCTTCATGTCGGCGCTCGCGACCGGCGGGCAGTTCATTGGCGCCGGTGGGGCGAAGCGGGTGCTCGTGATCGGCGCCGAGGTGCTCTCGCGCATCGTGAACTGGAAGGACCGCGGCACGTGCGTGCTCTTCGGCGACGGCGCCGGGGCGGTCGTGCTGGAGGCTGCGGACTTCGGCGGCCCGCTAGCGTTCGTGCTCCACAGCGACGGCTCGAAGGCAAAGCAGCTCTGGGCCGATGGCCCCTGTGGCTCGACGGCCGAACGCGAGCTGGAGTGCTACATCCACATGGACGGACCGGCAATCTTCAAGTTCGCGGTCCAGGCGATGACCGAGGCTGTCCGCGAAACCCTCGCCGCCGCTCGCATGACGCCCGACGACATCGACCTGCTCGTTCCGCACCAGGCGAATCTGCGGATCATCCAGGGCGTCGCCAAGGCGCTTGGCCTGCCGCCGGAGCGAGCGATGATCAACGTCGAGCGGTACGGCAATACGTCCTCGGCGTCGATCCCGATGGCGCTCTGCGAAGCGGCGGAGCAGGGCCGCCTACACGAAGGCGACCGCGTCGTGCTCTGCGGCTTCGGCGGCGGACTCGCCTGGGGGTCGATGCTCCTCGAATGGAGCACGACCGGCATACCGCCGGCTGCGCGCGCCGCACCCGTCCTTTCGTCCGCCACAGGCGGCGCCTGACGCAATCCACTGAGTCGTAGCACAACCGCCGCTTTGCGGTTACCTTCACGTCGTGACTGAGAGCAAGCGCGTCTGCATCACCGGTGTCGGTGCCGTCAGTCCATTTGGGCGCGATGCATCGTCGCTCTGGGCGGGGCTCAGTGCGGGGCGCAGCGCTGTTGCGCGCGTCGGCTCGTTCGACGCGAGCGAGCTCGGGTGCCGGATCGCCGCCGAGGTGCGCGACTACGCCGTGCGCGACGACATCGACCCCGAAGCGGCGGCGATGATGGACCGGCGGACGCAGTTCGCCGCCGATGCGGCCATCCAGGCGCTCGTGCAGAGTGCGATCCCGATCACCGCTGAGAGCACGCCCGCGATCGGTGTCGCCATCGGCTGCGAGCTGCCGGAGCAGGGCGCCGTTTCGACGGCGATGCGGGTCGCCCGCACGATCAGCGCCGGCGGGCCGGTAACGCACCTCCAGAACGCCGCCCCGTCGGGGCTCATGGCGATCGGCGAAGCGGCCGAATGGGTGCGGCGCGAAGACTGCGCAGTCGTCGTGGCCGGCGGCACGGAAACGCCGATCGATGACCACTGGATCCGTCATTTCGATGCAGCGGGCATGCTTTCGCACAACAACGATGACCCCGAGCATGCGATCCGGCCGTTCGATCGGCGGCGCGACGGGTTCGCGCTGGCGGAAGGCGCTGCCATGCTCGTCCTCGAAGATGAAGATCTTGCCGTGCGGCGCGGCGCACATATCCTCGGTTATATCGATGGCTACGGCGCCTCGTTCAACCGCGCGCCGGTGGCACACGCGGCGGCGAATCCAATCGACGTCGCACGGGCGATGCAGGCGGCGCTGATGAAGTGGGATGTGACGCTACAGGGCGAGATCGACGTGATCTTCGCGTCGGCGGGCGGTACGACGATCGACGCGATCGAGGGGCAGGCCATCGAACGGGTGTGGGGCCCAAACAAGGACAAGCTCTGGGTGACGGCGATCAAGGGCGCGCTCGGGCACGCGCTCGGGGCGTCGGGGGCGCTGGCTGCGGTCGCGGCCGTGTTCTGCCTGCAGGCGGGCCTTATGCCGCCGACACTGAACCTCGACGAGCAGGATCCCGCGTGCGCCGACATGGAAGTCGTGACCGGGGAGGTCCGCCGTCTCCACGGCAGCAAGGCGATGGTGAACGCCTTCGGGCTCGGCGCGAACGCCAGCCTCATCATCTCGCGGCCTTAACGTCTTGATTCGCACCGCTCATGCGCATAACGCGGACGGAAGGGGCGCTCTGCGACGTTGCGCATCGAAGGCAATGCAATGCCGCAATCACGGCGACCGGTCGCATCGTAACGATATTGCAACGGTCTTTTTCCTATCTTTGAGCGCCAACCCGACGGAACGCCACGCGATTGTAATCACGGGGGCTCATTGAGGATCGCCGCGCCGTTCGCGAGCATTCGGCCACGCCTGGCACTTCTGATCCTGCTCGCGATGACGGCGCTCGGGGTGGTGCTCATCTACCAGGAGTTCCAGAAGCACGCCACTGACAAGAAACACGCGGACGAGAATCTGCTGCGCCTGACGAACTTTGCCGCCCATGCCGAGCGCGAGCGGTTCGACGCGGCGGAACGCCTGCTCGTCCTGGCTCAGCAAGGTACGGCGCTGCGCAATATGGCGCTGGCGCCGGACTCCAAGGAGAACTTCGACAAGTGTACGAGCGGGCTCTTCGTCCTCGACCAGTTGCTGCCCGAGACGAGCGGGTTTGCCTTGTGGGATCCCTCCGGGCGCTCGCTTTGCTCGAGCAAGGGGGCGACGCCCGGTCAGTACTCGGTCAGGGATCGCCTTTGGTTTCAGACGGCCACTGAGCGCCAAGGGATCGCCACCGGCGCGTTCGAGCTCGCGCCGCCGGACGATCAGCCGAGCCTTGGATTCGGCGAGCCGATACGGGACGCACAGGGGCAAAAGATCATCGCCTACCTGTCCACCGGGCTGAAACTCGATCAGACGGACGAGCTGCTCGCGGGAAGCAATCTGCCTGATACGGGGCGGATTGGCATCGTCGACCAGAACGGCATCATCATCAACTCGACGAACGGGCTGAGCGGCCAGCCAGCCGAAGCCTTCAACGAGCGGTTCGGCTCGCTGAGAACGTTCGGAGACTCGAGGATTGCCGATGGTAGTGGCGGCCGCCGTGCGGCGGCCGTACGGATCACAGACGAGGGCGATGCCGCCGTCACGATGGCGATCGGCGCAGAGAAGAGCGCGCTCGTCACGCCGCTCGCACAGACTCTGGCCCGCGACCTGTGGCCCGTCGCGCTGCTGACCCTCGTAACGCTGCTCGCCGTATGGTTTCTGGCCCAGCGCTGGGTGCTACGGCCGGTAGAAGCACTCGTCAGAGCGAGCGACGCGCTCGCGCACGGCAAGCTGGGTGCGCGCGCGGATGTCCGCACGAACATCAGTGAATTCGAGCAGCTTGGCACTGCCTTCAACGAGATGGCGGCAAAGAGCCAGGCCGCTAACCAGGCGAAGGACGACTTCCTCGGCCTCGTATCGCACGAGCTGAAAACGCCGATTACCATCGTCATGGGGAACGCCGTCGTGCTGCGCTCTCGCGCCGAGCTCCTGAATTCCGAGCAGCGCCGCGCGGCGCTCGATGACATCGAACAGAGTGCGCTGCGACTCACGGCGATCATCGACAACATGCTCGCGCTCGCGCGGCTCGATCGCGGTGTGGCGCTGGAGAAAGAGCCGCTGTCGCTCTTCCGCATGGCGCAGCAAACGGCGCAGGCGCGAGCCGCACGCGAGGACCGTGAGGTGCTGGTGCGCGGCGAACCGACCTTGATGGCGATGGGCAGCGAGATCTACGTCGAACAGGTGCTCCAGAACCTCGTCGCGAACGCGATCAAGTACAGCCCGCAACATTCGCCCGTCGAGGTCATGGTGCAGCGGCAGGACGAGATGGCGCTCGTCCGCATCATAGACGCCGGCGAAGGTGTCGAAGATGAAGACCGGGATGCCATCTTCACGCCGTTCTATCGCTCCGCCCGCACGTCAGCACTGGCGGAGGGCGTGGGAATCGGCCTTTCGGTCTGCAAGCGCCTCGTCGATGCGATGGGCGGACGGATCTGGACCGAGGACGTGCCGGCCGGGGGATGCGAGTTTGGGTTCAGCCTGCCCGTGGCGCTCGAGCTCGACGAAGCGGAATTGGCCGATGAGCCGGCCCACGAAGACGCGCCGCTGGTCGCCGCGCTGGATCTCGACTAGCGCCCTTCGAACACGGGCTCCCGTCGTTCGATGAAGGCCTGGACGCCCTCCTTGAAGTCGCGCGAGCCGAAGAGCGGCAACAGCTGCAGGTACACGTGATGCACGCTCGCCTCGAACGACTCCTCGAGCGCCAGACGCATCATGCGCTTCGTGGCCTGAACCGCGAGCGGCGCATTGCGCGCGATCTCCGACGCCAGTGCCCGCGCTTCGTCCATCAACTGCACGTCCGGGACGACGCGGCTGACGAGACCCATCTCCAGGCACTCCTGAGCACCGAGCACCTTGCCGCAGAATGCGATCTCGGCGGCCTTTGACCATCCGACGAGCCGCGGCAGCAGCCAGGCGCCGCCGCTCTCCGGGAGCACTCCACGCTTCGTAAACACCGCCGCCAGCTTGCCGCTTTCGCCGGCGACGCGAATGTCGCAGCCCAGCGCGAGGTCCATGCCGTAGCCGGCAGCGGCGCCGTTGAGCGCGCAGATCACGGGTTTGTCCGTCACGTGCAGGACGATCGGCGGGCTCGACGCGAGGTCGAAGCGCACCGTGCTCGACGACACGTCGGCGCCGTTCACGCTGTCCCGCGAGGAGCGCTCGCCCTGCTCCTTGAGATCGAGCCCGCTGCAGAAGCCTCGGCCGGCGCCGGTGATGATGATCGCGCGGATGTCGCGATCGCGATCGGACTCGCGGAGCGCGTCCGAGAACGACGCGAGCATGCCGCCCGTGATCGCATTGAGACGCTCCGGGCGGTTCAGTGTGATCGTAGCGATGTGATCGGTGACATCGAACAGCAGGTCACGGTATTCCATGGAGGTGCTCCTTTATGCGCTCGTGGGCCAGCAGGATACCGCGTAGTGGCGCCCGAAGGCCGGAAAGCGCTCCGGCACGCTTTATCGGGGGGCGGACAAGGCCGCTATCGCCTCAGGCCGGCGCCTAATGGCGGCATCGAACTACTGGACGTAGCGCTCGACGACGTCCGGTGGGCGCGTCTCAGCGGTGTCCGGGTCTTCGCCGGAGGCGCGTCGTGCCCGGCGCTGCCGGAGGAGGTCCCAGCACTGGTCGAGACTGACTTCGACCTCATGAAGCCGCTTGTGCCGGGGGTCGGCGTCCGGGGCGCCCTGCACCTCGCCGCGCAGGCGGCTCTCTTCCTTCACGAGCTCTCCGATGTGATTCAGGACCTCGGCGTCCTTCATGTCGCACCTCCTGTTCGGTTCTCTGCATCGTACCCGGACAGCTTCTCGATTGCCGTCCGCCAGGCGGCGCAGGTCAACGACGCTGGTCGGGCTCGCCGCCGGCGACGAAGCGCGGCTTGTACTGCGGCTCGCGCCCGGCGATCTGGTCCCGGTGCATGCGGTCGTGGCGATAGTACGAGCGCAGCCACTGCATCGCCGTCAGCCGTCCGAACATCGGCTGGGAGGCGGTGCGGTCAAACTGCTCGGGCGACATCGAGGCGATGAGCGCCAGCGTCCGCTCGCGTTCAGCGCGCAGCTGCGCCGTCAGCTCGGCTACGGTCCGTCCGCCGGCCGCCGTGAGCGGGATCTCGACGCGATCGCCGCGGACGCTCGAGACATCGGCGCCGTCTTCTTGGAGCGCCTTCTCGACCCAGGCGCGGTATGCCGTCTCCATTTCGGCGAGGTGGGCAAGCTGCTGCTTTGGCGACCACTGCGCCTCGCCCTCGCCGTCTGGCGGGGCATAGGATGCCTGCTTCTCGCCCAGGGCTTCAGCCTCACGGAGCAATGCTTCGCGCTGCTCCGTCATCTTCTCGATGAGCTCCCGCACCTGCTCGCTCGTCGCCATGCCCGTACCCCCTACAGGCATAACAATAATCCGCCGGGCGGTAACGATCTCCCCGATTTAGGCGTTCTATCGATCGCAGCGAGGAGAGAGAGAAGCCCATGGCGCGTCGAGACCCGGAACGGACCGCGAAGCTTCGGAAGGTAGTCGGCTACCTGCTGGAGAAGCAGAGCATGAACAAGGGCGACCAAACCCGCCTCGCGGAGCACTTCAAGGTGTCACGGCAACGCGTGCACCAGATCGTCGTCGAGGAGCGCCAGCGTTTCGACAACCAGGTCGCTATCCCGTGAACCCGAGCCGCTGTGCCGCGGCGATTGCATACAGGTCCGTCATCCCGGCGATGTAATCGGCGATCCGACGTACCAGCGGGTCATCGGAGCGCGTGTACTCGGAGGCCTCGAGCTCACCGGGCTCCTGCAGAAAATGCGCCCAGAGGAATTCGATGAGCCGCCGAGCCCGATCGGCTTCGGCCAGCCGCTCCTCCCACAGGTAGACATTCTCGAACAGGTAATCACGCAGCTCGTCCGTAGCCGCGGAGACCTCCTCGCTCATCATGATCGCCGTCATCGGTGAACCATCGCGGGGCTGCAGTGCCGCGTCCCAGGACGCGTCGACGGCATCGCTCACGAGCGTATCGATGCGCTGAGAGTGCGTCTCCCCGAGTACCCGTCGTGCTTCGGCCGGCAGATCCTCGGTACGCAGCAGTCCTGCGCGCACGGCGTCGGCGATGTCGTGATTCAGGTAGGCAAGCGAGTCCGCGAGGCGCACGATCTGGCCTTCGAGCGTGCTCGACAGCGGCTCGCCCCACTCGCCGTATGACCAGTGACGGTCTGCCAGCTCCTCGAAAATGCCTTCCCGAGGCTTGGAGTGCTTGAGGATGCCCTCGCGCACCTCCCACGTGAGGTTTAGCCCTGCGCCTGCCGCCTCGAGCAGGTCAATGATACGCAGGCTCTGTTCGTTGTGGCGGAACCCTTCGGGCAGCAGCGTCGCCAACGCCTGCTCGCCCGCGTGCCCGAACGGCGTGTGCCCGAGGTCATGGCCGAGTGCGATGGCTTCCGTCAGGTCCTCGTTGAGGTCGAGGCCGCGCGCGATCGTGCGGGCGATTTGCGCGACCTCGAGCGTGTGCGTCAGGCGCGTCACGTAGTGGTCGCCGGCCGGCGCGATGAACACCTGCGTCTTGTGCTTGAGCCGCCGGAACGCCTTCGAGTGGATGATGCGGTCGCGGTCGCGCTGGAACTCAGTGCGCATATCGGACGGCACTTCCGCGCGCACTCGGCCGCGGCTGCGCGCACTGCGCACCGCGCCGGCCGCGAGCGACTCCTCGCGCCCTTCGAGCCGACTACGGACGGATTCATGCGGTCGCATGCGGCGATTGTAACGCCGGCCGGCGCGTGGCTCCCGCGTAGCCGTCAGGCCTTGAAGCCGATGGCGCGATGCGTGCCGTCGCAGAAGGGCTTGTTCGCCGACGCGCCGCACCGGCACAGAGCGACGCGGGTCGCTTCGCGCGTCACACTGCCCTCGGCATCGACGATCCGCACGCGGCCGCGCAGGAAGAGCGGCCCGTTGGGCCAAGGCTCGACCGTAACCTCGTCCGAAGCTACTTCTTCTTCGCCGCCGTCGTTTCGGGAGAAGGTGAGCGCGCCGGTCGGGCAAGACATGACGGCTTGCGCGACAGCGTCTGCATCGGCGCTGTCGAGGACGATCCACGGGCGACGCATCGGATCAAACACTTCCCGCTGTGCATTGATGCAGCGGGCGGTGTGGATGCAGTACTGCGGCGCCCAGTACACACTAATCCGTCCGTCCCGGTACTCACGCGCGACGCCTGCCCGCTTGCGCTCTTCCTGCTCTTCGGCCATGAGTCCTCCAGGGCGGCGATTGTGATGGAACGTAGGTGGCCTTGTCCAGTCTCGCTGGCGCGCGGCCTTTCCAGCACATTGGGATCCTAAGCTTAGAATTCCACGTGGACAAGTTGTCGCG
>JADMIO011089313.1_pt1 | contig 70141 bp, 65 predicted proteins | sample 8958161 | NCBI WGS metagenome assembly JADMIO01 (sample SAMN16585339, study PRJNA669376) | soil metagenome | isolation source: Crop rotation soil | place: USA: Cullars Rotation, Alabama | collected 2011 | reverse complement strand
CGCGACAACTTGTCCACGTGGAATTCTAAGCTTAGGATCCCAATGTGCTGGAAAGATGTCGGATCATCTCGAGCTGGCCGGACGACCCATCGGGGAACTCGACGCGGTCCACGTCGAGATTGATGATGCGCCCGGTGTACACCCGCTCGGAGCCGATCCGCCCCGTCACGCCATCGGCCGCTCGACCACCGCGTCTCCCAGTCCGAGGTTCGCCAGCGGCGCGCGGATCCGCTCGGCGTCGCCGACGGCCACGATCTGCATGACCGCCGGATCCAGGTACTGCCTCGCCGCATCGCGCACCTGCTCGGCCGTCACGCCGCGCACGCGCTGGCGATAGGTATCGAAGTAATCGTCGGGCAACTCGTAGATCGTGAGCGCTTCGAGCGCCGACGCGATGGCGGCGGTGGTCTCGTAGCGGATCGGGAAGACGCCGTCCAGATAGCTCGTCGCGAGCGTGAGCTCCTCGGGAGAGACCAGTGTCTCGCGCATGCGCTCGATCTCGGCGAGAATCTCGCGCACCGCCGCATCGGTGACGTCGCTCCGGACCGCGGTCGACACGGCGAACGGCCCGGCCTGACGACGCCAGTCGAATGACGAGAATGCGCCGTAGGTGTAGGCATGGGCTTCGCGCAGATTCAGATTGACGCGCGAATTGAACAATCCGCCCAGGATGGCGTTCATCACGACGAGCGGGAAGTAGTCCGGGTGGGGGCGCCGCACGCCGACCTGGCCGACGCGCAGCTCCGACTGCGGGGCATCGGCCTTGTGGACGACGGTCAGCGTGCGCGTCGTCCGCGCCGCCCGGTCCAGCGCCTCGACGCGCGGCGGGGCCGCCCCCGACCAGCCGCGGAAGCTCGCATCCACCAGACGCGCGGCCTCTTCCACTTCGACGTCGCCAACCAGGATCAGCGTCGTCGCCCCGGCCGAGTACCGCCGGTGATAGAACGCCGTCACGTCATCGCGGGTGATGCCGCGAACCGAGGACTCCGTGCCGCCGGCGGGCGCCGCGTACCGCGACGAGGGCTCGTAGAGGATCCGGGCGAAGCTCTCGTCGGCGAGCTCGCGCGGCTCGGCGCGCAGCTGAAGCAGCTCCGCCAGCCGCTCGCCGGCGAGACGCGCCACCTCCCGCTCGGAGAATGCCGGCCGTTGCAGGACTTCCGCCGCCAGCGCGAGCGCATCGGCGGCGTGGGCGGTCATGACCGTCAGCGTGAGGGAGAGGTTGTCCCACTCCGCGTGTGCCTCCACCGAGGCGCCGATCCGCTCGAATCGCTCGGCCAGCTCCGCCCCATCGCTGTCCAGCGTCCCCTCGGTGAGCAATCGCGCGGTGAGCTGCGCCAATCCCTCCTTCCCCGCGGGATCGGTGACGGCGCCGGCGTCGACGAGCGCCGTGATCGTCACCAGCGGCAACTTCGGCACCGGCGCGACGATCAGCCGCAATCCATTGTCGAGCGTGCGGCGGTGGAAGCGGGGAAAACGGTACGGATTGGTCGGGCCGGGCGTCGGCCGGGCGGGACGGGACATGGATGCGCCGGTCATGAGGCGGCACCCGCCGTTTCCGTCTCCAGCGACTCGGCCGACGGCTCCTCGCGTGGCACGTAGAGGAGGCTGGCGCGGTTGTCCTCACCCATGCGTTCGTCGATGAAGGCGTTGACCCGCGCGGCGGTGACCGCCGCGTAGCGTTCCGGCTGCTGGTTCACCAGCGAGGGGTCGCCGAAGTAGGTCGCGAACATCGAGAGCTTGTCCGCTCGATCGCCGGCGGATTGCATGTTGCGGATGAAGTCGGTCTGGATGAGGGCGACGGCGCGCTCGACTTCCTCGGCCCGTACCGGCGTCGAGCGCAACGCGTCGATCTCCTGCGCGACTTCTTGCTCCAGAAGGTCGGAGGGCACGCCGGGCCTCGCCGTGCAGTCGACGACCAGCAGGTCAGCGCCTTTGGAGAGATCGAAGGTGAACGCCTGCACTTCGGCCGCGGTCTGCCGCTCGCGGACGAGGGCCCGGTGCAACCGACTGCCCTTCCGCATCCCGAGGATCGCGCCGCAGACGCTGGCCGCGTAGTAGTCGTCGGTTCCGAACACGGGCGAGCGAAACGCCATGAACACGCGGGGCAGCATCACGTCGTCCTCGACGACTTCCCGCTTCCACTGCCCGAAGACGGGATCCGTCGTCATGTCCGGCAGCGGCGGTTTCCCGCGGCCCGCGGGGATGGCGCCGAAATGACGCTCGACGAGGCCCGCGACGGTGCCGGGATCGAAATCTCCCGTGATCGACAGCACCGCATTGTCGGGGGTGTAATACGTCGCGAAGAACTGGGCCACGTCCTCCAGGCTCGCCGCCGAGAGATCGTCCATGGAGCCGATCAGCGAGTGGTGAAAGGGATGCGCGGGAGGGAAGCAGAGGGCGGGGAGCTTCTCCCACCAGGTGCCGTAGGGCTGGTTGTCGACCGACCACCGCCGCTCGTTCTTCACGACGTCGCGCTGCGTGTCCAGCTTCTGCTGCGTCATGGCGGGCAGCAGGTGGCCCATCCGGTTGGCCTCGAGCCAGAGCCCCAGCTCGAGCTGATTCGAGGGCAGCGTCTCGAAGTAGTTGGTCCGGTCCAGCCATGTCGAGCCGTTCAACGTACCGCCGGCGCGTTGCACGAGCTCGAAGTGCTCGTTCGCCTGGACGTCGGCCGACCCCTGGAAGAGCATGTGCTCGAACAGATGCGCGAATCCGGTACGCCCGGGGCGCTCATTGGCCGATCCGACGTGGTACCACAGGTTCACCGCCACGATCGGCGCGGTGTGATCTTCGGAAAGCGCCACCAGCAGGCCGTTCGGCAATCGAATGGTGTCGATCGGAATGCGCATACCGGGTAACTTGCACGTCGCCGTCGGGGCCGGGAAACCCTGACGCCTCATCGTCACGGCATGCACCGACCCTGAATGCAGACCTTCGCGCTGGTGCTCGCGGTCGTGGCGGCCGCGTGGATCGTGGCGGTCGCGGCCGTGTGGACGAACCAGGAGCGGGTGGTATTCCACCCGCCTCGCGTCCGGCCGGTGGAAGACGCCGACGCTCGTCGAGTGGCGTTCACCAGCGCCGATGGCACGCGGCTCTTCGCTTACGTCCTAGGGCCGGGCGTCCCGGGCGCGCCCGTCGTGATCGCCTTCCATGGAAACGCCGACCTCGCGCGGTGGTATCTGGAGTGGGCGGAGGCGCTGGCGGCGCGGACCGGGTCAGCCGTCGTCGTGCCCGAGTACCGCGGCTACGACGGCATTGCCGGCCCGCCCACCTGCGCGGGAGTGCGGGAGGACGCCCGGGCGGCGCTCGCGCTCGTCCAGGCCCGGCTCCTCGGCGACGGGCGGCCGATCGTCTACTTCGGGCACTCGCTGGGCGCCGCGATCGCGGCGGAGCTCGCCGCAGAATCGGAACCGGCCGTGCTGATCCTCCAGTCGCCGTTCACGTCGGCGCGCGACATGGGGCGCCGGATGCTTCTGCCTGGTCTCACACTCTTCTGGCGCGCGGTGTCGCGCATCTCGTACGACAACGTCGCGCGCGTCCGCCAGCTCGGTGCGCCGGTGTGGGTGGCGCACGGCTCCGCGGACCGGCTGATTCCCGCCGCGATGGGCACTGCGGTTTTTGCCGCCGCACGGCATCGAGGCGAGCTGCTCGTCGTCGACGGTGCCGGACACAACGACGTGGACGACGTGGGGGGGGAGCCGTACTGGCGGTGGCTCCGCGAGGCCCTGCGATCGGCCGTCGATCAGAACGTGACGCGATCTCCCCGCGACGGCGTCCCCACGTCGTAGCCGTCCGTCCGCAGCGTCGCCGCGAGCGCGTCCTGGGGCCCGGGCTCGCCGTGCACCAGCCACACCTTCGGCGCCCGCGTCGACTGCCCGCGCACGGCTCCCAGCCATGCCGCGAGCTCACGGCGGTCGGCGTGAGCGCTGTAGCCGTTCAGGATCTCGACGCGTGCCCGGAGCGGCACCTCCTCGCCGAGGATCTTGAGGAGCGGGCGTCGTTCCACGATCCGGCGTCCCAGTGTGTGCTCCGCCTGGAAGCCCACGATGAGGATGGTGTTGCGCGGATCGCTCGCGCCGTGCAACAGGTGGTGCAGGATCCGCCCGCTCTCCGCCATTCCCGACGCGGCGATGATGACCGCCGGGCCGTGTCGCGAGTTGAGCGCCTTGCTCTCGCTCGCGTCGCGCGTGTACGTCACGAGCTCGAAGTGAAAGAGGTCCTTCACGGCGGCGACGAGATCTTCCGTCGCGTCGAAGATCTCCGGATGCATGGCGAAGATCGACGTCGCGTCGATGGCCAGGGGGCTGTCGATGTAGATCGGGATGTGCGGGATGGAGCCCGCCCGGGCAAGGCGGTGGAGGTCGTACACGAGCTCCTGCGTCCGGCCCACGGCGAACGACGGAATGAGCACGCGGCCGCCTCGCTGCGCCGTCTCCCGGACGATGGCGGCCAGTTGCGCGGGCATCTCGTCCACGGCGACGTGGTCCCGGTCGCCGTACGTCGACTCCAGGATGACGGCATCGGCGCCGCGGGGCGGCTGGGGATCGCGAATGATCGGGAGCCCCGCGCGGCCCACGTCCGCCGAGAATACCAGCCGTCGATCCGTGCCGCCGTCGGTACACTCGAGGACGACCGAGGCGGAGCCGAGGATGTGGCCCGCGTCGACGAACGTCACGCGGATGCCGGGTGCCGCCTCGAACGACCGGTTGTACGCGACGGAGACGAATCGATCGAGGACGTCGGCCGCGTTGCGCATGTCGTAGAGCGGCGGGACGAAGGTCTGATTCCGCTTCGAGAGGTACTCGGAATCCTTCTCCTGGATGTGTGCCGCGTCGGCGAGCATCACGGCGCAGAGATCGCGCGTCGCCGGCGTGGCGTAGATCGGCCGGTTCCAGCCCTGTTTCGCCAGCATGGGCAGGCGGCCGGAGTGGTCGATGTGCGCGTGCGACAGCACCAGCGCATCCACCTCGGAGAGCAGCGCCGGCATCTCCAGGTTCTTGGCGTGCGTCTCCGTCCGACGCCCCTGGAACATGCCGAAATCCAGCGCCACCCGGTGACTTCCGACCTCGACGACGTGACAGGATCCCGTGACTTCTCGGGCCGCGCCAAGGAAGGTGATGTTCATCGGGTCGATGGGTTGGTGGTGGATGGGTCGACGTCGCTCGACCCCTTCAACCTACCAACCCTTCAACCCGAGACCCCTCAGCCGAACCACTCGCGCGGGCAGTCCCGTTGCTGGCGCGACGCGTCGAGCACCCACTGCTGCGTCGACGTCTCCACGACCTCGTTCGACACGCGGTCGAACCAGCGGGTCGCCAGCGTGAGGTCGCCGATGCGCCGCCAGAGCTCACCCACCAGGTACGTGAGCACCGCCCGCTCCTCCCGCACCACGCCGTCGAAGCTCTCCAACGCCTCCTCGAACTTCCACGCGGCCTTGCGGCGGAAATAGCGCTCGGCCTCGGTGTCGCCTTCGTCCACGCAGCACCACGCCGCGCGCAGCAGGAGATCGGCGACGTGGCGCGGCTCCATTCCCTGCCAGTCCGCGACCTTCGCGGCCGCGTCGTACTTCTCGGACCCGCTCACCGCGGCGCTCGTCAGCGCCGGCGCGAGCTCGTTCCACACGCGCTCGCGCAGCCCGGGCGTCACTTCCGTTTCCTCCGTGAAGTCACGCTCGGACCCGGAGTATCCGCAACGACTGCACGTGTGGATCAGGAACGGGAGCGGCTGGGTGCCGGCGGCGCGCTCGTGAAAATCGGTGCGCTTGCCGCCGAACGAGTTCGTGGAGATCACCGACTGCGAGCGAAACCGCGTCTCGCAGACGGGGCACTGGAGCTCGATCTGTTGAAGCGTCGTCATACGACTTTCTCCACTCGATGCCGTTCCGAACGCGAGTGGAAAGGGGAAAAAACATGCCACGCGACGGTGATCTGCATCGCGCTTGCTCGCCAGTTTTGGTACCACTATCATTCGCCCTTCGTTTTGGGGCCCCGAGCGCCGCCCTCCCGCGCCAGGTCGAATGCTGATCAATCTGCTTCCGGATTTTTTTAGCGTCCTCAATAGCACCGACCGCGCCGCCGCCTACCAGCGCTACTTCACCGCCAACCGTCCGCTCCTCGACGCGTACTGGCACAACTACGTCATCGATCCGGACACGCCCCACTTCGACGGCATCGTCCGTCAGGCGCTGGGCGCCGATCGCGCCGACCTGCGCGCCACCCTCGAGCGCGTCGACGTCGTCACGCTCGCCCGCGCGACCGAGCAGCAGTGCCGCGAGCTGCTCCAGGCCGATGTCGACGTCGACGTCGTCCTCATGGTCGGGGTCGGTGCGGCCAATGCTGGTGAGCTCGTCGTCAACGGCCGGGGCATCGTGTTCCTCTGCCTCGAGCACTTCACGAGCGTCGTCAACGAGTCGTCGCAGGGGCTGGGACTCGACGCCGAGCTGATCCCTCTCTGGCTCGCGCACGAATACGCGCACGCGATCCGCTATACGGCCCCGACGAGCCGCAGCGAGCTTCGCGATCAGGTCGCCGCCGCGGGAGGCTACTACTCGTACTGGGAGACCGGCCGTCACGCGTCGCTTCGCGAGCTGCTCGTCAACGAGGGCATCGCCGTGCAGCTGTCGCGGGCCATCAGCCCCGGCCACGCCGCGTGGGAGTATTTCGGCTACGGGCGCCGACAGTACGCGCGAGTCCGCGCCCTCGAGTCGGTGCTCGATCGCGCCGTCGCCGCCGACCTCGACCGCCGCGGCCTCGGCCTGCGCCTCCGGTACCTCTCCGGCGGCATGAGCGACGATGCACGTTCCGTCGACCGGTACGTCCTTCCGGAGCGGAGCGGATATTACATCGGGGCGCGGATGTGCGAAGCGGCCATCGACGCGCGCGGCCTGGCCTGGACCGTGCGCGCACCGGCGGACGAGATCTGCGCGCTGGGCGAGGGCGTCGCCGCGACGGCCTAGTCGCGCTCGGTTACTTTCCGACGCAGAAGCGCCGGAAGACCTCGTCGAGCACCTGTTCGACGTCCACTGCGCCGATCAGCTCCTCCAGCGACGTCGTGGCCGAACGCAGATGGATCGCGGCCACGGTAGCCGGGACCCCGTCGACCTGCCATGCCGATCGGAAGGCCGCGAGCTCGGCCGCGGCGGCCCGGATCAGGTGACGGTGTCGCGCATGGGTGAGAATCGGAGCCTCATCGTCCGGCGCGCCGACGTCGGCGTCGAGCCGCCTCATGATGACGTCGACCAGCGTGTCCAGGCCGGCCGCCGTGTTCGCGCTGACGAGCACGGCAGCCATTCCGAGCGCTCTCCCCATCTCCTGGAGGACCTCCGGCGCGATGCGGCCGAGATCACTCTTGGTTCCGACGAGGATGACGCGCTCGCCTGGCACGTCGATGCCCGCGACGGCCGTGCGGAGGTCGACCTCCGTCTCGCCGCACACCAGCACCATCGCGGCCGACGACGCGTAGCGCGCGCTGGCGTCCACCCCCAGGCGCTCCACCGGGTCGCTGGTATCACGGAGACCGGCGGTGTCGACCAGTCGCAGCGGCCACCGGCCGACGTCCAGCACGGCCTCGATCGCGTCGCGCGTCGTCCCCGGAACGTCCGTGACGATGGCGCGCTGTTGCCCGAGCATGGCGTTGAAGAGGCTCGATTTCCCCGCGTTCGGCACGCCGATGAACGTGACCAGCACGCCATCACGAACGAAGTCGCCGACGGTGGTCGTTGCCAGCAGCGCCTGGAGTGAAGCCTCGGCCGCCGAGAGACCATCGAGAATGCGCGAAACGGGGATGGGACCGTCGTCTTCCTCGGGGAAGTCGATGTCGTAGGCGAGGAGTGCCTCGAGCTCGAGCAGCGAGCCGCGGAGTGCGTCGATCCGCCGCGTGAGGCCTCCGTCGAGCTGGGCGAGGGCCACACGCTGGGCGGCGCGCGACGTGGCGCCGATGAGGTCCGCCGTCGCGTCTGCCTGGAGAAGATCCATCCTGCCGTTGAGCACCGCGCGACGCGTGAACTCTCCCGCCAATGCCTGCCGCGCCCCCAGCTCGATGGCGGCGGCGACCAGCGTCGCGGGAACGATTCCGCCGCCGTGGGTGATCATCTCCACGGCGTCTTCTCCCGTGTAGGACGACGGGGCGTCGTAGCGGAGCACGATGGCGTCATCGAGCCGGTGCCCCTCCCCGTCCATGATCGTCGAGCGGGTCGCCACACGCGGCGCGTCGGGCCAGCGCGATGCCAGCGCCCGACCGACTCGGTGCGCGAATGGGCCGCTCAACCGAACGAGTGCCAGCGCTCCTCGGCCGGGGGGCGTCGCCAGCGCGACGATGGTATCCGAATCGCCGGCGAGCAGCGCGGCACGCGTCCCGCGCCCGCTTCCACCCCCATCGTGCAGGGTCACCGGCTCACGCGGCCAGCGGCTCGAGACGGAACGACTCGCCCGGCTCCACGATCTGCACGGCGGAGGCGCGAGGGTGGGATTCCAGACGCTGCCGGAGTCGATCGATCGCGTCGTGCGCCGTCGCGGTGACGTGGCGGAACGTTCCCCAGTGGTAGGGCACCAGGGCGCGGGCGCGCAGCCGCTCGAAGAGCGTGAGCGCGTCCTCGTGCGTCAGATGCCCTTTCCGGAAGCCGGGCTTCCACCACGGCGCGTAGCCGATGGGAAGCAGCGCCAGGTCCAGCTCTCGGCCGGCCTTCCAGAGGACGTCCGCGGTCAGGCGATGCGTATCGTCGACGAGCGCGGTATCGCCGGCGAAGAAGCAGCTCTCCGCGCCGCTCTCGAGCAGGTACATGTTGGCATCGGCACGCCAGCGGTCGAACCCGTAGCGGTTGCCGCGGTGCACCGCGGCGGCTGCGTGCACCACGAGCGACCCGATGCGGACGTGGTCGCCCGGTGCCAGGTCCTGCGCGTGACCATAGCCGAGGCGGCGCAGCCACTGTCCGACCGCCGGCGGCGCGAAGAGCGGGATTCCCTGCGGCAGCCGGTCGAGCGAATCGAAGGAGAGATGATCGGCGTGCGCGTGCGTGAGCAGCAGGGCGTCGAGGGCCGGCAGTCGATCGATCGGAATGCCCGGCGCGGACACGCGCGGGAGGATGCGCCCGAGCTTGGGATCGAAGTTCGGATCCGTCATGAGACGCGCGCCCGCCATCTCGATGAGGAGCGTCGCATGTCCGATGTAGGTGACCTGCATCCTCTCCTCCTGCCCGGTCACGCGCGCCGTCTCAGGCCGTGCTTCGTGCGCGCTCCCGGGTGAGCAGCCATTGCTGCGGAATGGCGACGAGATTCTGTACGCCGTAGTAGACGTTCAGTCCTGATGCAAAATTCAGGAAAATGAACGTCATCATCACGGGCATCGTGTAGCTCATGATCTTGGCCTGCGGGTTCGGCGGGGCCGATCGCATGCTGATCCAGGACAGCACGAACATCGAAACCCCCATGAACACGGGGGTGATGTAATACGGGTCGCGGAGGGCGAGGTCCGGCAGCCAGAGGAAGGGAACGCCCCGGAACTCGATCGTGTTCTGGAACACGAAGTACAGGGCGAAGAGCACCGGCATCGGCAGCAGCATCGGGAGACAGCCGAGCAAGGGACTCAGCGGGCTCATCCCGTGCGCCGCGTACAGCTTCATGAGGGCCTGTCGCTGACCCTCCGGGTCGTTGGCGTACTTCTTCTGGACCGCCTGTAGCTCCGGCTGGATCCGCTGCATCTTGATGCTGGAGCGCATGGCGCTCTGGTTCAGCGGCCACATCAGGACGCGCAGCATCACGCCGAAGATGACGAGCACCCACCCGTAGTTCACCTGGAGCGTCGCCTTGAGCCAGAGGAGGATGCGCATCACGATGGTGACGAACGGCTGGGCGACGGAATGGAGCATCCCGGCGTACGGGTTGACGTTTTCGAGCTCGTTTCCGACGGCGCGCAGCTGCGCCCACGATTGCGGACCGGCGTAGAGATCGAAGGCGAACTGTCCATCCCGAACGGGCGCCGCGGCGGTGGCGAAGGCCGATGAGCGATCCTTGGCCGCCCGGTGACCGCCGCGCATGCGGAGCGACAGGAAGGCGCGACTGGAGTCCGGCGCGACGAGCGCGAGCAGGAAATACTTGTTGCGCGTCGCGACCCAGCGCAGCGGACCGCTGTCGGTCCGGAACCGGGTGCTGTCGAGCTTGGTGAACGGGATGCTGGTGATATCGCCGCCGCCCGTGCGATCGGACTTGTAGCCGTAGGCGTGGTGTCGCTGATCGTCGGCCGTGTCGGCTTCGAATGACGCGAGCGTTTCCGGCAGGTCGATCAGCACCGTGCTCGTCCCCGGTGGCGCCGTTCCGCGCACGTGGGTGAGGTACCCCGATTCCGCCGCCTCGTACTCGACGGTGACGGCCGGCTGGGTGGACTCATACCGCACGCGATTGCCGCTGACGGTGCCGCGCATGGCGAGCCGCTGGAGCCACAGCGTGTCGCCGCCGGCCACGAACCGCATGCCGAGGAGCGGCCGGTCTGGCTGGGCGATGGCGACGGTGGTCCCGCGCCGCGGGCTGAGATCCTTGTAGCTCGTGAGCGCCACGCGCGCCGGAACGGCGCCGGGCGAGACGAACGTGTACGCCGCGGCCCCCCGGTTGACGTTGAGCGAGTCGGGCCGCGCGACCGACGCGGGGGCCGCGACCGTTCGATCGGTGGAGTCACGCTCGACGGGGGTCGAGGCGGCGGAGACGGCCGACGGGGCCGGAGCGGGCGCGACAGCGCCTGCGGGCGCCGCCGTGTCCGCGGCGCGGCGCGGCGGCGGCTTGGGAGCCAGCAGCTGTCCACCCACGATCACGAATGCGACGAGGATGAAAGCGAGAGCGGTGCGCTTATCCATGCACGGAAGGACTATTTGGGAACCGGGTCATAGCCGCCGGGCCTGAACGGATGACATCGGCCGATGCGTTTCGCCGCGAGCCATGCGCCGCGGACGGCCCCATGGCGCTCGAGCGCTTCGATGGCGTACGCGGAGCACGACGGATAGTAGCGGCACGACGAGGGAAGGAGCGGAGACAGCGACACCTGATACCCGCGCACGAGCAGCACGAGGAGGCCGCGGGGTGTGGCCCAGCGTCGAACGAGATCAACAGCGCCCACGGATCGCATCGATGTCGCGCCCCAGTGCGTCGAACGAGGCCGCGTACGCCTCGGGCCGGGCGCGGATCACGAGATCCACCGATGCCAGCGCGCGCAGAAGATGCAGCCGTACGAGCTCGCGGAGCTGCCGTTTCAGACGATTGCGTTGCACCGCCGTGTGACGATGTCGAGGCACGACGATCCCGATCCTCGGATGATCGAGAGGGGAAGCGAGACACCGGACGTCGAGGTGACCGGTGCGAACTCGCTTCCCCTCTCGGATGACGACCTGCAGATCACTTCCGCGCGTCAACCGGCGGCTGCGCGGGAAGCGATTGCGCGGCTCAGGCGCCGGCGTACTTGTCCGGAAGCTTCACGGTGAGGCTCTTCCGGCCCTTCTTCCGACGTCGGCTCAGAACTGCACGTCCCCACTTCGTCTCCATGCGGGCGCGAAAGCCATGCGTCCGGATGCGGCGCTTGTTGCGGGGGCGATAGGTGGGCTTACCCATTTGGCGACTCCAGTACCTGGATACTTGAACAGAACCGGGAAAGGTACCCAGGGAGGCGAGAAGCGGGAAGCCGGAAGCAGGGAGCGGTGAGCGGAGACGGCAGACGACGGCAAGCGCCGGGCAGGCGGTAAGACGACGGTGGGCGGCACGTGGCCGGTGGCGGGTGGCAGGCGCCAGACGAAAAACGGTGGCTCGCGGGTCAGCTCTTTTCGCCGTCTCTCCGTTTTCGCCTTCCGCTATCGGCTTCCCGCTTCCCGTCTGCCTCCTGCCGCGATACCTTCGACCCCCCACGATCACGTCCTGAGTTTTCCACACGACATGACCCTCTCCGCCCGCGAAGCTTGGACGCGATTGCTCGATCGGGCGCGACAGGAGATGCCGGAACAGACCTTCAAGACGTGGCTCGAGCCCACGGAGGCCATTTCATTAGAGGGGGAGACCATCACCATCGGCGTGCCGGATCAATTCGCCGCCGACTGGATCGAGTCCAAGTACTCGGAGCTTCTCTCCTCGCTCGCTCCGATCGTGCTGGGTCACCCCATCCGCGTCATCTGCCGAGTCGCCGAAGAGCGCAAGACTCGCCCGCAGATGGATCTGTTCGTGGCTCCGCCGCCGACCGCGGCAGCAAAGCAGCAGTCTCGTTACATAGACGCGCCTCCCCTCAGCGATCGATACACCTTCGAGTACTTCGTCATCGGCAAGTCCAACGAGCTCGCCGCAGCAGCAGCCGTCGCCGTCGCCCAAGCACCGGGAAAGGTCTACAACCCCCTCTTCATCTACGGCGACACCGGCCTCGGAAAGACCCACCTCATGCAGGCCGTTGCCCATGAGATCCTGGAGCGAAAGCCCGAAACGCGCATCACCTTCATCGGGACCGAGCAGTTCACCAACGAGCTGGTCGGCGCGATCCAGAGCCGCACCACCGCCGACTTCCGCCGCCGCTTCCGCGAGACCGATCTGCTCCTCGTCGATGACGTGCACTTCCTGAAGGGGAAGGAAGCAATGCAGGAAGAGTTCTTCCACACCTTCAACGCCCTCTACGAGGCTGGCCGGCAGATCGTCCTCACCAGCGACAAGGCCCCCTCGGAGATCCCCGGGCTGGAAGCCCGGCTCGTGAGCCGCTTCCAGTGGGGGATGGTGGCCGACGTCGATACGCCCGACCTCGAGCATCGCATCGCGATCCTCCGGCAGAAGGCGCTCCGGGACCACCTCGAGCTGACCATCTCCGACGAGGTGATCCGGTTCGTCGCCGAAAACGTCCGCTCCAGCATCCGTGAGCTCGAGGGATCCATCATCAAGCTCCTCGCCTTCGCGTCGCTCAAGCACCGGGAAGTCACGGTCGATCTGGCCCGCGAGGCGCTCCGCGACAAGCTCCGGCCCGGTCCGGGCGGAAGCGAGGAGGTCACCTCGCTCACCGTCCAGGCCATCCAGCAGGCCGTGTCGAGGGAGTGGGGCGTCACCACCGAGGGATTGCGCTCGAAGACGAGAACGAAGACCCTGACCGTTCCCCGCCAGGTCGCGATGTACCTCATGCGGGAGCTGCTCGGGATGCAGCTGGTCGAGATCGGAAACGCATTCGGAGGGCGCGACCACTCGACGGTCATCCACAGCCTGGAGCGCGTCGTGGAGACGGTCGCCGCCGACCCGGCCTTCGCGGCCCGCGTCGCCCGCATCGAGGGCGCGCTCAGGGGGCTCGGGCAGGCATGAATCCACACCGGCGGACCTACTTTTCAACAGGGATCGGCGGGTCCCCCCTGGACGTGTGGATCGTCGTGGGGAATGTTGCTCCGATCCACATCGATCCACATCGAGACGCGGTGGCCTAACTGCCAGCTCGGATACCGCTTACCTCACATCTCCACACGAGTGGCAGTTACTACTACTACTCCTGAATTGATCAAATACCAGTTATTGTAGTGCTGTTCCGCACGTCGCGTTGATTGCTTCCTCGCACGCACCTCCCACCTACACGACCCGCCCCAGAGGACTTGCGATGCGGTTCACGATCTCACGGGAAAAGCTGCAGGAGGGTCTGGCCGCCGTCACACCCACGACGCCGGCCAAGACGACGCTTCCCGTGCTCGCCAACATCCTGGTCGAGACGACGGAGCGCGGCATCCGCCTGTCCGGGACCGATCTCGACATCGCCGTCACCACCGAAGTGACGGCGGAAGTCGAGACGCAGGGCGCGATCACCATCCCCGCCAAGAAGCTCTCCGAGATCGCGCGCGAGCTTCCGCCGGCGCCGGTGCGCGTCTCCACCGCGGGTGAGCAGCGCGTCACGCTCGACTGCGGACGCTCGCACTTCAAGCTGCTCGGGCTTCCACGCGACGATTTTCCGAACTTCGCCACCGTCAAGTTCGACGAGAGCTGGCGTATCCGCTCCGGCGATCTCCAGAAGCTGATCTCCCACACGGCGTTCGCGGTCTCCACCGAGGAGAGTCGACCGATCCTGAACGGCGTGCTCTGGGAGCTCAAGCCCGAGAGCATGCGCATGGTGGCCACCAACGGACACCGCCTGGCGAAGATGGAGATGTCGATCACCTCGGCCGGGGCGCCCGCGGCCGACATGATCGTTCCGCCCAAGGCGCTCGACCAGATCCGCCGGCTCTTCCCGGAGGACGAGGAGCTCGAGATCGCGCGCGGCGACAACCACCTCGGATTCCGCTCCCCCTTCACGGCCGTGTACACCCGGCTGATCGAAGGACCCTATCCGAACTACGACCAGGTGATCCCGCGCGACAACAACCGGATTGCCATCGCCGACCGGACCGCCCTCACGAGCGCGTTGCGCCGGATGTCCGTGATCGCATCGGACCAGACGCACCGGATCCGGCTCTCCTTCAACGCGGGCATCCTGCGCTTCAGCGTCCAGACGCCGGACCTCGGTGAAGCGACCGACGAGCTCGCCGTGCGGTACACCGGCGACCCGTTCGACATCGGCTTCAACGCGAATTACCTGCTGGAGATCCTGCGCTTCATTCCGACGGACGAAGTGAAGCTCACGTTCAAAGCGCCGGAGCGTGCGGCGACGCTCGAGCCCGAGGCGTGGAGCGATCCGGCCGGCTTCCTCTGCCTCGTGATGCCGCTGCGGCTGCTCGACTGAGCGCGTCGGGCGTCGGTCGTCGATCGTCGGCACGATGCTGACGAACGACTTCCGACGCCCGACGCCCGACGCCGATCTGTAAGCCGGGTTCTGTCCGGCGGTTGCCCGCCGCGACGGTCATTCCTCTCCGAACGCGATCGCTCGCGCCCTGTAGCAGCCTACCCGCAGTGTCTTGATCGGGGTGGACGCCCCTCACTGCCTATTTGGCCTTGCTCCCGCTGGGGTTTGCCGAACCGTGGACCGTTACCGGCCACGCCGTGGGCTCTTACCCCACCTTTTCACCCTTGCCTGCCGCGGTTTCCCGTGACATCGGCGGTGTCTTTTCTGTTGCACTGTCCGTCGGGACCAACTCGCATCCCGCCCAGGGGTTACCTGGCAGCGTGTCCAGTGGAGCCCGGACTTTCCTCGGCGCCGGCTCCTGCGAGCCGGACATCGCGACCGTCCGATCGACGTCGGTCTACAGAATCATAGCACGCGGATGTCGCCCGCGCGTCAGCCTCGCGCGGCCACATGACGCCAACATGACGCCCGCTGATTACGATGTCGGCCGCCTCGCTGTTCCCATCAACGTTTTCACGTGAGGATCCGACGATGCGGTATGCGGACACGTCCCGGCAGACTCTTGCGGTCGCCACCATGCTCACTCCCGCCGAGCGGCTGCACGTCGACGCCGTCGGACACGGGTCGTACCGCGCCCTGCATCGTGACAATGTGTCCGAGCTGGTGCGGGATCTGAAAGCGCGGCGCGCGGACGCCGTGCTGCTCTCCGTCGCGCGCTACGACGCGGCCGCCCGCTCGAGCGTCGCGGCCATGGTGCGCGAGTTCCCCCGCGTGCCCACCGTCGCGCTCCTCTCGGCGCCGGTCGCGAACGCGCCGAGTCTCGTCCTCTCGCTGGGCTCGTCCGGCGTCAAGCAACTGGTGGACGTGCAGCGTCCCAGCGGCTGGCGCGATCTGCGCCGGTACCTGCTCACCTACCAGGCGGCGGACATCCAGCGGGAAGCGCTGGCGCGCCTCGCGGTCGACCTGACCGGCGTCCCCGACGAATGCTGGCGCTTCTTCGAGGCGCTGTTCCTGGTGTCGCCGAGAGTGCACACGATCCGTCAGCTCTCGAAGGAGCTCGGTATTCTCCCGAGCACGCTCATGAGCCGATTCTTCCGCGCGCAACTGCCGGCACCGAAGCGGTATCTCGCGATGGCGCGCCTCGTGCGCGCCGCGCGACTGTTCGAGAACCCCGGGTTCTCGGTCGCCAACGTCGCGAACCACCTCGACTACTCGTCTCCGCAGAGCTTCGGCCGTCACGTCCGCGCGCTCGTCGGCGTCACGGCCACGCAGTTCCGCGAGCGGTACGACGGCACCGGCATGCTGGAGCACTTCCGGGAAACGATGATCCTTCCGCACCTCGACGCCTTACGCGTGCTGCGGCCCGTGGCGGCATCGGGCGCCGTGACCGGCCTGGCCCGGCTGCACTGACCCTACGACTGGGCCATCAGCTCCAGGATCTCGGCGGCGCGCACGAGCGAGATCACCGGCAGGCCGCCTTCCGCGATCGCCTCGCGCCCGCCCTCCTCACGATCGACCAGGGCCAGCACGCCAACCACGACTCCACCGGCGGCCCGGACTGCGTCGACCGCGCGGCGGGCCGATCCCCCGGTCGTGATCGTATCCTCGATGACGACCACCCGATCACCCCGCTGGAAGGGCCCCTCGATCAGTTGACCCGTTCCGTGCGTCTTGGCTTCCTTCCGTACGGTGAACGCGCGAACGGGCGGACCCGACATGGCGCTCGCGTACGCGATCGCATAGGAGACGGGGTCGGCGCCGAGCGTCAGCCCGCCCACCGCGTCGATGCTCCACCCGGCCCCGCGGATCGCGCCGAGCGCCGCCGGACCGATCAGCGCCAACCCCTCTGGTCGCATTGTGGTCAACCGGGCGTCGATGTATAACGTGGACTGCCGTCCGGAGGCGAGGGTGAAGGTTCCGCGGCGCGCGGAGTGCGTGGCGAGCAGGCGGGCGAGGTCGGGGTGCGCCATGCGGAGGGAAATGGTGACGGGGAACGGGGGAAGGGACCGCCAACGAGGTCTGAGATCGACAACCGGGAGCGGCGAACAATACACGTGAGACGACCGGAGTGATGGGCGCACGGAGCTCGTTCACGCGACTCGGCGTCGGCGCCTTCACGCTGCTTCTCACGCTCGTGCTCCTGCTCGTCGTGACGGGCCTGTTCGCCACCGATGTCACGCTGCGCGCGGCGGGGAAGGCCCACGCGCAATCCGACGCGGAGCACGCGGCCGCGATGCTCGAATACCAGCTCGCCGCCCGCGTCGAGGGAATGGCGGTGTTCGAGGCCGTGAGCCTCGACGCCGCGCCCGAGGGCCGGGCGCGCCGGTTTCTCACCATGGCGAACCTGTTCGCCGCGACGCATCCCGCGTGCATCGCGATCGCGCTCGCCGATTCATCGGGACGCATCGTGATGGACCACGAGCTCCCCACGGATACGGTCACGGGCCCGGCGACGCTCCGGTCCGCGGTCGAGGCGGCCCTCCGGGTGGATCCCGGGTCGTCCATTCGCCTGGTCGCGCTGGCACGCCCGTCGCGGCGCGCCATCATGGTGGCGCGTCCGCTCGCCGGGGCACCGCAGTGGAGCGCGGTGGCGCTGTTCGACATCGAGCCGTTCCTCTCCTCGCTGACGGGACGGACGACGACGAGCACCGACGGCATCGTGCTGATGGTCGCGGGGGACACGCTCTGGTCGCGTCCCTCGGCCGCCGGCCGGGGCGGTGGCGCGATCGGCGAAGCGCTGGTGGAGGTGCCCGTCGGCGAGGCGTGGCGGCTGACGGTGATCGCCAGCGAGAACGTGCGGGGGGCTCGCATCGCCCTCTGGCTCCTGGGGGCAATGGCGGGGATGCTCCTGGCCACCATCGTCATCCGGGAGCGGCGTCAGGCGACGCGTGTCGCCGAACGATCCGCCGAGCTCGAGCGGCTTTCGACGGAGCTCCTTCGCGCCAACCGGATGAAGAGCGAGTTCCTCGCCAACGTGTCCCACGAGCTGCGGACGCCCCTGAACGCCATCGTCGGCTTCGTCGAGCTGCTCAAGGACGGGGTGTACGGCAGTCTGTCCCCGCGGCAGGTGTCGCCGGTCGATCGCATCGCGGTGTCGGCGACGCACCTGCGGCAGCTCGTGGACCAGGTGCTGGACATCGCGAAGATCGCGGCGGGCCGGCTCGAAGTGCACACGGAGACCGTCACGCTGCGGACCTTCGTGCTGAACGTCGCGAGCGAGCTGGAATCGCTGTTCAGCGAGCGGGGGCTGAGCCTCTCGATCACCGTTCCCGCGGTGTTGCCGAAGGTGCGCACCGACCCGACGCACCTTCGGCAGATCCTCGTCAACCTCATCGGCAACGCCGTCACCTATACGCCGGCGGGAAGCGTCTCCATTCGCGCGCGCCTGCTCGGCCCCGCGGTACGCGGGACGTCGGCGCGGGGAGAGGAAGCGCCGCTCGTGTCACGGGCGGTGGATCGGAGCCGCCCCTGGGTGATTCTCCAGGTCGTGGACACCGGCGTCGGGATCCCGGCGGAGGACCACGAGCGGATCTTCGACGAGTTCGAGCAGGTCGAGCCCGGCTCGCGCGGCGACTCGATGGAGCGAGGCACGGGGCTCGGGCTGCCGATCTCCCGGCGGCTCGCGCGACTGTTGGGGGGCGACGTGACGGTGGAGAGTCAGGTCGGCAAAGGCTCGACGTTCACCGTCTGGCTTCCGGTCGAGGCCGCCGCGCTGGAGCAGTCGGCGACACCAGGCAGGGCGGTCAGCCCTTCCTGAACAGGGATTTCACGCGGCCGAACAGCCCCCCGTCGTCGGCCGCGACGGCCGGCGAGGCGATGGGCGTCTTGGCGGATGCCGCGCCATGGAACGCGGCCGCGAAGGACACGGTGTCGGGGTACCGGCTCGCGGGCGTCTTGCTCAGTGCGCGCATCAGCACGGATTCCACGGCCTCGGAAAAGCGGAGCTGAGGCCGCGCCTGGTTCAGCGGAACCGGATCCTGCGAGAGCAGCTGCGAGAACATCTCCCGCGGCGTCTTGGCGGTGAATGGCAGGCATCCCGTCAGCAGGAAGTACGCGATGGTGGCGAGGCTGTACTGGTCCGCCGCCGGGCCTACGAGCTCCCCGGACAGGGCTTCCGGCGCCACGTACATCAGTGTTCCCACGAAGAACCCGGCGCGGGTGAGCCGTTGCTCCGGCGTCGAATCGGTCTCCGCGGCGATGCCGAAGTCGAGCAGCTTCACCGTCCGCTTCTCGGGATCGTACATCACGTTGTCCGGCTTGAGATCGCGATGGACGATGCCGGCGCTGTGCGCGGCCTGCACCGCCGCCGCGATCTGGTCCACGATCACGACGACCTCGTCCAGCGGAAGCGGCCCCCGACGCTTGGCGTACTTCTCGAGAATCTCCCCACCGGCCCACTCGATGGCGAGGAAGTGGAGGCCGGTGCTCGACTCCCCGATCTCGATGGTCTTCACGACGTTCGGATGGACCACGCGCTGGCCGTACTGCGCCTCGCGCACGAACCGGGTCACCGCCGTCTTGTCGTTCCGCAGCTTCTCGCGCAGGACCTTCACGGCCACGGAGCCATGCGCCGGATGCGCGGCGCGGAAGACGGCGGACGTTCCACCCTCCCCGACCTCGCTCTCCAGCGTGTATCCGGCGATGGTCTGTCCGACCAGGTTCTCACGTGGCGGCACGGGGGCGAACCTACGCCAGCGTGCAGGGCGTCGCAAGGCGACGCACCGTGCGTCGCGCGGCGCGCGCCGTACCCGTTCAACGCCTCACGGTGCGCCGCGCGTATGCTTGACAGTGGGGGCGGTCCTTCCCTATTTCACCCCGCACGCAGCAGCGACCGCAGGAGGCAGCACGATGGCAAAGGGAAAGGTGAAGTGGTTCAATGACGCCAAGGGCTACGGCTTCATCGAACAGGACGGCGGCGAGGACGTCTTCGTCCATTTCTCGGCCATCCAGATGGAAGGCTTCAAGACCCTGCCGGAAGGGACGCCCGTCGAATTCGAGATCCACACCGGCGAGAAGGGTCTGCACGCGGCCAACGTCGTTCGCGCCTAGCGGGCGCGTCGTTTTCGCACGGTGGTCGCTCCCCCGCCGTCGCCACGGCTCTTCCTCGTCGACGGCTATGCGCTGATCTATCGCGCTTTCTTCGCGATGATCTCACGGCCGCTGACCACCAGCCGCGGCGAGAATACGTCGGCGGCCTGGGGCGTGGTCAACTTCCTCGAGCGGCTCGTCAAGGACCACCGGCCGGAATACCTCGGCTGGGTGCACGACTCCGGGCTCTCTTTCCGGCACGAGGCGTATCCCGCGTACAAGGCCACGCGCGAGAAGCTCACCGACGAGCTCCAGGACGATTTCAACCGCGGCATGGAGCGGATCGGCGACGTGCTCGCCGCGTATCGCATCCCGATCCTGACGCTGCCCGGATACGAAGCGGACGACGTGATCGGCACGCTCGCCCGGCTCGGCGTCGACCAGGGGCTGAACGTCGTGGTCGTGTCCGGGGACAAGGATTTCCAGCAGCTCGTGCGTCCCGGGCTCTGGCTGCTCAACCCCGGTCGCGGCGGTCCGGCCAACGTCGAGGAACACTGGGTGGGCGTCGAGAACGGCAGCGAGCGACTCGGCGTCGCGCCATCGCTGGTGACCGACTATCTGGCCATGGTCGGCGATTCGTCGGACAACATTCCCGGCGTGAAGGGCATCGGGGAGAAGACGGCGCAGGAGCTCGTCGCCACGTACGGTCCGCTGGAATCGATCCTGGCGCACGCGTCGGAGATCACGAAGAAGCGGCCGCGCGAGGCGCTGCTCGAGCACGCGGAGCTCGCCCGGCTCTCGAAGCGTCTCGTCACCATCCGTGACGATCTCGACGTCGCGCTGGATCTCGACACGATGCGTCTACAGCCGCCCGACGCGTCGCGTCTCAGCGGGATCTTCGTCGACCTCGAGTTCCAGGCGCTGGCCAAGAGTTACGCGGTCGCCGCCGAGTCGACGGCCGTGGAGGCGCCCGCGGCGACGCTGGAGACCCACTACGAGACGGTCGACACGGTCGAGGGGATCGAGCGCGTGATCGAGCGCGCCTACGAGGCGCCCTTCATCGCGATCGATGCCGAGGTCGTCGCGGAGCCGGGTGCTCCCGAAGTGCCGGATCCCCTGCGTTCGGTGCTCGTCGGCCTCACGATCGCCGTCGCGCCCGGCGAGGCGTTCTATCTGCCGTTCGGCCATCGCACCCGGCGTCCGCCGGAAGCGGCGCTGACGCTGGCGCTGGGCGACGCCCCCGCGGAGCCGTCGGCGCCGAAGAAGAGTCGGAAGGCGGCCGCGCCGCCGCCGCCGGCCAGCCTCGCGGCGAAGGCGCTTGCCGCGGCCGTGCCGCCGGGGCGGAACCTCCCACCGATCGAATCGGAGGAGATGGCGCCGCTGCGGGCGCTGCTGGCCGATCCCGGGGTCCGCAAGACCGCACACCAGGGCAAGTTCGATCAGCTCGCTCTCCGCGTCGCGGGCGTCGCGCTGGCGGGGCTCGACTTCGACACGATGATCGCGAGCTACGTGCTCGATCCCAGTCGTCGTGCGCACGGCCTCGACGCGCTGGCCCTCGAGTTCCTCAAGCACACCATGACCACGCTCGAGGACCTGTGTGGGAAGGGAAAGGATTTCATTCCCTTCGACGAGGTGCCGGTGGCGTGCGCGCGCGACTACGCCTGCGAAGAGGCGGATCTGACGCTCCGGTTGCGCGCGGAGTTCGAGCCGGAGCTGGAGCGGCTCGCGCTCGCGCCGCTCTATCGCGACATCGAGATGCCCCTCGTCGCCGTGCTCGCCGAGATGGAATGGACCGGCGTGGCGATCGATCTGCCCTGGTTCGCGTCGCTCAAGGAACGATTCGAGCGCGAGCGACAGCGCGTCGAGCGGGAGATCTACGAAGTCGCCGGGGAAGAGTTCAACATCAACTCCAACCCCAAGCTCCGCGAGATTCTCTTCGAGCGTCTGGGGCTGCCCGTGCTGAAGCGCACCCCGACCGGCCCCTCCACCGACGCATCGGTGCTCCAGCAGCTCGCGGAGGAGGGGCACGCCCTTCCGGTCCTGCTGATGGAATACCGGGAGCTGGCCAAGCTCGAGAGCACGTACATCGACGCCCTGCCCGTCCTGGTGAATCCGCGCACGGGGCGTATCCACACGTCGTACAATCAGACCGTGGCCGCCACGGGCCGCCTGTCATCGAGCGATCCCAACCTCCAGAACATCCCGGTGCGCCGGGAGCTCGGCCGCGACATCCGGCGCGGATTCACGCCCCTCAGCGGGTGGGTCCTCGTGGCCGCCGACTACTCGCAGATCGAGCTGCGCCTGCTCGCCCACCTGTCGGGCGATCCGGCGTTCGTGGACGCGTTCCGCGCCGGCGGCGACATCCACCGCCAGACGGCCGCGCTCATCTTCGACGTCCCGGTGGACGACGTCACGGGCGAGATGCGGAGCCGCGCCAAGACGATCAATTTCGCGACGATCTACGGGCAGGGCGCGCACGCGCTGTCGCAGCAGCTCCGGATCACGCACGCGGAAGCCAAGGAGTTCATCGCGCGGTACTTCGAGCGATTCGCCAGTGTGCGCGCGTTCCTCGATTCGCGCGTCGCCTTCGCGCGCGAGCACGGCTACGTCACCACCATCTTCAATCGTCGCCGCTACATCCCGGAGCTGCGTGAGCGCAACTTCAACATTCGAGCGTTCGGCGAGCGGACCGCGGCCAACTCCCCCATCCAGGGCTCGGCGGCCGACCTCATCAAGGTGGCGATGATCAACGTCGCGCGGGCGCTGACGCGGGAGGGGCTCCAGAGCCGCATGCTGCTCCAGGTGCACGACGAGCTCGTGTTCGAAGCCCCCCCTGCCGAGCTCGATGCGCTCCGCGCCCTGGTGGTCCACGAGATGGAGCACGCGGCCGAGCTGTCCGTCCCCCTCGTGGTCGACGTCGGCGTGGGAGCGAACTGGCTCGACGCCAAGAGCGGCTGAGGCGTTTCCATCGTAGCCGGGCGCGCTCCGGGGCGGGCTGAACCCTTGCAATCCGCGACCATATTTGCGATTACACAGGGAGCGGCCATTGTGACGCAGGTCCGGTTCCGGCGTAACGCGCGGATGCACAACCAGTTACCGGGGTGCGCGCGTTGGGCCTTCACCTTGCCAGTGGTCATCCGGACATGACTCGAATCGGGATGCCCTTTCTGCCGCGCCATCGCACCGTGCAGCCGCCAGGCTTCACGCTGATCGAGCTGTTGATCGTCGTGGTGATCATCGGCATCCTGGCCGCGGTCGCCATACCGAAATTCGCCGCCACGAAGGGGAAGGCGTATTTCGCCTCGATGACGACCGACCTGCACAACCTCGTGACGGCGCAGGAGTCGTACTTCTACGACTACCGCACCTACGCGACGTCGACCTCGGTGATGCAGTACCAGGCGTCATCGGGAGTGACCGTCACGATTCCGCAGGCCGATTCGACGGGATGGTCCGCGACCTCGCAGCACGCGATGTCCGCGCCGCATTTCTGCGCCCTGTTCGTCGGGACGGCCGCTCCCGTGCCCCCGGCGACCGTCGCCGGCGTCGTCGCCTGCCAGTAGTCATCCCGCGCCGTCCAGAGGTCGCGCCGCCGTTTCGCGAGTTTCGCTCGAGGCGTGACGGGATGATCTTCGCGATGGACGGCGGCTTGTGGCTGCACCGGCACGTCTGGTTCGGCCGCCAACTGGCACATATGGTCTCCACGGACCGCGCGCGGCTGCTCGAGTACGGCGCGGCGGTGGGTCTTCCCGAGTCGCGGCTCCAGTACAAGCCGCTCAAGGATCCCCGCACGGGCGTTCGCCGCGATGCGTGGCACTGGGACCTGGGTGGACCGTTGCTGCCGCCGCCGACGCCCCGAACCTAGCTCCGCGTCACCGGGCGGACAGGGTCGCGTCGAGCGCGAGGGCTTCGCGCCGGAGTGCGGTGGCGCGCTCCCGCAAGGCGTCGCGGACGGCTGGTTCCCGGCGAAACAGCAGGAACGTCCGCGCGCGCCGCACGGCGCGGCGCCACCGCTCGCGCATTCGATAGTTGATCTCGGCCGCGAGCGGCAGGCTGAGGACGTACACCGCGGCCGCGGTCGCGCCGAAGAGCTGCGCGACGATCACACCCTGGATGGCGTACGACAGCAGGAGCAGGGCGGCGCCGGCAACGATCGTCCGCATGGCCGGATCCGCCGCGCTGGACACGCCCCGGAGCGCGACGATCCGCGCGATGCGGATCGGCAGCCAGTGGTTGACGTTTCCCCAGAGCGCGAACGGTCCCGCGACGAGCAGGATCCAGGCTTCGCGCGCCACGAACCATGCGCCCGACGACACGTCGTCTTCGATCCGGAGGTCGTCCGCGCGGAGGGCCCGTGACTGCAGCTCGGTCTCGAAGGCCTCGACATCGCGGACGAAGTGGGCGATCCGGTCACGCGTGGCCCCATCGAGCATGGGAAGGAGTCGCCGTACCTGCTCGAGGCGGCGGGTGATCGCGGCTGCTTCCGCCAGCCGCGGCCCGGCCTCGTCCAGCGATGGCGTGCGATCGGAGACGATCCTGGCGAGCAGCCGGGCGAGTGACGTCGCCTGCGTGGCATCGTCGAGCGAGGCGAAGTTGAGGGTGACCGCGCGGAGTCGACTCTCGATGTCGGCGGTCAGTTCCTCCACCGCGCGCGCCGAGTCCGTCGGCACCCACTCGTCCATGGCGATCGGGTCGCCCACCTCCATGAGGACACGAGAGCGCGGCGCTTCCTTGCGGGAGAACACCAGCCCGACGGGCACGACCATCATCCCGCGCACGCGGTGCTCGTCGCGGGCCTGGAGCGCCATCCGCGCGGCACCGGTGCGCAGGGGCGCCAGCGCGGGCTCGTCATGCGAGATGCCCTCGGGGAAGATCATCAGCGCGTGTCCGGCCCGGAGCGTCTCCATCACGGCACGGAATGCATCGGCATTTCTGCGGGGATCGGCAGGCGCGCCGGCCTGCTCGTCCTTGGCCCGTCGCAGAGGAATGACGCCCACGGCGCGCAGGAACCGGTTCGCGACGGGATTGGCGAACAGCGTGGCCTTGGCCGTCATGTGCACCCGGCGCGGCACGAACGTGCCCACGACGAGCGCGTCGACGAGGGCGTTCGGATGGTTCACCGCGAGCAGCGTCGCCCCGTGCGCGGGAATCCGCTCGAGCCCCACGGCCTCGATCTGCCGGTAGTACAGCCGCAACGCGATCGTCGCCGCCGGTCGGAGAAGCCGGTACAGCATGCGCGTCGCTCAGTCCGTGACGACCGCGGGGGACCACCCGGGTGGATGGTTCGGAACCTTTCGCAGCACGGCCAGGGCTCCGGCGAACATGGCCATCACCATGACCACCGCGCACCGGTACGCGACGCCCGGTCCGAAGGACGGCTTCAGGATCGTCACGGTCGCTCCCCACAGCAGGGGACCGATGATCGCCGCGACGCGCGCCGACAGCATCAGGAGGCTGAAGTACCGCCCCGCGAACACGTCCGGGATCAGCGTCAGGAGCAGCGGGCGCTCGGCGGCGTTCACCGCGCCGAAGTTGAGACCGAGCAGCAGACCCACCGCCCAGAAGGCATTCTTCGTGGGCACGACGATCATGGCGACCAGCAGGGCGATCCAGATGCCCAGCGTCAACGCCAACGTGGGCTTCGCGCCGATGCGATCCACCAGCACGCCGGCGGCATAGGTTCCGAAGATCGCCGGCACGGTGAGCACCACGAACAGGGTTGTCGTGCTGTTGCCACCGAACCCCATCACCTCGATGGCATAGATGGCCATCACGCTGATGATGGTCCCGATCGCGTCCTGGTAGATGAGCGTGGTGATGATGTAGCGGAGCGCGCCGGGGTAACGCCGCGATTCCCGGATGGTCGCCGCCACGTCGGCGAACGCCGCGCGCCAACGGATCGGGTCGGCCGAGCGCGCCGGATTGTGGTCCCGGCAGAAGAGAAACAGCGGGATCGAGAACAGCAGGAAGAACAGCGCGGTGGGGACGAACGTCGAGACGCGGCCGCCGTACCCCGAGAAGGGGACGATCGCATGCAGCGTCGACAGAGTGGACGCCGAGAGCGAGCCGGCCACGGGAAGCTTGCCGTCGAAGAACGGGGCCACCAGCACCACGCCGACGATGGAGCCCACGTACCCCACGGCCGCCCCCAGTCCCGACAGGCGCCCGAGCTCGTTGGGTGGAACGAGCTCGGGGAGCATGGCATTGTAGAACGGCTGGGCCGCCTGGTACGCGAAGTTCGCCAGGATGAATGCCAGCAGCACCCACTTGAGCGTCATGACGCTCGCGTGAATGGGCCCGGCCGCGACCGGGTTGGTCACCGATTCACCGACCAGCGGCACCGTCGTGGCGCCGAAGAAGCCGATCGCGGCGCAGGCGAGGCTGGACAGGAGCGTGAAACCGATGACCCAGGGCACGCGCCGCCGCCGAGCATCTGAGATCGCCCCGAGCGGCGGAATGGCGAGCACGACCATGAATGACGCGATCGCGCCGACGATCGAATAGGTGAGGTCCGTCGCCCCGAGATCGGAGACGAGCCACGCCCCGAAGTAGAGCGTGGCCACGTTCATCGAAAAGATGGTGTTGGAAAAGTCGTACAGGGCCCAGCTCCACCGCTCGATCCCGGGGGCTCTGGTTACGGGCCGGATCTCGCCAGCGGGGGTGATGGTCGGCGGGACGTGACTCGGATGTGCCACAGTGACGCTCCGTGAAACGGAAGTGGGGCCAACCTACGCTCGCCGGGTCGCACCGCGGTCACTGCCGGGTCGCTCGGGCGGCCCGTTCACGATTGCCGGGGTCCAGGGTCGCATCAAATTACGTCTCATGACGCCATTCCGCCGGGTTGCCGCAGTGCTCATCGGAGGAACGCTCTGGACGGCGTGCGACAAACCCGCACGGGACTCCGGGCCCGACGGATCCGCACCGACCGGGCGTCGCGCCGCCGATGCGGGAGCGAGTGCCGGTGTCGCCGGCTGGCCGACGGCGCTGGGACCGCCCCTCCTCGTCGTCGTTGGTGATTCGGGCGCACCGGTCATCGTCTCGGAGGCGCCCTCGCCCACGCTGGCCGTCGGCAGTCACGTGACGTTTTTCACCCGTACCGGCACGGTGCAACGCGCCACGGTGCGCGCGACGGCCACGGGGGCGGCGTGTACCGCGCTGGCGGTGGACGGGTTGAGCGCTCCGCTGTCCGCGTTCGCGGTCGGCGTCGCTGCGGATTCCGCGATCGTCATACCGGCTGACTCGCTGGAGAGCCTGGGGGCCGACTCCGCCGCCATCGTGCGCCAGGTGACGTCGCTCGCCTCCGTGGTGCCATCGGACACCGGCGATCGCTTCCGGGGCCTGCCGTTCGTGCTGCTCGCCGTGTGGCGTTTCACTCCCCCGTCGGGCACGTCGACCGTCGTCGCGACGTTCCGTCGACGCGTTCCGCTCGAGGCGTCGCCACTCGAGGAACGGACGCTCGTGGTGGCCGAGCGCGACTCCACCACCGGCGAGCTGGTGACCGTGTACGCGGAGCGCGTGCACGGCACCGAAGAAAGCGTCGACGCGATCGAGCTGCTCGCGGCGATCGCGATCTCGGGGACGCCCACCATCGTGCTCGCCCGTGACTACGGCGATGGTCTGGCCTACAGCCTCGTCGACAGACTGGAGGAAGCCAGACCAGCGCGTTGGGGATTGCGGTGGACGAGTCCTCGCATCCGGTGCTGAGCGGGTCGGCTCATTTCCCCAGTGCCGCCGGGGCCCGCACACGTCCAGCGGCCCCGGCGAGTCCGGCGAGCGTGAGCACGTAGGGGACCATCAGCAGGACCTGATAGGGCAGGGACGTGCCCAGGGCCTGCAGCATGTACTGCAGCGCGCTCGCCGCACCGAAGAGCAGGGCGGCGATGGCGATCCCCACGGGGTGCCAGCGGCCGAGCACCACGATGGCAATGGCGATGAAGCCACGACCCGCCGACATCCCCTCGGCGAACGTCCCGGCCTGGGCGAGAACCAGCGTCGCGCCGGCCAGGCCGGCGAGCGCCCCCTGGATGACGAGGGCCAACATCCGGGCGCGCACGATGTGAATCCCGGCGGCTTCCGCTGCCGCCGGTGCTTCGCCGATCGCTCGCCAGGCCAGCCCCGGATGGGTGCGGAACATCCACCATGTCATCAGGGGAATGACCGCGTAGGCACAATACGCGAACGGCGGTTGCGCGAAGAACGCCTGGCCGATCACCGGGATGCTCGACAGCACCGGCACCCGACTCGCCCTGATGGTCGGGATGGTCAGGGCGGCGCCGGTCACGCCGTACAGCGCCCGGTACAGCGCGCCCGTCGCGCCCACCGCGAACAGCGTCACCGCCGTTCCCGTGACGATCTGATCGGTGCGGCCCAGGACGACGAACGTCGCGAACAACAGCGCCACCAGCACCCCCGCGACGACCGCTCCCACGACGCCACCCGCCACACCCCAGTGCGACGCGCCGACCAGCGCGCCGAAGGCGCCACTCAGGATGATGCCTTCGAGTCCGATGTTGATGACGCCGACCCGCTCGACCAGCACCTCGCCGGCGGCCGCCAGCAGGAGCGGTGTCGCCGTTCTCACGCTCGCTTCGAGAAACGCCGGGAACCCGGTCATGATTCGGACGGCGTGACGCGTTCCCGGCGGCGGGAGCGCTCCCCTCGCAGGCGGCCCCCGCGTATGGCGACGATCAAGAGGATGATCGTCGCTTCGATCACGGCCACGAGCACCGACGGGACACCCGCGTCACGCTGCATCGCCGCGCCTCCCGCCTCCAACCCGCCGAAGAAGATTCCCGTGACGATCACCGCGAGCGGCTGGAGCTGCGCCAGCAACGCGACCGCGATCGCGGTGAACCCGTATCCGGGCGACAGGTTGTCGTAGAGCGCGTACGTCACGCCGCAGACTTCGATGCCTCCCGCGAGGCCGGCGAGCCCTCCACTCAGCAGAAAGGCACCCGTGGTGACCCGCGCCACGTCGATCTGCCCGGCGACGCGCGCGCCGTTCGCGTTCGCCCCGACGGCCCGCAGTCGAAATCCGCCCGCCGTGAAACGAAGCCACACCCAGACCGACACGCAGGCCGCGATCGCGACCAGGAACCCTCCATGCAGGCGAGATCCGCTCGCGAGCAGCGGAAGGTGAACCGCCGCCGGCAGCGTGCTGCTCTGCGGATACACGCGCGTCGCTTCCTGCATCGGACCGCGGACGAGGTATCCGACGAAATGAATGGCCACGAAGTTCAGCAGGATCGTGCTGATCACCTCGAGCACGCCGAAGCGGAGCCGCAGCCACGCGGCGAGCCCCGCAAGCAGGGATCCGGCGAGCGCGCCGGCGAGCAGAGCGACGGGGATCGCGCCGCCCCCGATCCGGGGCGCGAGCGCCAGCGCCACCGCGGTCGCCGCCGCCGCTCCCATCAGGAACTGCCCCTCGGCGCCGATGTTGAGCACCCCGGCGGTGAAGGCCACGGTGATGGCGAGCCCCGTCAGCAGCAGGGGAGTAGCGCGCACGAGCGTCGCGGAATGCACGGCATACGCGGAGCCGAGCGCCCCGTGTGCCAGGGCTCCGAGCGCACGGGGCAGGTCCAGTCCGCTCCCGGCGAGGACGGCGAGCATGGCGGCGACGAACGCGGCCACGCCGATCGCTCCGACGACGAGGCCGGGGCTCGATCGGAGGCGATCCCGGATCATCGGCCTCGCAGGCGGCGGAGGGTCACCAGCTGGCGGATCGACCAGATGCCCAGCACAGGACCGATCGCCAATAACGCGAATGCCCAGCGCCAGCCCACGATGCGCTGCACCGGCGGAATCAGCTGGATCGAGACCATCGTGAGCAGAAAGCCGAGCGACGTCTGGATCGTCAGCGCCGTGCCCACGGCGTGTGTGTCGACCGACTCGGTGACGAGCGTGCTGAATTGCGCCGAGTCGGCGATGACGAAGAATCCCCAGGTCCACGCGAGCACGCCCAGCAGCCATGCGGGCGCGGCGTACGCGGCGGCGATGAGGAAGCAGCAGGATCCGCTCACCGCCATCGCGACCGTGACCAGCCACTCGCGGCCACGGCGGTCCGCCACCACCCCGCCCCACACGCATCCCACACCGCCCACGGCGATCGTGCCGAACGCGAGAAGGGAATTCACGGCGGCGGAGTCACGCGACGCCGGGCCGCGGGCCGCCGCGCTGGCCGTGATGAAGGCCGGGATCCAGGTCCAGAAGGAGTAGAGCTCGAACATGTGACCGAGGTATCCACCCGTGGCGAGCCGCCATTCCCGCCCGCGCACGACCGTCCCGACGAGCCCCCAGGAGAACCGCCGGGAGGGAAAGGACATCGGACCATCGCGGTAGAACGCTCCGATCAGCGCCGCGGCGACGGTGGCTCCCACGGAGGCCACGAGCACGACCCGGAGGAGATCCATCCGCGGGAAGGCGTGCACGAGATACGGCGTCGCTTTCCCGACGGTCAGCGCGCCGACGATGGTGCCGATCGCGACGCCGCGTCGGGAGCGGAACCAGGTAGCCGCCATCTTCATCGCCGGCGGGTACACCCCGGCCAGGAAGAAACCCGTGAGAAAGCGGAAGCACAGGGCCGTCTCGAACGTGTCGGAGACGCCGAAGACCGCGTTCGCCGCGGCACCGAGCAGGGCCGCGGTCATGAAGTACCACCGCGACGGGAGGACGTCGGCCAGGTTGAGAATGGCGGCGAGGGCCGTTCCCACCACGAACCCGGCCTGCACGATGGTCGTCAGCCACGCCGACTGCGATGGCGACAGAAGCCATCGGGCGGCCAGTTCGGGCGCGATGGCGCTTCCGGCGAACCAGAGCGACATCCCCAGCAGCTCAGCCGTCGCCAGCAACGCCAGCATCCGCCACCGCCGCGGATGATCGTCGAGGTCGACCGCGCCAGGGCTGCTGGTCATGCGGCGCCGAGCATCGCCCGGCCGGCCGCGCCACGCTCGACCGGTGTCTCGCGGAGACGGCCGCCGTGCATCACGAACAATCTCGTCGCGATCGTCACGAGCTCGTCGAGGTCGCTGGAATACACGACGACCGCCGCGCCGCCGCTGCGCGCCAGCAGCAACCGGTCGAGGATCGCCGCGCTCGCCCGGATGTCCAACCCCTGGGTGGGACTCTCGGCCACGATGAGCATCGGATCGTCCCGGAGCTCTCGCGCGAGCACGAGCTTCTGCTGATTGCCGCCCGACAGATGGCGGATCGGGGTGTCGGGTGCGGCTCCGCGAATGTCGTAGGCGGCGATGGCGTTCGCGGCGTCGCGTCGCAGACCGGCCCAGGAGAGCGCCCCCCGCCTCGATGCCGCGCCCCGCAAGGCGAGATTCTCGGCGACGCTGAAGTCGGGAATCAGCGCGTCGCGCTGACGGTTCTCCGGAACGAAACCGATCCGCGACGGCAGCTGCAAATCGCCGGCAACCGGGGTGAGTCTGCCGGCGAGCATCGAGAGCAGTTCATGGTGACCGGAGCCGTCCACCCCCGCGACCCCGATCAGCTCGCCCCGATGAATGTCGAACGACGCGCCATGCACGCGAGCGACACCACGGACGTCGCGCGCGGAAACGTTGCGCGCGACGGCAACGGGCTCCCGCGCATGCGCGTCGATGACGGGACCGGGTCGCGCAGGGCGCGGCGGCCGCTCGGAGCCGCCGAGCATGGCACCGGCGATCGCATCCGACGTCATGGCGCCCGTTGGCGAGGTCACGACGCGGCGTCCGTGACGCAGCACCGTCACCTCGTCGGTGACCGCAACGACGTCGGCAAGTCGATGCGTGATGAGCACGGCGGCACCGCCCGACGACACGAACCCCCGGAGCCACCCGAACAACTCCTGCGCCTCGCGGGGGGCAAGCACCGCCGTCGGCTCGTCGAGAATCAGGATGCGTGCGTCGCGGGCGAGGGCCTTCACGATCTCGAGTCGTTGCTGATCGGCGACGCTCAGGGAGTCGGCGGTCGCGTCGGGATCGAGCATCGCCCCGATCCTGACGCTCAATTCCCGGACGGCGGCCGCCCCGCGACGGGTGTCGTACGGTCCGCGACCGCCGAGCGCGATGTTCTCCGCCACCGTCAACGCGGGCACGTTGAGATAGTGCTGGTGAACCATTCCGATCCCGTGGGCGATCGCGACGCCGGGAGCGAGCGCCGGGTAGGCCTGACCGCCGACCTGGATCGTGCCGGAATCCGGGGCGAGCAGCCCGAAGGCGATGCGCATGAGCGTGGTCTTGCCCGCGCCGTTCTCTCCCACGAGACCGTGGACCGTTCCCGCTCGCAGCGCGAAATCGACGGCGTCGAGGGCGGCCATGTCGCCGAAGCGCTTGGAGACCGACCGGAGCGCGAGGACCGGCCCATCGGAGGCGCCGCCCCGGAAGGCGGTCATTCAGAGACCGGTTGGTGCTTCGACGAACGACGACTGTACTCCGAACCGCCGCGCGACCTCCTGGGCGATACTGCGCACGCCGAGCGTCTCGGTGGCGTAGTGGCCCGCGTAGATCACGGCGATGCCCAGATCGCGCGCCTGCACGGCGGTGTGATGCGGCCCCTCACCCACGAGGATCGTGTCGAGCCCGAGATCGACGGCCTCGCGGAGCGTGTCGGAGGACGCGCCGGCACCGGTGCACATTCCCCATCGTCTGGTGCGTCGGCCGGGCTCGATCGGCGTGGTGACGGCCCTGCCGCCGTGTTCGGCGGCGAGCGCGCGCATCGCATCGACCAGCGTCGCGGTCGGAACGTCGCACTCGCCGCGCAGCCCCACGTCGAAGCTCGGGCCGTGTTTGGCGAACCCGCCGGATGGGGTCAACCGCAAACGGTCGGCGAGAATGGCGTTGTTCCCGAACCGCGGATGGACGTCCAGCGGCAGGTGCGAAGAGTAGACAGCGATGTCCGAGGCGATGAGCAGGGCGACCCGCTCGTACTGATGGCCCGTCAGGCGCGTGAGCCCTCCCCAGAACATCCCGTGATGCACGATGAGGAGATTGGCGCCGCGTGCCGCCGCGGCGCGAATCGCCACGGTCGAGAGGTCGACGGCTGCCGCGACGTGAGTCACGGAGCCGCTGTTGGTGAACTGGAGCCCGTTCAGCGCGGTCGCATAGTCGGGGATCTCGGCGGTGCGAAGCTCCGCGTCGAGATCGGCGACGATGGCGTCGAGGGCCGCGGCGGTCATTTTGCACGACCCGAGGTGTCGGCCGGGAGCGCGATGTGGTGTCGCCCGGCGAGGATCTCCGCCTGGAGCGAGTCGACGCGCTGACGCAGCGGCGCGGGAAGCCGCTCGTTGGTTGCGTTCAGTACGAGCATCACGACGCGGCTTTCGGTCCCCAGCTCGATGGGGGCCGCGGTGAAGCTGCCGTTCTTCACGGACCGGGCGACGGTGAGGAACGCATGGGGGAGGTCGATCACCACGCTGCCGAGGGTGACGTCCGGCGCCAGCGCGTTCTGATTGGCGTTGGATCCGATCACGAGGGCGCGGTGCGTCTCGCGGGCCGCCTGGAACACACCGAGCCCGGCGGCGTCGGCATTCTGGAAGATGATGTCGGCGCCGCGCTGCATCTGGGCGAGCGCCTGCTCCTTCCCCGCTCCGACGTCGTCCCAGTTGCCGATGTACGCGGTCAGGACGCGGACCTTCGGGTTGACGGATTGGGCGCCGGCCGTGAACGCCCTGAAGCTGTCGCGAACGGGAGGAAGCTCCGTTCCGCCGATCGCCCCGAGGACGCCGCTCCTGGTCAGCGATCCAGCCACGACGCCGGCGAGGTACGAGGCTTCGGAGAAGGCGAAGCGCATTCCGGCGACGTTCGGCGATTGCGAGACGTCGGAAGAAGAGATGACGAAGATCGTTTTCGGGTAGAGCGGCGCGACACGCTTTGCCGCGTCCTGGAACTCGAATCCGTGGCCGAAGACCACCGCGTACCCCTGGGCCCCGTACTGCCGGAAATTCTCGTCGAACTCCGCCGGCGTTTTGGTCTGAATGTGGCTGACCTTGGCACCGAGGCTGTCACGAATGCGCATGAGGCCGTCGTACGCCCCGCCGTTCCACGAGTGGTCGTCGATGGAGCCCGGGGTCAACAGCGCCACCTTCATCTCAGCGCCCAGCGCAGTGCTCGAGTCGCTGGCCTGTTCGTGTCGCTCACCGCGAGTGCAGGCAAGCGACACCAGGACGACACTGTGGAGGACTGTGGAGAACGCGCGTCTGTGGCGTGCGAATTTGCTCATAAGCTCAAGCAAAATGACCGCTTATGTGGTGTGGGAAACATGAAGCGGCGATGGAGCATCGACGGTGGCTACTCATGCGCGCCCATCAGCTCGAGCAGGCGCTCGAGATCATCGGCGGAATAGAACCCGACCTCGAGAGTGCCCCGACTCGCGTCGGTCAAGCGGACTTTCACATCGGTTTGAAGTCGACGTCGGAGCCGGTCCTCGACACTCTTGACCGCAGAATCCCTGGTTCCCGGAGGCTGTGCTTGCCGGTCTCTACTCGGCGCATCTCCGGCCCGGGGCTGAGGAGCGCTCGGACTGACGGCTTCTCGAACTCGCCTCTCCAGCTCTCTAACGCTATAGTGGCGCGATACTGTCTCTAAACCTAGCCTGATGATGGCGCTAGATGACTCCAGAACCAGTAGTGCTTTGGCATGGCCAACGGTCAGCTTGCCCTCTTCGACGAGCCCGAGGATTTCTCGAGGGAGGTTCAGGATTCGGAGCAGCCCAGTGATCGTGGTTCTGTCTTTCCCGATCGCGTGCGCGACCTCCTGCTGCGTCAAGCCGAATTCATCGATGAGGGATCGATATCCATTGGCTTCTTCGATGGGATTGAGATCAGCCCGTTGAAGGTTTTCGATCATCGCGAGCGTCAACATCATGCGATCGTCGATGTTCTTGATGATCGCCGGCACCTCCTCCCAGCCGAGCCGGGTCACGGCTCGCAGGCGTCGCTCTCCTGAAATGAGCTCAAATCCGTCGCCGGCCGGTCTGACGGAGACGGGCTGCAACAGGCCAGACGCCTTGATGGAGGCCTGGAGCTCGCTGAGCTCTTCTTCGGCGAATTCTCGCCGTGGCTGAAACTGGTTCGGCCTGATCTTGCTCAGCGGTATCCGTCGGAGCTCATTCGACTGGTCTCGTCCGGTGGATGCCGAAGGAATGAGGGCGTCCAGGCCCCGTCCCAGCCTCTTTCCCTTTTCGGTGGACATTCTTCAGAGTCCTTCCGCGAGCGAGTAGCGACGTTATCGCGACGAACCGCCGCGATCTTCCACGCCGCGACGAGTCATCAGCTCCTTCGCCAGGCCGAGGTATGCCTGAGCGCCAACCGAAGCCACGTCGTACGAGATGATTGGCATTCCGAAGCTCGGAGCTTCAGCGAGCCGGACGTTCCTGGGAATGACGGTCTCGAAGACCTTCGTGCCGAAGTACTCCCGCGCCTCTGACGCTACCTGGCGGGAGAGATTGAGCCTGGCATCATACATCGTGAGAAGGACTCCATCGATCGCCAACGCCTCATTCACGCTTCTCTGGACCAGGTGAACGGTGTTGAGCAGTTGGGAAATTCCTTCGAGCGCGTAGTACTCGCACTGGAGCGGAATCAACAGGGCGTCCGCGGCCGCCAACATGTTCAGCGTGATCAAGCCAAGGGACGGCGGACAGTCGATGAGGATCCAATCGTATTCCTCACGCAGTCCCTCGAGCGCCTTCCGCATCGCGCGCTCGCGACCGTCCAGCTCGACGAGCTCCACCTCGGCGCCAGCCAACTCGGGCGTGGCGGGGACGACGTCGAGCTTGGCGAACTGAATCCCTCGAACAACGGCCTGCCGGCAAGGGATCTCGCCGAGGAGTACCTCGTATGTGGTCGCATTGATCTTGTCTCGCGCGAGGCCGACCCCGCTTGTGGCGTTGCCCTGCGGGTCGCCATCGAGCAGGAGCGTCCGCTGTTCAGCAACCGCGAGGCTTGCAGCGAGATTGATTGCGGTGGTGGTCTTGCCCACTCCGCCCTTCTGGTTCGCGATCGCGAGTACCCTACCCACCAATACCTCGTGTGGAAGCCAAAGGCGCGCCCAGCTGATCCCAAGCTAACTCTGGTGTGCCACGTGGCACATGAGGGCGCTCTTCCGTGGCCTTTCTAACGCACGAAGACCCACGAGCCGTTGACGGTGGCGACGATGGACTGCTGACCAGGCTCGATGGGCGTCGACTGGGCGGCCATAGCCGACGCCGCTTCGAACCGTCTCATCAGCGGCTGAGGGCCGCCAAACGAGCTCGACAGCTCAATCAACATTCCAAGGCTCCCACCAGCCGCCCTGGCCATCGCCTCGGCGTCAGCCCTGGCCCTGCTCACCGCTTGAGCCAGCGCCGCTCGACGGAGCTCGTCCGCGTTTGAGCTCCAGAACTCGAGTCCGTTGATCTGGTTGGCACCCTTCGCCAGAGCCGCATCGATCACCGTGCTCACCTGATCGATACGCTGTAGCTCGACGCGAACGGTGTTGTTGACCACATATGCCGTCACCCGCGAAGTCCGACCCTGAGCATCATACTGAATCTCCGGGTTCACGGAGTAGTTCTGCGTAGAAATGGCCTGCGCCAGAACGCCAAGCGCCTTTATTGTGTCGATGATGGCGCGTTGACGGCGCGAATTGTCGGCCGCCGAAGCAGTCGCACTCACCGCCCTGCTCTGAACGCCAATGTAAATCGTTGCCCTGTCAGGTGTTGCCTTCACTTCACCCTGCCCTGCGGCGTTCACGTGCGACACTGTCGAAGTCAGCGCGCCGCCCTGAGACCGGGCCGACTGCGGCCCGAACAGCATCGCGCAAATCACCACCGCCCACCTGGAAACGTGTCTCACGATGCTCCCTCCATGCGAAGAGTCCCTCATGACAGGGCCGGACCGCGTCGCACGGTCGATGCCACCCTGGCCCGCGTCTCCCCGATCCCGATGCGAATGGGGCGACACGAAACTATCCAACAAACCCTCATGATCTACAACACAGGTTGTTTCTCCGACCTCGCCCACCGGTCGCGCCGGCGCTCCCGGCCCGACTGAGCCTGGCCGAGCGGCACCCATCCACAAAACAAACCACCGGCGAACGCGGAGCGACGGATGACGCGGAGCGGAGTGTAAGCGTCCAGCCGGGGAGGCTCGAGCGCCCCGAACCGACCGTCGCACCCCACTCACCGTTCCGGCGAGTGCTCGTCGGCGGTTAGCGGTCGATGAAAAAGGCGACGAGAGGCTACCGCGAAGGTCGCAAAGATCACGAAGGACCCCTGCTCGCTTCATCAGAGGGCCATTCAACGGAGCTAGCCCGGCGCTCTTCGTGACCTCCGTGACCTTCGTGGTGAAACCGATCAGCGCCTTGCTTCAGCAACCTGTGAGACGCACACGGTGCGCCAGACGCGTCGTTCGCCGCGCCGGCCTGTCCTCTGGCTACTGGAATCCAGAAGCGGTCAGTGCGCGGGATGTCGTCGCTGCCGCTCGATCTCCAGCAGCAGGTTCTGGAGATCCGAGGGGCTCACCCCCGGGATGCGCGCGGCCTGCGCGAGCGTAGCGGGACGGTGAAGTGACAGTTTCTGGCGTGCCTCCATCGACAGCGATCGCATGGCGCCATAGTCGAGCGCGGAGCCGAGCGACACGGCGCCCATCCGACGCATTCGATCCGCCTGCTCGCGCTCCCGACCGAGGTAGCCGGCGTACTTGAGCTCCAGCTCGACGGTAGTCACGGCATCGGGGGCGAGACCCGCACCAACCCCGGCACCCCCGAACAGCTCGAGCAGCGACACCCCCTGCCGTTTGGCGACATCCGCGATGCGCACTGGCTGCGACAGAGGCGCGCTGGCGGCGTGCGCGAGGATCGGAGCTGCCGCCGCCGGGCCGATGCTCGTCGTCTCGGCGAGAGTCAGCGCCCGCGTTTCCTGCTCCAGCCGATCCGCGACGATGCTCCGCTCCGACTCATCGAAACCGCCTCGCTCCATCATGACCGTCGCCAGCCGACGCAGCGCGTTGTCCTGCCGGATCGTCAACCGGAACTCCGATCGTGACGTGAAGAGGCGGTACGGCTCGTCAACGCCGCGCGTCACCAGATCATCCACCAGGACGCCGATGTACGACGACTCTCGCCCCAGCACGACCGGGTCGCCGCCCAGCACGGTGACGGCGGCGTTGGCGCCCGCAATGACGCCCTGACCCGCGGCCTCCTCGTAGCCGGTTGTCCCGTTGATCTGCCCCGCGAAGAACAGACCGGGAAGCGCCCGCACCTGGAGAAGCCGATCGAGCTGCGTCGGCACGTAATAGTCGTACTCGATCGCGTAGCCGGCGCGTGTCATCCGCACCGCTTCCAGCCCCGGCACGGTCCGCAGGATTCGCAGCTGCACCTCGGCCGGGAGCGACGTCGACAACCCGTTGACGTACATCTCGGCCGTATCGTGTCCCTCAGGCTCCAGGAACAGCTGGTGCCGCTCCGCGTCGGGGAAGCGCACCACCTTGTCCTCCACGGAGGGGCAGTACCGCGGCCCCTGCGCCGAGATCGCGCCTCCATACATCGCCGAGCGTCCGATGTTGTCCTGGATGAGCTGCTTCCCGGCGTCTTCCAGGTAGGTGATCCAGCACGGCAACTGGGCCGGATGCCGAGTGTGGTCACCGTCCCGGCGTCGGCCGCTCCAGAAATGCGACCACGAGTAGTCGAACGGCTCGATCTCGGAGTCCTGGCGCTGGAGGCGGGCGACGTCCACGGAGCGGCCATCGATCCGGGGTGGTGTCCCCGTCTTGAAGCGCGCGACCTGAAGACCGACGTCTTCCAGCTGCGCGGCCAGATCCACCGTCGCCGGCTCCCCCGCCCGCCCACCGGAGACGGCCGTGTCCGTCCCGATGTGAATGCGTCCGCGCAGAAACGTTCCCGTCGTCACCACTACCGCGCGCCCCGAGAAACGGCGTCGTTCGACGGTTTCGATTCCCGCGACGCGGCCGCCGGCGTCGAACACCAGTCGGGCGACCGTGCCCTGAATCGTGTGCAGGGAGGGCCGCGCCTCGATCAACGACCGGACCGCGCGGCGGTAGAGTCCGCGATCGCACTGCGCCCGCGGCGCCCAGACGGCCGGTCCCTTGCTGCGGTTGAGCATGCGGAACTGGAGGCAGGCCATGTCCGTGGCGCGGGCCATGATGCCACCCAGCGCGTCGACTTCGCGGACGACGGTGCCTTTCGCCACGCCGCCGATCGCCGGATTGCACGACATCTGGCCGATGGTCTCGAGCGCCGACGTGACGAGCCCGACGCGAGCGCCCAGCCGGGCCGCCGCGACGGCGGCCTCGGTTCCGGCGTGTCCCGCTCCGATGACGATGACGTCGAAGTCGGCTTCGAAGGGCCGGGATGCGGACGACGGGGACATGGCCGCAAGCTAGCGGCGCGAGACTCAGCGCTTCCTGCTCAGCGAGGGCCTCGTCACCACGGGCGTGATCTCGCCGTGGCGCAACAGGCCGTGCCACCCGCACTCGTAACACCAGCTCGTCCGGAACCACGGCAACAGCCGGTTCCAACCGCGAGACTCGACGCGGAGCGTCGGCGCGTCACAGTTCGGGCACCGGTCCCCCGGCGAGAGCAGGAAGTAGAACACGATCGTGGCCGCGATGGCCCGCAGCACGAACAGGCCGCCGAAAATCGCGATGAACAGGAACGCCTTGAGGAACATCCGGGCTCCTTCTACAGCCGTTTCTCAACCTGCGCCCACGCCTCGACGAACGCCACGTCGTTCTCGAGACGTTCGATCACTACTTCGGTACCCGCCGGTAACGGAGTCTGATCCACGCCGCGCGCGCGCACCACGCGACGATCCCCGCCGACCTCGAACGAGATCTCACCCTCGCGATCGCGCTCGATGGCCGAGACGACGCGTGCGACGTGGCCCTGCAACACGTACCGCGGGTCGTCGACGTCGTGCTCCACCGGCTTTGCCCACCACCCCTTCATGACTCGTACCGTCGTGGCCGACGCCACGGCGGCGAAGGCGATCGCGGCCACGAACGACTCGATGGGACCCGCGCCCGCCAGCAGGACGAGGTATCCCGACAGTCCGAACACCGCCGCGGCCACGGTCACCACCGCTGGCGACAGCCGGTAGGTCGGGCCGTCGGAATCGGCGAACCCCCGGGGGCGCTCCACCCCGAGCAGCATGACCCGGACACCCTGGAGCAGGCCGCCGGTCAGCGAAGCGAGAAAGAGATACTTCACGCCGAAGGGTGACCCGCGGATCCCGGCTTCGCCAGACCGCCATCGAGCACCGAATCGAAGAAGCGGCCGACTCGTTCCTCCGCGTAGTACACCGGTCGCCATGGGAGCGCGCCCGCGACGAAGCCGACGTGCCCGCCGTGCGCGACGAACTCGAGGCGCAGTGAAGGATTGGGCGCCGCCACTCGTCGCACGTCGTCGAGCACGCTGGCGGGAAGGAACGGATCGTCGATGGCACTCAGGAGGAGCGTCGGAACGGCGATCTCGGCGAGGTAGCGGATCGAGCTCGAGCGCGTGTAATAGTCGTGCGCGTCCACGAAGCCGTGGACCGGAGCGGTGACGGCGTCGTCGAAATCGTAGATGGTCCTGGCCGCCGCGAGCCGCGATGCGTCGAACAACCCCGGATGCCGCCGCAGCTTCGCCGCCGCTTTGCGCCGCAGGGTCCGGACGAAGTGTCGATCGTACACCCTCGCGAATCCCCGCTGGAGGTGACGACACCCGCGCTCGAGATCGAAGGGCACGGACACCGCCGCGGCGCCGCGGATCTGCCCCGGAACCGCCGCGCCCCGCTCGCCCAGCCACTTGAGAAGCACGTTCCCGCCCAGCGACACTCCGACGGGGAGCAGCTCGCTCTCCGGCGACCGTTCGATGAGTCGCCGAGCCACCAGATCGAGGTCCGTGGTCTCGCCCGAGTGATACAGACGCGCGCCACGGTTCAGCTCGTCCCCACATCCCCTGAACACGAGCAGGGTCGCGCTCCACCCGCGCCGTCGTGCCTGCTCGAACAGCCCCGTCACGTAGTGGGACCGACGTGTGCCCTCGAGTCCGTGCAACAGGAGGAGCCGGGGAGCGCCCGGCCGCCCATCCAGATGCACCAGGTCCAGGAAGTCCCCGTCCGGCGTCTCGATCCGCTCGTCGCGCGTGGGCAGAGACGCGGGACGCCGGAAGAACTTCGCCCACATCGTCTGGGCGTGAGCGCCCGGTACCCACCACGCGGGCCGGTAGGTATCCTTGGATCGCTCGTTCACGGCCTCGCTCCGCTGCCCGGTCTCACCGCAATGGAAGTCCAGATCTTCGGCGTCAGAAAAAGTGCCGACACCCGCAAGGCACTGCGCTTCTTTGCCGAGCGGCGGATCAAGACGCATTTCGTGGACTTCGACGAGCGCCCCGCCGCGCCGGGCGAGCTGCGGCGATTCGTCCAGAAGTTCGGGCTCACCGCGCTGATCGACCGGGACTCGCGTCGCTACTCGGAACTGGGTCTCCAGCATTCCCGTCATTCCGACGACCGCTGGCTCTCGATGCTGGCGGACGAGCCCCTCCTCCTGCGGATGCCGCTGGTGCGCAGCGGCAACCTGCTGAGCGTCGGCCTGGCCGAGGAGGACTGGAAGCGCTGGCTGTCGAGCTCGTGACGCAGCTCGTGCTGGGCGGAGTGGCCGTCGAATTCGGCGCGACCACCGTCCTGGAGAACGTGAGCTTCACGGTTGCGGCAGGCGAGCGATGGGGAATCATCGGCCGCAATGGGACCGGAAAAACCTCCCTCTTCCGTCTCCTGACGGGCGAGCTGGCACCCGCGCGCGGGAGCGTGTCCCGTCAGACGGGACTGCGCGTGTCGCTGCTGGAGCAGCATCGAGACATGGGGGGCGCGACGACGGTCTGGGAGGCGGCCGCCGGCCCGTTCGCCGAGCTGCTCGCCCTGGAGCGGTCGATCGCGGAGCAGGCCGAGCGGCTGGGCGACGACTCCGGCCCGGAAGCGCTGGCGCAGTATGGGCGGGACCTCGAGCGTTTCGAACGGGAGGGGGGATATACCATCGCTCCACGCGTCGACGCCGTCCTGCAGGGGCTGGGGTTCGATCCCGTCCGCGCCCGGACCATGCCCATCGATCGGCTCAGTGGCGGCGAGCGCGGACGGTTGGGGCTGGCACGACAGCTCGTGAGCCCCGCGGACGTCATCCTGCTCGATGAGCCGACGAACCATCTCGACCTGGAGACCTCACGCTGGCTGGAGCAGTACCTGGGATCCGTCAGCACGACCGTCCTGCTCATCAGTCACGACCGGGCGTTTCTCGCTTCCGTCGTCGACCACGTATTGCATCTCGAGGGTGGAACGGCGCAGGCGTACACGGGCGGCTACGGGTCGTTCGTCGCGCAGCGCAACGAGCGGCGTCTCACGCAGCAACGCGCCTACGATCAGCAGCGGCGGGTCATCGAGAGCGAATCGGATTACATCGCCCGCAACCTGGCCGGCCAGAACACCCGGCAGGCGAAAGGGCGACGGAAACGTCTGGAGCGGCTTCCGCGGCTGAGCGCGCCCGTGGCCGAGGAGTCGTCGATGGCGGTCCGTTTTCACGCGGGCGACCGCGGCGGCGACCGCGTCGTGATCGCCGATCACCTCAGCGTTGCCATTGCGGGGCGACCCCTGATCGACGACTTCACGGCCACGCTCATGCGGGGGGAGGTCGTCGGCCTCGTGGGTCCCAACGGATCGGGGAAGTCGACCCTCATCCGGACCCTCATGGGTGAGTTGGAGCCGGCGGGCGGGTCGCTCCGCGCCGGCACGGGGCTGGAGATCGCGTACTACCGGCAGGACATGGCGCAGGTGCCGCTCGACAAGACGCTGTACGAAGTCATCGCGGAGCTGCGCCCGCTTTGGGAGCGGCGCCTCGTGCAGGGCCACCTTGGCCGTTTCGACTTCTCGGGCGACGAGGTCCAACGCCGCGCGGGCTCCCTGTCCGGCGGCGAGCGTGCGCGCGTGGCGCTGGCGATGCTCACGCTCGGCGGGGCGAACCTGCTGATTCTCGACGAGCCGACCAATCATCTGGACGTCGAGTCGATCGAAGCGCTGGAAGACGCGCTCGAGGATTACGAGGGCAGCGTCCTTCTCGTGAGCCACGATCGCGAGCTGCTGCGGGCGTTGACCACCCGGGTCTGGGTGCTGCACGACAGACGCGTCACGGACTTCCACGGGTCGTTCGCCGAATGGGAGGTCGTCGCGCGTGAGCGGGAGCACGCCGCCGCCGTCCGCGCCGCCGAGGCGGAGGCGCTCCAGCGGGTCAGGGAGCGCAAAGCCGTCCCCCGGCGCGAGCGTCCCGACCGCGACGCCCGCATCGCCCTCGAGCGAGCGCGCCGTCGCCTGGAAGACGCGGAGCGCGAGATCGAGGCGCTCGAGACGCGCATCGCCGAGGTGACCGCGATCCTCGAAGATCCCGCGCTCTATGCCGCCGAGGGCGGGGTGGGGCGGGCAGGCATCCTGGGCCGGGAGCTCGAGGAGCTGCGCGCCGCGGTGGACAGGCGCCTCGAGGAGTGGACCGCGGCCGGAGAAGCCGTCATCGCCGCCGAGGGAAACGTGGCTCGCGACTGACCGTCAGAATTCGCCGATCATGCCGATCTCGGTCTCGAGGTGGAGGCCGAATCGTTCCGACACGGCGTGTTGCGCGTGGGCGATGAGCGCGCGCACGTCGGCCGCCGTGGCGTGACCCAGATTCACCAGGATGTTCGCGTGGATGTGCGAGATCTGCGCGTCGCCGACGCGGAAACCCTTGAGCCCGCACTGATCGACCAACCGGCCGGCCCCGACGCCCTCGATCTTCTTGAAGATCGATCCCGCGCTGGGGTGCCAGTCGAGCCAGGGATGCCGCGACCCGCGCCAACTGAGATTCTCCTGGAGGATGCGATGGAGCGTCGCGGGGTCGGCGCGACGGAGGCGGAAGGTCGCATCGAGGACGACGTCGCGCGTATGGTGGAAGACGGAATCGTCGTATCCGAATCGCACGTAGTCCGCGTCCACGGTCCGCCGCGTTCCATCCTCCGCGAGGATTCGGCACGACTCGAATACCTCGGCGATGAACATCGTCCGCTCGCGCTCGGGTGCCGGCGACAGGAAGTGTAGATTCTGCCAGATGGCGCCTCCGACCGTGCTCGGGATCCCGACGTAGTGCTCCAGACCCGACCAGCCGCGCGCGACCGAGGCCTGGATCAGGTCCTTCATCACGGCGCCGCTCTCGGTCCACAGGCGACCGGTCTCGCCGTCGTCGTGGAACTCGTGGTGCCGCGCGGTGTTTCGAACCACGAGTCCGCGCACGCCGCGGTCGCCGACGAGAATGTTCGCGCCCAGTCCGAGCACGAAGTAGGGAACGCCCAGCTCGCGCGCGGCGGTCACCGCACCGGCCAGCTCGTCCGCGTCGACGGCCTCGACGAACAGGTCGGCTGGCCCGCCGATGCGAAAGGTTGTATAAGGAGCCAGCCCGACGTTCCGTCGCGTCCTGTCGGCCGGCAGCCGCGCCGCGAGCGCGTCGAGCGTCTCTGATCGAGGATCCGTCATGTCCGGGGAAAAGAAACCATGTCACTGTTCCTGATGCCACGACTGCTCTCCAACCGCCGGCGCCGCGGCATGACGCTGCTCATGCTCATGCTCGCGCTCGGCGCCTCGGTCGCGACGGGGCAGTCGCGGTCGGATCTCGAGAAGCGCATCCGGCGGACCGTGCTCAACAACGGGCTCGAGGTCATCGTCGTCGAGAACCACGGCGTCCCGCTCGTCACGGTCGAGGCGGACGTCAAGAACGGTTCCTTCACGCAGGACTCCGCCTACGAGGGGTTGTCACACCTCTACGAGCACATGTTCTTCAAGGCGAACGCGGAGTACCCGCGGCTCGACGACTTCGTCGGGCGTGCCTCGGAGCTCGGCGCGGTGTTCAACGGCAGCACCCGCGAAGAGGTCGTCAACTACTACCTGACCATCCCGCGCGACAGCGTCGAGGGGGGCGTCGCCTTTCTCGCCGCGGCGCTCAAGGCTCCGCTCTTCCGCGCGGAGGAGCTCGAGCGCGAGCGCTCGGTGGTGATCGGCGAGTACGACCGGAGCGAGTCCGAGGTCGGGTTCGCCTTCCAGCACGCGACCGAGAAAGCCCTCTGGGGCTCGGCCTACAGCCGCAAGGACCCGCTGGGCGACCGCCGCGTCATTCTCTCGACGACACCGTCGAAGATGCGGACCATCCAGGGGCGCTACTACGTCCCCAACAACACCGCCCTCATCATCGCCGGCGACATCACGCCGGAGCGCGGCTTCGCGCTCGCCGCCAAGTACCTGAACGACTGGCCGCGCGGTGCCGACCCCTTCGTCGCCAATCCCATTCCGCCGGTTCCGCCGCTGACGCGAGACACGGGCGTGATCGTCGAAGCGCCGATCGGGACCGTCTACGTGCAGTTCCAGTGGCACGGACCGAGCGCGCGAAAGGACCCGGCGGCGACGTACGCCGCTGACGTCTACTCGGACGTCCTCAACCAGCCCGGATCGAAATTCCAGCAACATCTGGTCGACGCGGGGCTGTTCGAGTCCATCGGGGTCAACTACTACACGCTGAATCAGGTCGGCCCGATCACCGTCTCCGGAGCGACGACGCCGAGCAAGCTCAAGCAGGCGATCGTCGCCCTCGACGCCGAGCTGAAACGGACGGTCGAGCCGGGCTACATCACGACGAAGGAGCTGGCCGTCGTCAAGCAGCACCGCCTGGCCGACGCGATGTTCAACATGGAGCGGTCCTCCGATTTCGCCCACACGATCGGATTCTGGTGGGCGGTGCTCAGTGTCGACTACTTCTTCGGCTACGCCGACGCGATGGCCGGCCAGACGCCGGACGAGCTCCGCCGGTACGCCACCACGTACATCATCGGCAAGCCGCGCGTGACCGGCGTCATGCTGCCGGCAGAGATCAGACGGCAGCTCCAGCTGACCCTCGGCGACATCACGGCGAGGAGCATCCGCCCATGATCCGACCGGGTCTGATCGCCGTCGCCGCCCTCACGCTCGGGGCGGTCGGTCCGCGAGCGCGCCGGCCGGAGCCCGTCTCCATCCAGGCCGACACCCTCACCAGCACGTTCGAGGTCAACGGGCTTCGCGTGCTGCTCCGGCGCAATACCGCCAACGACGTGATCGCGGCGAACCTCTATTTCCTGGGAGGCAGTCAGCAGCTCACGCCGGCGACGCAGGGCATCGAGACGCTGCTCCTCCTCACCTCCGAGCGCGGGACACAGCGGTTTCCCGGCAGCGCGATGCGCACGCTGACCGGCGAGCTCGGCACGGTGATCCGGGTCGCGCCTTCGAAGGACTGGACCACGCTCGCCCTGCGGTCGGTACGCAGCACGTTCGATTCGAGCTGGGCGCTGTTCGCCGATCGCGTGATGCATCCCACGCTCGCGGCCGCCGACGTCGAGTTCATGCGATCGCAGGTGCTCACGGGGCTTCGCGGCGAGGACAGCGATCCGGATGCGCTGTTGCAGAATCTCGCCGACAGCATCGCGTATGAGGGTCATCCCTACGCGCTGTCGCCCGAAGGGACGCTCCGCTCGGTGCCGTCGCTGACCGTGCAACAGCTCCGGGACTATCAACGCACCAGCTTCGTGACGTCGCGCATGATGCTCGTCGTCGTCGGGAACGTGGAACGGGCGAGGTTGGAGCAGCTGGTGCGGTCGACGCTCGGCACGCTTCCGCGCGGCGCCTATACGTGGTCGCCGCCGAAGCCCATCACGAATCAGACCCGCGCGGTCGTCGTGCGCTCGGCGCCGCTTCCGACCAACTATCTGATGGGCTACTACGCGGGGCCGGCGGCCGCCGACAGCGATTACGCGGCCCTCCGTCTCGCGTCGGCCGTTCTCGCCGGTCGGTTCTTCACGGAGATCCGGTCCAATCGCAACCTGTCCTACGCACCGGATGCGCCCTTCCTCGAGCGGGCCATCGCCACCGGCGGCGTCTACGTCACGACGGTGGATCCGAACGCCACGCTCCAGATCATGCGGACCGAGATCACCAAGCTTCAGCGCGATCCCATCGAGCGCGACGGGCTCCAGCGTCTGATCGGTCAGTTCATCACCGATTACTTCCTGAAGAACGAAACCAACGGCGACCAGGCCAACTTCCTCGCCCGCGCCGCCATCTACCAGGGCGACTACCGCCGTGCCGACCGGTTCGTCGAGGATCTGCGGCGCGTCCGGCCCGACGACATCAGACGCGTCGCCCGTCAGTACATGCACGATTTCCGCTTCGCCTTCGTCGGCGATCCGACGAAGCTCGACCGCTCGCTGCTCGACCGGTTCTGACCTAGCCGCCGAACTCGCGCGCCACCGCGCGCGGGTCCAGGCGGCCGTCGAGCAGCTCCTGGCCCAACACCACGGCCGCGACTCCCCGGTGCTCGAGGGCATGGAGGTCGTCCACGCAGGAGACGCCGTCCCGTGGGGCGACGAGGACGCGGCTGCCGGATGCCTGGGCCAGGTCCTCGAGCAGCGCCAGCGTGCTGGCGCGTTCAGCGGCGTCCAGATCGACGCCGGTCACGAGCATTCCTCCGAGGGGGAGCGACGCGAGCTCGGCGGCGAGGTCCAGGACGTCGATGGGCAGCGTCCGCGTCCAGCCGCGACGCGACACCCGGCGATTGCGGATCGCCGTCTCGAGGACGATGGCGCCGGGAAACGCGCCGGCAACGCCCACCAGCCATTCGGGCTCGTCCATCCCGCGCGCCCCGACGACCAGTTGGGCGGCGCCATCGGCCAGGTATCGCTCGATTCGATCGCCGGAATCGATGTCGCCCGCGACCATGCACTCCGCGGAGCCGTCCCGGAGCAGCCGCTCGACGAGGGCGCCGCTGGCTCCGGTCGCTTCGCCATCCGCGGCTTGGACGAACAGTCGACGAAATCCTGCGTGCAGCCACTCCCGCGCCGCTTCCAGGACGTCCGGAGATGCGGCGCGCGCGCCTGTGCCTGTGCCCGCGGCGTCGACTGTGGGAATAGCGTCCATGCTGAACCCTACCGTCCCGGTCCGGAACGGTCTATGGCTTGCACCACGGAGGACTCGTTGCGTCAGCCGTCGCTTGTGAATAGTTTCACAATGCTCGGCGGCTCTCGCGGAGCGCGACCAATCACGACGAAGGCACCACTGGAGGCCTTAGAATGCGTTTGAGCACGATCACGCTCCTTGCGAGCGCTACGGTTCTCGCCGCGTGCGGGACGAAAGAAGGGACGAAGACCGACACGGCAGCCACCGCCGCTCCGCCGGCTGCAGCTCCGGCCGCCGCGCCGGCCGCCGCCGGCACCAAGATGCCGGTGACCGGCCAGACGGTCGAGGTGAAGATGGTGCAGAATGCCTCGGGGGCGTACGAGTTCCAGCCCAAGGACATCACGGCCAAGGTTGGCGACGGTATCAAGTTCACGGTGATCGCCGGAACGCCGCACAACGTGGCGTTCGAGCCGACGGACGTGCCGGCGGCCGCCCTCCCTCAGCTCAAGGCCAACATGGAGAGCCAGGAGCTGTCCAGCCCGTTCATGACCGCGCCGAACGAGACGTGGGTCCTCTCGCTGGCGGGTCTGCCGGCTGGCACCTACAAGTTCTTCTGCACGCCGCACAAGACGATGAACATGACGGGGACGATCACGCTCCAGTAGTCGGACCCGGAGGCGTTCGTTTCGGCGAGGGAGGGGGTGCAACCGCACCCCCTCCCTCGTTTTTCGCCCCTGAGCCGTGGCCCACGACCTGCCAGTCCGATGGAGTAGAGATGCGCGTTGCCTCATCGTCCAACTGGCTGGCTGCCCGCGCCGCCAACGTCGTGCGACGCACGGTGTTTCTGGCCGCCGTCGGATCCGGCGCCTGTGCGGCGGCGGTTGCCGCGCTGGTCGCCGTGACGCGCCAACCCAGAATGCCCCGAGTGCAGGCTGAATCGGCCGGCCCCCTCCTGTCGGTGGACACCGCCCTTCTCGCCGCCGCGCTCACGGCCGGTCAACGCCGTCTTGCCGCGGCAGACTCAGGACTCGACGCGGTTCGCGCACGGACGCGAGCCGCGCCGCCTCCCGCCCCCGTGGATTCGCTCGACAGGATCCGGGTCGCGCGACGCGATTCGCTCTCGAACGAGCTGGCAGGGCTGCAGGCACTGGTGACGACGGCCCAGACTGCCCCCCTTCCGAGCTCCTACCGCGCGCTCGCTGTCGCTCCGGCGCTGGCCTCCAGCAATGAAGTGAAGGCCATGCTCGACTCACTCGGCGAAGTGGAGCGGGAGCGCGATGCGATGGCGACCGGCGGCGGCTCCGACCCGATCTTCGTGGCGCTGACGTCCCGCCTCACGGACCTTGGCCGCGCGATTCAGTCGAAGGCGGAAGACCGTATTCGCCAGCTCCGGGATCAACTGACGGGCATCGCGACCGCGGCGGCCGAGAGGCCATCGGCCGTGCCGGCTCCGGCCGATACCGCCCGCTGGATTGCGGAACGCGATTCGGCCCGCGCGTTTCTCGAAACCGCCCGCGGCGATCTGCAACGCATGCGCGAGCGCGCCGCGGCGGAGGCGGAGGCCCGGCGAGTGGCGAGCACCAGCGCGGCGACCTCCCACAGCCCGGCCATGCTGGGCGCGGCGTTGGTCTTTCTCGTCGTCCTGTCGTTCGCTGCTGGACTGGCCGACGAGATCCGGAGGCCCCGCATCGCCGATGCCGTCGACGCGGAACGCGCGACCGGCATCCGGGTCCTGGCGACGGTGCATGCCAGGCCTCGCGCCCCCGATCGCGCGCGCCGCGCGACGGACCGCTCGCTCGCCCTCGTCGATCCATCCAACGAGGCGTTCTCGGCTTCATATCTGGCGATCGTCGGGAATGCCGTGAGCACCATCGGTCTCACCGTGGCCTCGGACGTGCCCGAGGTCGCGGCGGCCGTCGCGCTCAATGTGGCCGCGATCGCGGCCGAGGAGGCGCGCTCGACTCTCATCATCGACGCCGGCGACCGCCCGGGCCTTTCCGTCCTCATGGGCGCGGGCGACACGAGGGGCACGACTGACGTTGCGCGAGGTGCCGCCGAGTGGACCGACGTCGTCGCGTCGGTGCCGGTGGGACGCGGCCGGAGCGTCGACATCGTCCCATCAGGACAGGGCACCAGCGACCCCGACGCGATCTGCGCCGCCATCCGGAAAGACGCCGTCCGGCTGGCGCGCCACTACGACGCGCTCATCGTCCTCACGACTCCGGAGCGCGCAGCGAGCGGGGTCGCCGCGGCGATGATTCTCCCGGACGTCGTCCTCTGCGTTCGTGCGGGCCACACGCTGGTTGCGTCGGCCGCGGCGCAGGTCGAAGCCCTCGAGCTGAGCGGCGCGAAGGTACTGGGGCTGATCGTGTGGAGCGCGCCGCTACCGCGCGGGATCCCGCGGAAGCGCCAACGGCACGAAGCGGCGCGGCAGCGCTCCACGTCGTCGGGTCTTGGCGACTCTCTGGTCGGCGCGCGAACGTAGATTGCGTCGGCGTTGGCCGCCCGGCCGACTCCACGACCAGCGACCCCGAACCCGGCATGTACGCTGACACCCTGCTCGGGGTGGAACAACGGCATCTCATCGGCGTGGCCTCCTGGGGAGGCCTCTCACTCCTGACGGGCGCGCTCGTCGTGCTGCTGCTGCGGGGCGGCGGACGCGCGGCCCGATCTCCTCTGCTGTTCCATTTCGGGGCTCAGGTCGCCCTGTGGGGAGGCGTCATTGGCATGACGGCGCTCGTCCGCTATCGGTCCATCAGTCTGCGGGACCTCGCCGGCGCGGTCGGGCTCGATCGGGCGACATGGTTCGCCATCGGTCTCGAGGTCGGTCTGTCCATCGCGGGAGCGTTCCTGGCGATTGCCTCCTGGATCGGAGGGCGGCGACTGGCCGGCGTCGGCTCCGGAATCGCGATCACCACCCACGGTCTCGCCCTGATGTTGCTCGATCTTCGCCTGGCGTCGGCGATCGTCCGCTGATGGCGGAAGCCCTTCTGGACGTCCGGAACCGTCCCAAGGACGTCGCGTATGCGCTCGTGCTCACGACCGTGGTTCAGCTCCTGGGCGACGTCGACGACGAGATAGCGGCGATGGCGACCATCACCTCCGTGCTGCATCACGGCTTCGGGTTCCTCTGGACGGGCTTCTATCGGGTCACGGCGCCCAACGTTCTGCGTCCGGGTCCGTATCAGGGAACGGTCGGGTGTCTCGAGATCGCGTTCGGGAAGGGCGTCTGCGGAACCGCGGCGGCCGAGCGCCGCACGGTGATCGTACCGGACGTGCGGCGATTCCCGGGTCACATCGCCTGCGATCCGCGCTCACGCTCGGAAATCGTGGTTCCCGTCCTGGATCGCGCCGGGGCGTTGCGCGCGGTGCTCGACATCGATGCCGACCGCACGGGGGTGTTCGACGAACAGGACAGAGTGGGACTGGAGCTGCTGATGACGTGGTTCAGCCGTCCCCGGTAGTCGATGCCGGGCTATTCCGATCGAATCAATCACGCACTCGCCTTCGCGGCCAAGCACCATGACCGCCAGGTGCACAAGGGCGCGCGTCCGCCGTACCGGACGCGCGCGGCGAACGTCGCCATCATTCTCGCCCGTTACGACCAGCCCGATCAGACGCTCGTCGCCGCCATCCTGCTCGATGTGATCCATGATGCCGTCAGCGAGCGCCGGACGCGGGAGACGCTCGACGAGCGCGTGGGAGAGAAGTTCGGCGGCGACACCCTGGAGCTCGTGCTGTCCATCACCCCTCGACCCACCGACGACGAGGGGCTCGAGCTCTCGCACGAGGAGCGTCGCGACGACCTGCTCGAGCGCTTGGTGCGCGCACCCGACGCGGCCCGGTGGGTGAGCGCCGCTGACCTGCTCCACGAGGTCTCGCTGACACTGGCGAACCTCCGCCGCACGATCGATCCCGACTCGGTATGGGCAACGCTGCCGCTCGGCCGTACGGGGACCCTGGGATGGTTCCGGCGCCTCTACGATCGCCTGGACGCGCTGGCGTTCACCGCGCCGATCATGAGCGAGATCGGTGAGGCACTCGACGCGCTCGAGACCGTGGCCGGCGGTCAGCCGTAGGACGTCGCGACGTACTCGTCGAGGATCTCGAGAAAGTCCTTCACGATGGTGTCGCCCCGGAGCGTCGTCCGGAGCTTTCCGTCGACGTACACGGGCGCCCGCGGATCCTCGGCCGTGCCTGGCAGCGAGATGCCGATGTTGGCGTGCTTGGACTCGCCGGGCCCGTTGACCACACAACCCATCACGGCGACTCGCATCTCTTCCACGCCGGGATGCGCCTGCCGCCAGATCGGCATCTGCTCTCGGATGTAGCCCTGGATGTCCTCCGCCATCTGCTGGAAGAACGTCGACGTCGTCCGGCCGCAGCCGGGGCACGCCGTCACCTGAGGCGCGAAGCTCCGCAGCCCCAGCGACTGCAGGATCTGCTGCGCGACGATGACTTCTTCCGTCCGATCACCGTTCGGGCGCGGCGTGAGCGAGACCCGGATCGTGTCGCCGATCCCCTCGGCCAGCAGGATGGAGAGGGCCGCGGTGCTGCCGACGACACCCTTCGTCCCCATGCCGGCCTCGGTGAGGCCAAGGTGCAGGGGATAATCGCAGCGCGCCGCGAGCCTCCGATACACGTCCACCAGGTCCCCCACCAACGAGACCTTCGCCGAGAGAATGATCCGGTCGTGTGCGAGACCGACTTCCTCCGCGAGGTCGGCCGAACGGAGCGCGCTGGCGAGCATCGCCTCGACATAGACGTCATGGGCCGAGAGCGGTTCCGCGCGCCGCCCGTTCTCATCCATCATGACGGTCAGAAGGTCCTGATCGAGCGATCCCCAGTTCACGCCAATACGAACCGGCTTTGCATGCTCCACCGCGATCCGGACGATGGTCCGGAAATGGTCGTCGCGGCGCTTGCCGCCGACGTTTCCCGGGTTGATCCGGTATTTCGCCAGCGCCGCGGCACACGCCGGATACCTGGTGAGCAGCAGGTGGCCGTTGTAGTGGAAATCGCCCACGATCGGCACCGAGCAACCCTGATCCGCGGCTCGTCGCACGATGTCCGGCACGGCCGCCGCCGCGTCCTCGTTGTTGACGGTGACGCGAACGATCTGCGAACCGGTCCGCGCAAGCGCCACCACCTGATCCGCGGTCGCGGCCGCGTCGGCGGTGTCGGTGTTCGTCATCGACTGGACCACCACCGGATGAGCAGATCCGACGGGGACGTCTCCGACGGAGGCGGTTACCGTGGTGCGTCTGGGCTTGAAAATCACGGCACTGGGAAAGGGTGGGGAAAACTAGAGTGACGCCGCCGACGGGTTCGTTGTGCTTCTTGACCGGTTTCCAGGCTCTCGCTACCTTCGGCCCCGCTCGTCAGGGCCCCGGCGAAGGGCGTCTCGAGCGGCAGGACCGGCCGAACACCGCGTTCGGCTGGTTGGTTGATTGTCAGGGCACGGTCGGTTCCGCTCCCTCGACAATTCGTACTACAGGGGAGTGGCTATGCGTACGACTGGAAAAGTGAAGTGGTTCAACGACGCGAAGGGGTTCGGGTTCATCACGCCTGACGGCGGCGAGAAGGACTGCTTCGTCCACTACAGCGCGATCCAGGGGAGCGGGTTCAAGACGCTGGCCGAGGGCGACGCCGTGGAGTTCGACCTCGTCCAGGGACAGAAAGGACCGGCGGCGGAGAACGTCAGCCGGGTCGGCTCGGCCTGATCTGATCGTTTGGAAGCCACTGCGAGCCGGGGGGCCTACACGGGCGCCCCGGCTCGTCGTTTTGGCGGTCGCCCCCGACGAACGGGGACGGAATGCTCGGCGGTGCGCGCGAGCGCTTCCTCCGTCTCGCGTCGAAGAGCGGCGATGTCCATCGAGAGAGTCAGACCGGGTCTCAGCTCGACCCTTCCCTCCGCCCGCAGCAACTGCCCAGCCAATGGTACAGCCTGGGTGAGTGGCAGGCCGAGCCCGTCGTGTAGCGCGGCCGCGATGGCGATCGCCACCACGTCGTCCGAACGGATTCGCCTTGGGATACCTCTGCCAGGTCCGTCTCCGGTAAGTAGATCGTGATGGGAGAGGATGTTGTCGACCCACTTCGTTTGTCTGTCCAACGCAAGTGCAACTGCGGCAACGTGGTAGGAGCTCACCAGAAATATCCTACGTTTCAAGGTGTGTTCTGTGGCACCCGCGGCCACAAATATTACTAGAAGCGAAGGAAATATAGATGGCGCTCCAAGCGGCACCGGCTGCGACGGAGAGCCCATGGGTGGTCGTGCGCTCCGGCAGCGACGAGTCACGCACGGCCGACCTCAAGCGAATGGCATGGATTTCGAAGCGAGCCGGTCAACCCCCTCGGAGATTCGACACATGTCCTACAGAACCGTCGCTGTCGTCCTTGCCGGCCTGCTGTCGGCGACCTCATCTATGGCCGCCGCCCAGGTATCGAAGCCGATGACAATCGGCGTGTCCGCGGGTCTTTCCGCTCCCATCGGCAATCTCGGAAAGGGCTACGAGACGGGGTACCACCTGGCCGGGTCCCTGGGCTTCCAGCAACGGCAGTCCCCGCTCGGGTTCCGCGTCGAAGGGATGTTCAATCAGTTCCAGGCGTCATCGGGGAGCGTGAACCTCAAGATCTTCAACCTGACGGGCAACGTCGTGGTGTCTCCCGCCAACCTGCTCGGCCCCTATCTGATCGGAGGGGCGGGGCTGTACAACACGTCGGTCTCGGCGTCGGGTCTCTCCGGGTCATCCAGCTCTTCCGACGTCGGGGTGAATTTCGGCGCCGGATTCCGCTTCTCGCTCAGCGGATTCGATTGCTTCGCCGAGGCGCGTTGGCACCAGGCGAAGGACGCGAACGGACGGTTCGTGCCCGTCAGCTTCGGCGTGTTGTTCTGATGTCAGGTGAGGCGTCGGGTCAGCGAGCGCCGTGCGTCGTCCAGCTGAGCCTCGATCGCGTCGGGGCCGGTGCCGCCGGGGACCGCGCGCCGCGCGATCGAATGCTCGACCGAGAGCGCCTCGGAGACGTCGTCACCGAACAGCGGGTGCGCGGCCGCGAAGTCCGTCGCCGGGAGATCGCCCAGCTCACGGTCCGACTCCTCCGCCAGCCGAACGAGCCGACCGACGGCTCCGTGGGCCTCGCGGAACGTCGCGCCCTTGCGCACGAGGTGATCCGCCAGGTCGGTAGCCAGCATCGCGGAAGAAAGCGCGCCGCGCATGCGCTCGCGATCGAACGTGCACTCGGCGATGGCACCGGCCATCGCCGGCGCGACGAGGAGGAGCGTGTCCACCGCGTCGAAGAGCACCCGCTTGTCGTCCTGTAGGTCCTTGTTGTAGCTGCTGGGCAGTCCCTTGAGCGTGGCCAACAGGGCGGTGAGATCGCCGAGCATGCGGGCCGCGGATCCGCGGGCAAGCTCCAGCGCGTCGGGATTGCGCTTCTGCGGCATCATGCTCGATCCCGACGTGAAGGCATCGCCGAACTTCACGAATCCGAACTCGCGCGTCCCGTAGATGATGAGATCTTCCGCGAGCCGCGAGAGATGGGTCGCCGCGAGCGTGCACACGAAGATCAGCTCGGCGGCAAAATCGCGATCACTGACCGCGTCCATCGCGTTGGGCGAGAGCGAAGCGAACCCCAGGCTTCCCTGAAGGAGCACGCGAGACACGGGGTAGGCGCACCCCGCGAGGGCGCCGGAACCGAGCGGCAGCACCGCCGCCGCCGCGCGCGCGGCGCGGAGCCGCTCGCGATCGCGCTCGAGCGGCCAGAAGTGCGAGAGCAGCCAGTGCGCACCGGTCACCGGAATCGCCCGCTGCATGTGGGTGTAGCCGGGCATGGGCGCGTCCCGGAGCGCCCCCGCATGATCGAGCAGCACCTGCTGGAGGGACCGGATGGTTTCGTCGAGGCGCAGCGCGACATCCATGCTCCAGAGGCGCGTCGCGGTCGCGACCTGGTCGTTCCGGCTACGTCCGGTGTGCAGCTTGGACGCGACGTCACCCGCGACCTCGTGCAGCAGCCGGTCGATCACCGTGTGCACGTCTTCGTCGCCCGGCAGCGGCTGCTCGCCTCCCATGAGCCGGCGCGCGACGGTGTCCAGGCCGTCTTCGATGGCGTGGCATTCGTCGAGGGTCAGGACGCCAGCACCGTACAGCGCCATGGCCCATGCCCGGGAGAGCCGCACGTCGTACGGCCAGAGCCGGAAGTCGACGCCGATCGAGTTGTTGAGCGCGTCGAACGCCGGCGCCGGACCGCCGGCAAAACGCCCGCCCCACAACTTGTGGGGCGGAGCTGCGGGCGCGGGAGCGTGCGGCTGGACCGCCGTCACGCGAGGGCCAGCACCGGCTTTTCCGGTGCGTCCTGCACGAGAGCGACGGGCGGTGCCACCGCGACCGGGGCCGCCACCGCCGCCACCTCCTGGTCCTTGAGCGCCCGAACGCGAGCGGGAAGGGCGAACAACCGGATGAACCCGGCCGCGTCGCTCTGCTCGTACACGTCGTCCTCGCCGAAGGTGACGAAGCGCTCGTCGTAGAGCGCGTGCGCGCTCGCGCGGCCCGCGATGGCGATCGACCCCTTGTAGAGCCGGAGGCCCACGGTGCCCGACACGCGCTGCTGCGTGACGTTCACGAAGGCGTCGTAGGCCTCGCGCTCCGTGGTCCACCACCGCCCTTCGTACACGAGATCGGCGTAGCGGGGCGCGATGAGATCCTTGGCCGCGAGCGTCCGCCGATCGAGCACCAGCTGCTCGAGCTCCGAGTGAGCGGCGTAGAGCAACGACCCACCCGGCGTCTCGTACACGCCGCGCGACTTCATCCCCACGAGTCGATCCTCGACCAGGTCGATCACGCCGACGCCATGCCGGCCGCCGATCGCGTTGAGCGTCGTGAGCAGATCGAGCGGGCTGAGACGCGTGCCGTTGACCGCGACCGGCGTCCCTTGCTCGAACTCGATCATGACCGTCTCCGGCTGATCGGGCGTGCGGGTCACGGGGTTGGTGAGCAGGAGGAGATCGTCCGGCGGCGATGCCGCCGGATCCTCGAGCACTCCACCTTCGTGGGAGAGGTGCCAGATGTTGGCGTCGCGGGAGTAGATCTTCTCCTTCGACGCCGCGACGGGAATGTTGCGCGCGGCCGCGTACGCCAGCGCGTCCTCACGGCTCCGGATGTCCCACTCCCGCCACGGCGCGATCACCGGCAGATCCGGCGCGAACGCCGCATACGTGAGCTCGAACCGGACCTGATCGTTGCCCTTGCCGGTGCAGCCGTGGGCGAGCGCGTCCGCACCGACGGCGCGGGCCACTTCGACCTGACGCCTGGCGATCAACGGCCGCGCCATCGAGGTGCCGAGCAGGTACTTCCGGTTGTAGACGGCGCCCGCGCGGAGCGTCGGATACACGAAATCCGCGACGAACTCCTCACGCAGGTCCTCGACGTAGCACTCCGATGCGCCCGAGGCGATGGCTTTCGCGCGGACCCCTTCGAGCTCTCCGATTCCCTGACCGATGTCGGCCGCCACGCAGACGATATCGGCGTCGTAGTTCTCCTTGAGCCAGGGCACGATGATGGACGTGTCGAGGCCACCGGAGTAGGCGAGGGCGATCTTCTTGGGCATTCGGGCTCCTGAACGAGTCAGCTCGTCCGGCCAACAAGACGGCCGGGACGATGCGCGGGAAACGACTTTATACAATCCAACTGCATATTTAAGCAGTCGTACCCGCGACGTCAATCCCGGTTCGGTCGCCGGTCAGCGGCTGGGCTCGGCCAGGGCCTCGATTCGAGTCGCAAGCGCGGCCCTCGCGGCCGCCGACCGGCAGATGATCAGCACCGTGTTTTCGCCAGCCAGCGTTCCGAGCACCTCGGGCCATCCCTGCGCGTCGATGGCCTCGGCAACCGGCTGCGCGCCACTGGGGACCGTATGGAGAACGAGGAGCTCGCCCACCCCGTCGACCCTGGAAAACAGCTGGGGCAAGATTGCTTCCAGCAACGGCTTGGACTCGTCAGCCAGCGCCTCCGGCAGCCGGTAGCGAGGGCCGTCGTCGCCGGACACGCGAGCCACCCCCATCTCGCTCAGATCACGGGACAGAGTCGCCTGCGTCACCCGATGGCCGCCGCTCTCCAGGAGCACTCGCAGCTCCTCCTGGCTCGCTACCGGACGCCCCTCGATCAGGGACCGGATCGCCAACTGTCGTTCTCGCTTGTTTGCCATGTGGAGGTCGATGCAGAAGCGCTCGCCAGCCCCACCGGGCATTGACGGAGCGGCCCTGCATCATTATGCATTACGGGTGAATAGAATTCCAGTCGGCGTGCTCGGGGCCAGCGGATATGCTGGCCGCGAGCTCTGCGCACTCATTCATGGCCACCCGTGCCTGGAGCTCGCCTTCGCCACCGCGAATGATCAGCGTGGGGCGACCGTTCGGCTAGGCGGACGCGACACGACGTTCGTCGCACCGGACGACGCCGCGCTCGGCAGCGCCGAGCTGGTGTTCAGCGCGCTCCCGCACGGCGCTTCCTATGAATCGGTGGGACGGGCTCGCGACGCCGGTGCCCGGGTCGTCGATCTGTCCGCCGATCTCAGACCTGGGAACGAGCATGCGGGGAGCGCGCCGTACGGCCTGACCGAGCTGAATCGCGGTCAGATCGTGGGTGCCGACCTGGTGGCGAATCCCGGGTGCTACGCCACGTCAATCCTGCTCGCCCTGGCGCCGTTGGTCGAGCGGGATCTCATCGCGCCGGGATCGGCCGTCGTCACCGACGCCGCGAGCGGAGTTAGTGGTGCCGGAAACGCGCCGAAGCGTGAGCTGTTGTTCGGTGAAGTGAGCGAGGACTACCGTGCCTACGGCACGGGTAACGTGCACCGACACCTGAAGGAGATGCGTGCGACCGTCGCGGAGCTGGGCGCGGACGTCGATCTCGTGTTCACGCCTCACCTTCTCCCCGTCGCTCGCGGAATCCTGGCGTCCATCACCGTCACACTCGCCAGGCCGATCGACGGGGATGTCCTGGGCCCGTGGCGCGACGCGTACGCGGCCGAGCCGTTCATCGAGCTGGCGAAGGAGCCGCCGGCGCTCCGGGACGTCGTGCGCCGGAACGTCACCCGAATCCACGTCGAGCCGCTGGCGGGCACGCGTCGTCCGATGCTCCTCGTGCTCTCGGCCATCGACAACCTCCTGAAGGGTGCGGCCGGCCAGGCCGTGCAGAACGCCAACCTCATGCTCTCGCTTCCCGAAACGCTGGGGCTCCCGGCGTGACGCGCGTGATCAAGGTCGGCGGTCGGCCGCAAGCGGATGCGTCGCTTCCGGGGCGCGTGGCGCGGAGCTGGGCCGTGGATCCGCGCACCGTCCTCGTGCACGGTGGCGGCGACGAGGTCACCACCCTCCAGGGCGCACTCGGGATCACGGCGCGGTTCGTGGACGGCCGCCGCGTGACGACCGCCGCCGATCTCGACGTCGTGCGCATGGCCCTGTCGGGATCCGCCAACAAGCGCCTCGTGGGATTGCTGACCGCGGCCGGCGTTCGTGCGCTGGGGCTGTCGGGGGAGGACGGAGCGCTGGTCGACGCCGCGCCCTGCGACCCCGAGACGATGGGGTTCGTGGGCGTTCCGTCGTCGGTGAACGTGGCGCTGCTCGAGCTGCTGCTGGGCGGCGGCTACCTCCCGGTGGTCTCGCCGGTGAGCCGGAGCACCGACGCCGCGCTGGGTCCGGTGCTCAACGTCAACGGCGACGATGCCGCCGCCGCGATCGCCGTCGCGTTGGAAGCGGATGACCTGCTCCTCGTCTCCGACGTGCCCGGCGTCATGGCGTCGGGTGCGGTCGTGGGCCACCTGACGCCGGACGAGGCGCGCCGATTGGTGGCGGACGGCACGGCCGCCGGCGGCATGCGCGCGAAGCTCGACGCGGCGCTCACGGCGATCGACGGCGGCGTTCGCCGGGTCCGCATCTCGGACCTCGACGCGATCGACGATCCCGCCCGCGGCACGACCGTGTCACTGAATGGAGGAACCGCATGACGACGCCCCTGCTGCACGACGAACGGTCCACGATCGTGACCCCGGAGGCGGTAACCGTGTCGCCGCCGCCGGCGGCGGCGCCGGATCCGTTCGTGCACACCTACAAGCGCGCGCCCATCGAGATCGTGGGTGGGGAAGGGGTCCACCTCATCGATTCCACGGGGCGGCGCTACCTCGACTTCGTGGCCGGCATCGCCGTCAACGCGCTCGGTTACGGAGACGACGGGTTGCGTGCCGCGATGCACGCCGCTGCCGACGGGTTGATCCACGTCTCCAACCTGTATCAGACGTCGCCGGGCCTGCGGCTCGCCCAGGCGCTGGTGGACCGCTCGTTCGCGTCGCGCGTCTTCTTCTGCAATTCCGGAGCGGAAGCCAACGAAGGCGCCTTCAAGTTCGCGCGCCGCTGGGGCCGGACCATCGGTGAAGCGAAGCACGAGATCATCGCATTGCGAGGCGCGTTTCACGGACGTCTGTTCGCGTCGCTCGCGGCGACCGACCGCCCGTCCTATCGCATGCCGTTCCGGCCGCTGGCTCCCGGCGTCTCGATCGCCGAACGGAACATCGACGATCTGGCGACGATGCTCGACGCGGATACCGTGGCGGCGCTGATCGTCGAGCCCGTGCAGGGCGAGGGCGGCGTTCGCGTACTCGACGCCGGCTTCCTGCGCGAGCTGCGATCGCTCACGCGTGAGCGCCGCGTGGCGCTGATCTTCGACGAGATCCAGTGCGGCCTCGGGCGCACGGGCACCCTGTTCGCCTACGAGCAGTCCGGCGTCGAGCCGGACCTGCTCACGCTGGCCAAGCCGATCGCGGGGGGGCTTCCCATGGGGGCGATCCTCGCCACCGAGGAGATCGCCGACGCGGTCAAGCCCGGCGATCACGGCACGACGTTCGGCGGTGGGCCGTTCGTGGCCTCCGTCGCGCTGCACGTGCTCGATCGGCTCTCCGATCCCGCGTTGCTGGCGCACGTCACCGCCGCGGGGGAATGGTTCGGACGCCAGCTCCAGGAGATCGCGCATCGCACCGGTCGCATTCGCGGGGTCCGGGGCCTCGGCTTCATGTGGGGGATCGACGTGATGGGGACGGCGGCGCACGTGGTGAACGAAGCGATGGCTGCGGGCCTGCTCGTCTGTTCGGCGGGCGAGTACACGGTGCGCATGCTGCCTCCGCTCGTGGCGACGCGGGACGATCTGGCCCGCGGCCTCGCGATCCTGGAGAGCGTGCTGTGAAGCCGGGCGACGTCGTGCTGCGCCGCGCGCAGCCGTCCGATGCGATGGCCGTCTCCGTGCTCAACAACCGGTTCGCGGAACGGCATCTGATGCTGCGCCGGACGCCGGAGATGATCGAGCTGGCGATCGACGACTACGTGGTGGCGACGGACCGCCGCGGCACGATCGTCGGCTGTGGCGCGCTGAAGGAGTACTCGCCATCGGTGGCCGAGGTCGCCGCGATCGCCGTCGCCCCGGAGGCGCAGGGCCAGGGACTGGGGCGCTCCATCGTCGGCGCCGTGGAAGCGCTGGCGCGCAAACGGGGGATCTCCGACGTCTTCGCGCTGACGCTGGAGCCGCGTTTCTTCGAATCGCTCGGCTACACGCGCGTGGACCGGGCGCGGTACCCGGAGAAGATCCGCCGCGACTGTCTGGCCTGCAGCCGCCGCTTCGCCTGCAACGAGACGTGCTTCGCGAAGGTGCTGCGCGAGACGGACCGCGAGCCGGGCACGGATCGGACGACGCCGGCGGAGGGGATCCCGGTCGGCCCGTTCCTCCAGTTGATTCGCGGCGCACGGCACGCGGCCTGACCGGGCGTCGTACGGACGCCGCCGTCGCGCGCGGCTGGAGGGAGACAACCTGACCACGGATGCATCGGGTGCCCCGGATCGGAACGAGTCGATCCGGGGCATCCGGCCGTTCCCCCCCCGTCTGTGGCGAGCAGGCGTTCGCGGGCGCTCGACGATGGCGACGGGCGGGACGAATCCGGTGTTGACATTCCTCGGACCTGCCGATACTGTACTGTAACAGTACTACAGTCCACCGATGTTCGAGCATATCGACCCACGGAGTCCAACGCCGCTCTATGCGCAGATCGCCGCCCGCGTCCGCGTGGCCATCGCTTCCGGGGAGCTCGCGCCCGGGGACTCGCTCCCGTCGGTGCGGCAGCTCGCGGGGCAGCTGCGCATCAATCCGGCCACGGTCGTGCAGGCCTACCGTGATCTGGAGTCGGAGGGGCTGGTGAGCACGCGCCACGGGGCAGGGACGTTCGTCGAGTCCGTGGCGTCGGACCGCCGGATGCGCGAGCGGGCCAACGAGGCGCAGCGGCTGGTGCGCGAGATGGTGGCGCGGGCGGCCAGCCTGGGCATCAGCACCGACGATCTGCGCGCCGCGGTCGAGAAGCAGCTGAACGGCGGCGGGGGCACAGCGGGGGGACGACGCAAATGACGTTCGTCATCGAGACGCGGCAGCTCTGCTTCGAGCGCAAGAAGTCGTTTCAGGTCGTCAACCTGGACCTGCACGTGCCGCGCGGCGCGGTCTACGGCTTCCTCGGTCCCAATGGGTCCGGCAAGTCGACGACGATCAAGCTGCTGCTCGGCCAGCTCAAGGCGAAGAGCGGCACGATCTCGATCTTCGGCGAGCCGATGCCGTCGGCGCACGCGTCCATCCTCCAGCGCGTCGGCTACGTGCCGGAGCGCCCGCACGTCTACCCCAGCCTCACGGTCGGGGAGTCCATCGCGCTGCATCGGAGCTTCTATCCGACGTGGGACCAGGCGTGGGCGGACGAGCTGGTGCAGCAGTTCGACCTCGACCTGGACCGCAAGCTCGGCGTCATGTCGAAGGGTGAGAACGGCAAGGTGCTCATGCTGCTCGCCATCGCCCAGAAGCCGGAGCTGCTCATCCTGGACGAGCCGACGGACGGGCTGGATCCCGTCGTGCGTCGCGACATCCTCGCCGCGCTCGTCGACTACGTCACCGAGCGGGACGCCACGGTGTTCGTGTCGAGCCACCTCGTGCACGAGCTGGAGCGCATCTGCGACTGGGTGGGGCTGATGGACCAGGGTCGGCTGCTCACCGAGCTACCGATGCAGGAGTTCAAGAACGGCATGAAGCGTCTCCGCATCGCGGGGCCGCCGGTGGCGCTCGAGCGCGCGCCCTTCACGCTTCTCTCGCGCGAGCGCAACGGCGGGAGCGTGGAGAACTGGGTGGTCCGCGGATGGGCGCCCGGGATGCACGAGTACATCGAGAGCGTGGGCGGCAGCGTGCGCGAGGTGATCGACCTCGATCTGGAAGAAGGATTCGTGGAGCTGTTGCGGTCGTACCGAACCAACCCGAGCTAGGAGAGGGGACTCATGTTCCGCGCCATCGTGGAAACGCAGTGGAAGTGGACTCGCGGAATCGTGCTCGTCGCGACGATCGCGGCGTTCTCGATTCCGATGGCGGCGATCGCCATCGCCAGGGCGGCCGTCGACGGCCCGGGCGGCGGAACGTTCTCGGTCGACACGTTCCGCTTCGTGACCCAGATCTCCTCGACCGGCGTGTTCTACTCGATGACGGCGGCGGGGCTGGGGCTGGCCGTGGCCATGGCCGCGTGGGCGCACGACCATCGTGGCAAGCACATCTACGCGTTGGCGCTCCCCGTCGCGCGCTGGCGGTATGCGTTGATGCGGCTGGGCGCGGGCGGGCTGTTTCTCATTCCACCCGTGGTCGGCCTGCTGGCGGGAGGCTCGCTCGTGGCCGTGAGCGGCGCGGTTCCCGCGGGACTGCACGCGTATCCGGTCGCGATCGCGCTCCGGTTCGCCCTCGCCGCGCTCGTGGCCTACTCCGTCTTCTTCGCGGTCTCGGCGTCCACGCCCCGCACCGCGGGGATCATCCTCGGGACGATGGCCGGCGTGGTCATGGTGCAGTTCGTTCTCGAGACGACCGGAAGCCATACCGACGTGATCCAGCCGCTGGTGGATGGCCTCTTCGGCCAGGGTGGCGTGCTGTCCGTGTTCACCGGCCGCTGGATGCTGATCGATGCGTAGCGCACTCAGCTTCCGCGCGGCCGCGGCCGGTCTCCTTGCCGCCATCTCCACGGCTCGCCCGCCCGCGGCGCCCGCGCAAAGCGTAGCCGATTACGAGCGCCAGCTCGACACGCTCGCCGCCCAGCTCCGTGTCGCCGAGTTAGGCCGCCAGGCGCTACGCGACAGCGTGAGCCGCGAACTGTCGCGGCTGGATTCGATCGATGTGGGATCGGCGCGCATTCTCGCGCCGCATTCGCTCGCACCGACGGTGCGATGGGCGATGACACGCGCCCGGGACAGCATTCGCAACGCATTCGGCGATTTCGACGACATTCTCGCCGGCACGCACGCGGGGCGTCCCGCGCTCGTGGTGCGGCGGGACTCCAGTCCCGAGCGGCGCGATGGCGGAGAGGGCGAGTACGCCGTCACGCGAGTCCGGTCGAAGCTGCCGCACATCTACCTCGTCGGACAGGTCAACCAGCAGGGCGTGGAAGAGCTCCGACGATCCGGCGAAGACTCCATCGCCCTCGCGCAGGACATCCAGGCGCTGCTGCTCCGCACGGTGATGGCCACGGGCTCGCCGGTCATCCACCACTGGATGGGGATATGGGCTCCCACGGCGACGGTCCGGGGCAGCTTCGAGTGGGCGGCGCGTCGTCTGGATCTCGTGGGAACGCCGGCCGCGGTGGCGCGCGATTGCTATGCGGGCGACACGGCGCGGTGCCTCGCCGGCTTCGGTCTGGTAGCCGTCCCCGATCCGGTGATGACGCTCTACGATGCGCCGACGCGCCGGCAGGCCGTGATGCGGCTCCGGTCCAGCGCGGCGCGATTCGGGAACAGTGCGGGCGTCAATGCGTGTCTGCGCCGATCGGACGACGCGCAATGCGTCGCGGTGCTGCGCGACATGGTGCTGCCCGGCGACCCCGTGTTCGGCTACGAACTCCGCGTCTCACTGGTCGAGGAAGCGCTGGCCATGGGCGGGCCGCGGGCGTTCGAGCGGTTCTTCCGCACTCCGGGATCCATCGGGCAGCGCCTGGAGGCCGCGGCCGGGCGTCCGCTCGGCGAGGTCGTGGCGCGCTGGCAGCATCACGTGGTCTCGGCGCAGCGCGCGACCGAAGACATCAACCCGGCGATCGTCGGGGCGGCACTGGGGTGGACCGTTCTCTTTGCCGCGCTCGCGCTCAGGAGCACACGATGGCGCTGACACTTCCTCGCTGGATCGCGATTGCCGTCACGGCATCGCTCGTGGCCCTCACCTTCGCCGCGCCCCGTCGGGACCAGCTGCTGGGCGGCGTCCCCCGATCCGACAGCGACTATCCGCCCGCGCTCCGACAATACGATCGCGCAGTGTCGCGCGCGAAGCGCGGCGCCGGGCGCGTGCGCGTGCTCCAGCTCCGCGATTCGCTGCTCGCGGCCGGCGCCGCCGGAGCGGGCGAGCAGGTTGATGGAGTCACGCTGATGGTCGATCCCCGGATCGACGCGCCGCTGCAACGCCAGCTCGCGACCCTCGCGACGCGCGCGTCAGCCGCCGCCCCGGCGGCCGGCCCGCTCGGCGTGCCGGTGATCATGGCGTTCGTGATCGACACGGTGCAGAACGTCCGCGGCGTCGGGCGAACCATTCCGTACTCGTTCGCGACCGATCACTTCCTGCCCGCTGCTCCGGGAGCGGCCTGTCTCGTCGTGATGCGGCTTCCGGACCCGAGCGGCGCTCGGCGCCGGAACATCCAACGAGAGCTCGTGAGGCTGGGCGGCGAGACTTTCATCGGACCGTGCGGCTTCTATCGCGCGTTCGGGACGCCGGGTCCGGCGATCGCCGCCTGGCTCCAGCGGGGAGGGATCACGACCGTGACGCAGGCAAGATGGGGCCGACCCGCCGTCAGCGGCCAGCCGTACGAATGGAACGAAGACTACTATCTGGCCATCTTCGCCCTGGAGGGACGGTACGGCTTCGAGGTGGGAACGGCGTCCAACCGGCAGTGTCGAGCCGGGCTCGTTGACCGCTGTTCGACGGCGCTGACGATGCCGTCAGGGGGGGCCTATCGCAACTTCTGGGGAGGCTCCGTTCTGACGAGCTCAGGCTCGCTGTCCGAGGGCGAGTATCCGTACTACGAGACGATGCCGGGCGGCGTCAATCTCGGACCGCGCCGGTCCCGCTTTCTGTCGGACATGGTGCGCGAATTCGGTCAGGATCGGTTTCGTGCCTTCTGGACGTCGAGTCAACCGGTGGAATCGGCATTCGCGGCGCTCGCCGGTGACGTCGGTCGCACCGTTCAACGGTGGGACGTCGCGGCCTACGGCCCGTATCAGCTGGGCCCCAGACCAACGGGCGCGGCGCTGTCCTGGTCGGTCGTGCTCGTCCTGGGCGGCGTGACGTTGGCCGGTGTCGCCGCCGTTCGCCGCCAGACGGCCTGAATTCACACGTCGGCGGTCGGCCGAGCACGACGGAGCAACGAACTGGGCGGATCGCGCATCCAATGGCGATTCGCTCGTTGCCTTCCCACCCTCGGCGCCACCATCCAATGCTTCGCCGTATCCTGTTCTGCACCGGCCTCTCCCTCATAATGGCCGGTTCGTCTCATGCTCAAGCCGGCTCGACGGCGCCACCGCAGATCCCGCAGACCATCACCGTGTTTCTCGATTGCGGCTACTGCGACGGGGATTTCATGCGGACCGAGATCTCCTACGTGAACTGGGTGCGCGATCGGACCGTCGCCGACGTGCACATCCTCGTGACCGCGCAGGGGACAGGCGGGGGAGGTACGGCCTTCACCCTGGCATTCCTCGGCCAGCGCGCCTTCGGGGCGGTTTCCGACACCCTCACCTACGCATCGCCCACGAACAGCACGTCCGACGAGCAGCGTCGCGGCCTGCTGACGACGATCAAGGCGGGGCTCGTGCGCTACCTCGTGCGAACGTCCGCGGCACCGCGGCTCCAGGTGAGTCTCTCGCGCCCACCAGGCTCCGGGTCGACGACCCAGACCGCTCCCAAGAACGACCCGTGGCATGCCTGGGTGTTCCGGATCGGCGCGAACGGCTACACCTCCGGCGAGAAGACGTACAAGTCGCTCAGCAGCTTCACCAACCTGTCGGCGTCCCGGACGACCGAGGAATGGAAGAACAGCGTCTCCCTCTACGGCAGCTACGACGAGAGCAAAACGACGTTCGACTTCTTCGATGACGCGGGGGTCCCGCAGACCGAACGGTTCACCACCATTCAGCGGAACTGGGGCGCGAGCACGGAGCACGTCATGAGTCTCACCGGCCATCTCTCGGCCGGGATCGATGCCTCGCTCGGGTCCAACTCGTTCACGAACCAGAAGCACTACGCGCGGATCGCGCCGGCCGTGGAGTGGGACCTCTACCCGTACGCGGAAGCGACGCGACGGCAGCTGCGCGTGCTGTACGGCGTCGGCGTCAACTATTTCGCGTACGAGGATACGACCATCTTCTTCCGGATCCGCGAAACGCTGCCGACCAACTATCTGAACGTCTCGTATTCGTCGCGGCAGCCCTGGGGATCGGCGAATCTCAGCGCCAACCACAACCGGTATCTCAACGACGGGTCGAAGAACAACACGCGCGTGTCCGGCTCGATGAACGTCCGCGTCTTTCGAGGGCTCAACGTGAACTTCGGCGGCGGCTACAGCTGGATCCACGACCAGTTGTACCTGCGCAAGGGCGAGCGGGAGCAATCGGAGGTGCTGCTCCGCCAGCAGCAGCTGTTCACCGCGTTCCGCTACAACCTCAACGCCGGGCTGAGCTACACCTTCGGCTCGATCTTCAACAACGTGGTGAATCCGCGCTTCGGCGGCGGGGGGGACTGCTGTTTCGACTGAGGCGCGGGTGTTCCTCGACGCTGTGCGCCCCTGCTAACATCCGCGCATGGCCGGCCGGTCGAAGAAGGTGCCGCTCGCGGGACTGCGTCAGGCGTTCGACGAGGTGCGCTTCGGGGCGGCGCGCACGCTGAACCTCCGCCAGTCGCTGCCCTCGACCGCCGAGGCGGCGCGGCGCGCCGAAGCGTGGCTGCGTCAGCAGCAAGCCGACGGGGTGGACGAGGTCCTCATCGTCACGGGCCGCGGCAACAACTCGGAGGGCGGCGTCTCGCCGGTGCGCGAGACGATCATTGCCCTGCTGCACAGTCTGCGACGCCGCGGCGTGTCCGTCAGCCACGAGGAGCACACGCCAGGGTCGCTCGTCGTCCGCCTCGCGCCCATGCAGGCCGTGGTGGACGCGCCACGTCGGCGCCGCGAGCCGATCCCGGCGCGCCCGCCCGTCGATCCGCCCTCGCTCCAGGCACTGGACGAGCCGACGCGCGCGCTGCTCCGCGACCTTGCTGAACGGGCGCTCGAAGGGCTGGGCGTCGAGGACACGCAGCGATTCATGGAGGGCGAGATGCTGCGGCAGTTCAGTGCCATCGCCGCCGCCGTCCCCGAAGGGCCGGGACGGGATGAACGACTTCGCGCCGCGCTTCGCGTGGCGCTGGACCAGCACGAGTAAACGATGCGCACGCACAACGGAGTACGGTCGTGGTGCCGGTCACTCTGGCTTCAGACCGTCCTGGTCGGGAGCGTGGGGGCGCAGACCCTCGCGGGCTTCTCTCCGGCTTCGAGCACGCGCCAGCGCGAGGTCGAGCGCGACGTCGTCACGCGCCCGGCGCCGGCGAGCGCGCAGATGCACTCGCAGGTCCTGGCGCGCGAAACGCACGTGGCGGGGACGCCGGCGCAGGCACGGACGCGCGACTACGTCATCGCGCAGATGAAGGCGTGGGGGCTGGAAACCGAAGTCCGTGCGTACGACGTGTTCCTGCCCCATCCGACGTCGGTCCGCGTGCTCCGCGTGTCTCCGCAACCGCGCGAGCTCGCGCTGCGTGAGCCGCCGGTGGTGGGCGACGCGTCCTCGTCCATGAGCCAGCACCCGACCGTCAACGGATACAGCGGTCAGGGCGACGTCACGGGCGAGCTGGTGTACGTGAACTACGGACTGATCGAGGATTACGCCCAGCTGGATTCGATGGGCGTGTCGGTGCGAGGCAGGATCGCGATCGCGCGCTACGGCCGCTCACACCGCGGCATCAAGGCGCGCGAGGCCGAGCGACACGGCGCGCTCGGGCTGATCATCTACAGCGATCCGCTGGACGACGGGTTCGCGCGGGGGGACGTATACCCCGAAGGCCCGATGCGGCCGAGCTTCGGCGTGCAGCGCGGCAGCGTCCTCACGGCGAGCGGCGACCCATCGACGCCCGGCTATCCCAGCACGGCAGGGGCCGCGCGCCTCGACACCGCGGCCATGCGGATTCCCCGGATTCCCGTGGTGCCGATCAGCTACGGGAACGCGACCGAGTTGCTCCGATTCCTGCGGGGCGCCGCCGTGCCGCAGAGCTGGCAGGGTGGCCTCTCGTTTCGCTACCACGTGGGGCCGGGGCCGGTCCAGGCGCGCGTGGTCGTCACCGACGACCGCGCGACGCGACCGCTCAAGACCATCTACGACACGTTCGGCATCATCCGGGGGAGCGAGCGTCCGGACGAGATGGTGATCATCGGTGCCCACCGCGACGGCTGGAGTCCCGGTGCGGCCGACAACGTGAGCGGGACAGTGAGCGTCCTCGAAGCCGCCCGCGCCATCGCGGAGCAGGTCCGGAACGGCATGCGGCCGCGTCGGACGATCGTCTTCGCGACGTGGGACGCCGAAGAGTGGGGCCTCGTGGGATCCACCGAATACGTCGAGGAGGATTCGACGCGCCTGCTCCGGAGTGCGGTCGCCTACCTGAACCAGGACGTTGCCGCGCAGGGCGTCCAGTTCGGCGGCGCGGGGTCTCCCTCGCTGCGCGCCATGCTCCGGGACGTCGCTCGCGGCGTTCCCGATCCCAACGGCAAAGGAAGTGTCTATCAGGAGTGGCGTCGTGCGGGCGCCGTCGCGGACTCCGCGGAGCCGGCCATGGGGGATCCGGGCGGCGGCTCCGATTTCGCCGGCTTCTACAACCACCTCGGCATCCCCATCATCGAGTGGAGCTTCGGCGGCGCGGGCGGCGTATACCACTCGCAGTACGACGGGTTGCACTGGATGGAGACGTTCGGCGATCCGGGCTACCGGTATCACGCCGCGGCGGGGCGAATCGGCGCGGCGATGGTGTTGCGGCTCGCGAACGCGGAGGTGCTGCCGTACGACTATGCCGAGTTCGCGCGCACCATGCGCCGGTATCTGCCGGACGTCGATCGTGGCGTCGCTGCCCGCGGGTGGTCGCTCTCCACGGAGCCCCTGCGCGGGGCGATCGATCGCATGGAGAAGGCGGCGACGGCGTTCGCCGCCGCCCGCGACGGCGCGCTTGCTCGTGGCGCCGGCGCGTCGGCGATCGATCGCGCGAACCAGTCGCTCCTCTTTCCAGCACAGTGGGATCCGAAGCTTGGAATTCACGTGACTTGAAGTCGCGGC